>Ga0255356_1001796_pt1 | contig 13121 bp, 10 predicted proteins | sample HBST100metaG_FD_189944 | JGI IMG/M metagenome (GOLD analysis project Ga0255356, IMG submission 189944) | Peat soil microbial communities from Stordalen Mire, Sweden - H.B.S.T100 | ecosystem: Environmental > Terrestrial > Soil > Wetlands > Peat | place: Sweden: Norrbotten County, Stordalen Mire... | reverse complement strand
TTTTCTCACGGGCGAGCAGATTGTGGCGCGCATCCGCTTGCTGCTGGTGCGGATTATTAATGCAGCCCGTGTGGACGAATTGTTTACGCTCGTGGCGGCAACGGTGCGAGGGGTGGTGTTCGGCATCATCGGCACGGCGGCGTTTCAGGGTGTGCTGTACGCCATTGGCTTCGAGTTCGTGCGCGCGCCGCAGGCGTTGCTTCTGGCTGGTATCGCCGGCTTGGTGTCGATCATCCCAGCGGGGGCAGTTGTCATCTATGTGCCGCTTTGCCTGTACCTGCTGGCGGTGGGGCATCTGCTTTTTGCCCTTTTGCTGGCGGTTTATTGCTTTGTCGTGGTCGGGGGAGCGGATTCGGTCCTGCGCCCATGGCTGATCGCGCGAGGCGCGGCGCTATCTTATGCCGTTACGCTGGTCGGTGTGCTGGGCGGGGCGATCGCCTTCGGCGCGCTAGGGATTTTCGTGGGGCCAGTGCTGCTGGCCTTGGGGCTTGCCGTCGCCGAGGAATTCGCCGGGCAGCCGCGTGGGGCGTGGCGGTAGTTAGAAAATTATTAACTAATTTGGTGTTAAGATTTGCGCATGCACGGTCAAACGCCATCTTTCGTTAAGCCATCCGCCGGAAAACGCCGGGCCGCCGAAATCTTCGGGCGCAATGCTGAGGATGATGCCGCGAGTTTGCTGCGGCAAGCCGGGTTCACAGTGTTGGCTCAGCGCCTGCGCACTGGTGCTGGGGAGATCGACCTTGTGGCCGCGAATGCGCGGATGCTTATCTTTGTGGAAGTGAAGGCGCGGGGCAGCTTGGCCGAGGCGGCTTATGCCGTCTCGGCGCGGCAACAGGCGAGGTTGCTGGCGGCAGCGGAGTTCGCACTGGCGCAGAACCCCGGCTGGGCGCGTCCGGAGACGCGTTTCGACGTGGCGTTGGTTGCCGGTGGTGCTGTCCAGATCATTAAGGACGCGATCCGGTATAATTAACCGGCGAAAGCGGCAAGCAGCCTCGCATGGGCGCGGGTGCCGCGATGGAAGCAGGCAAGCTCGAATTTCTCGTTAGGCGAGTGGATGCAGTCATCATCCAGCCCGAAGCCGGCGAGCAGCGTATCCAGTCCCAGATGCGTCTTGAACGCCTCGACCACGGGGATGGACGCACCTGAGCCGATCAACGCCGCCGGTTTGCCGAATTCCGCCGCAAGGGCTGCCCGGGCGGCAAGCAGAAACCCGGCATCCGGGCTGACCGCAAAGCCGGGCGAGGCGCCGCCATGCAGGAACTCCGCCCGCGCATCCGGGGGCAGGCGCTCGGTGACGAAGTGCTCGAAATTCTCCACCACCTTTTGTGGGTTCTGGCCGGGGACGAGGCGGAAGGTGAGCTTGGCAGTGGCGTGAGCCGGGATGACGGTTTTACTGCCCTCGCCCTGATAGCCGCCATAAATGCCGTTGATTTCCGCCGTGGGGCGGGCCCAGAGCTGGGCCAGGGCGCTCTGCCCTTGTTCGCCAGCTGGAGTATGCAGCCCAACATCGCCAAGGAACGCCTCGGGGTTGAAGCCCAGCCCAGCCCAGGAGGCCGCCAGAGCCTCCGGTATTTCGGCCACGCCGTCGTAAAACCCGGGGATTTGGATGCGCCCGGCATTGTCCTTCAATTCACCGAGAATCTTCACCAGCGCGGCGATGGGGTTGAGGGCGATGCCGCCGAACAGCCCGGAATGCAAATCCCGTGACGGCCCATGCAGCCGGACCTCCACCGCCGCCAAGCCGCGCAGCGAGGTGGTGATGGCCGGGGTCTCGAAATCCCACATATTGGTGTCGGCCACGAGCACGAAATCCGCCGCCAGATTGTCCCGCTCCTTGCGCAACAATTCGGCCAGGGAGGGGCTACCGTTCTCCTCCTCACCCTCCAGCAGTACGGTGAGGCGCACCGGCAGCTTGCCGTTCACCGCCAGATGCGCCCGGCAGGCTTCCATGAAGCTGACCACCTGTCCCTTATCGTCCACCGCCCCACGGGCGACGATGCGCTTGCCGCGCGGCCCATCCATCAGTTGCGGGTCGAACGGGTCCGAGTTCCAGAGCGCCAGCGGGTCGGCGGGCTGCACGTCATAATGGCCATAGAACAGCACATGTGGGGCGGCGGGCCCGGCCTCGTGATTTGTGGCAATGACGCCCGGCAGGCCGGAGGTCTCGGAGAGACGGGCCGCGAATCCCATCCCCTCCAGTATGTCACGCGCCCATTCGGCGGCCCTGCGGCAATCCGGTGCATGCGCCGGCTGGGCGCTGATGCTGGGGATGCGCAGGAAGGCGAAAAGCCGTTCCAGCGAGGTTTCGAGCTGTGCGTCCACGGTGTCGAGAATCTTGTGCATGGCGCTATTTGGGGGTGCTGGGCACAAAATATCAATCCGGCTTGATTTGGAGAAGAATCCCGCCGAAACAGCCCGCATGACACAGCTCACGCTCTACAATACCCGGACCCGGACGAAAGAGGTTTTCACGCCGCTCGACCCCACGAATGTGCGGGCCTATCTCTGCGGCCCCACCGTGTATGACCGTGCGCATATCGGCAACGCCCGCAATGTCGTGATTTTCGACATCCTCATCCGCTTGCTGCGCCGCCTGTACCCCAAGGTGACCTATGTGCGGAACATCACGGACATTGATGACAAGATCAACGCGCGGGCCAAGGAGCGCGGCCTGCCGATTGAGGCGGTGACAGAAGGGCCGATCCGCTTCTACCATGAGGATATGGGGGCGCTGTACACGCTGCCGCCGGATATCGAGCCGCGTGCCACCGAGCATCTGGGCGAGATCATCGACATCATCCAGCGCCTGATCGCCAATGGCCACGCCTATGTGGCCGATGGGCATGTGCTGTTCTCCGTGGCCTCGGACCCGGATTACGGCAAGTTCTCCGGCCGCACGCCGGATGAGCTGATCGCTGGCGCGCGCGTGGATGTGGCGCCGTATAAGCGCGATGCGGGGGATTTCGTGCTGTGGAAGCCCTCCACGCCGGACCTGCCCGGCTGGAGCAGCCCCTGGGGCCGTGGCCGGCCGGGCTGGCATATCGAGTGCTCGGCCATGAGCTGGAAGCATCTGGGCGAGAATTTTGATATCCATGGCGGCGGCGACGATCTGATTTTCCCGCATCATGAGAACGAGATCGCCCAGTCCTGCTGCGCCTTCCCTGGCTCGCATTTCGCCAATGTGTGGGTGCATAACCGCATGCTGCTGGTGAATGGCGAGAAGATGAGCAAGTCGCTCGGCAACTTCCTGGTCCTGCATGACGTGCTGAAGAAGGCGCCAGGCGAGGCGGTGCGCTTTATGCTCATGCGCTCGCATTACCGCTCGACACTGGATTTCTCCGATGCCGGGTTGCGCGAGGCGAAAGCCGAGCTGGACCGCTTCTACCGCGCGCTGGAGAAGAACCAGGACGTGCCCATGGCGGCGGAAGTGCCCGATTGCGTGCTGGAGCCGCTGCTGGACGACCTCAACACGCCGGGCGCCATTGCCGGGTTGCACTGCTTGGCCGATGCCGCGCTGGCGGGCGACGCCACCGCCGCCGGGGCGCTGAAAGCCGCGGGTCAAGTGCTGGGGCTGTTCAACGTCTCACCGGATGAATGGTTCCGGGGCGACATCCCGGCTGAGGCGCAGGCGCTCGCCGAGCAGCGCGTGGCCGCGCGGCAGCGCAAGGACTTCGCTGAATCGGACCGCCTTCGTGATGAGATCGCCAAGCTTGGCGTAATCATCGAGGACGGCCCGCGCGGCGCCTACACCCTGCGGAAATCCTGATGACGGGCCGTGACGGCGGCGCCGAGCTGGCGCCCATCGACCCCTCGCCGGTGGTGATTCTCGTCCGCCCGCAAATGGCGGAGAATATTGGCGCCGTGGCGCGGGCCATGGGCAATGGCGGGTTGTTTCATATGCGCATCGTTGCCCCGCGCGATGGCTGGCCCTTGGAACGCGCATGGGTCACCGGTTCCGGCGCGCACCGGATTCTGGACAACGCGCAGGTGTTCACCACCGTGGCCGAGGCGGTGGCGGATCTGCACCGCGTCTTCGCCACCTGTCCGCGTCCGCGCCACATCATCAAGCCCGTGCTCACCGCGCGCGGCGGCGCCGCGGAAGTGGTGAGCATCGGCCAGCGTGGCTTGAAAACCGGCGTGTTGTTCGGCCCGGAGCGTACCGGGCTGGATAATGAGGATATTGCCTGCGCGGACAGCCTGATCCGTTACGATCTCAACCCGGATTTCATGTCCCTCAACCTCGCCCAGGCGGTGATGGTGTTCGGCTATGAATGGTGGCTGGCGCGCACGCCGGAGCTGCCCGCGCGCTCCTTGCAGATCAACGAGACCTCGCCCGCCACCAAGGGCGAACTGGATAACTTCATGGCACATCTCATCCGTGCCTGCGATGCATCCGGCTTTCTGCGCAACGAGCAGAAGCGCCCCGGCATGGTGCGCAACCTCCGGCATTTCTTCACGCGCGGCGAGGTAACGCGCCAGGAACTGAATACGCTGCACGGTATCATCTCGGAGCTGGGGCGCGGCCCAAAAAATTAGCCCCGCATTGCACCGCCTGTCCGCACGCCCATATGCAGGCGGGGCAAGGGCATTGACCTGCCGTCAGGGTTTTCACGGAAGGTAGCGCAAATGAAATACAAGCAGCTTGGCCGCACGGGTCTGTTCGTCTCGGAAATTTGCCTCGGCACCATGACGTTCGGCGGTAATGAGAATGCCGGCATGTGGAAGGCCATCGGCGGGCTCGGGCAGGAGCAGGTTGATGGGATCATCGGCCGGGCGCTGGCGGCGGGGGTGAATTTCATTGATACGGCGGATGTCTATTCCTTCGGCGAATCCGAGAAACTCACCGGCCAGGCACTGAAGAATCTCGGCGTGGCGCGCCAGGACGTGGTGCTTGCCACAAAAGTGTTCGGCGAGGTCGGGCCCGGCCCGAATGACCGCGGGGCCTCGCGCGGGCATATCATGGACGGTGTGCAGCGCAGCCTGGAGCGGCTGCAGACGGACCATATCGACCTTTACCAGATTCACGGCACGGACACGGTCACGCCCATCGAGGAAACCCTGCGCGCGCTGGACGACCTCACCCGCCAGGGGCTGGTGCGCTATGTCGGCGTGTCCAACTGGGCGGCATGGAAAATTGCCAAGGCGCTGGGGCTCAGCGAGGCCAAGGGCTACGCGCGCTTCGAGACGCTGCAGGCCTATTACTCCATCGCCGGTCGGGATCTGGAGCGCGAGCTGGTACCGATGCTGACCGAGGAGAAGCTCGGCCTGATGGTCTGGTCGCCGCTGGCGGGCGGGCTGCTCTCGGGCAAATACGGCCCCGGCGCACCCTCGCCGGAAGGGGCGCGGCGGACGAGCTTCAATTTCCCGCCCGTGGATGAAGCGCGCGGCTGGGCCTGCGTCGCCGCGATGCGTGAGGTCGGCGCGGCGCATGGTGTTTCCGTGGCGCGGGTGGCGCTGGCCTGGCTGCTGGCGAAGCCGCAGGTGATGAGCATCATCATCGGCGCCAAGACCGAGGCGCAGCTGGATGACAATCTCGCAGCCGCGACACTGACGCTGACGCCTGAGGATATCGCGAAGCTGGACGCGGTGAGCGCCCTGCCGCCGGAATATCCGGGCTGGATGCTGGAGCGCCAGGGCGGCAACCGCCTGCCGAAGCCATTCGTGGCGAAGGAGTAAAAAAGGCCCCGCAAGGGGCCTTTTTCTTCAGACGCGGCGCAGAACGAACACTTCCGCCAGCGAGGCCTCAATGGCGGCGCCATGCGCGGCGTCGCGGGCTTCGATCATGATCTCCAGCTGCGCATCCTGCACGGAGGGGCTGGAGAACAGGCGGTGATGCGCGACCTCGATGATATTGCCGCCCAAAGCGCCAATGCGTGTGGCGACTTCCGCCAGCATGCCAGGGCGATCCGGCATTTCCAGCACCACGCGCAGCAGGCGGCCGTCACGCAGCAGGTTGCGCATCAGCGTATTGGCCAGAATGCGCGGGTCGATATTCGCACCGCAGATGGAGATGCCGACCTTCTTGCCCTTGAACAGCTCAGGGAAGCTCTGCACGGCGGCCAGCCCGGCCGCACCGGCACCCTCGGCCACTTGTTTGGCGTTTTCCACCAGCGTGGCGATGGCACGCTCGATGGCATGCTCGCTCACCACCAGCACCGGCACGTGCAGCGTCTTCAGCACTTCCAGCGGGCGCTGGCCGATATCGCGCACGGCGATGCCCTCGGCCACGGTTGGCCCGCCGACATGAATCGGCTCACCCGCCAGCGCCTGGGCGAAGGCGGCGTAATTCTCGACCTCGGCGCCATAAACCAGGCAGTTTGGGCACATGGCCTGGGCCACAATGGCGCTGCCCGAGATCAGCCCGCCGCCGCCCGTGGCGACGACCAGCGCGTCCAGATCAGGCACGTCCTGAAACATTTCCAGCGCCATGGTGCCCTGGCCGGCCATCACGGCGGGGTCGTCATACGGGTGGATGAAGAACAGCCCTTCCTCGGCCTCCAGCCGGTGTGCCTCGGCGGCGGCTTCCGCCAGCGTCTCGCCATGCAGCACCACATTGGCCCCCCAGGAGGCGGTGCGCGTCACCTTCGTGGCGGGCGTATGCCGGGGCATGACGATGGTGGCCTTAATGCCCGCGAGGGCCGCATGCCGCGCCACGGCCTGGGCATGGTTGCCGGCGGACATCGCCACCACGCCGCCCTTGCGCTCCTCGGGTGTCAGCAACGCGATGCGGTTGGCCGCCCCGCGCTCCTTAAACGCGCCGGTGGCCTGGAGGTGGTCGTATTTGATATACACCTCTGCCCCGGTCAGACGGGAAATCCCGTCCGAGCGCAGAAAAGGCGAGCGCAGCACAGAGCCCTCAATCCGCCTCGCGGCGGATTGGATGTCCTCGAAGGTGATCATCTCAGATATAGGTGATTTTGAGGATTTCGTAGGAGCGGTCGCCGCCCGGCGCGGGCACGGCCACGGTGTCGCCCACGCGCTTGGCAATGAGCGCCTTGGCCAGCGGCGAGGTAATGGAAAGGCGGGACTGCTTGACGTCGGCCTCATGCATGCCGACGATCTGGTAGCAAACCTCGGTCTCGGTATCCTCGTCAATGAGCAGGATAGTCGCGCCAAACTTCACCGTGTCCCCGGAGAGGGAGGCGGGGTCGATGACTTCAGCGGCGGAGGTGATCTCCTCCAGCTCGGCGATACGGCCCTCAACAAACGACTGGCGCTCGCGCGCGGCATGGTACTCGGCGTTTTCCGAGAGGTCACCGTGGCTGCGCGCCTCCGCAATGGCGCGGATAATGGCCGGGCGCTCGCTCCCTTTAAGGTGCCGCAATTCATCTTCAAGCGCCGTAAGGCCCGCCGCAGTCATAGGGAATTTTTGCACTTCATCTCCTCAGAGCATATGGCCCCGATGGGGTTAGGGTGGATAGCATGCCACCGCCGGAGGCCCAGCGGTGGCTTAGGAGTATTAGAAAGATTGCGAAAAGTACGACTGAAGCGGCGCAACTTCAAGAGTGCCGGCAATCAGGGCCGCAATGGCGTGTGCCGTGGCCCGCGCCGCGGCAATGGTGGTGAAATTCGGAACGCCATGCGTCAGCGCCGAACGGCGGATGTCAAAACTGTCCGTCACTGACTGCGCGCCATGCGCGGTGTTGATGACGAGCTGGATTTCACCGGAGCGGATGGCGTCCACGCAATGCGGGCGGCCCTCCAGCACCTTGTTCACACGCTTCACCGGAATGCCCGCATTGGCGATGCATTTCGCGGTGCCGCCCGTGGCCATGATGGCGAAGCCGAGTTCAGAGAGGCGGCGTGCCACCGGCACGATGGCCGCCTTATCGGTCTCTTTCACCGAGAGGAAGACCGTGCCCGAGGTGGGCAGGATAACCCCGGCGCCGAGCTGCGCCTTGGCAAAGGCGCGGGCGAAGTTGGTATCCAGCCCCATCACCTCGCCGGTGGATTTCATCTCCGGCCCCAGCAGCGTGTCGACATTCGGGAAGCGGGCGAAGGGGAACACCGCCTCCTTCACGGCAACGTGACGGGTGGAGACGGAATCATCCAGCTTGAACGAGGAGAGCTTGGCGCCCGCCATGACCAGCGCGCCGATCTTCGCCACCGCAACCCCCGTGGCCTTGGCCACGAACGGCACGGTGCGCGAGGCGCGCGGGTTCACCTCCAGCACATAGATGCTGTCGTTCTGAATGGCGTATTGCACGTTCATCAGCCCGACCACGCCCAGCGCCTTGGCCATGGCCACGGTCTCGGCGCGCAGCTCGGCCACAATGGCGGGGGAGAGCGAGTAGGGCGGGATGGCGCAGGCGGAGTCACCGGAATGGATGCCGGCTTCCTCGATATGCTCCATCACCCCGGCCACATACACGGTCTCGCCGTCGCAGATGCAGTCCACATCCACCTCGGAGGCCTCGTTGAGGTAGCGGTCGATCAGCACCGGGTTCTCGCTGGAGGGCCGTGCCACGTCACGCATATAGCGGGTAATGCCATTGCGGTCGTAGACAATCTCCATCGCCCGCCCGCCCAGCACGTAAGAAGGGCGGATGATGATGGGATAGCCAATGCGCTCGGCAATGGCCTCGGCCTGCTCGGCGGAGCGGGCAATGCCGTTCTCGGGCTGGCGCAGGCCAAGCTTCTGCAGCAAGGCGGCAAAGCGCTCGCGGTCCTCGGCGATGTCGATAGCGTCGGCCGTGGTGCCGAGGATGGGGATGCCCGCGGCTTCCAGCGCTTGGCTCAGCTTCAGCGGGGTCTGTCCGCCATATTGCACGATGCAGCCCAGAAGCGTGCCCTTTTCCTGTTCCTTATGGAGCAAAGAGAGCACGTCCTCGGCAAAGAGCGGCTCGAAATACAGCCGGTCGGAGGTGTCGTAATCGGTGGAGACGGTCTCCGGGTTGCAGTTGACCATGATGGTCTCGTACCCGGCCTCGCGCAGGGCGTAGGCGGCGTGGACGCAGCAATAGTCAAACTCAATGCCCTGGCCGATACGGTTTGGCCCGCCGCCGAGAATGACGACCTTCTGCTTGTCGGACGGGTCGGCCTCGCAGACCGGCGCGCCGTAGGAGCCCTCATACGTGCCATACATATAAGAGGTGGCGGAGGCGAACTCGCCGGCACAGGTATCGATGCGTTTATAGACCGGGGTCACGTCGAGCTTGAGGCGCGCGGCGGTGATCGCGGTTTCCTTCTGGCCCGTCAGCTCGGCCAGGCGCTTATCGGCAAAGCCCAGCGCCTTCAGGCGGCGGAAGGAGAACGCGTCGCGCGGCAAGCCATGGGTCTTCACCTCGTTTTCCGCCGCGATGATCAGCTGCATCTGCTCCAGATACCACGGGTCGAACTTGCAGGCGGCGTGGATTTCCTCAACCGACAGCCCGGCGCGCAGGGCCTGGGCGGCGATGAGCAGCCGGTCCGGGCGCGGGGTGGAGAGGGCGGCGCGGAAGGCGTCATGGGTGCCATCGCCGGGGGCGGCGATCTCGTCCAGCCCGGAGAGGCCGGTCTCCAGCGAGCGCAGGCCCTTTTGCAGGGCCTCGGCGAAGTTGCGGCCAATGGCCATCGCCTCGCCGACCGACTTCATGGAGGTGGAGAGCAGCGCTGGGGTGCCAGGGAATTTCTCGAAGGTGAAGCGGGGGATCTTGATGACCACATAGTCGATCACCGGCTCGAAGCTGGCCGGGGTCGCCTTGGTGATGTCGTTCTGCAGCTCGTCCAGCGTGTAACCCACGGCGAGCTTGGCCGCGATTTTGGCGATGGGGAAGCCGGTGGCCTTGGAGGCCAGGGCGGAGGAGCGCGAGACGCGCGGGTTCATCTCGATGACGACCATGCGGCCATCCACCGGGTTGATGCCGAACTGCACGTTGGAGCCGCCCGTATCCACGCCGATGCGGCGCAGACACGCGATGGAGGCATCGCGCAGGATCTGGAATTCCTTGTCCGTGAGCGTCAGCGCCGGGGCGACAGTGACGGAGTCACCCGTATGCACGCCCATCGGGTCGATGTTCTCGATGGAGCAAACGATGATGCAGTTATCGGCGGAGTCGCGCACCACCTCCATCTCGTACTCTTTCCAGCCGAGCACGGACTCTTCCACCAGCACCTCGTCGGTGGGGGAGGCGTCGATGCCGGAGGCGCAGATGGCGAAGAATTCCTCGCGGTTATAGGCAATGCCGCCGCCCGTGCCGCCAAGGGTGAAGGAGGGGCGGATGACGGCGGGCAGGCCCACCAGCTCCAGCGCCGCCGCAGCTTCTTCCTTGTTATGCGCGATCGCGGATTTCGGCCCGGCAATGCCGATCTCGGCCATCGCGTCACGGAATTTCAGCCGGTCCTCGGCGCGGTCGATCACGTCCGCCTTGGCGCCGATCAGCTCCACGCCCAGGCGGTCCAGCACGCCGGACTTGGCCAGCGTCATCGCCGTGTTCAGCGCCGTCTGCCCGCCCATGGTGGGCAGCAGCGCATCCGGCTTCTCCTTGATGAGGATCTTCTCGACCATCTCCGGGGTGATAGGCTCGATATAGGTCGCATCCGCCAGCGAGGGATCGGTCATGATCGTCGCCGGGTTGGAGTTGACGAGAATGACGCGGTAGCCCTCCTCGCGCAGCGCCTTGCAGGCCTGGGCCCCGGAATAGTCGAACTCGCAGGCCTGGCCGATGACGATCGGCCCGGCGCCGATGATCATGATGCTCTTGATGTCTGTGCGTTTGGGCATTTTTTGAATTCCTTTAAGTCGCGGAGCCAAGCCCCGCACCCGCCGGAGCGCTTGGCCCCGGACCCCCGTTAATTAGTTGCTGAGCATCTCGACAAAGCGCGCGAACAGATACGCGCTGTCGCTCGGCCCGGGCGACGCCTCGGGGTGGTACTGCACGGAGAACACGCGCTTGGCCTTGCAGGCGATGCCCTCGTTCGAGCCATCGAACAGCGACACGTGCGTCACGTTCACGCCTTCCGGCAAGCTCTTCTCATCCACGGCGAAGCCATGGTTCTGCGAGGTGATTTCCACGCGGCCGGTGGTCAGGTCCTTCACCGGCTGGTTGGCGCCGCGGTGGCCGCGCTCCAGCTTGTAGGTTTTGCCGCCAAGCGCGGTGGCCAGCAGCTGGTGGCCAAGGCAGATGCCAAAAATCGGCACGCCAGCCGCTATCACGCCCTGGATGGCGGGCACGGCATACGTCGCCGTCGCCGCCGGGTCGCCAGGGCCGTTGGAGAGGAACACGCCGTCCGGCTTGTGCCGCAGTATGTCCTCGGCGGAGGTCTGCGCGGGCACCACGATCACCTTGCAGCCGGCGGAGGCCAGCGAGCGCAGGATGTTGCGCTTGGCCCCGTAATCCACCGCCACCACGGTCCTCACGGCCTCCGGCGCGGCAAAGCCATGCTCCCAGCTCCAAGTGCCCCCGGTCCATTCATAGCTCTGGGTGCAGGAGACCTCCTTCGCCAGATCCAGCCCTTCCAGCCCGCTCCACTTCGCCGCCATGGCCGCCAGGGCCGCGAGGTCGAACTTGCCGTCCTCCGGGTAGGCCAGCACGGCGTTCGGGGCGCCAAGGTCGCGGATGCGCAGCGTCAGCGCGCGGGTATCCACGCCGGCGATGCCGGGGATGCCCATTTTCTTCAGCCAATCGCGGAGGTCATCGGTGGAGCGGTAGTTGGAGGGCGCGGTTGCATCCTCCTTCACCACCAGCCCGCGCGCGAAGATGCGCGCGGCTTCCATGTCCTCGGCATTCGTGCCCACATTGCCGATATGCGGGAAGGTGAAGGTGATAATCTGCCCGGCGTAAGACGGGTCGGTCAGCGTCTCCTGATACCCGGTCAGCCCGGTGTTGAAGCACAGCTCGGAGGGCTGGCTCACCCCATGCGCGCCGAAGCCCCGGCCCCAGAACACGCTGCCATCGGCCAGCACCAGCGCCGCGGTGGCGCCTGGCGGCACCTCGCCGGAATCGGCGGGCCTGGTCAGCTCTTCCATCGTCAGCCCGGTTGCTGCCATAATGGCGGGCCAGTGGCGGGGCGGGATGGCGTTGCTGCTGCGCCACTTGCGCACGGCTTCGGGGGAGACGCCGGTCAGGGTCGCGGCTGCCTCGTTGCCGCCAAGGCGGCGCAGGATTTCGTCGATGGAGATTTGCATGGCGCCCCTTTACCGGAATTTTGCTCCGGCCTCAACGGTAGTATAATGGTCCGGAAATTTTTTCCGGTTAGGAGTAAATATGAGTTTACGTGAAGATATCACCGCCGCCGTGAAGGCTTCCATGTTGGCGCGGAACGCGGAGCGCACATCGACGCTGCGCATGATCCAGGCCAAGCTGAAGGACACGGACATTGCCGCCCGGCCCAAGGGCATCACCGCTATCCTAGATGATGAGATTCTGGCCATGCTGCGGTCCATGATCAAATCCCGCCGGGATTCCGTGGTGCTGTACCGCCAGGGCGGGCGCGAGGAGCTGGCCGCCAAGGAGGAGGCGGAGATCGCCGTGATCTCCGAGTTCCTGCCGCAGACGCTGGAAGGCGAGGCGCTGGCCGCCGCGATCAAGGAGGCCATCGAGGCCACTGGCGCCGCCAGCGCCAAGGACATGGGCAAGGTCGTCGGCGCGCTGAAGGCCAAGCATGGCGCGGCGCTGGATATGGGGGTGACCTCCGCCGCGGTGAAGGCCGCCCTCGCCGGCTAATTAATGGCGCTCCCGGCCAATTTTCTTGACGAGCTGCGCGCCCGCACGCCCATAGCGGGGGTGATCGGGCGCACGGTGAAACTCACGCGCTCCGGCCGGGAGCGTAAGGGCTGCTGCCCGTTCCACGGGGAGAAATCCCCGTCTTTTTATGTATATGACGACCATTACCATTGCTTCGGTTGCGGCGAGCACGGGGATGTCATCACCTTCGTGATGAAGACCACCGGGGCAAGCTTCATGGAGGCGGTGGAGGAGCTGGCGCGCCAGGCGGGCATGGAAGTGCCCAAGCCGACGCCCCAGGCCGCGCAGGCGGAGCAGCACCGTGCCGGGCTAACCGAGGTGCTGGAGGCGGCGGCGCGGCAATATCAGGAATGGCTGTTCGCGCCTGAGGGCAAGAAGGCCCTGGAGTATCTGCGCGGGCGCGGCCTGTCCGACACCACCATCCGCAAATTCGGCCTTGGCTGGTCGGGTGAGGGG
>Ga0255356_1001793_pt1 | contig 13128 bp, 13 predicted proteins | sample HBST100metaG_FD_189944 | JGI IMG/M metagenome (GOLD analysis project Ga0255356, IMG submission 189944) | Peat soil microbial communities from Stordalen Mire, Sweden - H.B.S.T100 | ecosystem: Environmental > Terrestrial > Soil > Wetlands > Peat | place: Sweden: Norrbotten County, Stordalen Mire... | reverse complement strand
GTTGCCGATTCTTCCAGACCCGAACGGATTCATAGGTAGGGAGAAACGACTCAATCTCCCGCACAGCAAGATGCTTCACAACCGACTTTTCATTTTGCGGAACAGTGAAGACCGCGTACCAACTGCGATTGCTCGCAGCCCCCAAGCTTCCGAAGTCAAAGGAGTTTTGACCGCCAAATGGTTGACCTGTCGTCTGCAAAGTCACGCGATGCCTCCGATTCAAACGCCGCGCCTCATGAACAACCAGGAGCAGCGTCTAGAACTTACTCGAAGGATAAGATGCTAATGCCCTGTCCGTATAAGGATGCACATGGCTCCGCCATACTGACTTAGCAAGACTAATCGACGCTAAGCCCCCCATCCAAATCATCACCGAACCAAGCGGCCTGTTCGCACGTCAAACTCATACCAAACGCGCAGCCTACCACGCCCTCGTGCTTACTGGTCTAAAGCTCATCACAGATGTAAAAGGACCACGTGAGAAAGGGCCAAAAATACTTCCTACCGTTTGTTAAGAGTAAGTCAATGCCGCCATTTTTGCAAGCGTAAAATTGTATAGGCTTGGCACAAGCAATTATTAAATATTTTAAAATATCGTTTTGAGCCAAATTTTCCTATCAATAAAAATCAGAAAGAAATATTTTCTTTTCAATGCGTTATCGAAAAGCTGCTGTGCAGTAAACTTCTTCCCACAGACGAAGCAAACGACAAGGAAGAGAGACGTGCCTCCCGTAGGCGCCCGACAAGTGACCAATTATGCTATGTAAGCACATACTTACGTTTTCGTACAAGTAGCCATGGCAGATTGCTCACGGCAATTGCTGTACTGGCCTTGGAGATAATTCAACCTGAAGTCTCCATCTGTAGAAATATGAGCTGAAACCCTCAGCACAAATCAATTTGAGAATGACCTTGCCGTTGGATTGCGAGCGGAAGACCAGGATCGAACCAGCGACATTCAGCTTTTGCAGACGGCATTATATTGAAAACAAACGACATGGATCTTTGTGCATCTCGTTCTGGCGATTTAAAATGCCGACTTTTCAATCTTTTCTCTGTACACGAAATCAAACGGAGCACGCGAATCTCCGTGTGAGACTCCGCGCGCCTTGAGAAGGCGTCCCCTCGTTGGCTAAGTCCTGCTCGGTCTGTTTTTGACGAGAAAGAGTAAACCAGCGGCTGTGCTGGCGGTAGTCGTCAGCATGCCGTTGACCGCGAAGAGTTCACGCAGCGGGAGGCTCTTCGGAGTTGTACCCAGGCAATTGATCGAGCAAGACCACATTGAGCAACGACTTATGCACTTGGATGCGGCCGTTGTAACTGATAAACCCGAGCTTGCGAAAGCGGTTCATAAAGAAGCTGACGCGGGAGCGTGTGGTACCAATCATCTCTGCCAGTGTTTCCTGCGTAATTGGGGGAATGAAGGTTTGCGGCTCACCCGGCTTGCCAAATTCCGCCATCAACAGGAGAATCCTCGCCAAGCGCTTTTCGCTGGAGTTGAATAGCTGATCGACAAGGTCCGCCTGGGTCCGCATACTGCGGGCCAGAAGGAATTTCATAAAAAAGTCGGTAAATGCAGGTTCGTCATGCATTACACGGATCATCTCTTCCCTTGTTATCTTCAGCGCTGTGCACAAGACAACTGCAGAGGCTGTTGCCAAGCGCAGCCCGGGGATGGACGCCAGCGACTCCTCTCCAACGAAGTCGCCAGCGGAAAGGAGCGTGATTGTAGCCTCTCTGCCGGTTTGCGAAACGACGGTAAGTCTCGCCCGGCCGCTCTGAAGATAGAAAGTGGAGTCTGCCCGATCTCCCTGGGTAAAGAAAGTCTGATCCGGCTTGACTTCGATGATTCTTCGACCGAGGCCAGCATGTGCAAGAAAGGCAGCGGGAGAGAATGTGTGAGAATTCTGGTCAATCATCAGCATAAAACCTCCTTCGAGGCGTTCCAGATGCGGGACATTGGCTGCGGCAGGTAGATCAAAAAGAGCGGGGAAAGTGCTTCAGAAAGCAGAGAAAACGACCTTCGTAGCCGATGCCAACAGCGCACGGAGAAGATACAATTTTGCAGCCTGATCAAAGTTTGCAGGAGATGGAATAATCCGAATATCGGGGATGCTGCTAATAATGAGGGGCTTTGTCAGGGAAACCCCTGCAAACAGGCTCATGTCAACTATTTATTTGGTAGAAAGACTCTCAAATACAATTTTTATCGAGCCGAGCCGCCTGGCGCACTTTCCAGCGTTTCCGGGGTCAACAGGCCCATCTGCACGGCAAAGCGAACCACATCACTGCGTGTCTGAAGTCCGAGCTTTTCAGCAAAACGGGAACGATATGTCTCGATAGTTTTCACACCCACGAAAATCTGTTTGGCTATTTCCGCGCTGGTGTACCCCTGCGCCACGAGTCCGAGCACCTGCGTTTCCCGCCGGCTGAGGATATTCGCCGGTCGTGCGCGGCCAGCTTTTGTACTGTTTTTCGCCAACACGTCCTGAACAAGGACATTGGCCAGGCGCGGATCCACATAGACCCCGCCGCGATACACAGCGCTGATGGCGGCAATCAGCTCTGCATCCACAGCCCTTTTCAACAGGTAGCCGGAGGCACCAGCAGCCAGCGCCGACCTCAAGTATGCAGGGTCGTCGTGCATGGTGAGGACGAGCACCCGTGTTTCGCGGCAATCGCGCGCCATCTGCTCAAGCGCCTTCATGCCCCCAACCCGCGGCATGGTAAGGTCCAGCAGCGCCACGTCCGGTTTGGTTTCTCTTGCCGTTTGAATCGCCTTCTCCCCATCGGGCGCTTCCGAAACTACTTCCATATCGGACTGCGCGTTGATCAGCATTCTCAGTCCAGCACGGAGAATTGCATGGTCATCCGCAATCATGACTCTGATTTTGCGTGTACGCGTCAGCATTTCAAATGCTCCTCCACTCCACTAAGAGCGAACAGTCTGATCGGCAATTGGGACTCTCACGAGGATCTTGGTTCCCTTGCGCTGAGGAATAAAACTGACTGTTCCGCCCAACATTACCGCCCTCTCCCGCATACTCTGAATCCCCAGACGGTGCGAGGAAACCGCCACGGCTTTGGCATCAAAGCCACATCCATCATCGATGACGGCTACCTCAATTGCCGCATCCAAACGGGCGAATCGAATTCTGACCGTCTTGGCCCCCGAATGTCTAGCGACGTTGGTCAGGGCTTCCTGAAGAATGCGGTACAACGCAATCTGGACTCCTGACGACAGGTCGCCGCAGTCAAGTTCGTTGAGCGTGAGTTCCACAGCGATGTTGTGGCTCTTTGTGTATTCGGCGGCGTATCGGCTCAGCGCAACCCCCAAGCCATGATCCTCCAGCACTGTTGGATGAAGTCCGCGGGCAAGCCGGCCAACCTCGTCGATAGTCTGGGCCGTGATCTCCCGCAAGCGCCGTACTTGAGTCCTGACATCGGCAAGCCTCCGAGCATCTTCGAGAGACCGCAGGCCGACCAAAAGAGCGGTCAGCATCTGGCCGGCTTCGTCATGCAATTCGCGCGCAATCCTGCGCTGTTCTTCCTCTTGCGCCGTAAGCGTGCGTTTCAGGAGCAACCGATGCATCTCTTCAGCCTGCTTGATTTCCGCGGCCTGTTTGCGCTTCTGCTCAGTGAGATCGGTAATCACCATGCCCAAAGCCTGGCCTTTAAATCCACGGAACCTGTTCAGTGACAGATAGACAGGAATCAGGCTTTCTTGTTTACATCGCAGGCTGAATTCGCCTTTCACAAACGCCTTATGAGCATCCGTGAGTAGAGCATTAAATCTGCCACGTTCTGCTTCCACAATCAAAGACTGCACCGCAATTCCGAGAACTTTCCTTGATGGCCTGCCCAGCATTTCTGCAAACCCGCGATTGCAATAAAGCACGGCGCCATCCCGCGACAGAATCGCAGCGCCCTCGCTCATGGCATCCACCAACATGCGATAAGCAGGTTCACCGCCTTTCAGGGCAACCACCTGCGTTCCGCTATGGCCGGATACCATCACAGCATCCACTTCGCCGGACTGTATGGCGTGCAGAGTTGCTTCCGCAGCTTTCAGCCGGGCGCGAAGCCTGGCTAGCTGATCGGAAGATGCGGAAGACGGCAGCTTGCATGCGCCAAGTCCAGGGGTTCTGAGAGCTCCGTGCGGCACACCGGCTTTTCCTGGCATCTTTCCCTGGAGGACTCGTCCATCGGGATGCGCTCGTTTGTTGGGCATCTGCTGCTTGAACCTGATTTCAACTTACTGGTTGAAGATCCAAACCGACAATGACACTCTCAGTCTTTGAGAGGTTCCCAATGATCTTCTTGACCGGTGGCGGGAGCCTTCGAACCAGGGTCGGAATGGCTATGATTTGATCGCCCTTGGCAAGTTGCGGCTTTACCAGCAAGTCAACCACTTCGATGCGATACTTACCCTTCAACTTATCCTCACATATCTTCTTGAGATTAGTGATTGCCGCAATCGAGTTAGGGGTTTGGCCCGCGATGTAAAGCCGCAATCGGTAAAAGTCGCTTGCGCTGGTCTTGGTAAAGCTCTTCTTCGCAGTGTTCTTCGTTATTGGTTTCTTCTTCGCGGGACTCTTCTCTGCAGAACTCTTCTTCATGTCGGCACTCGGTTTCTGGTGATGGGCCAAGCTATTACTCGGCCGCCGCAACTGCACCTGGGTCAACAGCGTTTGTGGCCAACAGGTGATCATTCAGCACGATGCCCAATTCCAAGCCCTTCTTGCTCACGATAAGCTCACGAGCTTCGCGCGAATGTGCCATGCCACGGGATTTCAAAACGTAAAGCTCACGTCTTGGCCGTCCATTGGGCTTGCTATCCCGCAACACAATCCAAGTGTCCATGAGGGAGGAAACTGCTGCCGCAGTCCTCTCCTGAGGGTCTCCCGCAAAGGTCAGATTCGTGAACATCGATGTGATCTGTTCCATTTTTAGAAAATCGACCAGTCGTACGAGCATTGACTTGACGTCATAACTGCCCGAAGTCGAAATCAAGTTCGTGATCGGGTCGATTACCACGACGCGTGGCCGAAGCTGCGCAATCAACCTGTGAATAACCGCCAGGTGTCCTTCCAAGCCGGTGCAGGTGGGCCGCATTGCGTTGAAGTGCAATAAGCCTTTGTTCACCCACGGCTCCAAGTCGAGGCCAACGGACTTCATGTTGCGGAGAATCTGGCTGGGAGACTCTTCAAAAGTGAAATACAGACAGCCTTCGCCACGGGAGCAGGCTGCACTGACAAAGTTCGCTGCCAAACTGGACTTCCCTGTTCCTGCCGTGCCGGTCACCAGTACGCTGCTTCCACGGAAAAATCCTTTGCCTTCCATCATCTCGTCCAATGTGGCAATTCCCGTCGAGATGCGGCTCTTGAGCGCTTTATGCGTCAATACGAGAGAGGTGATGGGCACCACCGAGATGCCCTCTTCGTCAATCAGAAACGGATATTCATCCGTGCCATGGGACGTGCCCCGATACTTGACGATTCGCAGCCGCCGGGTGGAAATCTGCTCCGTTATCCGATGGTCCAGTGAAATAACGCAGTCGGCGACGTATTCCTCCAGCCCGTGACGAGTCAACGAGTTGCTTCCAGCTTCCCCGGTTACGATTGCGGTGAGCTTCTGGTCTTCCAACCAACGGAACAGCCGGCTAAGTTCAGATCGCAGCACCGCAGCGTCGGCTATTCCGGAAAACAGCGCCTCGACACTATCGAGCACAACGCGCTTCGCCTTGATTACTTTGACAGCATGAGCCAAGCGGATAAACAAGCCATCGAGGTTGTATTCACCGGTCTCGGCTATCTCGTTGCGTTCAATGGAAACGTAATCCACCAACAGCTTTTTGCGCTTGGCAAGATTGCGCAAATCGAAACCGAGCGATGCAACATTGGCCGTCAGCTTCTCTTCGGTTTCTTCAAAGTTCATACATACGCCAGGTTCGCCGTACTGAATCGCGCCGTGCACAAGGAATTCCATTCCGAGCAGGCTCTTGCCGCATCCAGCACGGCCGCAAACCAGCGTGACACGGCCTTTTGGCAAGCCCCCACCCGTGACTTCATCCAATCCCTGAATTCCTGTTGGAACCTTGGCGAGCGAAGTGCGAGCAGCTTTTGGCTTTGAATTAGCGCCGGACATAGTAGCGCTCCTGAGATTCAGATTGGTTTTGTTGGCCATGAAATGTCGACCAAATTTTAGCATGCACAACTCGCCTTTTCCAATGCACAAGCCGCACAGTTTCCAACTGCCACAGCAGACAGCAAACGACACCCGCGAACAACAAGTTGCCGCTCATCTCGCCTGGGACTTTGCTGTTTGGATTAGGGCGCTGAACTCGTTATTGAGAACAGGAATCTTATATCAGAACCGCGATCACCAAGGATGTTCAATTTTGCTCAGGATAGCCAGTCAACCGGCGCATTCAAAACGACGTATCGTCACGGCTTTATGATATCGGCCAGCAGCACGGCGAGCCCGTTCCATGCAATCTGGACACCTATGCAGAGTAGGATGAACGCGACAACCCTAAGAATGCCATGCGCAGTGGACGGCGGAATGGCCTTTGAGATCCTGGGCGCATACGCATAGCAGAAATAGACGAGTATGCTCAGTACGATTATGGCAAGAAACACCCCGGCATGGGCCAGGATATCTCTGGAAATAGCGCGATGCGAGATATGGGCCGTGAGCGTCAATACCGCGACGAGTGTACCTGGTCCTGAGGTCACCGGGAAAGTGAACGGATAGAAGGCTTTCCGTTCAAGACCTCTCGTCTGCATCTCGCCATGAACTTCGGTCTCCTCTTGCTTGTTCCTGGAATCAGCGTTTGCATCCCGTTCGTTCAACACGGACCATCCCATCGCCGCGATGACAATGCCACCAGATAGCTGGACGATAGGCAGAGAAAGGCCAAAGAAATTGAGGATAGCCGCACCCAGCAGCTCAATGATCACAAGGAATATGACGTTATTGATGGCGATTTTACGCGCCAAGGATCGATAGACTTTTGGAGGCGCGTCGCCTGCCATGCCGAGAAAGACAAGCGCCGACCCGAGTGGATTGATCAGCGGCAGAAGCACGCTGAAGGCAAGCAAAAAGGACGTCCAAAGTTCCAAGATGGCTCTCCCTGCAATGCCAGATTAAAGTCCGCCGTTCCTACTGTGCGGAACTAGCTTTCCTGTGTTTAACCACTCGCAGTGCGTTCACCACTTGCTTTACGTTCGGCACTGTGGACGCCACATTCTCAACGTCCGTGCGCATGTGTTCGGAACTCACATCCCCAGATAGAGTAACTACTCCGTTTTTCACTTTGTAATTCACATTGTCATGCATCTTGTTTTGGATCAGCGCAGCGTCCAGATTCTTCTCGATGCCTTGGTCCAGGTCGAAATTCACAACTTCCGTTTCGACGCCTCGGCCCGCAGGAATCACAGCAATCTGGTCCGCAACGACCTGTGTACCCGCAAGCGACTTTGCCAGCAATTCGGCTTGTGATTTGTCGTTCTCATGCTCGACTTTACCGCCGAGAGTAATGATGCCCTTTTCAAGATCCTGACTAACGGTGACTTCATTAAGACCGGCCTGAACGAGCGCCTTACGGATATTGTCTGAGACATCCGGAGATTTCGTGGAGCCCATTCGGCATCCCACCATCGTCCCAAATACAATCAATATCAGCAGGGGAAGCAGCAATTTGGTCGTTTTCATATTTTTCCTTCGATGGGCGCCTAGATCCGGGTTCAGGAGAACCGGCAACACCTGTCCCTTAGAGCCGATCTATAGGTTCTCTCACTTGCTTCGTTCGTGCTGTCTTGAATCGCTCACCCTGTGAAGGATTACAGCGGAACCAGAGTTGATGTATCCCGAAGCCGCAGCGTTCAAGTCGACGCGACCCCAGGGAGCGGCGACCCTGCACAAAACTCAATAGGATACCGTTACTCTGGTTCCGCTCTAAGCGCTACAGGGTGGAAAAACAGCCTCATCATTCTCTTCACCATGTGCTCCTTTTTCCTCAAGCTGCCTGATTTCAGCGCAATGCCGTCCGGCATCGCGCATAATACATGCTTCTTATAGCTCAGGCAGGGGCGATATTTGCGGCTAGAGTTAAGTGCGTAAGGGTAGGTAGAAAGCAGCCCCGTTAAAGCGGCGGGAATCGAAGAACACACTAAACCCCTTATGGCTGCTGACCAAGCCGGGTTGATCTTTACGGCTGCACACAGCATCCAACGAAACACAAGTAACCGCAGACACCTTAAGGGGGGTCACTCATGCGTGGACTTAAAACTCTACTCGGAACTACAACGTTGCTCGCGGGCCTGGCCCTGGCGCCAACAGCCAACGCACAGATAGTCATCAATCTGGGTGTTCAACCGGCTTGTGCCTATGGCTACTACGACTACTCACCCTACGCCTGCGCGCCTATGGGCTTTTACGGGCCAGGGTATTTCTACAACGGCATCTTCCTGGGCATGGGTCCATGGGCCGGCTGGGGCTATGGCCACGGCTGGGGCAGCCATCGCTTCATCGAGGGTGGCGGCGGAAGCTATCGCGGTGGAGGCGGTGCTGCGGCTTCTCGGGGGCATTATGGTGGTGGACAGGCTGTACGCGCCGGCGGATCTGGAGTGCGTGGTGGCGGCGGGCAGGTTCACGGCAGCGCAGCAGTTTCCCATGCTGGAGGATCGCGGCCCAGCACAGGTCGCGCCAATGCTTCCCACGCCAGCGCACCGCGTAGCAACGGTGGCGGCGGACATGCTGGCGGCGAATCGCATGGCGGTGGTGGTGGACATGCCGGCGGCGGCGAACACAGGTAACGTGTAGCCGCTGCACTAGGCGGCCGGGTCGGCCAGAGACGGCGGAGCAAATCAGCTCCGCCGTCTCTGCATTTATAGAAACATTTCGGACGCTCTTCGCGCCTATCAGAGACAAGATGAGATTGCGGTTACGCAGGCGTTCCACGTTGGTGTCCATTAACCGCTTCTTTTCAGGCGCACAGCACACAGGACCGTAATCGTCATCAGCCCCAGCAGAGGTTGTGCGGCCGCTTGCCCACAAACTTGAGCGCGTATTTGAAACTTCAGAATGTTTCAGAAGATTCCGGATAAATCAGCAGTGCATTTATTAGCCACCTCTTCGGGAAGAAGGGCGATTCGCAGGCATGGATAATTGCGCTCGGTTTGGAAGGCGGCCTTCAACGCATCTGAAACCGCCGCGGCTGCGCTAGAAACAGCGCACTTTTCTCAAATTCGATTGTTCCAACGTGCCGCTGGAATGCTGTGAAAAGGAAACACTTCACCGGAAAGAGCGCTCAGTTCAGGCTCCTGATGCCCGTGGGCTTGCTAGGGGCACCCTTCAACTTAAACCTGTGCGCTGAATGAGCGCAGACTGCACTTGTTCCCAGTCCGATCGCCTGACAACCGGCTGAGACTTTCGTATAAAGGAGTTTTGCTGTTTCCATGCACGGCCCGTTACAGGCAAGGAATAGCGTCCACTGCTCATATGCTTGGATTGCGCCACGGACTGAGGCCTTCCAAGGCCCTTGGGCTCTGCTTGGATCAGAGATTGCTTCGCCGTCCTGCTACCAAGTTGAAAATAAAGATGATCAACGCAATCACCAGGAGAAGATGAATCAGGCTGCCGGCAATATGAAAGCTAAAGCCCAAAAGCCACAGCACTAGAATGACAACAAAAATAGTCCAGAGCATTACACGCCCCTTCACATAGTGGACGCCCGGAAGCTGAAATCGATTCCGAGCGTCCACTAACATTAGCGAACTAACTAGTTGGCTGCATTGGCTTGTACTTTTGCTTCTCTGATTGCGTCGATGAAGCGGTTTGCAGCGGCCGGTGTCTCAACCTCGCCCCGCAGAACGCGGTGTGTGGAGACGTCATGACCGTAGAAGGCATTCATGGAATCGTTGTCCCGGCGAACATCGGCCCCGGTCAGTGTGAGTCCGGCAAATGCGCCCTTGGCTCGCGAGTAGGTCAGGATCTCGGTATTCAGCTTCCAGTCGGTATCAGCAGTTGCATGACGCCCAACCGGTCCGGCCGCAGCAGAGGCGTCCGCTCCAAGCTGAAACTTGGCGGATTCCAAGCGCTGCATTCCTGTGTCACCCTGGAAAATCATGACCAGGTCAACGCCTTCGACGCCGATCTGCAATCCCCAACTGCCGCCGGTGATGGCAAAAAACGCCGGGGCGCTCCATCCGTTTGCGGTCCGGCACGTGGCAACACCTCTACCATTCTCCGCGCCAAACACAAGACCGCCCTTGATCATGTGCGGCACGACCGCCACGCACTTGGCGTGATCAAGCACTTCTTCCGGAATGCCTTTATCCGGCGCGCCCATGACCTCATGCAGTACCGTGGCTGCATTATCCAGCCGGTTCTGCGTTTCTTCACGGGTCTCGGCCCAGGCAGCGCTAGCTGCACCCAAGCTGAATAATGCCACTAACGTCACAAGTTTCTTCATGCATTTCACCATTTTTCTACCTATGCGCGGCTTCTATTGCATTACACGTATTTGGAGCGCACAAGGTAGTTTTCACGCTACTGCCACCGCTCGGCGCAGTCTGTGCAATACCGCTCAAGCAAAAGTTAGCGGGTATGCCGAATAATCAGATATTTTGAGTCTCGCATCGATGAAGACAAAGCCAGGCAAACGCACTCCAACGGCCTTGTACAAAATTGAACAGAACAACAATTTGCTGTATGGAACACTCAATCTAACTTCATAGGAATGCTGTGGCGGGGTGAGATATGTCCGATGCGAAAGCCAAGCTTCTCATCGTAGACGATGAGCCTTCGATCCGAATGTCAATGTCGCTCGTGCTTACTGAGATTGGATATGATATGCGATCTGCTGTCGATGGCCTTTCTGCATTGCATGAGATCCGGCAGGACGCTCCTGACATACTACTTTCCGACCTGAACATGCCGGGCATGTCGGGCTTCGAATTGCTGTCAGTGGTTCGTCATAGGTATCCGGCAATCAAGGTAATCGCCATGAGCGGCGCATTCTCAGGTAACGAAGTTCCTTCCGGTGTTGCCGCAGATGCTTTCTATCAGAAGGGAAGCAGCATAAGCTCCTTGGTAAGGATAATTGAGTCCCTTCCTCAGCCGGATCGAGCACTACTCAAACTGCCAGAGCCATCGAAGCCCATTTGGATTCAGAGTATTGAGAAAGACCCTGCCGGAGAGCCATACGTTACTATTCCCTGCCCGGAGTGCCAGCGTACCTTTATCATGCCCATCGACATCTCCGCGCTCACACTACGCGAAACTGATTGTATCTATTGCTGTAGTTCGATTCACTATGTCATTGCTGAGCCTGCGTGCCAAGTGCCTGTACAGAACTTCCAGGAAAAATCCAGTGCCACCAGGCAAGAACAGCAAGGCACGCAATCCCTAAGCTACTGAAAGTAAAAAGAAAGAGATATACGATGCGCAACATAGCAGAACTGAACATGCTCCTACGCGGACAGATAGAGCTGCCCACCGGCCTTAAGTTAGCAACAGAAGAGTTCCGGGAAGGATGGAGCTTCGTTAGGTCAGTGGATGCATGCCATCTGGAAAAGAAGATCCAAACGCGCGGATGGAACTTCATCAAGATTGCCGATGCTCCACTGAGAAGCGGCGTGGGAGACACAGCGCAACTGGCAATTGCCAGTGCTCTCCAGCTAACGCTTCGCCACGTTAGCACACACTTCAATGCCGCCGAAGTTGAACATATCGAGTTAACGCAGTATCCATGGTTCTTTCTAGCGAGGATACGAGTCTATCCGTATCGGATTCAGAAAAGCGCGGCGCTGACTGTACCAGACGAGTTTGTACCTCGCCCGATTGCTAAGCGGCATAAGCTGTTGTCGCCCAATTCAGCAGCCCTGTACCCCTATTTCGGCAGCGCCATGCCACTGCTTAGACAGATGCTGGTTTCAACCCAAGGTTCACAGTCGAGGCCGCAATGACCTTCCTGCACATGACTTTTATCTTGTTCGTTTTACGCAGAGCATTGCGCATCGCTCCAGTACCAGTTCGATGCCTCGCCATCTCCCAGCACAATTCACAATAGAGCTGGCGCTTAGGCGGTCTTGCACCACACCAGACGTGGACTATTACGAATTCGTACGCTGCTCGGATTCTCTGCGCCCAACATGGTCTCGATAGCTCAGACTAAGGCACGCGAAGCCGCTAGGCTGAATTATGTTGGGGCAGGTAAAAAAACGGCCTTGGCGATTGCCAGGAGAGTATATGAGTGGGATCAGATTTCTTGCGTTAGCCGCAGTTGCTGCAGTCTTCATTGCGGCAAGTACTCCCAAGGCAGAGGCGCAAATAAGCATCAACATCGGAGTCGCCCCTGCATGCCCATACGGCTACTATGACTACACACCCTATGGGTGTGCTCCCTATGGCTACTACGGCCCAGAGTGGTTCCGTCGGGGCGCGTTCATCGGTGTTGGCCCGTGGTTCCATGGTCCCAATAACTTTTACGGTCACGTGAATAACAGATATGATCCGCACTACGGCTACAGCGGCAGGATGCCGAACAACGGCGAGCGGCCCAGGACACGAGACAGAGCTCCCAGAGGATTCAGAGGAAACGAAATGCGCGATGGGCGTGGTCATCCGGGCGGAGACAGACCTGGAGGTGGAGATAACCACGGCGGCGGAGACAGGCACTAAACGCTGCATCCATGCAGCTGTCGAGTTTCAGCGAGGTGTTTTATGCGTTGATTCTTATATGAGGTCGAATACGTCGTTGCTGTCCAGCAACGGTCATGCAGTTTTCCCTATTGTTGAGGCGCTTCGACTAACTCCAACGCCTCATACATGTCAACAAATGTTGAATCCAGAGAGGTGGGTCTATGAATACGGATCGAGTTAAGGGCACTATTGATGAAGCTGTTGGAAGCGCCAAGCACAAGGCAGGCGAGGTGACAAGTAACACCAGACTCCAGGTTGAGGGCACGGCCCAGCAGGTGAAGGGAAAGATTGAAAACACCCTGGGTAAAACGAAGGATGTCGTCCACAATGCCGTGAAGAACACAGAAGCTCACGTTGACGCTCACGTGAAGCTTGGAGTAAAACATCCGACAGCAGATAGCAAATGCTGCAAGAACAAGT
>Ga0255356_1001791_pt1 | contig 13140 bp, 6 predicted proteins | sample HBST100metaG_FD_189944 | JGI IMG/M metagenome (GOLD analysis project Ga0255356, IMG submission 189944) | Peat soil microbial communities from Stordalen Mire, Sweden - H.B.S.T100 | ecosystem: Environmental > Terrestrial > Soil > Wetlands > Peat | place: Sweden: Norrbotten County, Stordalen Mire... | reverse complement strand
TCTCCAAGCTCGACGCCCCTTCTGGCACAGCCATTACCCTCCGCGAGATCATCCAGGCCAACCGCCCCAAAGCCGAGTCAGGCACCGAAATCTTCATCGCCTCACACCGCGTCGGCGACGCCAAAGGCGAACACATTGTCACAGCATCCAGCTCGACCGACACCCTGGAACTCCGCCACGACGCCCACAGCCGTCGCGGCTTTGCCCTCGGCGCCGTCCGCGGTGCTGAATGGCTGGCGAAAAACTCCGGCCCCTACAACTTTCGTGAAATCTTCGACCAGCTATAGAGTCCGTCCTGGCCATCAGCCTTCTTGTACCAAACCAACCACAGATGTGCCTCATCCTTGGCGCCTCTTTGTTTTTGCGACCATGGCTCCGCCGTGAGGAGGTCGCGAAAAAGCAGCCGGATGATAAAGAAAAATGGGATATAAGCCGATCTTTCTTAGAGTTGTAGACGCTTGGTGGATCTGGCTTTCAAGCCGATGACCGGTGAGAATTGCGTTCTCTCGTCACTCCCGTCGCGACATACAGTCGCACCTCAAGGAAAATCCGTCTTGTGGAATAACTTTCATTTCATTATTTATCAATAGCTTGTAACGGAAGAATATTTATTTTCGTTTTGTATCTTTTTGCCCTATTTTTCATGCTTATTGCGTGGTATTGTTCCTCATTGTCTGTGACGGATGATGAGAAGTGTCCCCAATTTGCGTTCGAGCTTCCGGTGATGATCAGAAGAATCGAGAGGTCAGAAGGAAATGGGAAATACTCAATTGAGGCAGTCTAAGTGGCGCGTCATTTGCGTTTCCTTGCAGGTACTCGGCTTTTGCAGTCTGCTCCCAGGACGCATGGCATTCGCCCAAGTAGACCAGGGAACCATCAATGGTGTTGTAGAAGATTCCACAGGCGCAGTCATACCACAAGCTCTTGTGACGCTCACCAACACCGACACGAATTTCGTGTTGCAATACACATCTAACGACAAAGGAGAATACGTCTTTTCTCCGATCAAGATCGGCAACTACAAGCTGAGTGCGACAGCTCCTGGGTTTGAAACTACGATCCAGGAACATGTATCCGTAAATATTCAGGATCGCTTGAATATCTCCATCACGTTGAAACCCGGCGGCGTGCAGGAGAACGTTACGGTAACCTCTGCGCCTCCCCTGCTCCAATCGGGGTCTTCTTCCGTGGGGCAGGTGGTTGATACAGACACCATCAATAACACGCCGCTCAATGGGCGCAACTATGTTTTTATCGCACAGTTGACGGCTGGGACTGAGCCATCTCTTGGCGGCAATGGCATGAGCCGTGGCCAGGGTGACTTCTTTTCAAATGGCCAACGTGCTACACAGAATAACTTTATCCTGGACGGCGTCGACAACAACGTGAACGTCGACGACTTCCAGAACGGCGCAAGCTACAATGTTACGCCTCCGCCAGATGCTCTAGCTGAATTCAAGATTGACACTTCAAGCTACAGCGCAGAGTTCGGTCACTCTGCCGGCGCCGTGGTTAACGCCAGCATCAAGTCGGGCACCAACCATATCCACGGAGATCTGTGGGAATACGTACGCAATACCGCTCTGGATGCGCAAGACTGGAATGCTTTGACTGTTCCCACATACCATCAGAACCAATTCGGAGCCACACTTGGTATGCCGTTCTGGAAGAACAAACTCTTCTACTTTGCGGATGCGCAGGCAGATCGTATCGTCTACGCTCGGCCCTTCCTCGGAACCGTCCCCACGCCTCTCATGCGGCAGGGAAACTTTACGGAGCTATTTACCGGCACTAACAACATTAACGGCGCCGCAACCTACGTTTATGCGCCAACTACCGCAGCTACGCAAGGCTTAACCGGCGGCGGGGGGGGCGCGCCGACCAAGTGTCAGACGATAGGTTTCGATCTAGTCCCAACCTGCACTACCAATATCCTCAGTGGAACAAGCAAGCTTATTACGAGCGGCGTAAATGCCGGAGTAGTGGATAATGAAACCATTAGCCCTGTCGCACAGACTCTAGCTAATCTTTTTCCTGCGCCAAATACCAACGGTTGGACCAGCGCCAATAACTCGCTCAATCCGGCATCTCCCGGTATAGGTGGAAAAGCTTTTAACAATTACAATGTGAATGTGCCAACTTCGAGCAATACTTTCCAGTGGGACCAGAGACTCGACTGGAACATCAGCGCAAAGGACCAGACTTACGTACGGTATAGCTACACGCATCTACAGATCGCCAACGGCGCTCCGCTTGGAAACCCTCTTGACGGCGGCGGCTTTGGAACAGACGGCACCAATACTAACCTGGCTGAGAACTTCATGGCCAGCGAAACCCACCTTTTCACGCCCACCTTCATTAATGAAGTGCGCTTTGGGTATAACTGGGGAAGCTACAAGTTTCTTCAGTTGAACTACAACGTAGACGAGTCTTTGAAGCTTGGACTGGGCAACATTCCTTTTGCCGGTACCGCCGAACCGAATGGTGGTCTCCCAAGCATCAACACTACGGCTGTGAGTGGATATTCCGCTGGAGACGTCAGCACTTTCGGTTCGGCCGTTGACCTTCCGTCTGTCGAGCATCAAAACATTTATCAGATCCTTGACAACGTGACGAAGATATATGGCAACCATTCACTCAAGTTTGGCGTACAACTGCAGAGTATTCGCACATCCATGAGTCAGCCAAATGCCCCACGCAACATCTATCATTACGGCCCTTACTACACCGGCTTCAAGGGGAGGAAAAACTCCGGCGCGGGCTTTGCTGACTTTTTGACCGACAATATGCTGAACGCAAAGACCGCTCCGGATTGGGATACCGACTACTATCGCTGGTATCGCTCCTTCTATGCTCAGGACGACTGGAAGCTTAGCTCCAAGTTGACCCTAAACCTGGGCGTGAGGTATGACTACACCCAGTCCATCAGCAACAAAGCGGGCGATGTTGCCAACTTAGAGATAACATCCAGTGGAATTGGCACCGGAGCGGGCTCTTATGTGCTCTCCTCAAAAGTTCAGAACAACGCTAACCTTCTTACGCCAACCTTCCAGACCCTGCTCGCGTCTCAGAACATCAAAATACAATATATCGACAGCAATTCCCTGACTAACCCCCAGAAGGATAACTTCGCACCCCGCGTCGGATTCGCATACGCAATCAGCCCAAAGACGGTGGTGCGCGGCGGCTACGGAATATTCTTCGGGGGCCTTGAAGCTCCTGGAGCTGCGGAATTGACCATCAACTATCCGTGGGCATATGTGGCCGTTGTCTTTAACAACGCCGGCTGCAATGCACCTAACGCTCCTTCTTATCTTGTCGATGCTCCCTATAACACCGGCTGCCCATCTAACGCGACCGCCAACCCAACGGCCAATCCGCCGCTCCCATACCCGACTACTCTCGCGCAAGGTTTTGGACTCTATGGGCCAAACGGCGCGAGCGGTCTAGGTCTCAATCCTCAAGTTAATTCTTCTGACGTCAACATCAGAACTCCGTATACCCAAAGCTACAACCTGACGGTTGAGCGCGAGATGTCAAGAAACATGGTTGCATCCGTTGGATATATCGGCAATCTTGGCCGGCACTTGTATACAGCCCTGGGCCCCAATGACAGCAATGGGATAGAAGACGGCAATAATCCTGGAAGCTTCACTGAGCCATTCCAGGGCCTCGGTGCGATCAACCAGTCTAGCTATTCGGGCGAAAGCTACTATAACGCTCTGCAGGCAAAACTGGAGAAGCATCAGTCTGGAGGATTAGGCTTCCTTGCCACTTACACTTTTGCGCGAGCATTCGACGATTCCACAACTCCTGGAGGAATTGAAGGAGGCATTGGGGCTCGAGACACGAATCTTATACCGCTTCGCATGGAGCTCACCCCATCGTCCTTCGATGTCCGCCAGCGAGTCACTGTGAACGGCTTTTACGACTTGCCCTTTGGTAAAGGCAGGAGATATCTGCACGACAGCACCGTGATGGATTATCTAGTGGGAGGCTGGTCAACTAGCCTGACATGGCAGGCGCAAACCGGTAACCCCTTTACTGTTTCGCCAAATGGCAATACGGGCTTCGCCGGCGGCGAAGGTGGGGCCGACTTTACCGGCACCTCTAATGCGAATCGCGTAGCAGACCCATTTTCCACGACGCAAATTTTGCCTACGTGGAACAAAAATACTACGTGCGCCACGGCTACGAAGACCAAAACGCACTGGTATAACCCCTGCGCCTTCGATAACCCGGCAGATGCCGTTGGCATCGACTCATCCACTCAATTGGATATGTACGGTAATCCAATTGTAACGGCGCTTTCCGATGTTATTAAATACATCGGCGGAAAATCGAATCAGATGTATGGACCAGGATATGAGCGCGTCAATATGTCCTTGTTTAAAAACTTCAAGACTTGGCGCGAGCAGTACTTTCAGTTCCGTGCGGATGCCTTCAATCTGCTGAATCATCCGTCCTGGGCCACGCCAAGCGAAACAAGCAATAATGCTGGAGGCGGTAACATCACGGGACCTCAGATTTTCCAGAACCTATCGCCGGATGCTCGATTCTTCCAACTTGCCGCAAAGTATGTGTTCTAAAACGAACGGCGAGCCATGCTCTGAAAGCAGCGTCATTATCTTGTTTTGAAAGCGTGCGAGTTTAGTCTCGATGGAATTTGGTGTGCCATGGATGCCTCTCGAAGGAGTCTCCTTAAAGCAGCCTCGATTCTGCTGGTCGACCAATGGGCCAGCTCGCGCATGCAAGCCTTCACCGGTGAGTCCACCAGCGCCCGGGCTTCGGACGAACGGAAGGTCATCATTGTGGCTTGTGGAGGAATACGCCGCGCCGACAGCTTTCACAATACAGGCATCGGAAACATTCCTCACCTCTTCAGTGAGTTATTGCCTCAGAGCGTGTTTTACCCTTACCTTCGCAATGCAGGCGTGACATCGCACTACAACACGATCTCCAGTATTGTTACTGGGAACTGGCAACGGTTGGACGATTGGGGCAAGACACCGCCTGAAAGTCCGACTATCTTTGAATATCTGCGTAAGCACATGGGACTTTCCCAAGAGAATGCCTGGCTAGTCTCCAGCAACAAAGCTCTTACCAGCCGGATAGGAGCCAGCTCAATCCGCGACTACGGTCCCCGCTACGGTGCAAACGCAGTTTTTCCCAAGCAGTTGCTGATCAATGCGGTGATTCGCTCGGCATCACAGGGACACGCCGAGCATAGTGCGGATCGGGCCACGATGCAGCCTGAGATCGAGGCCATTCTGCAGAACTCCGATAACTACGAGGGGCTTGGGTGGTCTGTCTCAGGAGATTCATCCTCACTTGACCTCCGTATGCAAAGCTCCGTGCAGCAAGCCATCGAAGATTTGGTGCGCACCAATGCGCCCATCACCGGGGATGAGTTTACTTTTCTTGTTAGCGCAGAAGTAATGCGGCGTTTCTCACCCTCTCTGCTTGTGATTACCTTCTCCGACGTCGAAGTGGCACACTTTGGATCTTATTCCATGCACTTGGCGGGCATCCGCACGATGGATCGGCTTGTCTCTGAGCTTTGGAAGATGGTGCAGGCGCATCCCTCCTACAGCGGAAGGACAACTCTTTTTGTGCTTCCAGAATTCGGTCGCGACTTCGACGGTTCAAACAACAATGGCTTCTTCAATCATAGAGCGAACGACGATTCCACCAACCTAACGTGGATGATGTGCTTGGGCGAGGCCGCACGGTCTGCCGACGTGATAGAGCGCCCCGTCCAGCACATCGACCTCTGCCCTACGATTGCCCGCCTGTTTGGGATGAAAGGCTTGGATTTTCCAGGAAGCCCCCTGCCCGGCCTGCAGGTTTGATTTGGAGACACGATGGATACATGGGCAAAGAGACGGGAAACACCAACTCCTGATAGATATCGCCATCTGATTGAAAGCTTACCCATAACGCTCCGGCCCGCATTGAATCAACAGTTGACACAGTGGGAAACACTCTTCCCGTATGAGCGAAACGCGATGGCGCGCGTTATGAGAGGTGTCGAGACATTCACCCCATCTGGGTTGGATGATCTGATTGCGCCGCTAAAGGCACTCGAGATGAAAATGGATGTCAAGTCCTGGAGCTTCTCAGAGGCCAACGACACAATTGAAAATGCATCCCAGCTCGCACGATCCGAATACTATGGCGAGTGGCGCAAGGAAGTACAGCGGTTTTTCGACGCCGTCAACTACGCATCGCGGGAACCCGTGCGGATCGAGGTTGAGCCAACACGATTGATTATGCTTATTCTTCCCAAATATCTGCCAGTTGATCCCCTGTCTGCATGGAATCATTGGGATGCTCGCGGGCATGAGATAAGAATTTCGGGCGACTCGAGCAGACTCTGCGAACTGGCGATGAAGGGCCTTCCTAACCTCTCCAGTCCATCAAAGTTAACCTCCCAACAAGGCGAGATTGCAAACTCCGACTTATGGCTCATCGACGCTGATGGAACTGTGTGCAGCCAGCTTCCTTCTTCTTGGAACGCCGGTTCTGTCTTGAATTATGCGGCTCTGAGGCCTTTCCGGGATAGATTCCTTGCCGAACTTAATAAAGCGCCCAAGGATATTCATGCGACCGATGAAATCATTTCCACTCTCCGCATCAAGGCTTGGGACGGCTGGGGTCTTTGGCCAGCAGCACTTGCCGGCAACCTCCAGCTGCGAAGATTTGTTATAGATCTTTTTTTAAGCGGAAATGGCGCTGTAATCTTCTCGAACTCTTTCGTCGAATGGGCCGCTTCAGAAGCACTTCGACGCGCTCGTCCTCAGATGTTGGTTGCCCGCTTTGGTGCGCGCAGCAAGCCTAAACTGTTCACCAGCATTGCAATCTTTGAGAATCAACAAAAGATTAGTTCGCTACCTGATGTGGACGATCTGGAGAACAGTGCGATCGATGCAGCTATTCTTGCTCGGTATGTTTGGCTTGCCATCTCCCGGTATCCAGAGCAGAAGAACACTATCTGTCTTTGCGTCTCTGAATTTGGAAATATTGCCTATATGATTCTGCCCGAAGAGAAGGGCATCGGTCGGAGTCCAGAACGCACTATGGCACCAGAAGAGCTTTACAGTTGGCTCGCTGAGAAGTTGAGGTCCTAGAGCCTGTTTCATTACCTCGTTTTGAAAAGACACCACTTTAACTGCGCTACAGGTAGAGCAGAGAAATCAACTGCCTTTGTGATCGAGGGAAAGCGTTTGTGCAACAAGCATGCTGTCCGGCGCTGGAGAACATTTGGCTGGCTTGGGCCACCGCCGGAGTAGCGATCCTGCAAATCTCGCGATCCCTGATTATCCAGCCGCCCATGACAGGACGGAACGAAGGGAGGTTGATTTCCAACTCATTCAATTCCCTTTCGGTTTCTCTTGTGCAGAGCTTCTCTTAAGTTGATAATATTGACTATTACTTGCGTTTAATGGTTTTTGAGAAGGAGATTTGTGGACAAGTTCGTAATTGAGGAGGGTGTTTTGAATCAACCTTGGCTTACTGCAATCGCTCGAAACCAGGCGAATGCGGCCAGGCTGCTTGACCGCTCAGAAGAAGAGCAGCACAATTCCGGATATTTCCACACAGTACGCGAGATCCTTCAGCAGCCCGCAACGTGGCGGCAAACAGCCACACAACTGGCAGCGATTTCAGACGAACTGCAGAATACAATTGCCGGCATCAAGACACTCGTTCTAACTGGTTCTGGCAGTTCTGAATATGCGGGAGAATGCGTTTGTCTTCCCCTGCAAAATAGTTTATCTATTTCTGCCAGAGCGATCAGCGGCGGAAGGTTATTGACGTACGGAGGCAAGGCAATCCCGCCAGAACGTCCAGGACTGATCATCTCATTAGCAAGGTCTGGGGACAGTCCAGAGAGTGAGGGAGCACTTTCGCTCCTATTAGAGACAGAGCCTGAACTTAGACACCTGATCGTGACTTGCAATGCGGAAGGACGACTGGCCACAAACCACCGAGACGATCCTCGCGTGACAGTTGTAGTACTGGCCAAAGAAACTAATGATCGCAGTTTGGTAATGACCAGCAGCTTTACCAACATGGTGCTTGCAGCGGGTTTTTTGAGGTTTGCGCGAACACCTAACCAGTTTCTTTCTCTCGTTGAAGGCCTGAGTGTAGCGGCTAAGTCACTGCTTTTTACATATCTTGACACCTTGGCCGACTTGGCAATTCGAGATTTCAAGCGAGTTGTGTTTCTTGGCTCAGGGCCTCGCCTTGGCGCCGCCCGGGAATCGGCCTTAAAGATGCTGGAGATGACGGCTGGAAGAGTTTGGGCTACATGCGAGAGCTATCTGGGTTTACGCCACGGACCAATGAGCGCAGTGCATCCGGACACGTTGATCGTTTGCTTTCTCTCTTCCGATCCCTTTGTGCGTGCATATGAGTGCGACCTGATTCGTGAGTTAAATCAGAAACAGCTTGGGATGGCAAAGCTTATCTTTGGCGAAGAAATCCCCCCTGATCTGGCCAGACGCGGAGATGTAGTAATTGACTGTGCCGGTCTAGCTAAATTGGGTGACGATAATATGCCAGTCCTCGATGTGATTTTAGGACAGCTTCTCGCACTGTTCAGATGCTTGAAGGAGGGACTACACCCGGACTCACCTTCGAGCGATGGGGTAATCAGCCGGGTCGTACAGGATTTCACGCTTCACCTTCCAGAGGACTGATAAACGCCGCGCAGTGTTGCTTCAGGGAGTACTATGACCCAACGGTATCCCCCAAAGTACCTGCGCCGCCGCGCCGTATCGAACGGGCCTCGCAGCCGAACCAAGGGCACTCTTCTTCCAGAACGAAAGCAATCATCACCATGGAAAATTCTTTTCTACTAAGAGTAGTTGACGAGCAGTTTAAATGTACCTAAACTCAATGAGATGGGACGTTCAATGAATGATAATACGCTGCTGGCCGAGCAGCGTCGCAGGACAATTTTGGAAATTCTGGAGCAGAAAGGGCAAATCACTGTTCGAGATCTTGTCAAAATGTTCTCGATTTCTGCGGTGACAGCGCGTACGGATTTGGATGCGCTTAGCGGTACTGGTGCTGTAGTTCGATCGCATGGTGGCGCTGTCCGGAAGTTAGAGCCAACTCTCGATTACCCGCTTCGCCTCAAGGCATCCATTCATCGAGCGGAAAAAGCCCAGATTGGCCGAGCCGCCGCAAATCTTATTCAGCCGGGCGAGGTAATCATTCTTGATTCTGGCACCACGACAACGGAGATAGCTCGCCAACTTAAGACCCGTGCACTCCATGAGGTCACTGTCATCACCAATGCAATGAACGTCGTCTCGGAGTTGGTCGACGCTCAAGGAATAGCCGTCATTGTAATCGGCGGCATCCTTCGCCCTGTATCCCTCTCATTTGTCGGACCACAAGCCGAGACCATGTTGAAAGATTTGCATGCCGATAGGCTTTTTTTGGCTGTAGATGGTTTTGATTTGGAGCACGGACCAACCACCCCGGACGTGCTTGAAGCTCAACTGAACAGCTTGATGATGACGGTCGCCAAGGAAACCACCGTGGTGGCCGATTTCAGCAAACTTGGCCGGCGCAGTGTCTCTCGTATTGGCTCGATTGCTAGAATCCACCGCTTGATCACCGACACAAAGGCTCCCGAGGAGTTTGTCGAGGCTTTAAGATCTCGTGGCATAGATGTAATTAAAGCGTAGGCGCTCGGAATGTATGCTCGTTCTTATGCAAACAGTGCTCGCGAAAGGCGGATTTGACAATCCATTCGACAGCCTGTGGAACCCTACATCGATAAACCTCACTCATTGTGAGCGGCTATTTGTGCAAGTGCCTCCCGAGCGAGATGGTGGGACATATGCGTATCTGGGAGAAGGAGTGATCTTTCAAACGATTGCTTCGCCTCTTCTTTTCTATTGAGAGCAGACTCCATCAGGCCAATGTTGTATAGCGATGTTCCTGGGTGGCCGGTCGTCGCTAATTGATTCTCCTCGTCAGCGAGCGCCTTCTTGATCTGTTGGTCCGCCGTCGACGTATCGTATCGCCCTAGGGACTGTTCCGCCTTGATTGCCCACATAACATCCGCAGAATCCGCACGAACTGCGGCTTTCTGCAAGAATTCCACTGACTCCTTGGCGTGTCCGCAGTTGCGTGCAATTTCTGCAAGTATTACTTCGTCTCGCGCCGACCGTCCATTTTGGTTTATCTCTTGCTGCTTATCGGCAAGAACATCTTCCGCCAGCGCGCAGTTGTGTGTATTGGCCTCTGCTTCAGCCTGTAATAACTTGATCTCGAATAACACTTGATCGGATGTACTCTCTCCTTCTTCACTGGGAAAGAATCGATTCTTGAAGAGAGCTAGCGCGTGGTCAAATTGTTTTGCCTCAGCGCGCGTTAGTGCGAGTTGATAGACCAGATTGGTCGGCATCTTCGACGCTGGAGTATCAGCTGCAGGATATTGAGAAAGACCGGCTGCGCGTTCGATTGCAGAGGCGCCGGTGAGGCTCATAGCTTGATCCAGACCAACATATACGTTGGCGTTATCCGGATCATTGAGCATCCCCTCACGGAAGGAGGCAAGCGCGCGCCGTGGATCGCTTTTCAGTTTTAGAAATGCAACTCCCATATCGGCATCAACTACTCGAAGATGCGGCTCAAGCTGTTTGGCTTGTGTCCAGTGCTCTATCCCAGCATCGCTCAATCCCTTTGAAAAGAGCAGTGTTCCTAGTAGGAAATGAGCCGTAGCATCTTTGGGGTTTGCCGCGAGCGCAGCCTCCAGCACGACTTGGTCAGTTGGCGAAGAAGGATAGACATAACTAGCGGAATGCCGCGAGGCTGCCTGCCAATCCTGCTGTGCATTAAGATGTAGTCTCTCTTTGCAGTAGGCCGCGTAATAGAGTACCAACGGATTCTCCTGTGGCAGCACCGAACCCGGTTCAATCTCGTCAGCAGGCACCGGAGGATAACTCCGGTCCAGGACATCCAAAGCCTTCCGATAAAGTCCAAGACGCATATACTCATCTGCCACGCGCAGTACGCGATAAGAATCCGCAGCTAAGTGTCTTAGGTCTGGTTTTCCCGTGTCATCCTTGATAAAGTCGCTCATTGGGTCGGCACTTATGCCGAGTTTCGCTATACGGTCTGCTTCCGAGCGCTCGCCTGTAGCACGCAAAACTGCTTCCAACTCTTCCTGCGCTCGTAGATTAGCTGGCTCATCAGCTACTGCCGCCTTCAGAAAAGAGACTGCATCCTGCACTTTCCCTTCTCGCGCCTGCAATTCTGCCAGCCTGATTGCAGCTGGTCCGCGCAGATCGGCTTGGCGGTAAGCAACTTCGTAGAATGTTTCCGCTACCCGGAAGTGCCCCAAGCCCTCTTCTGCAATTCCCATGTAATAGGCAATCTCGGAATTAGATGTATCGCGCTGTTGTGCTGTCTGAAGCAAGCGCTGCGCCTCATCAAATCGTTGCAGGGATGCAGCAAGGCGACCTGCGGCTATCTCAATCGACTCGCTCTGAGGGAACTTACTAAGAGCTGTTTGATAAGTGACAAACGCAAGCACGGATTTTCCGTTCAACTCTTGATCCATGCCTACTTGCAGCCAGTCGTCTTCCGTTCTGCTCTCTGGCTCCGGAAAACGCCGGAGTTGCTGGGGACCGGTTTTGACAGTCGCTTCCGGGTCCCAATCGTACTCGCCGTCTGTCTGCTTTAATAAGGTTTGTCCCAGATGATCTTTTAACTCGAACGTAACTTTTCCTGTTGGCTGCTTGAGAGCGACAGAATGCGACCATGTTTTCTCCGGCGTCAGATCGGTAGTTTCGCTCCAGAGATTAACGCCATCCTGCGTCAGTGAAACCTGTGCAGCCGGAAGAAACTCATTCACATTCAAGTTAATCGATACATTAGAGCCATTTGCATCGAAGAAAACCACGCCCGTTTTGTTCGCTCGCGTGATACCTCCCGTACCGCGGACGGGCATCCAGTATTCGCTAAAGCTGATCGTCTTCCCCGGATCCAAAAATGAGTAGGTTTCCTGATTGCGAAAGAGCCCAGCCTGCACTTCGACATAGGCGCTCTTGTTGTCAGAAAGCGCCGTACGCCATTCAAGACCAGCAGCATCTACGCCCCAAGACCAGATCTTCTTCGCTGGCAGTTCCCTATATTCGGCATAATGCGCGACTCCAGTCTGTATCTTCGGATTCCAGATGGCCATAAAGGGCTCATGACTTCCATGCACAAAGCGTGACACATTCCCATCGGTCTGATTTTTGATCACACTCAGATCTTTTCCCGTCGAGTCAATTGGCCAGCGAGATACTTCAGTAAATCCATGCGAAGCGGTAAACTGCATCGGATACTCGATTTGCGAATCATCCCACACCTGCACGGCCGCATTACTCCACCAATAATAGCGATGACGAAGATCGCTGCGGTTATATAGTGTTACTCGCTGCTCCAGTAGCGTCGAACCGGGCTTTAATACCAGCTCTACACTCCATTGCATGCCGTATACGCGATCAATGTTTCCAACCCACACTGACGCACTGCCGTCCTCATGCGCGGCATATGCAAAGTCTACCGGAGACATCGATACCCAGTTATGCGATACGGGAAAGTTATATTCGACACCGAATGCGGCCCATGCTCCGCGGTATCCAATCTTGGCTTTTTTGATCGAAGGGTTGGCATAAAACATCGACTGACCACTGATCTTATCGACGCAGGTATACAGATGGCCGCCAATATCCGGTAGCACTGTGCACTTCAGATATTCGTTTTCGACGAAGATTGCGCGCCACGCGTGGTCAGCCTTGACGCCAGTTAGATTGGTTCTCAGTGTATAGGGATAGTTAAAGCGATTCGTCTCATATATATCGAACGGCGGATTTGGATCTGGCTGGCCTTCCTCATACGTTGGTAGGGTAATCGTGCCTTGCCATACCTTTACTTGAGCTGCAATCGGCCAGCAGATCGCGGGGAGTGACCCCAGCAACAACAATGTGCGGAAAGAACCCTTTTTCATGGGTATCCTCACGATTTCTCTCGCGTGCTCCGTCACTAACCGCAGATAGTAAAGCCCTTTGAATTGCGGGTATTGACGAACAAGACATTTTCTTTGGCTATCATACAGTATCGTTTATATTC
>Ga0255356_1001789_pt1 | contig 13145 bp, 4 predicted proteins | sample HBST100metaG_FD_189944 | JGI IMG/M metagenome (GOLD analysis project Ga0255356, IMG submission 189944) | Peat soil microbial communities from Stordalen Mire, Sweden - H.B.S.T100 | ecosystem: Environmental > Terrestrial > Soil > Wetlands > Peat | place: Sweden: Norrbotten County, Stordalen Mire... | reverse complement strand
ATAAACGCCAAGACCGGATCAGGCAAACCGCGGTGCACACGATGATGCCCGACCAACTCCAGACCTTGAAGCCAAGGCGTCGAAGAGGTTCAGTTGACGATATGAAATTTGCGCAAGGCGCAGCGGCGACCTGCGCGGGGCTGTTCGGTATATCTTGTTGATTCAATTTGACTAATTTACCAATTCGCGGCAATTTCCGCTTGATCTTTTTGACATTGAGCAAGCGCCGGACATGTCCCAGGACAGGGCGCGAAAAAAAACATAAAAACAAATCTTGACAATCGATTAACAGTGGGCGTGTAATGTGCCCGATCTAGCGGAATGGTATTTTCCGTCATTCTACTAAAACGTTTGACTTATACAGCTCAAACGTTTTAGCAAATTTGGAAAGTGGCAAGATGTGGTTTTTTCTTTCCTTTCTGCGGAGAAATTGAAGCGTGCCGGTGCCGGAACAGAGACGCATCAAGCTGGACGAGCAACCGGGCAGCGACGAAGTTATAGCATTTTCGGAATTGGTGTGACCGAAAGCACAAAGCTAAGTGGCTTTTTCCTCAAGAAAAAGCCATCTTTCACGGTTCTTGAAAAGTCTGCGTGTATTCCGAAAATGCTCTTAGTACGTTTACCAGTTACATGCACGTAGCATCAAAAGCGAACGAAGTACGCAACGCGCACAGGGGTAAATAGGAGGAAACATGAACGAAAAAATGCGACAGTCTATACGTTGCACAGGCCAGTGCAAAAACTTTTTCTGGTCAGCAGGGAAACTGGCAATCCTGCTTATGCTGCTGATTTTCAGTTCCAGGCAGATGGTTGCCCAGTTGGCCACAGCTGACATTCTTGGAACCGTTACCGACAGCACGGGCGCGATCATTCCCAAGGCGAATGTCACCCTGATCAATCTGGACACCCGCGCTCAACGCGTAGCCCTCTCCAACGACAGCGGAGATTTCCAATTCACGCTGCTTCCCGTCGGCCACTACTCCGTGACCGTGAAAGCGCCCGGCTTTAAGACCACAACCACCAGCTTGGCTGTTGAAGCTGGTGACCGCGCTCGCGCCGACATCCATCTGATCACCGGCGGAGCCACGGAGACCGTAGTTGTGGAAGCCTCAACTCCACTGCTTCAGGCAGATAACGCGACCGTCAGTTCTACAGTTACATCGCAGTCCGTGCAGGATTTGCCTCTGAACGGGCGCAACTTCGTGCAGTTGGTTCAACTCGTTCCCGGAGCCAATGAAGGACCCGGCAACGGTCTCACCAGTGGCGGACGACCCGACGATCGCCGCACCACCAACGGATTTTCCGTCAACGGGCAGGACGATATTCTGAACAACTTCATCGTTGACGGGATCGACGACAACGAACGCATTATCGGCACCATCGGTGTCAAGCCCTCGGTCGAAGGCATTCAGGAGATCACGGTCCAGACCAATAGCTACGCGCCAGAAGCTGGCCGCACGGCTGGCGGCGTCATCAACCTGGTCACCAAGTCGGGTGGCAACAAATTCCACGGGTCGGTGTATGAGTACTTCCGCAACGACAAGTTCGACGGCCGGGATTTCTTCTTTACGTCTGCGCAAGGCAAAAAGCCAGAACTTCGCCAGAACCAGTTTGGCGGCAGCATCGGCGGACCCATCCTGCACGATCGAACCTTCTTCTTCGGCGACTATGAAGCCCTTCGTCTGGTGAAAGGCGTCAATCCCTATTCCAGCTCGGTTCCCGCAGCTACGGAATACGCCGCGATCAACGCCGCAACCAAGACAAGCACGATTGGTTCTGTCTTTCCTGGTCTGTATTTTAATGGCCAGGGCAACGCTATCAATGTTAGCGCCAATGGCATTCCCAAAAGCCAGCTAGTCGATCCTGTGGCTCTCGCCTACCTGCAACTGTTTCCGAAGTCCAATTCCGGTACTGACACCAGCGGTGTTGGTACCTATCTCATCAGCCCGAACAAAACGCAGTTTGGCCACACTGCCGACGTTCGCGTCGACCATACCTTCAGTCCGAGCGACCACTTCTTCGCTCGTTTCAACTACAACAAAGTCAGCGGCGAAATTCCGCCTTACATTCCGGCAGGTGCCAATCCGAGCGCGCCAGCGGCCTTGAAGGCGATCGTTCCGGGTGGAAATTATTGGGCCTACACCGGTCCGGCGACAGACAAGGCGTATCAGTGGGCCTTGGGATACTCGCACATCTTTACGCAGAACCTGGTTGTCGATCTGCGCGCGGCCTATACCCGCGTCAACAATTTCTCTCAGCCAAACAACTACAACACGAACGCCGATGAGACAGTTGGTCTTCCCGCGAATGGTACGTTGACCACGGCCCTTACGCCTTTTGACAGTTACTTTTCCTCTCTGGGTGATGGCGCCTATGTTCCCTTGCAGGACATCGACAACACTTTCCAATACTCCGGTACCGTCAGCTACACCATCGGTAACCACAGCCTGAAGGCGGGCGCGGGCTTGATCCGCCGCCAGGCGCGGAACCTGCAGAGCGCGTTTCCGTATGGCGACTTTAGTTTCGGTCTCAGATCGGACTCCGGTGCGGACCAAAGCCTCGCGTCCACTCTGGCGGGCGCTTTCAAAGGCACCAGTTACAACGTGGATTACGGAGCTGGCGGTGTAGTGAATACGCCGGACTACCGCACCTGGGAGCCTAGCTTCTTTGTCCAGGACAACTGGAAGCTCAATTCCAAACTGACCGTAACCTATGGCGTTCGCTATGACGTTTACACGCCGTTCACCGAAGCGCATAACAAAATCTCGAACTTCGACTTCTACTCGGCGGTTCACGCTACAACCCAGGCGGCCGCGACTGCGGCTCTGCAGCAGGCGGGGGTCAGCGGCGTTTCCAGCACAGCGGGAATTCAGACCATCTACTCCGACTTTGCGCCTCGCCTCGGCTTCTCTTACTCGGTTCATCCCACCACGGTCCTGCGCGGTGGTTACGGACTCAGCTACTTCCCCGGCAACTACACCGCCAATGCCGATCTGAAGAATGTCCCGTTCACCACGACCTACTCACCCAGTGGCACATCGCCGCTGGCGTACCAATTTGAGACCAATGCGGGCAACCCGGATCCCAATGGCGTTGTCTCCGGTTCAGGTACCCAGACAATCTTCGATAACGGGCTTCCCACGCCTGTCGGACAAACCATCAATAGCGCGAATCTGGGTACGCTCTTCGCTGAAGATCCCAAGGACAAGCCGTCCCTGATTCAGCAGTTCAATCTGCAGGTCGAACAGCAGTTTGGACCCAACGTGCTCACCATTGGCTATGTCGGCAACATCGCCCAGCATCTGCCAGAGCTTCTCAACGACATCAACGTCCCCACGGCGGCTCAGGTTCTTGCCTCCAAGAGCGACACGACTCCCTATGACGCGCCACGCCCATTGGGACAGGGATATACCGGAGTGGGGGGACAGGTGGTAACGGGCAATAACTTGCTGCCGAACGTTGGTCAAATCAAGTGGCTTGCCAGCGGAGGCGTCTCCAACTACAACGCACTGCAAACCTCCTTCCAGCGCCGCTTCGCCCAGGGTCTTGCCTTTGACGCGAACTACACCTGGGGACACGCGCTGAGCGACGTCGTCGGCTTCTCTGAAGAAGGCTATCAGGGATGGGGCGATTCCGACCCGACTCAAATTCGCAAGTATGAGTACGGCAATGCGGAAAACGACATCCGCAGCCGCTTCGCTCTTTCCGTCAACTATGAATTGCCCTTCAAGAACTTCAGGGGCGTGGAGAAGGTCGCCTTCGGCGGCTGGCAGGTCAACTCGATTGTCGCATGGCAAAGTGGCAAGCCCTTCTCTATCACCAACCACAGCGTGACTGTTGATGGCCTTTCCACTAACAACTGGGCTTCTCCAAACCACAACGGCGGTCCCGATCGCCCCGACCAGATCAGTAATCCTTTCACGGCCGGGAACGTCACGCGCCCCGATGGTACAACCTGCGTAGGTCCGGGCAGTCTCAAGCACGGGGGCAATGGCTATTGGTTCAACCCATGCGCCTTCTATCCTCAATCAGAAGGTACAGTTGGCAGCACAGCACGCAACTCGATCTATGGCCCGCACTTCCGCCATATCGACTTCTCTGTGTTCAAGGACTTCCAGCTCTACAACGCGTTGAAATTGCAGTTCCGGGCCGAGGCGTACAACATCACCAACACGCCCAATTTCTACTTGAGCAGCAACATCAACGACGGCAGCAGCGGAGGAAGGCTGGGTGACTCTAGCTTCGGTACGATCAGTGAGAGCGATCCGAACAACACTCCGCGCCAATTGCAGTTTGCTCTGAAGCTGCAGTTCTAACGGAGAGCATCAGGCTGAAATATCCAACCAGACTGCCGATTCGGCCTTGCAAGACGGCCGGATCGGCAGTTTTCTTCGTTGAGTCCTCGATACGCGAATCGGATAGAATGCCCGTTTTTGCCGGCTTATATCAAATCCTGGCGTTCGCGCTGAAATCCGGCGCATCAAATACAATACACAGAGTGTTACAACAGAGGAATATGGCTAAACCGACAAAATCCAAGGCCAAGCTCGCGCCGGGGCAACCGATCGGCCTGCGCACTCTGGGTGAATATCTGAATCTGTCGCCAGCCACCATCTCACTGGTACTGAACAACGCTCTTGGCGTGCGCTCGATCCCGCAGGAAACCCGGGACCGGGTCATTGAGGCGGCAGCGAAATTCGACTATCGGCCAAGCTTTTACGCCAGATCGCTTCGCAAGCGGCAGACATTCTCAATCGGCGTATTGATTCCGGATCTGAACGACAACTATGTCGCCCAGGTGCTGACTGGGATGGAGGAATTCCTCATCGAAGAAGGCTACTTCTACCTAACCGCAAGTCATCACCGCAAGCCGGACTTGATTGAAGAGTATCCGCGCCTGCTGATGGACCGCAGCGTGGAAGGGTTCATGCTGGTCGATACGGTGCTGGAACACAGCATGAAACTGCCGGCAGTGGTGGTGGCAGGACATCGCAAGCTTGAGGGCGTCACCAACGTAGTACTGGATCAGCGGCGCGCGGCGGAGTTGGCATTGCGCCACCTATATCAGTTGGGGCACCGCAAGATTGCGTTTATGCGCGGCGGCAGCCACAGTTCTGATGCCGATGAGCGCTGGGAGTGCCAAATGGCGGTGGCCAGGGAGTTAAAGCTGGAAGTACCGCAAGAGTTGATGGTGCAAATCCAAACGCGAGCCTCTACGCCGGAGATGGGCTTTTGGCCGACGAATGAATTGGTCGGCCGCGGCGTCGATTTCACCGCCCTGATCTGCTATAACGACGTGGCAGCTATCGGAGCAATCCGGGCCTTGATGGATCATGGCTTGCATGTGCCGGAAGACATTTCCGTGGTGGGCTTCGACGACATTCAGAGCGCGGCCTACCATAATCCCAGTTTGACCACCATTCGCCAGCCGTTGCAACACATGGGAACAGTGGCGGCGCGCATCCTGCTGCAGCGAATTCGTGGCCAGGCGACCTTCCCGGATGTGATGCCGATCCTTCCGGAACTGATCATACGCGAGTCAACCTGTCCACCAAATCCACGGCGCTCCCGCTTGAAGCGGAGCTGAAGGCTCCAAGTACAGTGAACCGCCGCCTTTGCCACGGTCGTGGAGTTCCTCAGCTTCGCGATACCATATTCTGTCCTGGTTGCGATCTCACCTTTAGAGCATTTTTGCTTTAGCTGTAGACTTCCGTGCCCCATCCTTTCCGCTTTTTTCTGCGGAAAGGGTGGGATACCAATGAAATTTGGGTCTACACCATTTCCGAAAGATGAATATCATGTTTGCTCAGGCAATTCTGCAAAAGGAATCGAAGCGTTGTGGCTTTGTAACAGGGCACGACCGGGGTGCCCTCTGGGTTGCGTGCCATAAAGGCCGCCAAATAAAGGTGGGCTTTTACAGGCTGCGGAAAAACTCATTTGCGGGCGCAAGAAGCGTCAGGGCACGACTTCAGTCGTGCCGCAAAATGCCTCAAAATGAAGATGGGCTTCAGCCCCTGCGGGATCTTTCCTTTCCACAACCGTTTTTTGTTTGCATCATGCCCTATGCCGGAGCAAGCTTGATATTCATCTTCCGAAAATGCTCTAGTTCAAGGAAAGTTAGCACCTCCACTTATACCCATGTCCGAATTTGCTCAGCCAGCTCTCTCGTTCTGGACTGGCATCGTTCTTTGAGTTTTGCTTGATGAAGCTGATAGCTTCTATATATGGATCCGGCGCAACTTGTTCCTGTTCTGACTCCGCACGGTCATCTCTTACTGGCTGAGGAGGAGGACGCGACCGCATTGGACGCAGAGGTCGCGCAACGGCTGCGGGAGTCTTTCGCGCGCGGCTCCGGCCATGGACTTCTGCAACTGGGAGCCGGTGAGGTCGGAACGGCTCTGCCCGCCGTGTTTTCCTATTGGCGGGAGTTCGCCGCTCGTTACGTGACTGCGCTTTGCACACATCGAGACGCGTACTCCGACACCACTGCGGACTTTCGCCTCACGCAGCCGGTAGCGCCTCCAGCGGATGCGGAGTTGGAGTGGCTGGCAATGGCCGCGCCGCTGATGACCGGGGCCGAGTATCTGACCGCGGCTGTCTTGCGCGCGCTGTGGCTGGAGACGGACAAGGCCTTGCGAGCTGAGTTGTCCGAGGCGCGTTGCGGGGTGCAGGAGTTTCTTCGGCAGCGCAACCCAGCCTGGAATCTGGTGGGCCGGGTCTGCTTCAACCTTGCCGAAAATCGCGGCGATGATGAGTCGCCTTTTGCCTTTCTCGCCACTTACACCGTACGACTCTCGGCGCACGCCAAGGCGCAGCATCTGCCGCTAGGGCAGGCTTTGCGCGAGTATGAAGGTCCGGCCAACCGGGACCGGCTTTTGTCGCTGCTGCTGCCGGTGCAGCGAGCCGCGGAAGGCTGCGCGTGGCTGAAGGAGATGGTCGATACAGGCGAGATCTTTCATCCATTGCGCTGGACGCCTGCGGAGGCTACGCAGTTTTTACGCGACTGCCCGCAACTGGAGCAGGCGGGCATCGTGGTTCGTATGCCGGCGACGTGGTCAGCTCATCGCCCGCCGCATCCGAAGGTCTCGGCCAAAGTGGGCAGCGTAGCGCCGTCGCTGCTGGGCCAGGATGCACTGTTGGATTTTCGGATGGAAGTTACGCTCGACGGCGAATCGCTGACCGCCGCTGAGATTCGCAAGCTGCTTGCCGGAACTGAGGGGCTGGCGCTGGTGCGCGGGCGCTGGGTCGAGGTGGATCGCGAACAGCTCAGCCGCATGATCGACCGCTTCAGCGCGGCGGAACGCGCGGCGGCTCGCGATGGCCTCAACTTTGGCGAAGCCATGCGCCTGGTGGCTGGCACGCAGATTGAAGCTGCGGACGCTGCTGGCGAGGTGGAAGCCGATTGGGCGCAGGTGACTGCCGGCGACTGGCTTGCCGAGACCCTGAAGGCGCTGCGCAGTCAGGAAGGTCTGGAGGCGATCGATCCCGGCAAAGCGCTGAAGGGAACGCTGCGGCCTTACCAGCAGGTGGGAATGCGCTGGCTTTATCTGCTGGCGAAACTGGGGCTGGGCGCCTGCCTGGCCGATGATATGGGACTGGGCAAAACCATTCAGGTGCTTTCGCTGCTGCTGGTGCTGAAGAGGCAGTCCAGCGGCAAGCCAAGTTTGCTGGTGGCTCCGGCTTCGCTGCTGGCCAACTGGGCCTCGGAACTGGAGCGGTTTGCGCCCAGCTTGAAAGTGATGATCGCGCATTCCTCGGCGGCCTCCGGCGAAGAGTTGAAGAATATGCCGGCGGAAGCCCTGGCCGATGTGGATGTGGTGATTACAAGCTATGGCTCTTTGCTGCGTCTTCCCTGGTTCGCCGAAACCAGTTGGCGGTTGGTGGTGCTGGACGAAGCGCAGGCCATCAAGAATCCCAACGCCAAGCAGACCCGCGCCGTCAAAAAGCTGAAAGCTGGTTCGCGCTTTGCGCTGACCGGCACGCCGGTTGAAAACCGGCTGGGCGATTTATGGTCCATCTTTGACTTCATCAATCCCGGCCTGCTGGGATCGCCCAAGGAGTTCACCCGGTACACCAAGCGCCTTGCCGAGCGGACTCACAATCCCTATGGACCGCTGCGCGAGCTGGTGCACCCGTACATTCTGCGGCGGCTGAAGACCGACAGAGCGGTGATCGCCGACCTGCCGGACAAGACCGAAGTGAAGGCCTTTTGTCAGCTCAGCCGCAAACAGGCAGCGCTCTATGAGCAGGCGGTGCAAGCTTTGGACGAGCAGCTTCACTCCGCCGAGGGGATTCGCCGCAAGGGGTTGGTGCTGTCGTTCCTGATGCGCTTCAAGCAGATTTGCAACCACCCCTCGCAATGGCTGGGCGACGGCGCTTGGAGCGAGGCCGACAGTGGAAAATGGACGCGGCTGCGCGACCTTGCCGAAGTGATTGCGGCCCGCCAGGAGAAAGTGCTGGTCTTCACGCAATTCCGCGAAGTGACAGCCCCGCTTGCATCCTTTCTGGGTTCCATTTTCGGGCGGCCGGGGCTGGTGCTTCATGGAGAGACGCCCGTGAAGAACCGCAAAGAACTCGTGCGGCGTTTTCAAGAAGATGAGTCGGTGGGGTTCTTTGTGCTTTCGCTCAAGGCGGGAGGCACGGGGCTCAATCTTACCGCTGCGTCACACGTGATTCACTTCGACCGCTGGTGGAATCCGGCGGTCGAGAACCAGGCCACCGACCGCGCCTTCCGCATTGGCCAGAAGAAGAACGTGCTGGTGCATAAGTTCGTCTGCAAGGGAACGGTCGAGGAGAAGATCGACCAGATGATCGAGTCCAAGCGGAAGGTCGCGCAGGATATGCTGGAAGGCGATGCCGGCCTGCTGCTGACAGAAATGAAGGACGACGAATTGCTCAAGATGGTGGCGCTCGACCTGAATACCGCACTCAAGGAGACATAGAGAATGTACGATGACTTCGGATGGCCGCCGTATGTGCCGGTGGCGGAGCGGCGGCGCAAGGCGCTGAAAAAGATGGAAAGCCTGCGCAAGAAAGGCCGGGCGATTTCCCCGGTAACCATTGAGGGACGCACCATCGTGAATACCTTTTGGGGAAAAGCCTGGTGCGACAATCTGGAGTCTTACAGCGATTACGAAAATCGCCTGCCGCGCGGACGGACCTATGTGCGCAACGGATCGGTTCTCGATCTTCAGGTGGCTCCTGGGCGGATCAAGGCGCTGGTAAGCGGATCGAGTATTTACACGGTAGAAGTCAAAGTCCATCCGGTTGCGCCGCCGCGCTGGCAGTCGATCTGCGCGGACTGCGCGGGTTCCATCGATTCGCTGGTCGAGCTGCTTCAGGGGCGGCTCTCCAAGGGCGTAATGGAGCGCATCTGCCAGCAGCAGTCCGGTCTGTTCCCGTCGCCCTCGGAGATCGAACTCTCCTGTAGCTGCCTGGACTCGGCGGAGATGTGCAAGCACGTCGCGGCCGTTCTGTATGGCATTGGAGCCCGTCTGGACCAGCATCCCGAGTTGCTCTTCCGGCTTCGCGCTGTGGACGAAAAGGAACTGATCGCCAGCGCGGGCAAATCGCTTCCGCGCGCGAAGAAAAGCCCGGCTGCCGCAAAGATTCTTGGTGGAGAAGATCTGTCCAAACTCTTCGGGCTGGACATGGCCGAGCCCGAATCCGCACCGCAGACCAAAGCCGTTCGTGCCAAAGGTGCGACCGCTGCGAAATCGAAGCTGGCAGGCGCAAAAACAAAGCCGCCGCAAAAAGCCGCAAAATCCAAGGGAACGAAACAATCCGCTGCGCGAAAGAAGACAACCGCGAAAAAGAAGCTGGCTGCCGCATCCGCGAAATCCAAATCGAATAAGACGGTTGCGCTTGAGAAGGCGGTCGGAAAGTCCACGGCAAAACGCGCAAGCGCTGCCAAACAGAGCGCCGTTGCCATAACGAAGAAAAAGATTGCGGTCGTCGCCGAAAAAGCAAAACCAACAAGGAAGACTGCCACCCAAACGTCAAGCGCCAAACGCGCTTCGCAAACAAAGCCGATTGCAATCCAGCGCAAAGGCTTCGGGAGAAGCCCCGCCAAGCCTTGATCCTTGCGCAAGGGAGAAGCTGAAGTCTTACTCGACTTCGTATTGCTTCGGCGAATAAATACCAACAATGTTCGGGTGCCCCATCCTCGCCACGTCCTTGTTTTTGTGGCTATTGATCCGGCACCAAACGATTGCATAACCAAAGAGCTGTCATCCTGAGCGACCGGAGCGTAGCGCAGGGAGTCGAAGGACCTGCGGTTGTTCTTTTATATCGCAATCCAATTGTGCCGGATCAATAGGATGGGGCAGCACGAAGGCGGTATTTATTTGCCGGATCTATAGTGAACGTATTCCCCGCGTTGTCCGGGCATAACAGGCTGCGGAAAAACTCGATTCGGAGGGAGGCGGGGGTTTCAACCCCCGCATAACACCAATAAAATCAACATGGCCTTCAGGCCCGGAGCGGTGTTTTCTGCCAATTACACTGAATTTCTGAGTTTTTCCGCAGCCTGATAAGGCGGAAGCGCACAAGATTGCCAAGCGCATCGACGAGCGCCAATATCTTTGTTGTCAGACCACCCCCGGCTTTTCCCGATGGCCTGATTTTTGGTCCCCCTTTTGCACCTTGTCCGTGGCGATGAACGCGAACAATCGTTCCATCCACCATCACGTATTCAAAATCGGAATCCTCAGAGAGCGCTTTGAAAATACGCTCAAAAGCGCCGCGCTTCACCCAGCGTCGAAACCGCTTGAAAACCGAATTCCACTGGCCATCCGTCAATACCATTCGATTCAGATACATGAAGCAAACCTAGCGCGCTGGCCTGTCTGAACGTCAACACGCCCCTAGATCTCTGGCAGCTTGATTTTGTACCACCGCCGGGTGCCCCAGGAGCTATTTGCGAAATTGCCTTCAGACTGAAGATATGCGTCAGGGCACGACTTCAGTCGTGCCGCAAATGGTCCATTCAGACTTTCCGGCTTTAGCCGCTGCGGAAAAACTCATTGGGGGTCGCAAGAAGCGTCAGGGCACGACTTCAGTCGTGCCTTAAGTACCGCAAAATCAACGAGGGCTTCAGCCCCTGCGGGATGTTTCTCGGACTCTTTGCTCGTTGTTCTCCCTTTTTCCGCAGCCTGTAAAGCCCAATATCTTTTTGGTAATCTTTTGGCACGACTGAAGTCGTGCCCTGACACTTCTTGCAATCTCCATGGAATTTTGCAAGTGGCTCCCAGGTCCCGAATTTGAGACCTGGGAAAGCACGAACTCAATGGAACTTCTTCATCCGGTCAAAGACTTGGAGCGTAGAAAATTTATTGCCACGGCTTGCCGCCATTTTTGGCAGCGATCAGAGCTGGAAATCTTCTCTTTTCGTGCCTTTTCCCTCCATGTGCCTTGAGTCACAAGACTGTAACAGTCCGGCTGTGATAGCATCCGCTTTCGCACGAAAGACGCTTGGCGGATGTCTCTCATGACTCCGCCTGCGCTGGCCCGAGACCCTCAAAGATGGACGAGGCAGACGGCAGACCGGGACAGGTGGCCCTCCAATCCGGCCACATGGACGCTCCCCGCGACGTCCCGGAGCAGATTCTGTGCTTCTTCAAACCCCATTCCAAGTTCTGCAACACCTCTCAAAATATCCCAAGGAGAAACCTATGAAAACATACCAGGGAAGTGAGATCCGCAACGTAGCTGTAATTGGGCATGCGCACAGCGGCAAGACCACGTTGATCGCCGCGCTGCTGCATGCCGCAAAGATGACTCCAACGCAGGGCCGCGTCGCAGACGGCACAGCCGTCACAGCCTATGACGAAGAGGAAGTTGCGCGCGGCGTAACGATGCAGAACGCCGTCGCCTTTGCGGAGTGGCAGGGCGTCAAGATCAACTTGGTCGATACCCCCGGCTTCCACATGTTCAACTACGAAGCCCGCGCCGCCCTGCTCCCGGTCGAGGCCGCCATCGTGCTGGTGAACGCACAGAACGGCGTGGAAGCCGTAACCGAGCGGGTTTGGAGATACGCCGAAGAGGCCAAGCTCCCCCGCATCGTGCTCGTCAACCAGATGGACCACTCCAAGGCCGGTGGCAAGGGCGGCTTAAGCGCCATGATGGACGACATTCGCGACCGCTGGGGCCGCAACTGTGTTCCCATCCAGTTGCCCATCTCCGACGCGCAGGGATTTCACGGTGTCGTCGACCTGGTGACCATGAAGGCCTATAGCTACACGCCCGGCGGTGACGGCCGCGGCAAGATTGTCGAGCTTCCCGCCGGCCTGAGCGCCGATGCCAAAACAGCGCATGAGGCGCTGGTCGAGTTGGTCGCCGAGGGCAAGGACGAGCTGATGGAAGAGTACTTCGACAAGGGCACCATCACCGAAGAGCACCTGACCGGCGCCCTGCATGAAGCCATTCGCGAAGACCGCATCTTCCCGGTGATGTTTTCGAGCGGCTTGGCCAACATGGCTTTGGATCATCTTCTGGATTTCGTAAAGAACTACTCTCCTGCGCCCACGGAGCGCGAGCCGTTCACCGGCCATGCGACGTCAGCCAAGCCCGGCGAAGGGGCCGAGGTCATCTCCCGCAAGGTGGCAGACAGCGAACCAACAGGCTTGTTGGTTTTCAAGACCATGAGCGATCCGTTCGCTGGCCGCATCAGCTTCTTCAAGGTCATCAGCGGCGTGGTGAAGAACGACGCCACGGTGGAGAACTACACACGGAGCGGACAGGAACGGCTGGCCCATCTGAGCATCATGCAGGGACGCAAGGCCGTGGAAGTGCAGGAGCTGCACGCCGGCGACCTGGGCGCCGTGGCCAAGCTGCGCGAAACCTTCACGGGCGACACGCTGGGCCAGAAGGGCGGCGATATTCAGGTGGATCTGGCTCCTCTGCCCGAGCCGGCGATGACTTACGCCATCGAGCCCAAGACCCGCGCCGACGAGGACAAGCTTGGCCCCGCCATCCATAAGCTGATGGAAGAGGACCTGCTCATTAGCTTCTTCCGCGATCCGCAGACCAACGAATTCCTCATCGCCGGAGCGGGCCAGCCGCACATTGAGGCCATCGTCAGCCGTCTCAAGAAGCGCTACCACGCCGAAGTTACGCTGAAAGCGCCCAAGGTGCCCTATCGCGAG
>Ga0255356_1001787_pt1 | contig 13147 bp, 13 predicted proteins | sample HBST100metaG_FD_189944 | JGI IMG/M metagenome (GOLD analysis project Ga0255356, IMG submission 189944) | Peat soil microbial communities from Stordalen Mire, Sweden - H.B.S.T100 | ecosystem: Environmental > Terrestrial > Soil > Wetlands > Peat | place: Sweden: Norrbotten County, Stordalen Mire... | reverse complement strand
GCGCTCGCGCAAATCAATCGAATAAGCCTTCGTCATCCAAACCGGCCCCCATCCAGTCCAAATATTGAATCAGACCAAAGCCGATTCGGGAATCCCACGCGATTCAGTCAAAAATCATCCCGCTCTAAATGCTGATACAAAAAGAACGGCTTATCCAAGTACACGTCGAGAAAAATTATGTGGGCGTTTGCGACGGACCTGATAGCCATCCAAACGGCCCTTTTGGTTAGCCACGATCGTAAAACCGTCAACCGCCATTACGGGCTGTTCCGGGCGGCCATCCACGCACATCAGATCAGGCAGCGCACAAACATCATGTGGGCGTGTTCCCCGGCGGTGGTGTAGATGGCCGGTAATCGGCCTGCCGTAGCGACCGCCACGAATCTGGCGGAGGCGGGTTGATTGGCGACCACCTACACCACCGCCTGGGGCACGACCGGCGGATCAAATTTCCTGCCGAACCGGATACGATCCTACTGCAGGGAACGGGATGTATGGTGGCGCCGCTTCGTCGTTCCCTTGGTTTGAATTGAGCATCTGTATCCGTCGCCACCCTTTCGAGTTTACGATACCTGGCCTGAACGCCCACGCAAGCACCGATAGACCATGTGTGTTAAAAGCCAAGACGACCGATTTCAGCTCCCGATAATTGTAATTTTGCAAAATCCTTCGTCCAGAGATGGAGGCCAAAAATTTGCGGCAACCGACTTAACGCTCGCCTCCGGTACGATTTTATCAGTCGATCTTTCTTGATTGCGTTGCAAAGCAATGTCTTGTCCCCCTTCAGCGCCTATGAGACAAACCTGGCGTTCGATCGCCTCACCAGCATCGGGCGTCACTCGGCGCGTGAGCGCGTAGCCCATCTCCTGCTGGAACTGTTCATCGGTTACCGCACGCAATGGCCCGGCAGCCAGATCAAGGAGATGCATCTTCCGCTCACCCAGGAACATATCGACGATGCGACAGGTCTCACCTTTGTCCCTGTTAACCGGGTGCTTAGAGATTTGAGGAAAGATGGCATTGTCGATTTCCACTACCGGCGCCTCCAAATCCTCGCCCCAGCCAAACTGAGTGATGTTGCGGGGCTTGGTCCTCAGCTTGTAATGTTTTGGATTCGCCAACGAATGACTGTGCTTGATTCGGCCTGTATCTTTGCCGAACCGCCAGTGGTCTGTAATGCAAATAAAGTTTCTTCCGGAAGCGTAAAGTTATGAACTGCGCGACGGTGAGCGAAATCTGTTGATCGAGTGTCGCGACCTTGATGACATTGCGTCGTGACGCTCGGACAGATGACTGGATAGGCGTCGTCCTGCTTTGATGTTCTTGGGAGTATATTTACTTTAAAGGCATCACTCTTTTGATAAGTCAAAATGAAATCATGCATAGCATCCATGCCTTTTTTGTCATTGGCTGGGCTATAAACTTTTTGTCCCGCGATGCAGGAGACGAGATTTTCTGTAGCAAAATCTCGTTCATCACCATTTTGATGGTTTCTACCTCACTATCGTCAATGCTGATAAAGATTATACCATCATCTTTCAGCAGGTTCTTCGTGAGATGGAACCGTGGATACATCATATTCAGCCCGCGCAATATGGAAGCGGCCTGATGAATCCGTGTTGGTCAAAATTTTCGCCCCCGCTATCCTTCTGGCCGGTGTGTTCAAGATAGGTGTCGAGCGTCTCGGAATATTTGTCCGGATAGATGAACTCTTTCCCCGTGTTATACGGGGGATCGATATAGATCATCTTGATCTTGCCGAAGTATGACTTCTGCAAGAGGTTCAGAACCTCCAGATTGTCCCCCTCAATGAAGACGCTCTGTGTCGTGTCCCAATCGACAGATTCCTCGAGGGAGGGTTTGAGCATACCAACGCTCAGGGCATGAATCACCTTCATGCAGGATGCGCTGCCCGGGCAGTTCAGGCCAAAGCGCCAGCGATCTGGCTCAATCCATTCCCCAAGCGTGCTTGAGCTGGCCCAGGTCGTAGTGACGAATTACCCAAGCAGGATGGCGATAGCGGCGAGGAGGACGAAGCCACGGTAGTTTACGAGCAGTTTATCGCATCTGGTGGCGATGCGACGGAATTGTTTGAGCTTATTGAAGAACCGCTCGACAAGATTGCGCTCCTTGTAGAGCGCTCTGTCGTAGGTAAGTGGCGTATGGCGGTTTGATTTTGGCTGAATGACTGGCTCAGCGCCGCTGGCTAGCGCGACTTCGCGTAGATGATCGGCGTCGTAGCCCTTGTCGGCGATGACGGCTTGCGTCTCGAAGCCGTCGATCAGATCGTGGGCCTGGGTGATGTCGTTACGCTGCCCTGCCCCCAACAGCCGACAGATGGGATTGCCAAGGGCGTCGGTGGCGGCGTGGATTTTGGTACTCAGGCCCCCGCGTGATCGCCCCAAACCCTGGGTATCCCAGGCTGTGTGAAAAGTCCGGATAAATCTGTTAAAATGACTGCCTCTGTATGGGGGCGGCCATTTTCATGGGCTATATTGTTGGTGCGGATCGGGGGCAGGTATTTTTGTTGCCGTCACGTGTTGAGGATTACGTAGCGGCGGATGCGGCGGCGCGGGTGGTGGATGCTTTCACGGACGGGCTGGACCTGGCGTCTCTGGGTTTGGTCAGGGCGGTTGCCGCGACAACTGGGCGCCCGGGTTATGACCCGCGCGATCTGCTGAAGCTCTACGTCTGGGGGTATTTCAACGAGGTTCGTTCGTCGCGCGCCTGGAGCGGGCTTGCCGGCGCGATGTCGAGGTGATGTGGCTGATGCGCAAGCTTGCCCCCGACTTCAAGACGATTGCCGATTTCCGGCGTGACAACGGAGTGGCGATTGTGGGCGCCTGCCGGGCCTTCGCGCTTTTATGCTGGGAGACCGGGCTGTTCCAGGCGCGCCTTGTGGCATTGGATGGTTCAAAATTCAGGGCTGCAGCGAGTCTAAAAAAGGTCATGGGCCGCCGCGAGGTTGCCGAGGAGGCTACCCGTCTCGACGCCAAGATCGTGGCCTATCTCGCCGGATTGGATGAGGCCGACATGGCCGAACCCGATGATGAGCCGCAGGCGGTGCAAGTGACGCTCGCCGCTCTTCGCGACCGGCGCGCCGAACTCGACAGGCTGGCGGCAAGGTTCGATGACGAGGAGCGCACAACCTTCGTCGAGGGCGAGGCCGACGCCCGGCCAATGGGCACGCGGCATGGTCCCAAGCCGCCATCCTACAATGTACAAACTGCCGTCGATGCCGACACAGGCTTGATCCTTCATCACGACGTGACCGGCGAGCCAACCGACCGGCGCCAGCTTCACCCCATGACAAGTGCTACGAAGCAGAGCCTTGGCCTCGATGCGATAACGGTGGTGGCCGACAAGGGGTTCGATAACGGCGAACATGCCGGCGCCTGTGAGCGCGACGGCATCGTCGCCTGTGTGCCCGCGCAGCGGACGGTCAACAACCAGGGCGACGGTATGCTGTTCGACCGCACCGCCTTCACTTACGATCATGACACTGACACGCTTACCTGCCCGGATGGCCGCAGCCTGGTGCGCAAGCAACTGCAACGCAAGGACCGCAACGTCACCTATGCCTCACCGGATTGCTCCGGCTGCGTGCTGAAAACGCGTTGCACGACTGCAAAGCAGCGGTTCGTTACCCGCCACCTCGATGAAGACGCCCGCAACCGCATGGCCGCACGGGCAACGACCGAGATGATGCGCAAAAGACGCTGTGCCGTTGAGCATCCGTTCGGAACGATAAAGAGGATGATGGCGGGAGGCCGCTTCCTCACCCGCAACCTCAAAGGCACAAGAACCGAGATGGCCCTCTCCGTCCTCGCCTACAACATCCTCCGCACCATCAACCTCAGAGCCAAACCAGACTGATACCAAAAAGGCGCCGGATACCAAAAGAGGCCCCGGTCAAACCGGAGCCTCCAATGAGTTTCCACACAGCCTGGGCGCGCCCCCCTTTTGCGATTCGCGCCGCATTCGATCCAGCCGTAGTAGCGGCGTTTCACAGCCTGGTAGTCACCAAAACGCTCAGGCAGATCACGCCAGCGGCCACCAGAGCGCGCCATCCATAAAAGCGCATCCACAAAGCGCCGGTTGTCACAGCGCGGCCCGCGTTCGCCAACTCGCCCGCCAGGAACAAGCTCTTTCAGCCGATCCCCAAAAATCAGACTTGAACCAAACTTCACGCCGCGCCGGAATCCCCACAGCTAATAATTCGTCACTACGGCCTAGAACTTGCCCGAGAGCGTGATACCGCCAGTGATCGGGTCACCCACCTGGGCATAGATCAGGTTGTAGGTCGGGAATGCCGCAGTGGCGACGGCGCCGCGATACAAATAGTATTGCGAATTCGTTACGTTATGGATCCAGCCAGAAAGGTCCCAACGGCCATCGGCAGATTTGATGCCGAAATTCACATTGCCGATGCCGTAGCCGGGAACCCATTCATACTTGGAATCATCGGCGCCGGAGTAGAAGCCCGTCTTCAGGATCACGTTGCCGCCGATATAAGCGACGACATGCCGGCCGCGAATCTCCGGCAATGGCTCGTCATATTCGCCGCCGAATGACCCTACCCATTTGGAGTTGCCAGCCACCGGCCGTCCCGTAAGATTGCAGTATCCAGCTGTAGTGTTTGATAGTTCGATCGGGCAGACGCCATGTGTATAGGATTCATTATAGGCATCATCATAAACACCCGAGAAGAACAGGCTCAACTTATCGGTCGGCTGCGCGCGGGAATCAATCTCAATACCGCGCGAACGGACTTTCGGCACGCTGGCGATATAGGTGAACGGGGCATTGCCGTTGGTCCCGACCACCGTCCCCTGGTAATTGGAATCCTCATCCCAGAATGCATCGCCATCCAGAATCAGCTTGCCATTGAACAGTGTGGTCTTGATACCAATTTCGTAATTATCAATGGTTTCCGGGGCTACGACTTTCGGCGTGGTGGCGGATGCCACGAGGTTGATACCCGCAGATTTCGCCCCATGCGAATAGGTCGCATACGTAAGAATATCCGGCGTCACCTTGTAGGAGAATGTCACCAGACCGGCGGGCAGCGCGTTATCCGTGCCAACGCCGTAATGCATGACCGGGCTGAAACTGTTGCGAATCGCGGTGACGCTGGCTTGATAAGCCAACGGTAGACTGCTAAGCGCGGCCCCTCCCTCCTGACCTTCATTGAAATCCGCTGTCTTTACCTCATAAGTTTCTCGTACACCGGCGGTCAGGTCGAGCTTCGGCGTGATATGGAATGTTGCCTGACCATAGGCGGCGAAGCTCCGCGTGTCGTAAACACCGTTGTTCACCTGGCTGAAGCCGTTGGTTGCATCGGTATAAATCGCGTTGGTCAGAGTACCGGGCTGCGTATTAGATAGCAGAGTGCCCGCGGCAGAGCCTAGTGATTGCAAGTTTTGATCGTCAATTGACTGATAGAAGAAATACAAGCCACCCGTATAATCCACGCGCTTGCCGATTGGCGAGGTCAGGCGCAGCTCCTGGCTGAATTGTCGCTGATAGTCAGTCGTGTTGGAGGCCGTAAGCGCTGGCAAGCCCGTATCGTCGAGATCGTTATGCGGATACCAGTTCCAGTAGCGGAAACCGGAAATCGACGAGATCGTGTAACCGGAGAGATTATAATCCGCCAAAACCGTGGCGCCGCCAGTCTCCATATCATAATAAAGCGGACTGTCGACATCGGTCTTGCGGTTGAATGCGCTCTGCAGCGGCACGATGTAACCAAGCCGGGAGTCCAGACTACTCAGATTCTTCGATGCTGGTATAGGCGCGCCATTGGCATAATTCGTTACCTCGCCAATCGGTAGATTGACGCAGCAATTCTCGTGCTGGTGGCTGTAATCATAGATAACCCTGATGGTAAGATCCGGTGTGGCATTATACAGAATCTGGGCGCGGATACCCTTGTCGTTCTGGTTGGAATAACGCTCGTTATTCGTAGTATTGCTGATATAGCCGTCGTGCTGCGTCCCCTGGATGGAGATGCGGAAGGCCAGCTTGTCGCTGCCGCCGATGGCGCTGGAGACGCTTGCCTTGAGCTGCACGTAATTCTGCGTGCCGTAGGAGATCGAGCCATCCGCCTCCGGCGTGAAGCTTGGCAGGCGGGTGGTGATATTCACAGCGCCGGAGACAGTGTTCTTGCCGAACAGCGTGCCTTGCGGGCCGCGCAACACCTCGATGCTCTGAAGATCCGGCAGGTCGAACACATCCTGTGCCGGGCGGGCGAGCAGCACGCCATCCACATACGTGCCGACACCGCCTTCAAGCCCGTCATTGGCTAGGTTTGGTACGCTGCCGAGGCCACGGATATTGAGCGCGGTATTGCGCGGGTTGAATGCTTCTACCGTGAGGGATGGCACGAGCTGTTGCAGCTTGGTGAGGTTGGAGGAGCCGACCGTCTTGATCTGATTTGCGTCCACCACCGTGAGTGAGACGGGCACGGATTGGGCACGCTCCACACGGTGGCGCGCGGTAATCACCACGGATTTGAGCGCCGATGTCTGCTCAGGTGGCGGTGGTGGTGGAGGCGAGGATGTTTGTGCTTGCGCTCCATGCGCGGCGGCAGCCAGAATCAGCATCGAACTACTGAACAAAAGATGCCAGTGCTTGCGGATAGACATGAAGACTCCTGTGCATTTTCGCCAAATTACACTGGGGCGTTTTGATTATCAGTTGGAACGGCGGATTGCAGATTCAGGCGTGGGTCAACACGTCATCTCACGCAGCCTCCGCATAGGCCTCAAGGTCACGCAGCAGCCCGGCCTTGAGTGCTACGAATTCCGCTGCCTCCCGGCTGCGCGGGCGCGGCAGATCGATATTCACGATATTGCTGATCCGCCCTGGATGCGGTGCAAGCACGACAATGCGGTCGGCAAGAAACACCGCCTCCTCGACATCATGCGTCACCAGTACCATCGCGGTTTTCTCATGTGCCCAGATGCTCTGCAATTCGTTCTGCAAGCGTGTGCGAGTCAGGGCATCCAGCGCGCTGAACGGTTCGTCCAACAGCAGCAAACGGGGCCGCGTGATCAGCCCGCGCGCAATAGCCGCGCGCTGCGCCATGCCGCCGGAAAGTTGCCTCGGATAAGCCTTGGCAAAAGCCGAGAGACCGACAAGCTCCAGATGCTCCGCGATCTGGCGGTTGCGCTCGGCACGGGTGAGCCAGGAATTCTCCAGTGCGAGATCAATATTCTGCGCGACCGTCAGCCAGGGCAGCAGCCGGTGATCCTGAAAGATCATGCCGCAAGCCGGAGAGGGCCCGGCAACAGGCGCACCGCCCAGCGTTATGCTGCCTGTATCCGGCGTCTCCAGCCCCGCGATGAGACGTAGCAACGTGGATTTGCCGCAGCCGCTGGCGCCAACGAATGCCAGGAACTCGCCATCAGCCAAGGTTAAGTCAATATTGCAGAGTGCCTGCACCTGCCCGCCGCCATGGGCGAACCCCTTGGTTACGCCCTGCAGTTTCAACAATTCCTGCATGCTCATGCGCTGTGCCCTCCCTGGCCGCGGAGCCAATAGCGCTCGACGCCATGGGCCAGAATATCGAGAAGAATGCCGATCAGCCCGATCACGATCATGTCGGCCACCACCACATCCAGCTCATAAAGCTCGCGCGCGCCCATGATGTTGCCGCCAATGCCGGGGCCGGCCTCGAAGAAATATTCCGCGCCGATCGTCGCCAGCCAGCCATAGAGCAGCGCCAGATGCACGCCGCGCAGAATACCGGGAGCGGCACCGGGCAGGATAACGCGGCGCAGCACGGTAACGGGCCGCAGGCGCAGCAGATGCACGAGTTCACGGTGGCGCGGCTGGATGGAGAACACGCCCTCAATGGTGCTGAACAGCACCGGCAGCGCCGCCGCCAGGGCGATGAATATGATCTTGCCCGTCTCACCGGAGCCAGCCCAGACGGAGAGCAACGGCACCCAGGTGAAGAACGGAATGACCTTGGCCGCATCCAGTATTGGCGCGAACAAAGCCCGCACATGGCGGGAAAGGCCGAGCACCAGCCCAAGCGGGATGCCGGCGATCACGCCAAGCGTCGTGCCGAGCGCCGCTCGCACCAGGCTGTCCGAGAGATCGGTCCAGAATTGCGGGTCGGCGAATTGCGTGCCGAATGCCTGCACAACGAGAACAGGCGAGGCCCATTGCGTTACGTCAATGAGATTCGTGCTGGCCGCCGCCTGCCAGAGCACGGCCACCGCCAGCGGCAAGGCCAACCCCAGGGACAGAGTCGCAACGCGGTTCATGCGCCACCCCCGTACTGGCGGACCAGCACACGCTCGGCCAGCGCCAGGCCACGGTCCAGCACGAAGCCGATAACGCCGATGACCAGCATTAGCGCCATCATCGTGTCCAGCTGAAATAATTGCCGCGCCATGGTGAGCTGGAAGCCCAGCCCGCGCGTGGAAGCCAGCAGTTCCACTACAATAAGCACCGACCAGGCCTGAATCAGCCCAAAGCGCAACCCCACGAATACCGGCAGGATGGTCGCGGGCAGCAGAATGCGCCGCGCGGAGGTGAAGGCGGAAAGACGGTACATCCGCCCCAGCTCCCGCCAGCCGGCCGGGATGGCGGCGATGGCACGCTCGGTGTTCATCGTCACCGGCGTCAACACCGCCTTGGCGATGATGAACAGCTTCAGCACCTCGCCAATGCCGAAAATGACCATGAGAAACGGCACCCAGGCCAGTAGCGGCACACGGGCGGTGGCGTAAAAGCTGGGGCCGATGAGCTTGCGCGCGAGGCTGGAGGCGGCCAGCAGCACGCCCAGCGGCAGGCCGATGGCAACCCCGAGCGCATAGCCCAGGAACAGCCGCCGCAGGCTGATGGCGATGGAACTGGCCAGCAGGCCCGACTCCGCCAGGCCTCGTAGCGCCACCAGCACCTGCACGGGCGAGGGCAACACCAAGCTGGAGACAAGCCCGCGCGCCGAGATGAACTGCCACAGCGCCAGCAGAACCAGCGGCGCCACTACCCCGCGCAACGCGCCCAGGCGCAGGCTGGGCGCCCGGACTTTGCTCTGCCGCCTATCCAGCACGATGTTCACCGCCTGCGACATTACCCAACCCTGGTCACGCCGTCCGGCGCAAATTTTGGCCAGTAACTCTGCAAGCCAAGTGCCGCCAACGCCCGGTCCAGCGGGCCTTGGTCGATCCACTGGCTGGTATCCACCGGCGTGCGGATCAAACCGAATTTATAGGCATCGGCGGTGGAGCGGTTGAGCTGCGCGAGCTGGAATGGATCCCAGAGCGGTGAGCTGCCAACCAGCGGGCTCAGCGGATCGAAAATCTTCTGGATATAGGGGAGCGGATAACCTGTCTTGGCGAAAATCGCGTACAGCGCATCACGGTTCTGCGGCTGGGCGGCCCAGTGCGCCGCCTGCAGGCTCACACGCACCACCCGGTCCACCGCCTGCGGGTAGGCGATGGAAAACGCCTCCGTGGTGATGACGGAAGCCTGCGGCGTCAGCGTTGGTTGCGCGGGGCCGGAATGGAAGATGACCTTCAGAAGATTCTCCGCGTGCGGAGGCACGCCTAACTGCACGAAACTCGCGTCGATCTGATGCTCGGCGACCGCCTGCACGGCCGTTACCTGATCAAGATTCACGATTTGCAAATCCTGCTCGGTCAGACCCGCAGTTTGCAAAATCCGGTCAACCGAAAGCTGAAGATTCGTGCCTTGGAAATTGGCGACGGTCTTACCCTTGAGATCAGCCAGGCTGTTGATGGAGGAATCCTTTGCCGCCACCACAAACACAGGCGAACGGTTGCCCGCGACAAAAAGCTGCTTCGTCCCTAACCCGCGCGAGCGCGCGACAATCTCCGGCAGATCGCCCTGCCAGGCGAAATCCAGCGCGTTATTCGCCAGCGCCTCGTTCACCGCCGGCCCCGCCCCCGCGAAGAACTGCCACTCTATGGACGTGCCATCGGCAGCGAATTCCTTTTCCAGTAAGCCCTGCACATGCACAACCGCAACCACGCTGCCAAGGGAATAGGGGCGGCCGCCAAGCCCAGCCATGGCCACGCCAAAGCGCAGGCGCGGCGGAGATTGCGGCGCGGCGCGTAAAACGGCAGGTGCCGCCAACAAGGGAATGGCGGCAAGGCTGGCGGCAAAACGGCGGCGGGTGAACATATCTCGTCTCCAAAAAACCGCGGGTGGAGCTGCAACCGCTCCACCCATTGGGGCTTAAGCGGCTTGCTTGCTGGCCGGGTTCTGGCGCACGGAGAGCGTCTGACTCTTCTTGCCATCCAGCCCCACCGGGGTATCGCCCGCGATGGTGACACGGTGCACCACGCGCTTCTGGTTGCCGTAATCGTTGATCGCCTTGTGCTGGGTAGCGCGATTGTCCCAAATCGCCACATCGCCAACATTCCATTTCCAGCGGATGGTGTTCTCCTCCAGAATGGCGTGGCTTTGCAGCAGTTCGAAGATCAGCTTGCTGTCATGCGGAGAAATGCCAACGAAGCGTTGCAGGAAATGCCCCAGCAGCAGCGACGGTTTGCCGCTTTCCGGATGCACGCGCACCACCGGATGCTCGGTCTCGTAAATGGTGGAGGAGAACACCTCCTGGTAGCGCTTCAGCTCGGCCGCCGTGGCGTTAGCGCGGCGGGCACCGTAATCATACAAATTGGTATGGATGGCACGCAGACTATTGGCCAGTTGCTTCAGCTGCGGCGGCAAATTCTCATACGCCGCCTCGGTGTTGGACCAGATGGTGTCTCCGCCACTCTCGGGCACCACCAGCGCGCGCAGCACGGAAGCCTGGGGATAGGCCTCGACAAAGGTGACATCGGTGTGCCAGCTATCGGCACGGCCGCCATTCTCACTGTCCAGCTCCAGCACATATTCGGTGTTCTCGACCACCGGCACGGTGGGGTGAGAGACCGGGGAGCCCAGCAGCTTGGCGAAACCTTCCTGCGCTTGGTCAGTCAAATGGTCCTGCCCACGCAGAAAGATCACCTTATGCTCCACCACCAGATTCCACAGCGCCTTCACCGTGGCGGGCTGCAGATCCGGGCCCAGCTTGATGCCGGAAATTTCAGCGCCGCCGCGCCCGGTGAGCTTGCGCACTTTCAACCCAAAATCAGCCGTCACATTCGTGGTCATGGAAAAATTCCTTTCAAATGACTGGATATTATTGAATGCTTTGCTTTACGCGGCGTCCCGCTGCGCCTTGGCCCATACAGGTTCCGGCTTGGCGAGGCCGAGGTGCTCCCGCAGCGTGCTCCCCTTATATTCTGTTCTGAACAGCCCCCGCCGTTGCAGCTCCGGCACTACGAGGGTTGTGAAATCTTCAAACCCTGCTGGCAGAATTGGCGGCATCACGTTGAAGCCATCGGCCGCACCAGACTCGAACCAGAGTTGCAGCTGGTCAGCGATCTGCGTGGGCGTCCCCACCAGAGTCCAATGCCCGCGGGCACCGGCAATGCGCAGATACAGCTCCTTCACGGTCAGGTTCTCGCGCTGGGCAAGCTCCAGCAGCAGCTTCTGCCGACCGATATGACCGAGTGCCTGCGGCAGCTCCGGCAACTTACCGTTAGGGTCGAGCCCGGTGATGTCCGCGCCGACTAGCCCGGAGAGCAGGCCGAGCCCAACCTCGGGCTGGATGAGATCCTGCAACTCCTGGAATTTGCGCCGCGCCTCTTCCTCCGTACGGCCCACAACGGGGAAAACCCCTGGCAGGATCTTGATATCATCCGCCTTGCGGCCCTGCGCCACGGCCCGGCTCTTCATGTCGGCGTAGAATTCCTGCGCCTCGGCAAGCGTGGGTGTGGCCACGAAAATAACCTCGGCGGTTTCCGCGGCAAACGCACGGCCAACGGGTGATGACCCGGCCTGCACAATCACCGGGCGGCCCTGCGGCGAGCGCGCGACATTCAGCGGCCCGCGCACGGAATAATACTTGCCGTGATGATTCAGCACATGCAGTTTTTCAGGATCGAAGAACAGCCCGGCCTCTTTATCACGCGGGAAGGAACCGTCCTCCCAGCTATCCCACAGCCCCTTCACCACGCGAGCGAATTCCTCCGCGCGTTCATAACGCTCCGCATGCGGCGGCAACGGCTTGTCGCCGAAATTATAGGCCTCCGGCTCATTACCCGTAGTCACCAGATTCCACCCGGCGCGGCCATGGCTGATGAGATCAAGCGAGGCGAAGCGGCGGGCAAGATTATACGGCTCGTTATATGTGGTGGTCTGCGTGCCGATCAGCCCGATCTCCTTGGTGACAACCGCCAAGGCGGAGAGCAGGGTCAGCGGCTCCAGATAGGTGGCATAGGCCGAGCGCGAGGCGCTCGGCGCGCTGCGCTTGTCATAGCTGAACATGTAATCGGCAACGAACACGGCATCGAAGAACGACGCCTCGGCTTGCTTCGCGATATTGATGTAATGATCGATCTCCACACCGCCATCGGCTGTCGAATCCTTATGACGCCAGGCTGCGATATGGTGGCCGGCGGGAGCGATGAACACGTTGAGGGCAAGTTGTCTGTTAGTTGCCATGACAATCTCCTGACAATGATCATTTTAACGGAGGCAGAATTCCACGCGGCGAGGCAGCGGCGGAAATGGATCGTGCCTATTGCCGTTAATTTCGCCGGTTATATTTGTGTACAGGCCAGCCCCAAGCTGAGCCGCCCACCAACACGCCACGAAATTGTAAGTCTTTGGTCCAGCTTCATTGCTTCCAAGCCTACCCTTGCAATATTATTCCCGATTATCTCAGGCAAGGAATTAAGTCTATCTGGTTTATAATGATTCAGGCGAAAATTCGAAAAATAATTTTACTTATATTGTTTTATTTGTCTTTTTAGAAAATTATTTCTCTTGGCAACCCGATAATGATGGTTCTATTGTCGCAAGTTGCGTTTGCTAAGACGGCTTAATCCGGCAAACACCGCACGGCATCGCCTCCAAACTGAAGTGATCGGCGCCAATCCAGCCGCTGTAGCGGTATGCAGCCTGAGTTGACCACGAGACTGAACTCGCCACCCCCCTGAAAACCAAGGCTGGTGGGGTAATCCCCCCTGCTAATAAGGGGATTGATAAGTAGAATTTTCTCGGCACACTGCACGAGGAGATTTGCATGAAAACGTCGAGATATAGCGAGCCTCAGATC
>Ga0255356_1001786_pt1 | contig 13154 bp, 12 predicted proteins | sample HBST100metaG_FD_189944 | JGI IMG/M metagenome (GOLD analysis project Ga0255356, IMG submission 189944) | Peat soil microbial communities from Stordalen Mire, Sweden - H.B.S.T100 | ecosystem: Environmental > Terrestrial > Soil > Wetlands > Peat | place: Sweden: Norrbotten County, Stordalen Mire... | reverse complement strand
CGCTGCTGGCCCAGGCACTACCGAGCGCGAGTTCTGGCGTGGATTGGCTCTACCAGTTCACCAACAATCTGACCAATCTGACCACGCAGAATGGCGGCGCATTGACGCAGCTTGGACTGACCGAGTTGAGCTGCATCGCCCTGTTCACACTCATCAGCATGGTCATCAACTGGAATACCTCCAGCATGACGCTTCGCTTTCACATGCACCCTGTCCGCGCTGGCGATCTTACGCACTTTCTCTTGCGACTGATCGTTTGCTGCCTGCTCATCAATTACTGGGTGAATCCGCTGCCCGGTGCGAGCTTCGGACTGAATCATTTCTTTAGCTATATCGCCCAGGTAATGGTGGCCGCATTCGATCAGAGTTCGCTCGACAATCTTCTCCAGCTATTGAAGACGGCTGGAGACAATACGTCGATGCCTTCGCTGACTGCTCCAGTGCAGATCCTCTGCTACTTCGTAGTGCAGGGCCTGCTCGGACTGGCATCGGCGATTCTTTTCCTGATCAACTGCTCTTCGTTCATCCTCTATGGAGTGACGGCGCTGTTCGGTCCGGTCTTCATTCCGCTGCTGATGACCAGAACCTTTCGAGCGAAGTTCTATCACTTCCTTGACGTGCTGCTCAGCTTCGCCATGATCCGCGCCGTGGCTGCCGCATTCATCTTCGTGTGGGCAGGTTTTCTGAATACCTTCATTCAGCAAACCTTCAACGGAACCTACTCGATGGAGATGTGGCTCGCCAATCTCATTCCCTGCACGATGGTCTTCATCGCCTTCATCATCAATCTGCTCTTTATTCCGAGCATGACGCAGGCGATCTTCGGCGGTACGGCTGGCATGGCCGACAGTGTTTCCAAGGTTGGAGGAGCCGTCGCATCTCTGGCTATGATGGCTGGATAGGAGGTGTCGCATGTGGACATATATCTTCAGCTTTCTGTTTCTACGTCAGCTTGGCAGATCCAGGCCATTGCGTCGGATATTGCTCACAATCCTGGCCATACTGTTCATCGTTTCGATGATCTACACGGCCAATCTCTTTCTCACCCTTTCTGAAAGGACGAGTCCACACCATGAGCATACGCACAGTCCCCACTGAATCGTTGCTGAAGTCGGAGCAGGCGCTTCTCGTTGACCACATCGGCAACGAGGTCTATTCATCCCACTACGCCGAGCGGAAAGCCTATCGGATCATCCTGGCGTGCGGCGCGGTAGTGCTGCTCGGATCGCTCGGAATGAATCTATCATTGGCGCATCGCCCAATTGCCAATCGCTACATCCGCATCGACGAGATGGGCCGCGCCCAAGCAATCCAGTATTCAGACTTGAACTACAGTCCCCGTGAGGGCGAAGTGCGGACGTATCTGACCGATTGGGCGAACTACCGTTACACGGTGAACCGGGACGTAATCGCCAAGAAATACCCACTCAACTATTACTTTCTCTCGCAGGCATTGTCTTCGCGCTTGATGGGCGAGGACAACACGAACCACCTTGTCTCTCAGGTCACAGCAGGGCAGATTGAATCAAGCGACGTGCAGGTCCAGAACGTGACCATTACCACGATGTCTGAGGAGATGCTACAGGGCGCGCGCATCGCCCGTGGAACTGCCTTGATGGCCGTTGATCGGTTCTACTCCTCACAGAGTTCCCATGAGCCGCGCACAGAACATTGGATGCTCAGTGTGACCTATTACCTGAACCCGAAGCAGGTCAGTGATCAGTCCCGCGTTTACCCGCAATATGAGTTCATCAATCCGCTCGGCTTGACCATCACCGAGTTCCACGAAAACCGCGTTTCTGTCGATCCGATCAAGCCTGTCGCAGTAGCAGGAGCCACACGATGAGCTTCGACCTGATACTGCCGTTCTTCCCCGAGGAATTGCGCGGGCTTCTGCTCGATCCATCGATCTCCGATCTGATGATCAACGGAACGAATGGAGTCTTCGCAGATCGCAATGGCGTGGTCGAGCAAATTGCACTCTCGCAGCCATACACGAACGAACGCTTGCAGGCTGCGATTGAGCGCGTCGCGCGCATCCTCGGGCAGGACTTGACCTCGCAGAATCCGATCCTCAATACGCGCTTGCCCGATGGCTCGCGTGTGGCTGTCGTCGGCTCGCCTTCTTCAATCAATGGACCGACCTTCACCGTGCGCAAATTCAACCGCTGGTTTACCTCGGATGAGTTGGTCAAAGCTGGGAGTTTGCCCGCTGACGTTCGGGACGCCGTTGTGCGGCTGATTGAGACCCGGAAGAACGGCATTATCGCCGGTGGAACCGGCTCGGGAAAGACCACGCTGATGAAGGCGCTGCTCGATCATGTTCCGCTCCGTGAGCGGCTGATCGTGATTGAGCAGCCAGCGGAGCTGAAAGTCGCCCATCCCAATGCCGTTCGCTGGGAGGCAGTCGCGGCAATTCCTGGTCAGGTTGCCGTGACTCCAAGCCAGCTTGTAGCCGCAGCTTTGCGGCATCGACCCGACCGCATCATCATGGGCGAAATCCGTGACGAATGCGGCTATGACCTGTTGCAGGCCATGAACACTGGCCACGGCGGGACGCTTTCAACGTTGCACGCGGATTCCGCACTTGATGCACTGGACCGGTTGGCGGATATGGCGCTCAGTGCCCGGACCAATCTCGACCAGCAATTCATCCGGTCACAGACCGGAAAGGCAGTGGATTTTGTTCTCTACTGCGAACGCGATTCCACGGGCCAACGCAGGGTACGCGAGCTGATCACCGTGAAGGGATACAGCCATGCGGACCAGTCCTTCGAGACAGAGGAAATCTACCGGGTTTCCTCCACGTCGGCTGCGTGAAATCAGCGCGTGTCGAATCGATTGAAGCGCGGATGAAAACGCGAATCGGAGGCACGGCTATGAAAAGCCTTCTTGGACACGGTGAAGCAATCGGAATCCTGCCCTTGTTGTGCGCTCTTGAGCGTGGCTGCGCCGAACAGCAGACGCGCGATGCCGGATGCGAGATTTGGCTCTTTGTCTTGCGGTCTGGGTCCAGAGGTCAGGCGGCGAGAAGGATGGATCTGGTATTGCCGGTCAATGGATCTATGGCATCGCCAGGAAGCGGGAGAAGCATTGTTCTTCAGCGTGTCTCCCAGTTCCATTCCTCACTTGCTCGGTCACTGCTTCGGGGCCTATGCGACGCCCGGCGGCAGGCTCGCTCTTCTGCTTCGATTTCATCGCCCTGCGGGTTACGGTTTCCATCTGCGATGGACCCTCCGTAAATGCAGAGCTTCGGCCTTGGGAGTCGCGCCCACTCGCATAGCTTCGCAAAGTGTGACCCGAGCAGATCGGGAATTCAAAAACGGAGACACGATCATGTATCAGAACAAAGCTATCCTCATCGGCTTCCTCGGCGGCGACGCCGAAGCGCGCACCGGCAAGAACAACCAGAAGTTCACCACCTTCTCGCTCGCAACCAAGACCTCCTACAAGGACAAAGAGTCCGGCGAATACATCTCGCATACCGAATGGCATCGCTGCATCGTCTTCGGTAAGTTCGGCGAGTTCGCGGCCACGCTCAAGAAGGGCGCGCACGTGCAGGTTGAGGGCGAGATTCGCCACACCGAGTACACGCCCAAGAAGGCCAAGAAGCCGGTGCGTACCGACAGCATTCGCGTCAACTCCATCCTTAAGCTCGACCGCGCGGAGAAGGCCGCCGCAGAAGAGCAGGAAGCCGAGCAAGAAATCCCCTTCGAGGAAGCGTCTGCGTAGGCCGTATCCCTTCACGGTGAAAGCCCGGCACAGGCCGGGCTTTCCTACTGGAAAAATCTGTGGAATCGCGTTCTTGAGAGGTCACCTTATGAACCGAATTGCAGCCAACTTCCTTACCCGTTCCTTCGCTCCCTGCGAAACCGTTGCGCTCCTGTTGCGCCGGGACAATACAGCCCGGCCACAGCAGCGCATTGTCACGGTTGAACAGCTACTTGCGCCGCGCTATCTGGCATGGCTCGGCTATGAGAACGACAACGGCGCGAACGTCTATGTTTCAGCCAATCCTCTTCACTCAGGAAGCCGCAAGCGCACAAAGGAATGTGTCGCATCAGTCCGTCATCTGTACATAGATATTGATGACGACGGCGACGCCCGGCTCGCTCTGCTGCTGGCATCGGATCAGTTGCCCACGCCAACCGCGATTGTCTCGACATCGCCGGGCAAATATCAGGCTCTCTGGCGCGTGGCAGGCTTTAACTTTGAGCACCAAGAAGAGATGCTCAAGCGGATCGCCCAGACCTTCGGCGGTGATCCTGCTTGCACCGACCGAAACCGGGTGCTTCGCGTCCCCGGTTTCCTGAACCAGAAGTATTCTCCCGCTCATCCTGTCGCGGTCGAATACCCTGCGGATGCTGTGTACACTCCCGCCGACTTCCGACTCGATGATACGGTCTACTCTTCCGTGCTGCTGCGATGCGGGAACGCACGGAAGCCGTCTGCCCATTCAACCTCGTGGAAACATTCCCATTCCGAAGACGACTGGGGCTGGGTCTGTGCCCGGCTTGCTCATGGACAGGACGCCTCAAAGCTGACCCATGAGCTTGCTGCACGCCGTTCTGACAAATCCGATCCACTCTACTACGCCCAACGCACCATCGATGTCGCCTCGGCCCGCCTTTGGCTGGCCGATGGCATCCCCATCGACGACATAATCACCATGCTTGAAGTTCGCCGAAGCTTTGAGATTCCCGCCGCACTTTGCTCCGCTCGTGCGCGGGAAATTGCGGCCACGGCTCAGCGCATGATTGCCCGTCAGAAGACGGCCTGATTCCACAGCCAAAGGAGATCTATATGCCACTGCTTGAAGTCACCCAAACCCGCCACATCAGCGCATCCATTCGGCTCACTGATACGACCGCTTTGCAGGTCGATCAGTATGCCGGATTCATCCATGCTTCCGCCGACGATGTCGTCGAGCAGGCGCTGGCCTATGTCTTCTCGAAAGACCGTGACTTTCAGGAGTATCTGAAGTCGTCAGAAGCCCAGCGGATCACGCCGACTCTGCGCATTCGCCGCGCGCCTGCTCCTGATGCCGTCGAGCTACCCGCGAAGAAGCCAGCATCGGCAGCTTCTTCGGCTACGTCAACGGGTGCAATGGCAGGGGGAACGAGGGCATGATCTGCCTTCGTTCCCCGGTCAGCACCACTGCGGTGCTGCGCACCGGAAAAATTTTAGACACTCCACCCCTGAAAGGTTCATGCAAGTGCACCACGGTGCACTTGTTTTGAACTCAACCACATAGCGTTTTCAGGTGCACCAGGGTGCACCCGAAAAAAGCGAGGTTCTGATGCCCATTCTCAAGGATGAAAACGCAAGAAAATCAGAAGCTGATCGGGATGCTCTGCGCATCTATCCGGTCACGACCAAGCTAACGAAAATGGAGCGCAATGCCGTAACGGAATTGGCCTACAAGCATGGTGTTGCGCGTGGCCAGTGGATTCGTGATGTGATCCTAGCTCAAATCAAAGAAGACCCCAATCGCAACTATGTCCTCGCCGAAGCCCTCGGCATCCGCCTGTTGCTGGTCAACGTCCTTCGTCCACTCGCGACCGGACAGAAGGTTTCAGTCGAAACCTTCGACAAGTTGCTCGACGAGATCAGCACCGCAAAGCATGAATTGGCAGCGAAGATCGCGTCCGAACCGAGGAGGTAATCCTATGCAGAAATCCACCTGGGGCCGCAAGGAATCGCTCATCTGGCCTTACCAGATTCCGATCTATGCCTATGGAATTCTCTTCCTCGTGGCTGTATTCGTGTTCCTCTTTGTCTGCGGTTGGATTCACTTTGCGCTGAAGCCACTGCAACGCTATTACCTGCCGCTTTACGAGCGCACTTCGACGTTTGCGGCCTTCAGCAAGACGCACCGCAGCAACTATCGATTGCTCTTTATTGTCGGGCCGGATCACAGGCTGCGCCCTGCGTTGAATGATGACCTTGTGCTCGGCAGAACGCTCGACTCCTCGGGCGTGATCTTGCCCTTGGCGCTCTCGCCACAAGCAAAGGCACAGGGAGATCTGCTGATCTTTCATGGAAGTTTGCGTAGCTTTTCCGATGCTGCTTTGCACACTTACCTGAAGGACTCGATCTATGGAAAAGCCAGTTTATTTTTCCTCTTTCGTGTCCCGCTGGTTGCTGGCGCGGTCCTGCTGATGGGGTTGCTTCCATTCGCGGTGCTTAAGGATACGGAGCGGTTCAAGCAGCTCCGCTATGGACGGCGCTTGAAGGGGCCCGAGATGCTGACGGCACGCCAGTTCAACCGCATCGTCAAGGGCGGCGGCATCGGCTTCAATATCGACGGAATGCGTGAGCTTCTGCGCATTCCAGCACGCGCCGAGGCACAGCACATGCAGATCATCGGCGACACTGGCGCAGGCAAAAGTTCGCTGCTCTTTCAGGTGCTTCGGCAGGTGCGCAGTCGTGGCGATTCAGCCATTGTCTATGACCCGGCACGTGAGTATGTGAAGCGCTTTTACGACCCAACCAAGGGAGACATCATCCTCAATCCGCTCGACAAGCGTTGCCCTTATTGGGGACCTGCGGAGGATCTGCGTACCCGCTCCGAAGCAAAGGCGCTGGCTGTCTCCCTGTTTCAGCCACCACAGGACAGAAAGGGCGAGTTCTTCATCGAATCGCCCCAGAAGATCTTCGCTTTCTTGATGGCCTACGGGCCAACGCCAGAGCAACTGATCCAGTGGATGTCGAACCCAGAGGAGATCGACCGTAGGCTGAAAGGCACCGAGCACGCTCACCTGATCGATCCCCACGCACACCAGCAGCGGGCCGGTGTTCTGGCTTCGCTGGGCCTGATTGCCGATAGCCTTCGCCTGCTGCCGCAGAAAAGCCAGGCCAACGGTGCATGGACCGCAACAGAGTGGGCAGAGAAACGCCGAGGCTGGATCTTTTTGACCTCGCTTCCGGCGGAGCGTGAGGCATTGCGACCCCTGCAAAGTCTCTGGATTGACTGGCTGGTTCTGCGTCTGCTCAATGAACCAGCCTCGCCTCAGAAGCGCGTCTGGTTCGTGATCGACGAACTGGCCAGCTTGCAGAAACTTCCACAGCTTCACACCGCCATCACAGAAGCCCGCAAGAGCAATAACCCAGTGGTACTCGGCTTTCAGGGCAAGGCCCAGCTTGAGTACCTATATGGCCACTTGGCCGAGGTCATGCTTTCGCAGCCAGCGACCAGCGTTTGGCTTACAACCAAAGAGCCGAAGGCAGGTCAGTGGGTCAGCGAATTCATCGGCAAGGTAGAGATCGAAAGATTGCGTGAAACGCACTTCGACGGATCGCGCGGAGGCCGCAACTTCTCTCTTGACCGGCAGGTTGAGCCGCTGGTCATGGAGTCAGAAATTGCGGGACTCGCCGACCTGCACGCCTACATGAAGTACCAGAACTACGTCACACACTTTTCCTTTCCGTACCTCGATATGCCGGAGATCGCCGAGGGCTTCGAATTGCGGGAACGCCCAAACGAAAAGCTGCCCTACGATCCGCTGCACGTGCAGGGTGCGGAGCCGAATCCAGAGTTAAAGCAGGCCCCAGAAGATGCGCCCGCCTCACAGCCCAACAACCTGCCCATCGTGCAGCAGATTGAGCCAGGAGCTGCTATTGAGCCTGACATTGACGAACAACAGAGCCTCATCTTCAGAGGATAAGGAGACTGTATGCTGACCATCTCGAAGCCGCTTTCGGCAGGGCAAGCGCAGAGCTATCACTCCAAGGAGTTCACTTCGCCCGATCAGAGTTATTGGAGTCGCGGAGAGACCGTGCGCGGCGAATGGCAAGGTAGGCTTGCCGAAGAGTATGGCATCTCTGGCGCTGTCGGAGCCGAGGAGTTTGCCCGGCTCTCCGAAGGCCAGCATCCTGCGACTGGCAAGCAGCTAGTCAAGCATCACCAGTCGCACCAATACCAAACCGCAGACGGCAAGACGGTAAAGTCCGTCGAGCACCGGGCGGGATGGGATGCGACATTCTCCGCGCCAAAATCCGTTTCTTTGACGGCGCTGGTTGGTGGCGATGAGCGTGTGCGTGACGCCCACCGCGAAGCTGTCACCGTGGCGCTTTCGGAGTTGGAGCACTATACCCAGGCGCGGATCGGTGGCAATCATCCCGCCGAGACCACCGGGCGGTTTGCCGCGGCCAAATTCGAGCACGACACCGCCCGCCCAGTGAACGGCTACGCCGCTCCGCAGCTTCACACGCACGCCGTCGTCTTCAATATGACCGAGCGCGCCGATGGAACCACGCGGGCGCTCCAGCCGCAGAGCCTCTTCGAGTCACAGCAGTATGCGACGGCGGTCTACCAATCGGAGCTGATGTACCGGCTTCGCCGTCTTGGCTATGAAATCGAACCCGGCAAGAGTGGTGCGCCGGAGATCAAAGGCTACACGCAGGAGTACCTCGACGCCTCCAGCCCGCGCAGTCAGCAAATCCGCGCCTACATGGAACAGAACGGCGTTCAGGGCCATGAGTCCGCGCAGATTGCCGCGCACTCCACACGCGACAAGAAGGAGATTCTCTCGCCCAAAGAGGTTCTTGATGCGCATCGACGGCTGGCTGCCGAGTTCGGCAACCAGTCCGATGCCGTCGTCAGTTCAGCGCGGGAGCGACTCCAAAACAAGATTCAACCAGCAGTCGCTGATAGCCGCGTGCAGGAATCTCTCACCTTCGCCCGCGACAAGAATTTCGAGCGCGAGGCGGTCATTGACGAGCGCGCCCTGATCCGCGACGGTCTGCGTCGCGGCATGGGCGAAGTCACTCATGCCGAGGTCCGCAGTAACCTCAACGCGCGTCTGTCCTCTGGCGAATTCCGTGTTATTGAGAATGGCAAGAATACTCCGGCACGGCAATTCACCACGGCCAGAACGATTGCCGCCGAACAAGAGATTGTGCAGCGCGTCAACGAAGGCCAAAACCAGGTCGAGCCGGTTCTGGCACGTCAGCAGGCCATTGCGGTGGCCGATCAGCAGACGCATCTGAACCGCGCACAACGGACGGTCGTTGAAGACGTTCTGAGCCTGCCCGACCGTATTCAGGGGATGCAGGGGTACGCGGGCGTGGGCAAGACAACCACGCTTTCTGTGATTCGCGGTGCGGCGGAAGCGGAAGGCTACACCGTGCGTGGTTTTGCTCCAACCTCCCGTGCTGCCCGCCAGTTGAATGACGCCGGAGTCGAGTCCGAGACGCTACAAAAGTTCCTAGCGCGTTCTGCTGATGGAAAGGTGCCCGGTCAGCAGAACTTCTACTTCGTCGATGAATCGAGCCTTGCGAGCACCAACCAAATGCGAGACTTTCTTGCCCGCCTTGGTTCACAGGACCGCGTACTGCTGATTGGCGACGTGCGTCAGCATCAGGGCGTCGAAGCTGGTCGGCCCTTCGAGCAGTTGCAGGAGGCTGGAATGCGCACCGCCAAGCTCGATGAGATCGTGCGGCAGAAAGACCCGGCGTTGAAAACTGCCGTCGAACAGTTGGCCAAAGGTGATGTTTCTGCCGCGCTCGATTCGCTCCGCCAGCAGGGCCGCGTCCGGGAGATTCCCGATGCTCCGGAGCGCATTCGCGCTATTGCCCAGGCTTATGCCGCTTCACCCGAAAACACCCTGATCGTCTCGCCCGACAACGCTTCACGCCGGGCGCTGAACGTTGCCGTGCGCGAGGAATTGAAGGCCAAAGGCACACTTGCACCGGACGATCAGCCCTTTCGCATACTCGTTCCGCGCCAGGACATGACCGGCGCGGAACGTACCTGGGCCAGCCGCTACGAAGCAGGAGATACAGTTCGCTACTCGCGTGGCAGTAAGGCCGTTGGCATCGAGGCCGGGCGCTACGGCACGGTCGTCGGCCTGAATTCCGCCGACAATCTTCTCACTGTCAAAATGGCCACCGGAGAGCTTGCCACCTACGATCCACGCCGCCTTTCCGGCGTCAGCGTATACCGTGAAATCGATCGGGAGTTTTCCGTAGGTGATCGCATCCAGTTCACAGCACCTGACAAGGCGCTGAATGTCGCCAATCGCGATCTGGCCGTGATCGACGCCATTGCGCCTGATGGCAGTAGCAATACTCGCATCAAGGCCCGCCTCGATTCCGGGCGCGCGGTCGAATTCGATCCGGCAGAGCATCGCCACTTCGACCACGGTTACGCCGTGACCAGCCACAGTTCCCAGGGACTTACTGCCGAGCGCGTCCTCGTCAACGCCGATACTGGCGTTCACCCTGACCTCGTGAACTCGCGGTTCGGCTACGTCTCTGTATCCCGCGCCAGCCTTGATGCAACGGTCTTCACGGACAACCTTGCCAAACTCGCCCCGCAGCTCAGCGCCGACATTTCCAAGACATCAGCGCTCAAGATCGCTCCCACTGCGTCCGTTGCGCAGGGGATCGGTTTGGGAATAAGTCTCTGAGGGAAACATCCGATAGAATGGAGGCGTCACCGGCCTCCACAGCCCGCGTTCACTACGCGGCCACAAGCACGGAGGATATCGATGACCGACCTGATGACCATGCCTGAGAACTACGAAAATATTCGTTCTGGAATCGTCGAGCTGCTCAAAGCGGCCCGCTCCGCCGCTGCCCGAAATGTCAATTCGATCATGACGGCGACCTATTGGGAGATTGGGCGACGTGTTGTCCTTTTGGAACAGGGCGGAGAAGAACGGGCCGGATACGGCGACCAACTGATTGACCAGCTCGCCAGAGATTTGACGCGGCAGTTTGGGCGTGGGTATAGCCAAACGAACCTGAAGCAAATGCGGTCTTTCTACATTGCGTGGCCAGCACCCTCAATTCGTCAGACGCTGTCTGACGAATCTGATAACCAACACAATATAAGCATTTTGCGTCCTGATTTGACGCCTACGTCCGACCTCTCAGGTCGTTTTGCGCTGCCCTGGTCCGCGTATGTCCGGCTGCTCTCTGTCAAGAATCCAGACGCCCGGCAATTCTACGAGGCTGAAGCCCTTCGCTCTGGCTGGTCCGTCCGCCAACTCGACCGCCAGATCGGCAGCCAGTTCTACGAGCGCATCGCCCTTTCCAAGAACAAAGCCGCCATGCTGGAGAAGGCGCAAACGCCCGAATCAACCGACGCGATCACGCCCGAAGAGGCTATCAAAGACCCGTTTGTTCTCGAATTTCTGGACCTCAAGGACGAATACTCTGAGTCAGATCTGGAGGAGGCGCTCATCCGGCATCTCACCGATTTCTTGCTGGAGTTGGGCGACGATTTCGCCTTCGTTGGCCGTCAGCGGCGGCTCCGCCTCGACGACAACTGGTTCCGCGTCGATCTGGTTTTCTTCCATCGTCGCTTACGCTGCCTGCTCCTTGCCGACCTGAAGATCGGCAAGTTCAGCTATGCCGATGCCGGCCAGATGCACCTCTACCTGAACTACGCCCGTGAGCACTGGACCAAACCCGGCGAAAACCCGCCCGTCGGCCTGATCCTCTGCGCCGAGAAGGGGGCAGCCGAGGCGCATTATTCCCTCGACAACCTGCCCAATAAGATTCTTGCCGCCGAGTACCAGACCGTTCTGCCAGACGAAAAGCTTATAGCAGAGGAATTGGACCGGTCCAGGCGCGCCCTCGAAAACTTGGAGCCAGCACCCGAATTGCCCGGTAAACCGATCCGCTAGTTTCGCTTATCATGGGTATTGGATAATCTATGCCATGCCCATGACAAGGTAGCCCTTCAAGCCCATCGCGTGGGCAATCCGGCATGGTTTGGGTAATTTTGCCGGGAGGGTATACAGTTGAACGCCGTTGAAATTGAAGAGGCCATCTCGCAACTGGCGGAAAAGCCGTTTGACCCGGTGAATTTTCCCTATGCTTTCCTCGAAGCGTTCGGAAACAAAGAAACAACGATCAAAAGGCTGCGCGCCGGGGCCTCCAACAAATCCGACCTTGGCGGCGTTCTCCAAACCAGCAACATCCATATTAAGGTGTGCGCGGAAGGCGAGGTTGCGAAGACCCTCGCCGCGCTACGGGAAAGCCCGTCCACTACGCGGGCCAAGGCCAAATTCATTCTGGCGACAGATGGGCAAACGCTGGAAGCCGAAAATCTTGTCTCCGATGATTCCCCTGTCGTTTGCGCATTTAAGGACTTTCCCGACCATTTCGGTTTTTTCCTGCCTCTCGCTGGCATCTCCACCGTCCGGCAGATCAGCGAAAACTCATTCGATATCCGGGCGACCAGCCGCCTCAACCGGCTTTACGTCGAGCTTCTGAAAGACAACCCCGAATGGGGCACGTCCATCCGCCGCCACGACATGAATCACTTCATGGCACGGCTCATTTTCTGCTTTTTTGCAGAGGATACCGACATCTTCATCGGCAAAGGCCTGTTCACCGACACGATCACGCAGATGAGTGCGCGGGATTCCTCCAACACCAACACAGTGATTGAGACGCTCTTCCGCGCCATGAACACCAAGATTGCTGACCGGGACCGCGAAGGTTTGCCCCGGTGGTCCAATTCATTCCCGTATGTCAACGGTGGCCTGTTCTCCGGCAACATGGATGTACCGCGATTCAGCAAAATTGCGCGCTCCTATCTCCTCCACATCGGCAATCTCGACTGGACGAAGATTAACCCGGACATTTTCGGGTCGATGATCCAGGCCGTAGCCGAAGACGAGGAGCGCGGCGAATTGGGGATGCACTACACAAGCGTTCCCAATATTCTGAAGGTGTTGAATCCGCTTTTCCTCGACGATCTGCGTGCGAAGCTCGCCGAAGCGGGCGACAATCCGCGTACATTGCTCAACCTTCGTAAGCGCATGGCGAAGATCAGGGTCTTCGACCCTGCTTGCGGTTCCGGCAATTTCCTTGTCATTGCCTACAAGGCCATGCGGGAAATCGAGGCCGAGATCAACAAACGGCGCGGCGAGCCGGAGATTCGCAGCGAAATCCCTCTCACGAATTATCGCGGCATAGAATTGCGCGACTTCCCGGCGGAAATCGCGCGGCTTGCACTTGTTATCGCCGAATACCAATGCGACGTGCTCTATCGCGGACAGAAGCTGGCCCTAGCAGCCCGTGGTAGAAGTAGCTGAATTCCAGACGAGCCGATATTGTGGTTTGCCGGAGGGGTAGGTTCCGGTAAGGGCGAGAATTGGGGCAGTGTGGAATTTTACCGTGCCCCCTGGCTGATA
>Ga0255356_1001785_pt1 | contig 13157 bp, 10 predicted proteins | sample HBST100metaG_FD_189944 | JGI IMG/M metagenome (GOLD analysis project Ga0255356, IMG submission 189944) | Peat soil microbial communities from Stordalen Mire, Sweden - H.B.S.T100 | ecosystem: Environmental > Terrestrial > Soil > Wetlands > Peat | place: Sweden: Norrbotten County, Stordalen Mire... | reverse complement strand
ACCGATGGCCGGAAACAGCAGCAGGGCCACCGAGTTGAGCAGGAAAACCGTGCCCAGCGAGACGGCGATCTCCTCTTCGCTGGCGTTGGTGATGGGCGCTACCGCGGCAATGGCGCTGCCGCCGCAAATCGCAGTTCCGGTGGAGATAAGGAAGGAGATTCTGTGGCCTACCTTCAGAACCCGGCCCAACCCCCAGCCCAGCAGCATGGCAAAGGAAATGCCGATGGCGGTATAGATAAATCCGGAGCGGCCGACGATGAGAACCTGCGCGAGGTCCATGCCGAAACCGAGACCCACCACGGAAACCTGGAGCAGGAGCTTTGAAAGCTTCTTCGCTTCAAGATGAAATGGATGGACGAAAGAGAAGCCATAGACAAGACCGGCCACCAGCGCAATCGGCGGCGAAACCAGACCGCTGGCACAGAGAATAAGAGCAAGAAAGAAGATGTTTTTGGACACACTTCGAGTTTCGCGTCCTGCAAGGAGATGAGTCCAAGCAGAACTACTGATGCGTCATTAGCCTTTCTTATCGATTAAAGAAAGTTCGGCACGCCGGGGCTGGACCAAGGCTCTTCTGGCGCCCGCGTGAGCAAAGAGAAACCTGCGGAATTCCTGGACCAGTTCGTTCGGCACAGGACCCTTGGCCGAGGTCAGCGAAAAATTCCTTCGGATGCGCAGTGATTCGATTTCGACGATCTTGAAGGCGCTGCCCAGGCGCAGGTCCTTGGCGAGGGCCCAACGCGAAACGAAGCCTACGCCCAATCCGGCTTCCACGGCGGATTTGATGGCCTCGGTGGAGTCGAGTTCCATCACGATCTGCAGGTTGTTTTGCTGGATGCCACGCCGCTCCAGCGCCATCTCGATCACCTGGCGAGTGCCCGAACCGCGTTCCCGCATCAGCAGGGGAACCGCGCTCATCTCGGAGCAGGCGATGGAGGCGCGCTCGGCCCACTCGTGCGCCGTGGATACGATAAGAACCAGTTCGTCTTCGAGGAAGGCTTCCGACCCCGCATCGCGGCTGTGCGCGGGGCCTTCGATGAGACCCATCGCGATGCGCTGCTCTTCTACGGCGCCGACAATTTGCTCGGTATTTCCGCTGGTCAGAGTGATGTGGATGCGTGGATGCTCGCGGCGAAACTCGGCCAGCAGGCGCGGCAGCACGTACTGGGCGATGGTGGTGGAGGCGCCCAGGGCCAGTTCTCCGGCATGTTCTCCATTGAGCGCGGCGATCCCGCGCTCTGCCCGGTCCAGGAGACCACGCACCTGCTGCGCGTAATCCAGAAGAAGTACGCCGGCCGGAGTGAGCGCGATCTGACGTCCCATCCGGTCGAAGAGCTGAACGCCCACATCTTCTTCGAGAGCCTTGATCTGCAGGCTCACCGCGGGTTGCGTCAGGTAGAGATCTTCGCCAGCCTTGCGGAAGCTGAGCCGCTCCGCGACTGCCCGGAAGACAACAAGACGAAAGTTTTCAAGGCTGGCCATGGGCCTATTAGAACATTGCCGCCCTACGCCGGGAGCGGACGCGGGGACGCGGGAGCGCCGGGCTTCAGTTGCGCTATCGGACGGGTTCCGGCACAGCCAATTCGATGTGGATCTCCGGCGGCGTCAACAGCGTGTTGTGAATCAGGCAATGATGGACTGAGCGCAGGAGGGCCTCGCGCTGCTCTTCAGTAAGCGCGACGGGGCACTGCACCTGAATGCCGAAGTTGCCCAGGCGCGCCGGCTGCTTCAACTTCTCCGCGGTGACGGAAACTTCCACACCGCTCTGGGAAAGCCCGCGCGTCTTCAAGTATTCGGCAGCATAGTAGGCGGCGCAGGAACCGAGCGAGGCGAGCATCAGCTCGGGAGGCGTCATGCCGGAGTCTTCGCCGCCGTTGCTGACCGGCTGATCGCAGACGATGGTGTGGGAGCGCGCCTGAACGCTGAACTTGACGCCGGCGACTTGCGAAACCTTAACTTCCATGGGAGATTTTGCCTTTCATAGAATAGATACCTCGAAGGGGCGCGTCGTTTCAGCAATCAGACAATTTATTCCGACGGTCTTTGCCCGCATATGCAGGAATTCAAGCTGAGACGTGTCGTGGCGCAAATCTCCAGCGAGGTGGGTGAGTTGAGATCGAAGACGAGAAATTCTGCACGTAGATTCAGTATATTCTGCCCGCGATTTCGCGCGAGGCTGGGGAAAGACAGGCAGGGAAAGATCGAAAGGTCGGTCCATCCAGAGCAGAGGGACTCAATCCGGATGGGTTGTCGCAAGGAGCCTCGGGATCATCGCTCCGAGATGGGCGTCTCAAAGAGCGGCCGCGGCTCCTTGTCACATTTTGACTATCTATACTTGCGCAGCACGCCCAGCACCCGGCCCTGAATGGCGCATTCCGCGGCCTTGACGTAGATGGGTTCCATCTCCACGTTGGAGGGTTGCAGCCTTACCAGGTTGCCCTCGGTATAGAAGCGCTTGAGCGTGGTCTCGGAGCCATGCACCAGCGCCACCACGATCTCGCCCTGGCGGGCGGTGCGGGCGCGCTCCACCAGCACATAATCGCCGCTGATGATGTGCTCGTCGCGCATCGAGTCCCCACGCACTTCGAGGGCGAAGACGTCCCGATTGCCCACCACGTCGTGCAGCGAAATGGTTTCCACCGGCAAGCCGGCGGCGATGCGGCCGGCCAGGGGCAGGCGGTCGCTGGTGCGGGAACGGGCTCCCGGGGGCAGCACGTCGATGGAGCGGCTGCGGTTATGCACGCGGTCCAGCAACCCTTTCTTTTCCAGGTTGGTAATGTGCTTGTGAACCGTTGCCAGGCTCTTCAGCCCCATGCCGCGCGCAATCTCCTCAAAGGAAGGGGAGTAACCGTTGCGCGTCACAAAGGACTCGAGGAAATCGAGAATCTCTTTTTGTCTTCGGGTGACAGCCATGGGCGCATTGTAGCGAAAACTACTCGCTATCCTTTCGCAAGATGTTGAAACCAAATGATATAGTCAGAGAATTCAATGAGTTGGAGAGCATTTCCTGTCTTACTGTTTGTATCAATGTGTATCCAAATTTACCCTCAGTATCCGCAAAAGAGGTCGTTTTGTGGATACCAAAAATGGACACCAAGACGCGCCAGTTGCTCATCGTCCGGCATGGAACTTCCCCGCGGAATAATGCGGAAACGCGATGTCCCAGTGTGAACATGGTGTCCATTTTTTGTGTCCAGCTACGCGGATACATGCTGGGGAAACTCTAGCACAAAAAGCGAAGGAATGGAGAACAAAGGCACCCGCGGTCGCAGGTGCCTTCTGTGGTTCAGGGAAGGGAACTAAGCGGCGCGTCTGTTCCGACGATCGATGGGCTCAACCTTTGAGGTGGCCCGGATGTGGGCGGCGGGATCGACGCGAACCATACCTGCGACTTGGAAAGTGGGGAACTTCCCGCTCTGGGCGTGGCGATACAGCTTGTTGTGGCCGATCTGTAGCAGGTCAGTGCACTCGGTGATCGTAAGCGCGGTGGTAGGGCGGTCTAGATAGATAAATATGGCGTTTCCAGTCGAAGTCTCTGCGGGGTCCATGTAGGGTAGCACCATCGCCAACCACGTTTGCGGGGTCACCTCCAACTTTATTATCGGGCGGCGCCACAAAACTGAAGTCGGCAACTCATGAAGCATTCCGACTTCATGATCGGCGGGACATTCCTGTGTGCGACCGAAAGTGGCGATGTAGATCAAACACGCTCAATGCCGAGACTGACTATTAAGAAGGCGCCCTAGACGAGCGGCTGCGCCGCCGCACCCCCAGACCTTCGGGGAGAGCCGCTTCACGTTGACCCCTTCTTCGCAGCGCTCCAGCGCTGATGTAATTGCCGACGTCGGCGCCAGGATGCACCCTTGACAGATTTTCAGGGACCTTTGCGGAAGTTGACCGCTGGCCTGGTGAAGACGGCGACCACGCCTCACTCGACACAGGTAAATCCATACGAGGGAGAACTACCAGGACGAGGGGGTGAGGGGGGAAGGTCATCTGGCTCGGACCTATGGTGAGCACAAGCAGAATTTCGCAGGCCAGCATTTCTGGGTTCGCGGGTATTTTGTGTCGACCGTGGGTCGGGATGAAACGGCAATTCGGGAGTACAACCGCAATCAAGAAGTTGAGGACAAGCGCCTGAACCAACTGCGGATGTTGAAATTGCCGCCGTAAGGCGGCCCCAATCACGTCGGGGCCGCGTTAGCGACCCCGCTCAAGCCGCTTTGAGCGGCTCACACCGTAAAGCCCCCGGCTCTGCTTGTGCCATGAAGAAGCGTGAGCTTCATGCGGTACGAAAGATGAGGGTAGGCCCCTCGGAGTCTCTCTGCCGGGGGAGGCTCCAAACAGCCACAAGCTGCTTCGGTCAAAAGCTGCGGTGGTGAACGTTGTGGTTAAAAGGCATGGCTTGACCATGTGAAGTGGCAATGAGAGAGACGAACGTAAGTGAACCGCCGATTGAAGCATCGAAAGGGGGTTAGATGACATCGAAACCGAGGTCAGCAGAGTACCTTGGATGCGCATGGAAGATACCTGTTTACCGTCCATGCGGTGTCCGGTGCAGAGGAGGCGTGACTCTTATTCAGGCTTTCGTGCGGAACCTGGGAACCTGCTCGAAGATGAAAGGGGAAAACGTGCAAGCGCAGAAACGCAAGGCGGAAAGTACCAATGCTTCGATCAGGGGCGGACCACCTCGCAGTAGTGAAGAAGTTGCTGTAATCGCAGTGGAGCGAAGGGGGTGGGCGGTCCAATCCAAGTTGGGTCAACCGGCAACGGGAGGAACCCTCCTATTTGGATGAAAGGCGACAGCCTTTCGCGGGCTGCACGAGCCGGATGATGCGCGATCGTCCTGTCCGGATCTGTGAGCGGCTCGGGGTGCAATTCCCCGGGCCGACTCGGCCGGGGGATACTTACAGAATCGAACAGTTTACAGCTTTCTTCGAACCGCCTAAAGGCTAAGAGGCAAGATAGTTCCAGGCTAGCCCGCAACGAAATCACTGTTCGTTTTCCGGCGGAGAAGCCCATATCTTTAACGTTGAACCGAAACGATGAAACTTGCGGAACTCGATCTCGTTCAGGGCCGTCTCATTGCGCCCCTTCTTCAGGATGACTTGGGCGCCAACCGGCACCAGGTAATCACGGTCGCCGATGAAAACATAGTCGTAGTCAGCGCTCACGGAAGCTGCGTGAATGGCATATTTCTTGGGCACGTCGTCCGCTACTTCCGTAATTCGCCGGACGCTGTGAGTTGCGTCGTCAATGTAAACAAGGCCGTGATAGCCGACCGTGATCACCTCCGAGGAACTTACACGGAGGTTCAAATTCGAGTTTTCCTGGGCAACGCGATAGCTGAAGACTTGTACCGTGCCGTCGTTCAGCACCCCGGCCTCTTTCCATGCAATCTCCGCCTTCGACGAGGGCCCGAACAGGCCTGTAATCACTGCTCCAAAAAGTCCCGCGGATGAAATACCTCTCTCGCTCTCGGTATCTTCTTCGATGTGGTTCTTGTGGCCGTCTTGTTCGGTTTCCAGGAAACTCCAGTTTTCCACATGATCGAAGTAAGTCAGCTGGCCCGTTACCTTGTCCTTGTGTTTCCACGTTCTCCCGTGATCCGAACTGACGAATCGATCTGTAACTTGATCGCACATGAAGTTAGGCAGTGAATCGCGGTAATCTGTCGCGTATCTCGTAGCATCCGCGATAATCATTTTCAACTCGTCCATTCCCGGACGCTGAATTGGATTGGTGGGAAAGGTGATCGCCAACGGACCCACGGGGCGGGATGGTTCTTCCGGCGTCGATGAGCCGCCATCAGGGTCCGGCCTTGCCGATTCTGCATCGATGAAGGTAAAAGAAGCATCGGCTTCCGCAGCCTTTCCGCCTTGGCTCAGTACTACCCTCACCTGGTACGTTCCATCCTTCGGCGTATGGATGGAAAAACTGTTCAGGTAAGAAGTGTATTCCGATCCTTTTACTTGTTCTGTACTTAGAGGAGCGCCCCCGAGAGGTTTTCCGTCCCGAAGCACCTGCAGTAGCAACTTGGCCTTATCATCCTCGCGCGGGTCTGTGTGCGTAGCAAAGAACACTGAAACGTCGGTGATGCCCGGCGGCAACGTGCCCGATAGATTCGGTGTTACCCGAACCGTCCCTTGGCGAAGCGGATCGTCAATGTCTTCTTCTGCGCGAAGCGGATCTAACCGCCGGACCAGAACGATTTTGCTTAGCGAGGGCGTATCAACTCCCTTGGGAATCTCGAAGGGTATACGCTGCGCTCCTGCCTTGCCGCCGTTGCAGTCCAAGATTACCACTTCCACATAATACTGGCCTGGAGAGGCTACGAAGTTACGCTGCAACGAAATCACTTCGACGCGGTTCATCTCTGGACTTCTGAGCGTCACGCGTTGTGGCATTTCCGCGCTGAAATGCTCCACAAGCGCGCCTGCCTGGTCCCTGACATTTGCAACCATCGAAAGATGTGCGGAGTAGGTGGGCGTATTTGGGTCTTTTCGAATATCCAGGCTTGTCAACGGCACCTCGATGGCCAGCGTGCTCACGCCACCCTCGGCACGCACTCCCATCGTCAGCACCGCCGCGCGAAAGTCCAGTTCCGCAGGCAGCGGTGTTTGCTTCAGAAGCTTTGACAGCGGTAACTCGAACGGCTGCGGACGGCTCCCGTCCTCCGCGCGCGGAGGCAATGCCAGATAGCCCGTCTGTGTCCGTAACTTCAGCCCCGCCCGCAACGGCTTGACCACCACCGGGCGAAACCTTCCGTCGTATTCCTTGAGCGGCGGCAGATAGGATGCCTCGTAGTAGGTGGTCATATCTCCGATCAGTTGTTCCACTGACTTCCGCAGACGATATCCGGAGATATAACTGCCGCCGGTCTGATCGGCGAGATGCAGCATATCTATGACATCGGTCTTCTGAATGTTGGCATCTGTGATCAGTCGCGCCAGCGCGTAACCTTCGGGTGGGCCGGTGTAGCCGGAAGAGTCGCTGGCAACTGTACTTGTTATGACCGTCTCCGATCCATTGCCATTGATGGAATTCATATCCACTACATAAATGCTGACCCCGGCCTGATTGGCCGTTCCGGTGATGGATTGGATCGCCGTTCTTGCATGGGAATCGATCTGTTTATCCTGAATGGAAGAAAAATAGATGATGGCTTTTCTCTGCGGAATCTCCTGCTGCGATCGGATCAGGGCCAGCAAGCCCGCCAACGAAGGTCGAATATGTTGATCCTGGGCAATAGGGCCGGAACTCCTGAGCGCGGCATAGAGCGCCTGGGCCTGTACGCGCTCGCGCGTCGGGGCTCTTTTCCCGGAGCTATCCACACCGGTCAGGGCGACCGAGATCAGCTCCTTTTCCGGGGGGCTCGTAGTGCTGTCGCTGCCGGGCTTTTCGGGTTCCGTCGCCGCGTTGATGGCTTCGGCTAAGGCATTGCGATCGGAGGTGAAACCATGTCGAAGACGAAGGCGCCGTTCGATACTGAACACCGAGAATGCAAAACCATTCTGAAGTGTCATCTTGAGAATTATCGCCGCGGCATCGCGTTCATCCTTCATCATGGTCGGACTGAATTGCTGCTCCAGTCCCTTCTCAGCGCTTGGCCGATCGAAGACCAGCGTGATCAAAGGTTCGCTCTGATCCTTGCCGCTAACAAGGCGAAGACTCGAGAGCGTTACCGGAGAACCGTCGTCGGTCACCACCAAGTCTTCAGGTTTCAGGTCGATTACAGGCTTGTTTTTCTTATCGTGAACCACGACATTGAGAACCACAGCATCGGTCGCGTACGCGCTTGGCTCCATGTGCGTTTGCCCCGCCTGGCCACTGGCCCAGGGAACTGTCAAAATCGCAGCCAAGAACAGACTCCCTGCATGACCTTGCTTCATTGTTCCCCCGGATCGCATGAAAGATGGTTTCTGATCTCGTAACGGCGAATGTGTTGCTTGTAAAACACGAATGAATAGATCCTTGGCCTGTAAATCCCAACGAAGAAAGCATGGAGCAGCCGGCTGGGCAAACCAAACAACAGCGGCAATCATCCTGCGATTTCTCCGCCCAACCAGAACCCACCAAGGGAGCCGTAAGGTAAGGCTCATTGCGACCGATCTAAGCCATTCGTTTGCCATGTGGATGAGTGCAACGTACATAGAATCACACCGATTCATTATTGATCGTGGGGGCCTGTTATTCGGAATCCGCCTTCACTTTCTCCTCGGGAATTGTAAATAAGATGATGCGCAAGGCGGATGTAGTGAGCGGGCAGCAGTTTGGACTGACGTCGCAAAAGCGCATCATAAATCGACTCGGACAGATCAACATGTATCTGATATATATGCTACTTATAGACACTTCACAGGATTCGTACGAATATGCATCCTGGGGCAAGTCTTTGTCATTTGACGAGAACAGGCTGCGTCAGCGTATACCGCGCGTTGAGTACAAGTTCCCAACCGAAATCCGAGCCCAACCACAGATCTGGACGCTGGGACGCTTTTCGGTTCCGATCCTGGCCGCTTGGTTGAGGGTTGAATGCCAATGTCACTTACTTTACAACGGGGATGAAGGTTGTTCGGGATTGTAGGGGGCAGCGAAGGAGTGCAATCTGGGACCGCTCAGCCGTTTTTCCGCGCAAACGCCGCGATGCAGCCAGGATTTGATGAACGGTCGATTTTGCGTTTGTTCGAGTCAGTTCTGCCCACGGTAAGGTGGAAAGCGCTGGAGGGCCGGGCGAAGGCGCAGACTTATACCCTGCGCGTAGTGATCTGGATGATGCTGCTCCAGCGGCTCGCTGAGCGAGGCACCCAGCAGCGCGTCGTGCATGGGGTTGCCCAGGGCCATTTGGAGCGTTTGCTGCCGTCCAGCAAGCGGGTGCGGGAGGGCAAAATCTCGCAAAACAGCGGCGCTTATGCACGAGCCTGCGGACGGCTCTCGATGGAGACGACCGCACAGGTGTGTGATGAGGTGCTGGCCGAGTCGCGCAAACGCATCGCGCCGGAGCCGGAACTGGAACGGCCGGTCATGCTTTTGGACGGAAGCAGCTTGAGCGTGGAACACAGTCCAAGCTTTTTGGAGGCGTTTCCCCCCGGGCGTAACCGGCGCGGGCTGGGGCATAGGGGCATCGTGAAGTGGGTGGACCTGCACGATGTGCGAACGGGAATTGCCCTGCGGCCGGTCCGGGGGCCGATGTATGGCCCCCAGACGGTGAGCGAACAGGTGCTGGCCCGCCAGGCCGTAGAGCGGACCCCAGCCGGCGGCGTAATCGTCGGCGACGGCAACTTCGGGATTTTCTCCTTCGCCTATGCGGTTGTCCAGAGTGAGCGGGAGACGGTATTCCGGCTTACCAAAGCGCGCAAGCGCTGGGAGCAAAGCGGCTGCTGCCCAACGGAGAGTGCTGAGTTTGCTGGCAGCCGAGCCGCTTCGAGCGGAAAAAGTATCCCGAATTGCCCGCCGATGCGGCCATCGAAGGCCGCCAGAGTGTGGCTACGCAGAAGGGTTTTCGCGACAGCGGTATCTATTTACAACGTTGAGCGAAGAGATAGAGGCGGAAAAGATCGTCGCCTGGAATGGGAAACGCTGGAACCTGGAACTGGATCTGCGCACGCTGAAAGGTACGCCGCGTCTCAAGCACTTGCCGGGCAAGAGCAAGGCAGCGGTGGAGAAAGAGTTGCTGATCGCCGTGGTGGCCTATGGATTCGTCCGCGCCTTGAAGCGAGAAGCCGCCGAGCGCGCTGGACTGCATCCGCGAGAACTGAGCTTCACGTGCGCTCGCGGGCTGCTGAACGCGATGACCGGCCAACTGTGTTCTCTCGACGCTGACCAGCGCCGACAGGCCTATGACCGCCTGCTTGCCTAAATGGGCCAAGCAAAACTACCCAAACGAAGCAAAGCCCGCGCCTATCCACGAGCCGTGTGGGGCTCCGGGAAATACTATCCAGGAAGGCAGGCCGTTGAAGCACAATTGCAAAGTAAGTGACATTGGGAGGAACCCTCCTATTTGGATGAAAGGCGACAGCCTTTCGCGGGCTGCACGAGCCGGATGACGCGCGATCGTCCTGTCCGGATCTGTGAGCGGCTCGGGGTGCAATTCCCCGGGCCGACTCGGCCTGGGGATACTTACTGTGGAGTTCACGGGCGATCTCGGCCTGTGACCGCTTGCCGGCGGCGCTCTTGTATGGCTGAAACGTCCAGATGTCGCGCACAGGATCGTTTCATTCTTAAAGCCGACTGTTATATGACTGAGGTTGCCACTTTATTATGCGAGACCCAGTTAGCTACCTGCCCAATGCTCACACCCGGGGTGTAGGGTAACTCCAATATCCGGCCCTTTTCCGCTTTCGAACGCCACCTACGTACACGCCGTCTGCCATCGTCCTCTCCATCCAACCAACGACCACATAGTCAGACGCAACCACTGGGCCGCCTGGTAGGTAGACAAGACGCTTACATTGAAGTCGTCAAGACGACGAACCTCCTTGAAACGTAATGGGGTTCAGGACCAATAGAGGTATCCACTCCGTTAAGTTACGAAGGGTTGTGAAATCTTTCAGATGCACTCTGTACTGCAGAATGTCCTTGTGTTATGGCGCTATCCATTACCCATGTGGATAACTCACTTCGTCCGTTGGGAACCTCGATTTTCTCCGATGATTGTCGGCTGGATGGATGTCGGCCAAAAAAAACATCGCCGATGAGCCGGGCTGGGAGTCTTTGCACTTGTCGCGATACCTGGGGTTGATGTCCGACGATCTTGATGTTCCTTGGATTATCAAGCCTAAGACGAATATCGTGGTTCATTCGTCTTAGGCGTCCAGATTGCCGATCGTCACTCCTTCCAAGTGGAAATCCAGATCGGAGATTTGATAGACTCCAATCCAAGCCTTTGCTCGTCGCCGATCCTCTTCCCCTAGCCGGATTGTGGAGTGAACAGATGCCTATTAAGTTGAATGTCAACAACGTTGCCGCGACGGTGGACGTGCCACCGGATACACCCCTGTTGTGGGTGCTGCGCGACATATTGAATATCAAAGGCGCCAAGTACGGGTGCGGAATTGGTGTTTGCGGCGCATGCACGGTGCTAATGGGCGGCCATGCGGTACGCTCCTGCGTGACGCACGTAGGGTCTGTGACGGAGCCCATCACCACCATCGAAGGGCTTTCGCCGGATGGCCTGCACCCGGTTCAGGTGGCATGGGAGGCGCTGGACGTGCCGCAGTGCGGCTACTGTCAGGCCGGCCAGATCATGTCTGCAGCCGCCCTGTTGGCGCGCACGCCTCATCCCACCGACGCGGATATCGATGCGGCCATGAGCGGCAACCTATGCCGTTGCGGGACGTACACGCGCATCCGTCAAGCCATTCATCAAGCAGCAGATGCGGGCGCGCCAGCCCGCACCGCGTGAAAGAAGGCCACCTGATGCGCATGAACCGGAGATCGTTTCTGCAGTTGACGGGCCTTGCAGGCGGCGGCCTCGCCCTGGGTCTTTATCATTCACCGCTCGCCGCTGCTCAAGGGCCAGGCGCGCCACCCGACCTGACGCCGCAGGCCTTCATCCACATCGCTCCGGATGGCGTGGTGACTATCATGGCGCGTGCCTCAGAGTCCGGCCAGGGCATGCGCAACATGCTTCCCATGCTGATCGCCGAGGAACTGGATGTCGACTGGAAGAATGTTCGCGTCGAGCAGGCCGAGCTGAACGAGAAGGTCTACGGCCGGCAGTTTTCCGGAGGCTCTGCAAATACCCCCCAGGGTTGGGAGCCAATGCGTCGCGTGGGTGCAGCGGGACGCCAGTTGCTCATCACGGCAGCTTCACAAACTTGGAGCGTGCCTGGGGATGAATGCACTACGCAGTCCGGCCGTGTGATTCACAAAGCTTCGGGACGCTCCGCAGGTTATGGAGAGCTTGCCGCCAAAGCTGCTACGTTACCGGCGCCTGCGCTCAGCAGCGTCAAGTTGAAAGACCCCAAGGATTACCGCATCATCGGTCACTCACAGCCCGGCGTTGACACGCATGCCATCGTCACCGGCAAGCCGCTCTTCGGCATTGATGTGGTCGTGCCGGGGATGTTGTTCGCGTCCATAGAGAAGGCGCCCGTCTTTGCCGGCAAGGTGAAAAGTGCAAACGTAGATCAGATCAAAAAGCTGTCCGGCGTGCGTCATGTCCTAGTCATCGATGGCGGCATCACCCCCGCCGCCTTTACGCCATGGGAGCCGGGCATGGAGCCGGGCATCGCTATCGTGGCCGACACCTGGTGGCAGGCGCAGCAGGCTCGCAAACAGCTCAAGGTCGACTGGGACCCTGGCCCCGCGGTGACGCAAAACAGTGAGGGCTTCAGGAAGCGGGCAGAGGAACTTCTTCAGGCCCCTCCCGCAAATTCGCTGCGCAAGTATGGCGACGTGGACGCGGCGCTCAAGGCTTCGGCCAAAGTGGTCGAGGCAACTTATGAGTACCCGTTCATTGCCCATGTCACTTTGGAGCCGCAGGGCGCCACCGCGCACTGGAAAGAAGGCAAGCTGGAGATGTGGTCCACCAGCACGCTGCCTGGCAACGGCCTCACTCTGGTCGCTAAAACTCTCGGCATCCAGGAAAGCGACATCACCACTCACATGATCCGCTCCGGTGGCAGCTTTGGCCGGCGGCTCCAAAACGATTACTTGGTTGAGGCCGCATGGATCGCGAAACAAATTGACGCGCCGGTCAAGCTACTCTGGTCGCGCGAAGACGACATAGCTCACGACCCCTTCCGCCCCGGCGGAACGGTAGGGCTGAAAGGCGGCCTCGATGCGCAGGGCAAGCTCACTGCCTGGCGGCATCACTTCATCACCTATGGCGATGAAAAGAATGCGACCTCCGGCGGCGGCATCGGGCAGGACTCGTATCCTGCCGGATTTCCGCCGTCTTACGCGCTTTACACCTCGAAGCAGCCGCTCATGTTGCGCACCGGAGCGCTTCGCGCCCCCGGCGACAACGCATACTGTTGGGTGGCGCAGTCGTTCCTTGACGAGTTGGCCCATGCCGCCGGACGCGATCCACTCGAATTCCAGCTCGAACTGCTCGGCAACAAGCAGTCCCCTTGGTCTTCTGGCGAACACGACCCCGTGGGCGACCATGAGCCATCAGGACAATCCGTTCTGATCCCGGAGCGGTTCAGGGG
>Ga0255356_1001784_pt1 | contig 13159 bp, 15 predicted proteins | sample HBST100metaG_FD_189944 | JGI IMG/M metagenome (GOLD analysis project Ga0255356, IMG submission 189944) | Peat soil microbial communities from Stordalen Mire, Sweden - H.B.S.T100 | ecosystem: Environmental > Terrestrial > Soil > Wetlands > Peat | place: Sweden: Norrbotten County, Stordalen Mire... | reverse complement strand
CAACTTACCGGCTGCTTGTGCCGTCCCCCAGCCCCAGGCGGCTGACGGCTGTGATCCCGCCGCTGATGCCGCCCAAGGCCAACGCGCCGCCAGGCGGTTGTTCGGCATGGCGCAGCCCCTTCCGGGCACGCTTGGCGAGACCTATTTGCACCGGCGCGGCATCACGCCAGAGGCACTTACCGGAATCGATGCCTTGCGGTTCCATCCGCGCTGTTTCCACCGTGCGACGCCGGAGGCACAGCCCAAACCTTGGCCAGCACTGATCGCAGCGGTCACGAACCTCGAAGGCCGTATCACCGGCATCCAGCGCACCTGGCTTGATCCGGACGGGTTTGATCCCCTCGATCCTATCCAGCTGGGCAAGGCGCCACTGGCAACGCCACGCCGGGCGCTGGGGCTGCTGCTGGGCCATGCAGTGCGGTTCGGCACCAGGGCAGGGCTGGAAGGCGGCCCGGTGAACGGCATACTCGTGGCTGGCGAAGGCATTGAGACCGTGCTGTCGCTGCGCTGCGTGCTCCCGGCCATCCCGATGGCGGCCGCACTCTCGGCCGGGCATCTGGCCGCCCTCCTGCTCCCCGCTGGGCTGCGCCGGCTCTATATCGCCCGTGACGCCGATGCGGCTGGGGACCGCGCCGTGGTAAGTTTAACCGAACGCGCGATTACCGCCGGGGTCGAGGCGATCACGCTCTCGCCCTCCTTAAGCGATTTCAACGATGATCTCCGCGAACTTGGCGTCGCTGAATTGCGGGCAAACCTGCGGGCGCAGCTGGCGCCGGAGGATGCGCAACGCTTCCTGGTGTCCGGCTGAGACTTTGTCTGGCGGATGACTGGATGATGGCCTGCCAACGCCGGGATCATCGCGCCCGTTGGGCACTGCATACCCCTGTCTGCCAAGTGGCCGCGCCAGCGGCCTTCCGAGAGGGCGCTCTGTGCCGTGGGCAGCGGCGGCCCGCAATGGCGGCGGGGCCGCTATTTTCCGCCGCCCCGGGGAATGATCGGCAACATCGATCATACCATGCGACGCCCCGGGGCTTTGCATCGCGAAGCAAAATAGCGGCCCCGCCGCCATCCTCCGCTTACGCTCCGGCCTCACCGGTGCGGGCCGCCGCCGCCCACGGCTGGGATCGCCATGGAAGGCCGCGATGGGCGCGGGCTTCCGGCAAACAGGAGCATCCCATGACCCGCGAGCATGACGATACCGGCTATGAGCCACCGCACGCATCCTCACCGACCGCGCATATCCTCAGCGAGCTGCAACTCTATGGCTACCACCCCGGCCAGGACGAACCCGACCCGCGGCCTTTGCCTGAAGCACCGCTGATTGCCGGGGCAATCGCCGATATCTTCGATGCTTTCACCGCCACCTTGAGTGACACCCGCCTGGAGCCTGACCTCGAGGAATTGCTCTGGGCCACGGTAAATCTGTTCCATCGCGCCGCTGGGCGGATCGAACGGCAGCTCGACGATAACGAGCAGGCGCAAAAACGGAGCCAGAAGGAGCAGGATGGTTCTGAGGTGCGCTCGGTCGAGCTGGAACGCCTCACGGCGGAGGGGCAGACATTGCTGGAACGCCGGGACTGCCTGGAATTCTTCCGCGACCAGGCAGCCGAGCAGTTTGAGCGCCACACACGCACAACCTGGCGTCCACGCTCAGGCTCGATGGTCAACCATCGGGCGCTGACGGCTTCCCTCATCGATAGCCGCGATTTCATTACCGCCAAGCGTCATGCGCAGATCGCACCACTACTGCCCACCGGTCCGAAAATCGCATTCACCGGCGGGATGGAGTGCAATGACCACATTCTGATCTGGGACAAGCTGGATAAGGTGCATGCCAAGCACCCGGATATGGTGCTGTTGCACGGTGGCAGTCCGAAGGGGGCCGAGCGGATCGCGGCCGCCTGGGCCGATGCGCGCAAGGTAACGCAGATTGCTTACCGCCCCGACTGGACCCGGCATGCCAAGGCCGCCCCGTTCCGGCGCAATGACGCCATACTGGAGGCGTTGCCGATTGGCGTCATGGTGTTTCCCGGCACCGGTATCCAGGACAATCTCGCTGACAAAGCCAAGAAGCTCGGCATTCCGGTGTGGAGCTTTGGGAGCGGGGGCGCATAGCCCCCAAAATTCAGCCCGCGCATGCCATATCCCCGACGCCAGAATAAGGCCGCCAGGCCGGCGGCCTTATTCATCGGACAAGCCCCCGCCAACACCCCGCCCGGCATCACCAGCGGGTCTCGTCGCGGCGTGTATCCCGTTTTGCTGGCTGAACCGGACATGAAAGGCGTTACCCTCGCGCGTTATTGTTGTGGACTGGCATGGACAGGTGTGCCTCTCTGGCTCATCGCTTGACCAGAGCGATCGCGCCACGGCGAAGTGCATGACCATGTGCCGTCCAATCCGCCGGTCCATCGCTGTGAGGGCAGGGGGCGGCGGAGCAATTGGTATACGCGGCATGATGACACGGCGACGTCTGCAAGGCTGGTCACGTTCCCGTACCATAGGTGATGCCGCTTTGATGCATGCCCCGAGTGTCGCCAGATATCTCCTGACCGCCTGCCCCAAGCCGCGCCACGCGGCCTCTCTGGGGCTGATCTGACCGAAGGACGATCGCCTTCCTGCAATGGCGGCTTCTGGCTTTTTTCCCCGGCAGCGATGCTGCCTCCTCGCGGACGCTGCGCTCCAAAAAAGCCAGAAGCTGCCATCCTCCGCTGACGCTACGGCCGCATGCGGTGCAGGCCGATCGTGCCCCCGGTCAATAGATCGCCATCGAGGCTGCGATTGTCGCGGGTTCGAAACAGTATAGGAGAATTGACATGGCTACCATCGGAACCTTCAAAAAAGCCGGCAATGAAATCCACGGTGAGATCGTGACCCTGAGCGTTCAGACGAAGAACGTGCGTATCGTGCCTGAAGCCAACCGTGGCAACGACAACGCACCCAGCCATCGTATCTTCTGCGGAAGGGCTGAGCTAGGTGCTGGCTGGTCCAAGCGTTCCGCCGAAGGGCGCGATTATATCTCGGTCAAGCTGGACGATCCAAGCTTCAGCGCGCCGATCTACGCCAACCTCTTCGACGATGAAAGCGGCGAAGGCTACACCCTTATCTGGTCCCGCAGCCGCAAGCAAAACGGGGAGTAAGAACCCCGATGCCCCCCGCCCGGCGATGCCGGGCGGGGTTTGTTATGTAGATTGGTGGGAGCTTTTGGGGAGTGTCGATGTCGGCAGAAAAAAATATCGGCACGAAAAAAAGCTGCACCAAAAACTGTTTACTTTATCCGGACACCGAGGACGACGGAGCTTTTCACGATATGAATTACGAATGTTGACGCCCAGTATCGGTCGTAAATAATGCAGCCATTTGCGATGGCTCCGTGAAGGGCTGTTATGCTGCCAACATCTGCTGTTCCGCGGCTACCATACACGATCCCGATAATAAGCAGATCGGGCCGATATCGGATGGGCCCCGTGAAAATTAAAAGCCTGGATAGCGGACATTAGATTAGAGGCGGATAGTACCATTTTCGACCCAAGGGTGCCACTTGGCGGCAGTTTGTACACTCCAATAAGCAGCCATTCCTGGATCTCTTAGGACGCACATCTGCCCCTGGCTGATCGAATTTGGTAGAGACCTGGCTCCTCGATAACTTGTCGCAACACTCTGTCCTGGACAAGTTCCTGGACAACTGCAGAATGATCTGCTGTATTCGCGCAGGCGTTAGTCTCTGGGGGATGCTATGTTTCGTGGATTTAGCCTCAAACTCACATCCGAATTTCTAGATTACGCAAAGAGTGGACAAAAGATCGCTCGACAAAACAAAGATCATATTGAATCCAAGCTTAGCAGCTTTATCGATGAAGCTGGGGACATTCAGGCTGAAATGGTAATCGCCGAATGGTTCCCTCAGAGCGCATTTGACGTGTTCATCTCCCATTCCCACAAGGATGAGAACTTAGCGCTCTCTCTAGCGGGTTACCTGAAGGAAAAATTTGGCCTGTCGAGTTTTATTGACCATCAAGCGTGGCATCATTGCGATGCTTTATTAAAAGAGATAGATAACAAATATTGTTATCAACCAAAAGCAGAAACATACAGCTATTCAAAAAGAAACAGTACGACTGCACATGTACACAATATGCTATGCATAGCACTTACGGAAGTAATGGATAAATCAGAATGCCTATTTTTCATTAATACAGATAATTCTACCACAAAGAAAAATCACATATCCGCTTCTTACTCGAAGGACAGCTCCACATACTCGCCTTGGTTATACTATGAGATGTCGATGCTGAATCTGATCAAAATCAAAGCGCCGTGGCGGAAGAGAGTAGTGGCAAAGGCATTCACGCGCAACGACTCCATTGCAACTGAGGCTTTTGATTCTGCGCCTATAAGATATCGAATTAATGTTGATGATTTGCCTCAACTCAATAATGCTTCGATCATACAGTGGTATGCGGAAAAAAGGCGCAAAGACCAAGCGAATGAACAGGTCCATGCTTTAGATATTTTGTATCAAATACATCCTGATCGTCGCTAGATACGTCCGTTAAATCCGGAGTTGGGGCGGCAATATCAATCGGCGACCTTGGCAGCAGCCTCGACCCAGGTCGCGAGATTATTATATCCGTGCCCGTCATCCTATTGATTTCCACTGAGACATGACCAAGGACCGAAGTGACCACCTCGGGCTGGACCGCGGATTCTTGATAAACTCATACTCTCTCTGAATCTTACTCACTGCGCACCTAAAGCGTGTTGGCAAATCTCATCCAACTTTGGTTGACGTAAGTTGACCAAGGGGAACTGAATGAGGAGTAGTGTGGCCAGTATTTTTTGCAGCGTATGAAGCGCTTATTGCTATGCTTGAACGAAAGGTCGGCCGGCTCACCATGCCGCTGGCTTGACCAGAACACGCCGCACCTGGCGACTGCCAGCGACAACAGGAGATCGTTGATCATCACCGGCCCGCGGCTTGCTCCGTCAGTTGCCAGGCAAAGTAATCAATTGAACAAGAAGCAGATATTTCTACCGCCTTATGGCCGAGCCGAGCACGCGTATCCATGGCTGACAGGTGACGGCATTTCATATAAGCTGGGGGCTAAGGAGAGATCATATGGCTCGGAAAGTGTTTTTCAGCTTCCATTATGACCGTGATGTTCGGCGCGTGACCCAGGTGCGAAACTCCTGGGTTGTGCGCCCCGAAGGGGAGGCGCAGCCGTTTTACGACAAAGCGGAGTTCGAGGAAGCGAAAAAGCGGGCGGGCGGCATCGAAAAATGGATCGAGGAACAGCTGAAGGGCACGTCGGTTACCGTCGTGCTGTTCGGCGCAGAGACATATGATCGAGAGTGGGTTCGGCACGAGATCAAGCGAAGCTACCAGCTTGGCAAAGGGCTGCTGGCCATCGACATCCACAGTGTCAAAGATCCGCAGCTCGGAAACGACGTGCAGGGCAAGAATCCGCTTAGCTACTTCACCGTGAAGCAGAACGGGCAGGATGTGCCGCTCTCGAGCCTCTATAAGTCGTACGACTGGGTCCGCGACGATGGCTACGCCAATATGCCGAGCTGGATCGAGGCGGCCGCCAAGGCGGCCGGCCGCTGACGCAATGAGCCTCTACGAGCTCGCCATTCTCGGGTCCGCCACGCCGGACGATCGCGCGGCGTTGACGGCGACCCTCGCGAGCATGATCTTTGACTTCGGCCTCGAGATGGGCACGGACGTGATAGTCCACGATGCGGCCACCTTGCCAGACCGGGACAACCGGGCGGCTTTTGCAAGCGTCTACTTCGGCGGACCGGAGCAAACGGACCTGGACGCGGCTCAAGAGGTGATGCGCTCGAGCGCGCCAATCATACCAACAGTTGCGCCTGCGGCTGAGTTCAACGCCCAGATTCCAAATTTCCTGCAATCGGCCAACGGACTCCGGCGTCGTAATGACGATCCGACTATGTCGGAACTCGCGTCGGCGCTGCTCGAATGCGTCGGGCTGCTCCGCCGACAACGGCGCGTCTTCGTCAGCTACCGGCGGGTCGAATCCCGTGCGGCGGCGTTGCAGCTCCACGACCTTCTGACAGCGCGCGGCTTCGATGTATTCTTGGACACACATGATATCAGGCCCGGCGATCCATTCCAGGATGTGCTCTGGCACCGGCTGGTCGACTCCGACATCATGGTCATGCTTGATACGCCGACCTATTTCGATAGCCGCTGGACACGGCAGGAGATCGGGCGCGCGCGCGCAAAGGAGATTCAGGTGCTTCGGGTGATCTGGCCAGAGCACACGCCCAGCAAGCTGACCGATCTGGCCGAAACGGTCTATCTCGATCAGACCGAGCTCGAAGGGCCGGATGGACCGATTGCGAACGCCACGGCGGACGCCATCGTGCTCAGGGTCGAGCGGCTGCGAAGCCGCAGCATCGCCGCCCGCTATATGTCGATCACTGGCAAGCTAAGGGCTGATGTCGAGAAGATTGGTGCCGTGGTTGAAGGGGTTGGGGCGCATAGGGCGATCGCCGTGCGTCTGCTCGATGACCGAAAGATCTGGGCTTACCCGATCGTCGGGGTGCCAACTGCGGAGATATTGAACGACGTCGCCGAGAAGGCCCGGAGGGCCGACCAACACGAGGTGCCGGTGCTTGTCTATGACCATATCGGTATTCGTGACGCCTGGACCGCCCATCTGCGATGGCTGGACCAGCACATCCGTGCCGTTCGCGCGGTAAAGGTTTCCGAAGCCGGATGGGTGCTCGCAGCGTGGGAGGGTTGAACATGGATGGGGCCATTTTCCTCTCGGCCGGCGTGCCGGACCCGAAGCGTGGGCCGCAATACGCGGCGACCGCTGACACGGTGGCGATCACTGCTGCCGTTTCAGCCCTGGTCCATGTCACGCTCGGCCGCAGGTTGCTCGTGTGGGGTGGGCAACCTGCCATCACACCGATGATCTGGGTCGTCGCTCACGACATCGGTGTCGATTATGGGCGCTGGGTCCGGCTTTATCAGTCGCGGCACTTCAAGGACGAGTTCCCTCAAGACAATGAGCGGTTCCAGAACGTCACCTACACTGACGACGTCGAGCGAGACCGCGAGAAGAGCCTTCTCGCCATGCGCAAGCGTATGTTTTCCGAACACGCCTTTCAAGCGGCGGTGTTCATCGGCGGCATGGGCGGGATCGTGCAGGAGTTTGAATTGTTTAGACAACTGCAGCCGAATGCTGCAGTTGTGCCTGTGCTGTCGACCGGCGGCGCCACCCTTGACGTGGGGGCTCAGGCCGGTCCGATCAGCGCTGATCTCGCTAACGAGCTTGATTATGTGTCCCTCTTCCATCGGCAACTCGGAATCTCCGTGAGAGAGGAACGCTTCAAGAGTCCGGAAACGCAGCCAGCGATCATCGAGCAGCGCTTTTGGTACCCTACGCCCAAGGGTTGAGCCGTTCAGGTGGCCTTGCTGCGGGAAGTAGCCGTCGGAGATGGAATGACGGTATTTGAATATTTCTGCCGACCTCGCCCATGGTCAGGGCAACCGAACATACGGATCATGCACCAGCACGCCCAGCGGCTCAAAATGCCGCAGGTTCTGGGTCAGTATGGTCAGCCCGTGCTGCTGGGCGGTGGCGGCGCTGGAGGTTATTGAACGGGTGCGGAAGGCACGGCGGGGGATACCGGGTCGGTCCAGACCGGCATGAAGCAGTAGTGCCGCCCGCTGGCGTCTTGCTGCATGGATTTGCGGCAGGCGGCCATGGCGGTTACGCCGTCATTATCCTGCATCAGCTGCTCCCAGGCGAGGGCTTCGGCCGGACCAGCCTTCATGGCGGCGGGGATGACATGCGCCGCGATTTCGGCCTGGAACCGGCCGTTATTCAACCCGGCGGCATAGGTGAACAGGCTGGGCACCAGGATGGCCAGCGCCAATGCCAGACCCAGGCCCACGATGCTGCGGATACGCAGCGTGGTGATCTTCATGCGCATGGTGCGGTCGGCGGCATTAGCCAGTTGCGGGGCGAGTTGATTGACGATGTCCATCCCCGAGGCGTGGACCCGGGAAATGGCTTCATCGGCGATGATGCCGGTCTGGGTTTTCAGCGTATTGGCAATATCGATCTGGGTGGCCTCGCTGGCCTGGTACAAATCACTCAGCGCGCCGACACACACGGCCAGGGCCTGCAGTTGCTCCGCCAGAGGGTCGCTTTTCAGGGCAGCGGCCGCGGCGGCGCGGCGCAGGATCATCTGCGCCTCACTGATCTGTTCGTGCAGGGCTTCCCGGCGCGCGGCGGGGCTTATGGGATCCATGATTTGACCCCCGCGAAGCGGCGGTCCATCGCGTCCAGCCAAACGCGGACCCGGGCGGCATCGAACAGCCCCAGAGACGGCGTGACGGTGCCATTGCGCGCGGCGGCGAAGCTGCATTGCCGGCTTTCCACGGCCTCGGCGGCGTGCAGCCGGGGCATCCAGAGCTTCACGCAATCTGCTGCCAGACGGACATAGGCGTCCGACGCAATGAGGCGGGCAAAGGCCCGCTCGCGGGTTGCGCCAGGCTCAATGCTATATTCGTTGAACACCAGCGCTTGCGCTGCTGGCGTGAAACCACGTGCGGCCAGGGTGAGGGCGGGAAGCAAATCCTCAGGCTGGGCGCCGGTGAGGTGGAACATCACTGGCGCCATGCCGGCGGCTTCGATATGCGCCGCCAGGCCGGGCATTTCCGCAGCCAATGAACGTAAGGTCGTATCACCGCCGCCCAGATCAACGAGGGCGGATTGCCGCTCATGGATGCAATATTCGATCAGCTCCTGCAGCCAGGCGGTGACCCCGGCGGGATTATCGGTCTCCGGCCGGGCGACATCAGCAAAATAGGCGGAGAAAGTGGCGTTGCTGGGGTCGACATCAGCCAGGATGGGTGTGCCGCCATTGCGGATCGAGGTCTCGGTAAGCCAGCGGAGTAGGGTGGTTTTACCCGTCTTACCCCGCCCGGCGGCGAATATGATCTTGGCCTGGCCCGTGAGGTTGATCCCCTGTCCGATCTCAGGCTCGGCTTCCTGAGGCGGCGCCAAGCTGACGATATCGGCGCGTGGACTGGTGAATTTCGTCATGCTCGGGCGGTAGGGGGTAGCACCCGAAGGCTTGCCGCCATTCATCGCGGGGGCCGGTTTGGGTTTGTCTTCGGACATTGGCACTACTCCTTGGGTTCAGGCGGCCCGAATGTCAGGCGGCGGTTACGCTCGATCTCTACGCGTTCGGTCTCACTCAGCACCGGAGGAGGTTCATGGACCCGAAGCGAGGCAGGTTTGAAACGGGGGCCGCTGGCAGCGGATGGCACCGGCCCCGGCGGTAAGGGCGACATGACGGGTGCTGCGGGCGCTGCCGCTGGGGGGACCACCCCTGCTCCGATTGTCACCGGCGCCTCTATGGGCGGCGGCTCAGAAGCTGCTTCTCCCGAGCGGCCTGGCCTGCGCCGGTAGCCCTTGAGCGGCGCCTGCGCGCGCGAGAATTCGCTGCGCAGGGCTTTGGCCGTCCAGGGCGCGCCAGTGCGGTAGGTAATCCCGGCCTTGCTCAGGGCGGCGCCAACCGCGGCCCAGGACCATTCGCCATGCACCAGTTCCAGCAGCATATCGTGGTGCTGGCGTAGCCAGGGCCGTACAACATCACCTGGCCGCCAGAGCGGGCGGAATGTCGCTGCCAGTGTTTCGATTTCTGCATCAGTGGGCTTGCGCTTGAGTGACATGAGCACCGGCTCTCAGAAATAGCAGCGCCGAACTTCACCATTTTTGACAGAGCGCGCAATCTTCCGAATCGGAATCTTGGCAGGCTGGATGTCTCAATTGTCAGCGCAATCCATAGCTCTTTCGCCAACTCAAAGGCTGTTGCAAAAGCTGGCGCATTCGTCATCGCAATGGCTGGTGCAAACGCTGTCTCTAATCTCCTAGGTCCCGTGTGGTAATATCTTATGCGGCTACAACAGACCAAGGAATGCTAGCGCATGCGTGAGCGGTGGTAGGATGGGCATCATGCGATGATGCTGGCCGCTACTGATGGCGTGGTGATGACCGCCAGCGATGATCCAGTGCCCATGTAAAACAGGGGCCGTTACTTGTCTCCAAACATTACAGATATTTCAATTTACGCAATTATTCGTAACGCGGTAATGCAATTTGGCGTTGTCTCCATTAAACCGGGAGGCTTGTGATGATTGCCGGATCGGATGATGGCTACGAAGAGATCGTCACCCAGATTGGCGAAGCCGCTAGCCTTGCGGCCATGCAGAAGATCGCGGGCAATATTTGCAAATTCTATCATCTGGCAAACATGGCCTATCACGCGGTTTATATTCCCGGCGCGAAGATGTTCAATCCGATTCTGGTTTTGACTTACGATCCAGGCTGGGTCGCGCGCTATAAGGACAATGATTACTTCAAAATCGATCCGGTGGTTGTGTGTGGCACGAAGAGTTTCTTGCCGTTGGATTGGGCGCAGCTCGACCGGGAAAATGTTGTGGCGCGTGGGTTTTTCGCGGAAGCTGACCGGTTTGGTGTTGGCCGGCAGGGTATAACGCTACCGGTGCGCGGGGCTGGGGGCGAGCGGGCGTTGTTTACTGTCACCGCCAATATGTCGATGCGAGAATGGGAACAGCGCCGGGCGGGCTATATGAAAGAGTTCCAGATGATCGGGCATTACATGCATGATCGGATTGTCGAGCTCTCAGGATACCGGGATACAGCACCCAAGCCTGCGTTATCGCCGCGCGAGATGACGTGTCTGGAGTATGCGGCGCGCGGCGCGACTGTGAAGCAGATTGCGGCAAGTTTACGTATTACGGACCGGGCCGTTCGTTTGTATCTGACATCCGGCTGCACCAAGCTCAATTGTGCCACGATCCCGCAGGCAGTTGCCAAGACGGTCTCGCGCGAAATGCTGCGTCCGTAAGCGGGCAGCGCGCGCATCACGAAAACTCAAACCGATATATCGTTAACTATACCTTCAATCGCCTGGAGCAACGCCCTGTCACCTTATGTGGCAGGGCGTTTGCGTTGCCGCACATGGGGCACGGCATATATCCAGACAAAACTTCTAATCAATGCGCGATTGAAGAGACCTGTCAAGATTCCGATTCGGAAGATTGCGGCCTGAATTATCCAGCTTGTAAACATGAATCCGCCGCGCCGGAGACGCTCAAATCTCTCCCGCAGCCGGCGCTGATATTTTGTTGGCCATGATGTTTCAAGAACTGAAGCGGAGCACAAATGATCATAACTTTGAGCCAGGATGACAGGATCGAGCATCCCGCATTATTCGACCAGATGTTTCAGTCCCGCGCGGCGGTCTTTCATGACCGTCTGGGCTGGGATGTGGTGGTCAAAGACGGCCATGAGGTCGATCGCTACGATGAAGAGGCTGATCCGGTCTATCTCCTCGCGGTCGATGAGCATCAGCAAGTGCGTGGTTCCCTGCGCTTGTTGGCGACCACCGGGCCGACAATGCTGCAAAGCGAGTTCAGGCATTTTTTCGATGATGACGTGGACGTGATGGCCCCCACGATCTGGGAATGCACGCGGTTTTGTGTGCCGCCGGTTCTGGGCAGGACCGAACAGGATGTGGGCATTGTCTCCGCTGAATTGCTGATTGGCCTGTGTGAGCTTTGCCTCGCGTCGGGCATCGAATTTGTTGTTGGTGTTTACGACACACCGATGACCCGCATTTATGCGCGGATCGGCTGGTGCCCGGAGGTTTTGGCGCGGGCACGGCCGGAGATTGGAAACATAACCGCCGGTATTTGGGAGGCGACGCCGGCGGCACTGTCAACCATGCGTCAACGCCTGGCCGCCCGGTTGCGCGGGCGGCCGGTTCTGGTGACGTAAATGGCCGCGCGGCGGGGAAGGTTGCGCGGATATCGGCTCGCCGGCGTGCTGCTGTGCCTGAGCGCGATCAGCCCGCCGCCGGTCTTTGCTGCGAGCCTATCAGATGCGGATTTTGCCACGCTCGCGGCCCGTTGCGCGCCAGGGGTGCCGGAATGGGTTCTGCGCGGTGTTGCCCGCACGGAGAGCAATTTTTATCCGTGGAGGCTGCACGATAACAGCACCCATGCCAGTGCCAACCCGGCGAGCTTGGCCGCCGCAGAGGCTCAGGCGACCGCATGGATCGCCGAGGGGCATTCCGTCGATCTTGGCCTGATGCAAATCAACAGCGCCAATCTGTCCGCGCTGAGGATGTCGATCGGCGAAGCACTCGATCCCTGCGCGTCATTGGCGGGCGGTGCGGCGGTGCTGCGGGCCGCTTATGGCGCTGGCCCGGTGGGCAGCGGGCAGCAGGCCGCCTTGCTGATGGCGTTGTCGATCTACAATACCGGCTCATCGCTCAAGGGGATCATGAACGGCTATGCGAGGCGCGTGATGCGCCATGCAGATGAGGCGGCATCTGGTCTTTCCGCGTCACCGCTACCGCCCGCGAACGAGCCGGGTATGCCGCCCGCCTGGGATGTTTCAGCCACCGGCAGTTACGCGCGGACCCATGGCGCGCCCTGGCTGGTGCCGCTGGGGCTGGATGCGACGGCGCAAAAAATTGCTCTGGCCGATGAGGCTGCTTCCCCACCCCAAACGATGAGGTCGCCATGATCGATATGATCGCCCCGATGCTTCTTGCACAGGCGCAGAGGTTACGCCTGACCAGATTATGGCCTGTGGCCGCCCGAGCGTGGCCCGTGGCGTTGCTTGCGGTCATGCTGGGGCTTCCGGCGTTTGCCTACGCCCAGACCGTCTCCGGCGGGGCCAGCCCGCAAACGATGATCAATAATGTTTGCACCTTTATCCTGGGACCGTTTGGTGAAACGATAGCTGTGCTCGGGATTATCGGCATCGGGTTTCTGTTCATGTTTGGCCGGGCGTCGCTGGGGGTTATTGCGGGCATTATCGGCGGCATCGTCATCATGTTCGGCGCTTCCTATCTCGGCCAGACCCTGACCGGGGGCGGTTGAGGTGGAGCCCCTTGAAGCTGACACGCTATATCTCGCGGCAACGAGGCCCGCGATGTTCATGGGCGTGCCGCTGAGTCTGGGGGCGATGCTGCTCATGCTGGCCGGGCTGATCGTCGTGATCTTCAAGAACCCGCTTTATCTGACGATCATGGCACCGCTCTGGTTGGCGGCGCGGGAGTTGGTGGCGCGCGATTATAA
>Ga0255356_1001782_pt1 | contig 13161 bp, 11 predicted proteins | sample HBST100metaG_FD_189944 | JGI IMG/M metagenome (GOLD analysis project Ga0255356, IMG submission 189944) | Peat soil microbial communities from Stordalen Mire, Sweden - H.B.S.T100 | ecosystem: Environmental > Terrestrial > Soil > Wetlands > Peat | place: Sweden: Norrbotten County, Stordalen Mire... | reverse complement strand
GCCTGACGCGCCGAATCATTGTCCAGAAGTTCAATTGCCGCAGCCGCAATTGCATCAGGATTCTCAAAGGGGACCAAGGCTCCGCGTCCTTCGTCGAGAAGTTCGGCGGCGTACCAGTAGGGGGTGGAAATGATCGCTTTTCCAGCGCCCATGGCATACGCGAGAGTTCCCGATACAGCCTGCGCTTCGTGGCAGTATGGCGTGATGTAAATGTCGGCCGAGCCGACCAGCGAAATCATTTCTTCAGGACTGACGAAGCGGTTGACGAAGAGAACCTGCTGTTCCACGCCATGCTTCTTTGCCAGCGCCTGTAACTCAAGCCGGTAGCGATCTCCCTCACGGGCACGGATGTGCGGGTGAGTGGCACCTGCAATCATATAGACAACATTGCTGTGACTGGAGAGAATGCGCGGCATGGCCTGAATCACGCTTTCAAATCCCTTGTTAGGGGACAGCAGCCCAAACGTGAGGAGTATAGTCTTGCCTTGGCAAGAGGGAAGCTGCTTATAAACATCCGACTGTTCAAAAGGCAGGTCGGGGATGCCATGAGGAATCAGATCGATCTTCTCGGCCGGGACATTGAACACCTTCTGCAAAACACGCGCAGAGTATTGGCTCATCACGACAAGGCTTTCGGAGCGTGCGGCAATCTTGTGCATCACAACCCGCTGGTCCGGATTCGGCTCACGAAGCACCGTATGCAATGTTGTGATTACCGGCATCTTAAGGTGCTTCAGCAACTCCGTGATGTGGCTCCCGGAGATGCCTCCGAAGATTCCAAATTCATGTTGCAAGCAGACCAGTTCGACCTTGCTGGCATTCAAAAAGTCGGCTGCCGCTCTATAGGACGTGATATCGTCTTCGCTGATCTCGAATCGCACCCGCTCAGGGTATGAGTAGGTTGAGTTCCTGTCATTGATAGCTACCACCGTCACTTGGGAGGATCCATACTCGGCAGTGATCGCGTCACACAAATCTGTCGTGAAGGTAGCAATACCGCACTGCCTGGGGAGGTGGTTACCAACGACCGCGATACGCACTGGATGTGACGGGCGAGCGATCCATTGCAAAGCCGATGCCGCCTTTGTTGTGAAAGCCAGAGGCCGAGCTTCAGGCATTGCCAGGATGTTCGGTTGCGAATTCACCGGAAGGTTACGGGTGCTCATTGCAGTCTCCTTGCGGCACGGTCAAGTCCGTAATTAGCGTTGCCGAGATAAGCTCGAGTTATTTCACCATTTCGCCAGGAAATGCGTAAGTATGGGACACGGGAAGCACAACTGGTTGAGTGCAGATGGAGAATCCTATCCTATTTTTACGTCCCGTAGAAGCTTGGCCCGCCGCTCTTCGTATTCCTCGCTGGTGATCTCCCCGGCGGCATATCTCCTTTGCAGGATTTGCAGAGGAGTCTGCATTTGCCGGTAGGTGATTCGTCTCACCGGCATCAGGAAGGAAAAGAAGAGTATCCAGATAAGAACCCAAAACAACCACCAAAACCAATGCATTCCCCAAAAGTAGTAGTACATGGTTAGTCTCCTAACTGTGCGCGTTATCGTTTCCCGACTGGCGCCGATGATTTACGAAACGTCTTCATAAGGCAGCGCGAACTTTGTGTGAACGACTCCCTCGGCGGCTCACCACTCCGTTGACGACTCTAGCAGGAAGTTGGCGAGACTCTCCGATATCAGATAGAAAGATGGTAGGGTTGGCGGAAATAGCGCGTCTGTTCAAAATTGACCAGACTCTCCGTTGCGTTCCCTTGAATAGTATTTATGGTAGCCACGCGATAGCCTGCCACATCTGGAAGTACCGAGGAGTGGACCATGAACACAACAGACGTTAAGAGAATCACACCGCAGCGGACTGAGCAATCCGACAGCGCACGCCAACCTCTTGCACCATCAATCGGGCCTCAGCTCATGTGGGGTTTCTTTGCCGTGATCGGAATTGGCATCGTGGTATCGGTTGTTCTGGGCCTTGTCCAGAAGTGGCTCTGGATGCGGCAGCTCGATTATGCTGGCATATTCTGGACTCTTCTCTCGGTGAAGTGGGGAATCTTCGCCGTCACTTTGATCGTTTCAGTATTTTATTTATGGCTTAATCTTCGCTTTGCGGCAAGAAACATTAACTTGGTGGATGGAGAAAGCTTTTTCAACAAGGCCTTCAGACACCCCACAGACGCAAGCAGGGCGATTAATGTCGACATTACCCCCAGGCAGTTGGTCTTCGCTATCGACTTCGCCATTGTGGTTCTTTCACTGCTCTTTGCGCTGAGCGTTTCCGGCCAATGGGACACCTTCCTCCGTTTCAGATATGGTGGCTCGTTTGGAATTGCGGACCCGCTTTTTGGCGTGGACCTCGGCTTCTATGTTTTCCGTCTTCCTTTTTATGAATTGTTGCAGGGAATCATTACTATATTGACGCTGTCGGCGCTTGCGGTTCTTGCCTTCTGTTCTCTCTTCGGGATGCGGCAGTCGAAGTCCAGCGGGAAGATCACGCTTGGCGACGGCACACGCAAGCACTTCATGGTGCTTCTATTCATCCTCGCGGCCAACTTTGGATGGGGCTTCATCCTAGATCATTATGAACTGGTCTATTCGAGCCTTGGCGTGGTCCATGGAGCCGGCTATGCGGCCGCGCACGTCACAAGAGTCGCGCTTTGGGTGATGACCGGCACCTCGGCGCTGGCGTGCGTGCTTCTAGCTGTTGGGTTCTTTCGCCCCCGTACCAAGCACATTGTCGCCGGCGTTGTGGTTTACACATCGCTTTATATAATCGCAGTGATGGCGCTGCCCAGTCTTTTTGAAGCATTTGTGGTAAAGCCCAATGAGCTGAGCCTTGAGATGCCATACCTGAACCATTACATCGCCTTCACGCGTAAAGCATATAAGTTAGATGGAATCCAGGAAACCGCTTATCCAGCCCTCTCGGATCTGACTCCCGAAGTGATTGCAAGAAATCAGGATACGATTCAGAACATACGTCTATGGGATTCGCGGCCCCTGCTTCAGACTTACCAGCAGACCCAGGCGATTCGCCTTTACTACGAGTTTTATAACGTGGATGTCGATCGATACCATCTGGCGGATGGCTACCATCAAGTGATGCTTGCGTCCAGGGAACTGGCGTCGCAACTTCCCGCAGGGGCGCAGACATGGGTGAACGAGAAGCTCGAATTCACACATGGCGAAGGGCTGGTGATGAATTCCGTCTCGAACACGACAGGTGGAGGCCTTCCGCAATACCTTGTTGACAATGTTCCTGCAGAATCGCAATTCGGTTTGAATATAACTCAGCCAGCTATTTACTTCGGCGAAGTGGCGCCTGGGTACAAGATCGTCTCAACCGGGATCAAAGAGTTTGACTACCCCAAGGGCAATGAAAACGTCTATGCAAGCTACCAGGGAAAAGGCGGAATCCCAATCGACAGTATTTGGAAGAGGATACTGTTTGCATGGACACAGAAGGACATCAATATTCTACTCACCGGCTATCTGCGACCGGAAAGCAGAATTCAGATATGGAGAAGCGTGCAGGAGCGTGTCTCGCAAGTCGCTCCTTTTCTGCTGCTCGACCATGACCCGTATGCGGTATTGAGCGAAGGCAGGCAGTACTGGATTCAGGACGCGTATACGGTTTCCGATCACTATCCGTATTCCAACGTGCAGACGGATGGTTCGGCACAAGGGATCAACTATATCCGCAATTCCGTCAAAGTTGTCGTGGACATGTATGACGGCACGGTATCGTTCTACATCATGGACCCGAACGATCCGCTTCTGGCGATGTACCAGCGTACATTCCCCGGTGTATTCAAGGAACTGAGTGATCTATCTCCAGACTTGAAGAGCCATCTCCGCTATCCGGAAGATATGTTCGGAATACAGGCGGACGAATATAAGGCCTTCCATATGACCGATCCGCAGGTGTTCTACAACCGGGAGGATCTCTGGGTTGCGCCACAGGAGAAGTACGACGGCGCAGTGGCCGCGATGGATCCTTACTACATGCTGATGAAGCTTCCGGGTAGCGGACAGCTTGAGTACCTGATCATGACTCCCTTCACGCCGCAAAAGAGGGACAACATGATTGCCTGGCTGGCCGCGCGTTGCGACTTTCCTGACTATGGGAAGATGCTGTTCTACGAACTTCCGAAAGACAAACTGATCTTTGGACCGAACCAGATCAGTGCAATGATCGACCAGAGCACGACTATCTCGCAGCAACTCACGCTCTGGGATCAGAAGGGTTCGGGAGTCATTCGCGGCAAGCTCATCGTCATCCCCATCGAGAACTCCTTCCTCTACGTTGTTCCTTTGTATCTGAAGGCTGAAGGTACGAACTTCCCTCAACTGAAAAGGGTTATTGTTGCGACAGGCGATAAGGTTGTGATGGAACCGACACTCGACGAGGCGCTGAGTTCCCTGTTTGGGACAGCACCGCCGCAGTCGGGAGTATTGCCGGCACAACAGGCCGGGGTGCAGGCGCCCCTGTCGAAGGCGACGCGGGATCAGGCTGCGGCTCAACTCGCAGAGGCGCAGAAAGCAATCAACGCGCTCAAACAGTTGCTGGCTAATCCGGCTCAATAACCTTCCTAACTGAAATGCCATTTAGCGGACAGACTCAGATATCCAGAGCCAGAACAGGAAACGAGCAGGCTCAAGTGAATTCGCAGACGCTAAGAGATACCGCACAAGCCTTTGTCGCAAACGATAAGGGCCTGCTTGCGATGGACGAAAGCACCCCCACCTGCAATAAACGATTTGCCAGCTTGGGGATTCCGCAGACCGTCGCAACACGACGCGCTTATCAGGAGATGATTGTCACAACAGTGGGGCTCGGTGAGTGCATCAGCGGGGCGATTCTCTTCGACGAGACGATCCGGCAGCAGAAGAGCGACGGCACTCCGTTTGTCAAAGTCCTTATCGACGCGGGAATCATTCCCGGAATCAAAGTGGATTGTGGCGCCAAGGAGTTGGCAGGACATCCCGGTGAAACAGTGACCGAAGGTCTGGATGGATTGCGCGACCGCCTTGCTGAATACGTTCGCATGGGCGCCCGGTTTGCCAAATGGCGCGCGGTCATCACCATCGCCGATGGTATCCCCAGTTGGGGTTGCATTCATGCCAACGCACACGCTCTGGCTCGCTATGCGGCGCTGTGCCAGGAAGCAGGCCTCGTCCCTGTCGTTGAGCCTGAAGTGCTCATGGATGGCGAGCATACGCTGGACCAGTGTTGCGAAGTGACGGACAAAGTGCTGCGAACGGTATTCAGCGAACTGTTTGCGCAACGAGTCATGCTGGAAGGAATAATCCTGAAGTCAAATATGGTTCTGCCTGGATCGACCTGCCCCAAACAAGAAACCGTGGAGGAAGTAGCGGATGCGACGGTGAACTGTCTCATGCGAGCCGTTCCCGCTGCCGTTTCGGCGATTGCGTTCTTGTCAGGCGGCCAATCCGCGGAACTGCTTCGGCTCGTTTGAATGCGATGAATGTTAGATTCAAGTCGCGACTGCCCTGGGCGTTGGCATTTTCTTTTGCTCGCGCCATCCAGCAGCCAGCTTTGAAACTTTGGAAGGGCCAGGAGGCCAACGTACTGGCGGCACAGCAGGCGTTGGTTCACCGCGCACGCTGCAACCAGGCTGCGCGCCGCGGCGAATACTCCCAGGCGATGGAACAGAGTTGAACGGATGCATCCAGACACCGGCCTGCAACTGAGAGTTGGAAGATAAAGCATGAATCAAATGCCTTTGTATCCCTTTCACTTCGAGCCAATCTATCAGTATCGGTTGTGGGGTGGCAGGCGGCTCTCAGGCCTTCTTTCCGCGCCACTGCCGAGATACGGGCCTATTGGCGAAGCATGGTTACTCAGCGACCGCAACGATCATCAATCCCAGGTTGCCAACGGGCCGCTGAAAGGGAAAACCATCGGTGAATTGATGGAAGAATGTCATGGGCAACTGATGGGTAAGCTGGCCTCGCGCTTCCGTCGCTTTCCGCTGCTCCTTAAATTTCTAGACGCGCGTGAAATGCTTTCAGTGCAGGTGCATCCCAGCGATGCGCACCCAGACTTGATTCCAGCGGGGGAATCCGGGAAGACCGAAGCGTGGGTTGTGATTGAAGCAGGAAATGGAAGCCGCATCTATGCGGGCCTGAAACCGGGTACGGCTGCCGGCGATCTGCGCCATTCGCTTACCGACGGGACAATCGCAGACCACCTCGTGAGCATTTTCCCGAAGCCAGGCGACGGCGTATTTATTCCCGCTGGAACGGTTCACACTCTGGGCGATGATGTGGTTGTCTTCGAGATCCAGCAGAACAGCGATGTGACATTCCGTCTTTACGACTGGGGCCATGTCGACGCAAAAACCGGCCAGCCGCGGCCACTCCAGGTCAATCAGGCGTTTGCCAGTATTGATTTTGCAGACAACAATGGCGGCCTTGTGACTCCCGTTGTCGTAACCACCACGCCCGTGAAGCGCGAAAGACTCTTTGATTGTGAACATTTCCAGTTGTGGCGCCTGCGTGGAGAGTTACCATTTAACGTTGGCGTTGCTGAAATGCCGCGCGTGCTCGTTTGCATTGAAGGATCGGGGTGGCTCGAAGGCTGCGGCTCCGCATATGGCGTAGAAAAGGGCGAAGTATGGCTTTTGCCTGCGGTGGTCGGCGCATGTTTATTTCACCCCAACAACGCAGCGACTTTGTTGGAAATCGCGCTGCCCGAATCGTCTATAACCCGTCAATAACAAGAGAGCCCGGTTGGAAGCTCCAATTGAGATAGCATGAAGTCCGAGGTGGATGAACGGTGAAGAAGCTGATTGTCTTTGATCTCGACGGAACGCTGGCCGCAAGCAAGTCGTCACTCGATGCGGAAATGTCGTCGCTCCTGCATGACCTGCTCGGCGTGGTCAAGGTTGCGATCATCTCCGGAGGCGCTTGGCTGCAGTTTGAAAAGCAGGTGCTCTCCCATCTTCCGCAGGATGAGCGCCTAACAAAGCTATCCATTCTCCCTACTTGTGGAACACAGTTCTTCCAATACACAGGCGGGTGGAAGAGGCTCTATGCGGAAGATTTCACAGCGGACGAAAAAAAGAAGATCGTCAGTTCTCTGAACAAAGCCGTCGGCGCCGCAGGCTTCTCTGTCGATAAGATTTGGGGAGAGACGATTGAAGATCGTGGAAGCCAGGTAACTTATTCCGCTCTGGGCCAGCAGGCGCCGTTGAAAGAGAAAGAGAAATGGGATGCGGATTTCGCCAAGCGGAAGAAGATCAAAACAATTCTTGACACTCTGATTCCCGAGTTTTCGGTGCGGCTCGGTGGCGCGACATCCATTGATGTCACCAAGCCGGGCATCGACAAAGCCTACGGGATCAAAAAGCTTCTAGAGACACTTGGCATTTCTATTAAAGAAATGATTTACGTAGGAGACGCCTTGTTTGTGGGAGGGAACGACTACCCGGCTAAACAGGCAGGTGTCATCTCCATCCCAGTTTTAGGCCCTAGTGAGACCAAGCGAGTGATTGAAACAATGATTGCTTGTTTGGAAGACGGTCAACAGGTGCGAGCGTTTACGGCGCCACATGCGGCTCGTTGAGGAGTACAGATGAGCGAATTCGCGCTGCACCGCCTGGGGATGTTGATGGAGCCGGAACCCGGCAATCCCATGGAAGTTGAAGGGGTTCTCAATCCTGGAGTCGTTCGCGGCCCTGATGGGGAACTCTATCTCTTTCCGCGGATGGTCGCAAAAGGAAACTACTCGCGTATTGGTATTGCACGAGTGCAGTTCAATAAAGCCGGCGATCCAACGGGCGTGGAGCGCCTCGGCATTGCACTGGAGCCGGAAGCCGATTATGAACGGCGGTCAGATGGCAGCGGAGGCTGTGAGGATCCCCGCGTCACGTTCGTGGAACCGCTCCAACGCTATATCATGTCCTACACGGCATTTTCTCCCCAAGGTCCAAGGATCGCCCTAGCCCTATCGGAGGACCTCTTCCACTGGGAGCGTCTCGGACTCACAACCTACGCTCATTGGCACGGCATTGAATTGGGCAACGTGGATGACAAAGATGCGAGCCTATTCCCTGTCGCCATACCTGACACCTCTGGGCATCTGGAACTAGGCATGCTTCATCGTCCGCTCTTTCCGGGCACTCGTCCAGAGGAGACCGCTTGCGATCCAGAGTCCCGTGAGGTTGATCTCGATCGGGAGAGCATCTGGATATCCTATTGCCCGCCGGTCTTGAAAGGCCGTGAACCAGATTGCCTGGGTCAGTTTACCTCTCATCACAGACTGGCGACTCCAGTCTCGCCCTGGGAACGGCTCAAGATCGGCGCTGGAACCCCGCCCATGCTAACCAAGCACGGCTGGCTGATTGTGTACCATGGTGTCTGCGAAGCGGCGGGTACGGGCAGCGACGGGCATCACCTGTGCTATTCGGCCGGGGTGATGGTGCTCTCAAAGCAACATCCGCGTGTGGTCCTCTATCGCTCGGTTGAGCCGGTGTTGACGCCGGTGCTCCCGCAAGAGCGCGACGGAATTGTCGCCAATGTTGTGTTTCCCACCGGTATCGACCGGCGCGACGATCTTGGAACTCCGGATCGCTTCGACATTTACTACGGGATGGCCGACAACCGGATTGGTGTGGCGCGTCTTGATTTGCCGGATCACCTCCCGGCAGGCGCAGATGCCGATTCACCCGCTGCAAAGGTTTAATTGAGGAATCCAAATCTCGAAGAACCCCCTTCGGCTGGGCCAACGGAAGGATAGTTGATGAAGAAAACGACTGCGATCTCTTGCGCTTTTCTGGATATTGGCGGTGTCCTGCTGACCGATGGCTGGGATCATTTGGCCCGCAGACGGGCGGCGAAGAACTTCAAACTGGAGTGGGCCGAGATGGAGAATCGCCATCAGCTCGCATTTGAGATCTACGAGGAGGGAAAGATCACGCTGCAAGAATATTTGAGTCTCGTGGTCTTCCACAAAAAGAGACCTTTCACTCGTAGTCAGTTTCGCAGCTTCATGTTCGAGCAGTCAGAACCTTTCCCGGAGATGATCGCGCTGGTTGCGCAGCTCAAACTCCGGCTGGGGATGAAGATAGCCATCGTCAGCAACGAAGGGCGTGAGCTGAATGCATATAGAATTCGGAAGTTCAAACTGGATCGGTTCGTGGATTGCTTCATTTCCTCTTGCTACGTTCACATCCGCAAGCCCGACGTGGATATTTTCAAACTTGCTCTGGACATAGCTCAGGTGCAGGCTTCGCAGGCAGTCTTTATCGACAATACACCGATGTTCGTTCAGATCGCGGAAGGGCTGGGAATTCAAAGCATCCTTCACACGGACTGCAAATCCACCCGAGCGGGACTATCCGCACTCGGACTAGATGTTCTCGCATGAGCGAGCGTTTGAACGGACGAAAGAATGGCCCGTGATTGCCTGTGTGAAGGACGCAGCTTTCATTTGCGGGCGCGGAGTATCAGAATAAGCGCCACGATCAGAACCAATCCGCAGATCCACATCCAACCATAATTCCAACCTTGCATCCCCATGCTGTATCCGTTCACCAAGCCTCCTCATGGAACAGTCGGAGGAAGCGGAACCCCAACTGGTTCCTCTCGTCCGATTGTTCGCTATCCTTCGATCCGCTTAGCCGCAGCATCCATGGCCTGTTTTCGGCGCCGCTGTAGACTTGCCCACATATTGGGCTGGATTATGATCGAATTTCTCTTTGCATTTGGAGCCGCAGAAATAATACGTTTGTCCAGCGTGCTCGGTGTGTCCTGAGGTGGTCCCGGTTGTTCGGACAGTTTTTGCTTTTTTCTTAAGTGGAAGTTCTTGCTTTTGGTTTAGGCTGCTAGGGATTCCGGCAGGCGGTTGAAGTAAACCTGATCGGGCGTAAACCCATCCAGGCTGGAATGCGGTCTGACGGAATTATAAAACTCCAGGTAGCGGCCGATGGACTCCCTGGCTTGCTGGACCGATTCGTAGGCGTGCAGATAGACCTCCTCGTACTTGATCGACTTCCACACCCGCTCGACGAAGACGTTGTCGCGCCAGCGGCCCTTGCCGTCCATGCTGATGCTGATCCCTTCTTTCTTTAGCCGCCCGGTGAATGCCTCGCTGGTGAACTGGCTGCCCTGATCGGTGTTGAATATCTCCGGTTTTTTATTCTTGGAAAGGGCTTCTTCCAGCGCCTCGACGCAGAAGGAACTTTCCATGGTAATGGATAACTTCCACGCCAGAACTCGGCGCGTGAACCAATCCACCACCGCGGCCAGATAGACGAATCCGCGCGCCATCGGGATGTAAGTGATATCCATCGCCCAGACTTGGTTGGGCCGCGTGACCGTCAGGCCGCGCAGCAGATACGGGTAAATCCTGTTTCCTGGCGCGGGTTTCGAGGTGTTGGGCTTGCGATAGATGGCCTCGACGCCCATCCGCCTCATCAGAGTTTTGATATGCCTGCGGTCAACGACCAAGCCCTGTTGCCAGAGCAGGCCGCGTAGCATCCGGCTGCCGGCAAAGGGGTAGTTGAGGTGTAACTCGTCGATGCGCCGCATCAGCCACAAGTCTTCGACTGAGATAGGACGCGACTCATAGTAGACCGTGCTGCGGCTGATCTCCAGCACCTCGGCCTGTTGCTTGATAGGAAGATCGTGCTCCGGGTCGATCATCGCTTTACGCTCAGCAATCCCGCCTTGGTGAGCGCCCCTTCTAAAAAATCGTTCTCCAGCGTCAACTGGCCGATCTTGGCATGCAATGACTTGAGATCGATTGCCGTTGCTGTAGTCTCGGCCTTGGCCTCTCCACCAAAGACGGAGACGGCACCATCCAAAAGCTGGCCCTTCCACTGCGTGATCTGGTTGGCATGAACGTCAAACTGCTCGGCCAACTCTGAAAGTGTCTTTTCTCCCTTGATGGCGGCCAATGCCACCTTGGCCTTGAAAGTGGCCGTATGGTTCCTGCGCGGACGTCTGCTCATCGATTCTCCTCATCCCAGCCATTTTAGGCTGCGAGCGAACAGAACCTCCACTTAACCCCATGTCCGAATTTGCGGAACCGGCTCTCGGCAACGCCCCAAATCAGCCCCAACATTTAGGGGAGTGACTGCTCTTCGCTCTGACAGACAGCGCAGAATCGATGTCTTGCCTGACTGAGGCGGACCGACGAGCAGTATTAGCCTGCTGTGGATAGCCCCAAGTTCGTCAATCGCACGTTCCAATTCTTCGATCATGCTCATCTTTCTCTTCGTTCGAACGCCGTCCTAGTTGCACTCTTTTCCTTGCCAAGTTCTGGACCGGGATGGTCAATGATTGGCCAGTGGTCTCCGCCATCATTTCAGCGAATACCATGATCCCTTTCGATTCCCGTAAAGTGCGAGTTGCTGAAGTTCAACCAGTTTGCGGAAGTGTTCCTTGAGCGTGTTCCGGCTAGCTCCGGTCAGCCGGATCATATCGGCCATCGTCACACGGCCATGTTCGCGAGCAAATTCGAGGATGCGAACGGCCAGTTCAGGCAGCGCGGCCAGAACCAGCCGCTCACGCTCAACTTTGACAGACAAGCGGCGCTTTTGCTGCTGAAGGGCACGCAAGAAGAAGAGCAACCAAGGCTGCCAATTAGGATCGCCGGTCTGAATGGTAGACTGCGTTTGCCGCAGCGCTAGGTAGTAGCCTTCTTTGCTGTTCTCAATCACGCTTTCGAGCGAACTGAAGGGTACGTAGGCGTAACCGGCTTTGAGCAGTAACAGCGTCGTAAGGACCCGGCTCAGACGGCCATTGCCATCCTGGAAGGGATGGATGGCAAGGAAAACGACAGTGAAGATGGCAGCGATGAGTAAGGGGTGAAGGCGTTTCAACTCCTGCTCGATGTGCAGCCAATCAACCAGTTCCGCCATACGCTGCGGAGTATCGAACGGCGTCGCCGTTTCAAAGAGAATCGCTATCTGCTTCCCGTCGTCATCGAAGGCTGCGACATAATTTGGGAGCTTCTTGTACTCGCCGCGGTGGCGGTCGTCTTTCGAACTGTACTGGAGTAGGTCGCGGTGAAGCTGTCTGATGTGGTTCTCGGTCAGCGGAATATCCTGCCAGGCATGGAAAATCGTTTCCATGACGGCGGCGTAGCCTGCAACCTCCTGTTCATCACGGCTGGCAAAGGATTGGATCTCCAGGTTCGCCAGTAGGCGCTCAACTTCGCGGTCAGATAGCTGACTCCCCTCAATGCGCGTCGAAGAGCCTATGCTCTCGATAGTCGCAACGCGACGCAAGGCGCTGAGCCGCTATGGGGCCAGCGTACCGAGTGCCCGCCATGCTCCCTTGAACTCGTCGATCTCGGCGATCAGGGAGAGAATCTCAGGCGAAATTTGGATCTTGGCAGAATCGAGCATTTTGGGCTTCAAACATATATACACCCATATACGCCCATATGACCAATTCGAGTGGCGGAGAAGCCCCTGGACCGTCTTGACATCCGTCTCCTGGTTCACCAGCCAACTTGCCAGCCCGTGGCGGAAGTTGTGGAAACTGAAATCAAAAGGCCAAAGCGAAGGAAAAGGCCTGCAGCCTGAACGACGGCGGAGGACTGTACCTCTGGATTACGCCGGCGGGCGGGCGGTTGTGGCATTGGGCGTACAGCTTTGACCGCAAGGAAAAGCTATGTCCCTCGGCAAATATCCAGGTGTACCCCCGGCGTTGGCCTGATAACGCCACGCCGAGGCGCGCAAACTGCTGGCCATTGGGCAGATCCGATGGCGCAGCGCAAGGAGATCATCGACCGGGTTACTCAACTCTGGCAGACTGCATATTCGGCGCTGCGCAACAACTTCAAAACGACCAGCAACGAAAGAAGGGGCAGGTAGGCCCATCGGCAGCAAGCCGTCCACGATCATCGCGTGTATGCGGTTGCCTCCTGCCAAATGCCCTGTAGAGATTATGCGGGAGCGGTCTGTGTTTGATTTTTTAGTTTATGGACGAAGGCGAAATAGGCCACCATCACGCGAAATGCCTTGGACCGATTCACCCCGCCGAGAACCTCCCCGCCAACTCTTTCCAGTTCATCGGCGATCTCGTGGGTCAATGGAAACACAAATGCGGTGTCAATACTCTGAAACGGAATGTTCAGCCACTGGTTGTTGTAGAACGCAACAATCTGCGCCTGCGCAGTCTTGCT
>Ga0255356_1001781_pt1 | contig 13174 bp, 8 predicted proteins | sample HBST100metaG_FD_189944 | JGI IMG/M metagenome (GOLD analysis project Ga0255356, IMG submission 189944) | Peat soil microbial communities from Stordalen Mire, Sweden - H.B.S.T100 | ecosystem: Environmental > Terrestrial > Soil > Wetlands > Peat | place: Sweden: Norrbotten County, Stordalen Mire... | reverse complement strand
GTGAAAAATGGGGCCACACTCCTCCGGCCGCACGCGCCGCGGCTCTGCTCAAAGTCGCCGATGTGCTCGAAAAGAACCTGGAAACCCTGGCGATGGCTGAAACACTCGACAACGGCAAGCCCATTCGCGAGACGCTCAACGCGGATATGCCTTTGGTTATCGATCACTTCCGCTACTTTGCCGCCTGCATCCGCGCGGAAGAGGGTGCGCTTACTGATATCGACAATGACACGGTTGCTTATCACTTCAAGGAACCGCTCGGCGTTGTTGGTCAGATTATTCCCTGGAACTTCCCGCTGTTGATGGCCGCCTGGAAGCTGGCGCCCGCCATCGCCGCCGGCAACTGCGTCGTCATCAAGCCGGCCTCGAACACGCCCCTGAGCCTCATGATTTTTGCCCAGTTGGTAGGCGAACTGCTGCCTCCCGGCGTGCTCAATGTCGTCAGCGGCCCTGGCGGGGAAATCGGCAAGGCCCTGGCCTCCAACAAACGCATTGCCAAGATCGCCTTCACCGGTGAAACCACCACCGGCCGGCTCATCATGCAGTATGCTTCGGAGCCCATTATCCCGCAGACCCTGGAACTGGGCGGCAAGTCGCCGAACATCTTCTTCGCGGATGTCATGGACGCCGACGACGACTTCCTCGACAAGGCGCTGGAAGGCTTTGCCCTCTTCTGCCTCAACAAGGGTGAGGTCTGCACCTGTCCGTCGCGGGCGTTGGTTCAGGAGTCCATCTACGACAAATTCATGGAGCGCGCCGTGGCTCGCGTCAACAAGATCAAGGTTGCCAACCCGCTCGACCCCAAGACCATGATGGGACCGCAGGTGTCGAAAGAACAGATGAACACCATCTTGAAATACATCGACATCGGCAAGAAGGAAGGCGCCAAGTGCCTGACCGGCGGCGAGCCTGCGCATCTGGGCGGCGACCTGGAGAACGGCAACTTCATCAAGCCAACCGTCTTTGCGGGCAACAACAAGATGCGCATCTTCCAGGAAGAAATCTTTGGGCCGGTTCTTTCGGTCACAAAGTTCAAGACTCTTGAGGAAGCCATCGAGATCGGCAACGACACTGTCTATGGTCTTGGTTCGGGTGTGTGGTCACGCAACGTGAACAACCTCTATCGCGTTGGCCGGGAGATCAAAGCGGGCCGCTGCTGGACCAACTGCTACCACATGTATCCGGCGGGCGCAGCCTTCGGCGGATACAAGGAATCCGGCTTTGGTCGCGAGACCCACAAGATGATTCTCGACCACTATCAGCAGACCAAGAATCTGCTCGTCAGTTACAGCACCAAGGCCCAGGGCTTCTTTTAGGCCTAGGTAATGATCATCCGCGGGGATGGCGCGATAGTGCCACCCCGCGGATTCGTTCAGCGCAGTACCTGAAGGAGGCAGCACAGTGACGTTGAATTCCGCAAAGGCAATGTGGTCCATGTCGCATCCATGGCTCGGGGTACTCTGCGGCATGGCGTTCTTATTGATGCCGGTTACATTTCTCCATGCCCAGGCATTGGGCTGGGAGGGCGAAACCGGCGTCTTTGTTACACCCATGGCCTACACGGCTTCTGCCGACGGCCAAAAACTTCATGCCGTAACGGCGTATCACTACTTACATGCTGGTACGGTGATCGGCGACTTCCATGAGGGATCGATCGAAGTTGGAATTGGCAAGCGCGCCGAGTTGGGATACACGCACGAGTTCCATGCTTTCGGAAGCGAAATGGGGACTGGCGGCTTGAGTCCGCTGTGGCAGAACGGCTTTGAAATCTTCAACGGCAAGGTCATTCTGGTGCCGGAAAACTACAAGAAAAATCCCGCGGTTCCGGCGATTTCGGTTGGCTTCATCGCGCGCAGCGACGTCCGCAACGTGGGCAACTACGAGGAAGAGAAGAACACCGCGCAGATGGGCGGCAAGACCGACGGCGACATTTATGTGGTGGCTACCAAGGCCGTAACCCAGGTAGCAAAAAAAATGCCGATTATCTTGAACGTCGGCCTCCGCGGCACCAATGCCGAACTCTGGGGCATGGGCGGCAATGCGCCTGGCTGGGAAGCGCGGCCTTTCGGAGCGGTTGCGTTTGCATTTACCGGGCCGGGTAAAAGCTCCATCATCTTCGCTTCCGAGGCGGCGATGCAGCCGCACCACCCGCTCGACTTTCCTCTCCTGAACATTCCCACCACGCTGACTTACTGCACCCGGATTGTGCCCAGCCCCAAGCACAAGTTGAACATCGACTTCGGCGTGGCGCAGATTGCGGGCTATGTCATGGGAGGCCCCACGGGAGTGAATCTTAAGGCGCGCGTGACCTGGGGTTCGCAGATAAGTTATGGTTTCTAGCGTTTCTGACCGCGAGTTTATGCACCATCTTCCGTGCCCCATCCTTTCGCCTTTTTCCTGGCGAAAGGGTGGGAACCCTCGAAGCTGAAGGAACGAAATCACGCGGTCTGCGACCTAGCACCAAGGTGCGGCCTCAGCAAAGCCGCGCCACACATGGGAGGGAACGGCGTGCCTGCCTACATCGAGATCACGACAAGAGCCGCGGCGCTGTTGAGGCGGCTCAAAAAACTCCATGGCGCACTTCTGTTTCACCAGGGAGGAGGATGCTGCGATGGAAGCGTGCCGCTGTGCCTCAAGCAAAGCGAATTTCGCATTGGTTCGCAGGACGTTCTGCTGGGATTTGTTGAAGACACGCCCTTCTATCTGGGAGCAGGCCAGCCGGAGCAAGTAGCTCAGCTCGGTCTGCTCTTGGATGTAGCCGATGGAGACGCAGACCGGTTTTCCCTGGAGGCTTGCGAGAATGTTCACTTTGTCAGCCGTCCGAGTTCGCCCGGTCAATGCCAAGCATAAGGAGCCTGGCACTGTGCGGATAGAAGCAGTTAGAGAAAGCTAGGTATTTTAGCGCCGTCCACATTCAAACAGGAGTCATAGTCCTATGTACAAGATTCTCGAAGCCCGCAATGCGGGCCTCAATATCAAGCAATTCGTAATTGAGGCGCCGCGCATCGCCCGCAAAACAAAGCCGGGGCAATTCCTTATTCTTCGGCTGCATGAAAAAGGCGAGCGCATTCCCCTCACTATCAAGTCCTCTGATCCGGCTGCGGGCACCGTCACCATCGTGGTGCAGGCAATCGGCAAAACCACCTCGCTGTTGAATTGTTTTGAAGCCGGCGACTTCATTCTGGACATCGTGGGCCCCCTCGGGAAGCCCTCGGAAATCCAAAGCTACGGCACCGTCGTCATACTCGCCGGCAGCGTTGGTACGGCCATGGCCTTGCCCACTGCGAACGCCCTCAAGCAGGCCGGCAATCACGTCATCTTCATTGAAGGATCCCGCAGTCTCAACATGGTGGTCTTTGAGGATGAAGTGCGTCAGGCCAGCAACGAAGCCTACATCATGACAGACGACGGCACCTACGGCGAACAGGGGCTGGTCACCAAAAAGCTGAATGATTTGCTCGCCGCCGGTTACAATCTCGATTTCGTGCTTGCCGTCGGCCCTGTGCCCATGATGCGCGCGGTCGCGCAAATCACGGCTCCGCTGGGCATCAAGACCATGGTCAGCCTCAACTCCATCATGGTCGATGGCACCGGCATGTGCGGCGGTTGCCGCGTGCTGCTCGGCAGCCAAAGCAAATTTGCCTGTGTGGATGGACCGGAGTTCGATGCCTCCAAGGTCAACTTTGAAGTCCTCATGCAGCGCAACACCATGTATCGCGACAAGGAGTGCCAGTCGCTCAAGCATTTCGAGGAGCACAAGCAGGAAGAGCTGGAGCAGGTGCGGGCACAGTTGGCAGCCAAGCTGAGAAACGAGGAGACCCAATATGCCTGACAAGAACACTCTCCCGCTCAAAGAGCGGATGCAGATTCCACGCGTGGAGATGCCGGAGTTGGACCCGGAGGTGCGCTCTCGTAATTTTGAAGAGGTTAATCTGGGACTCAAGGCCGCGGACGCCGCCATTGAGGCCACTCGCTGCATTGCCTGCGCCAAGCCCGGCTGCCAGCTTCAGTGTCCTGTCGGCGTCAAGATTCGCGAGGTCGTTGACCTCATCTATGCCGGCGACTACTTGGCCGCTGCGGCAAAAATGCGCGAAGACAATGCTCTTCCCGCTATTACTGGACGCGTCTGCCCGCAGGAGAATCAGTGCGAGGGAGGATGTGTCCTCCGCAAAAAGAGCAAGCCTCTGGGCATCGGCAATCTCGAGCGGTTTATCGCTGACTTCGAACGTACCAGCGGCCAGCTTGGCCTTCCCGCCAAGGCCTCGCCCACCGGCAAAAGCATTGCCGTCGTGGGAGGCGGTCCGGCCGGACTCAGCGCCGCGGGCGACCTTGTTCAGAAGGGCCATCGCGTGCGCGTTTTTGAGGCGCTGCATGAGCTTGGCGGAGTCCTCGTCTACGGCATTCCAGAGTTCCGCCTGCCCAAATCCATCGTCAAGGGCGAAGTGGAGAATCTGCGCCGGATGGGTGTCGAATTTGAAACCAACGTGGTCGTCGGCAAAAGCGTCACCATCGACGATTTGATGCGCGACGAGCATTACGACGCTGTCTTCATCGCCACTGGAGCTGGCTTGCCTCAGTTCCTCGGCGTTCCCGGCGAGCACCTCAACGGGGTCTATTCCGCCAACGAATTTCTCACGCGCGTCAACCTGATGCGCGCTTACCAGTTTCCCGTCTTCGACGAGCCTGTCTATGACTGCCGTGGCCGCAACGTGATCGTGGTCGGCGGCGGCAACACCGCCATGGACGCAGTCCGTACTTCACGTCGCCTGGGCGCGAAGACGGCAACGCTGGTCTATCGCCGCTCGGAAGCCGAAATGCCAGCCCGCGCCGAAGAGGTAAAACATGCTCGTCAGGAAGGCATCGAATTTCGCATGTTGACCAACCCCACTGAATTCATCGGTGACGAAAAGGGTTGGCTGACCGGCGCGCGCTGCGTGCGCATGGAGCTGGGCGAGCCTGATTCCAGTGGCCGCCGCCGCCCTGTCGAAATCAAGGGCTCGGATACGGTTCTGCCCGCGGATGTCGCCATTATCGGCCTTGGCACCACCGCCAATCCGCTTGTCCAGAGCACGACGCCCGACCTCAAGACCACCCCGCACAACTATATCGTCGCCGATCCTGAAACCACCCGCACCTCCAAGCGCGGCGTCTTTGCCGGAGGCGACATCGTCACCGGCGGCGCAACGGTCATCCTTGCCATGGGTGCCGGACGCAAGGCTGCGGCCTCCATCCACGCATTCCTTACATCGGATGGCCAGTGGTAGCTGCATGAAGGTTTCGTCTCAACCGCCGTTTGCATCGCGGTCCGGCTCCTGAGCAGCGTGCTGTCAATCCGCACCAGAGAAGTTCATACTTCTCTGGTGCTTTATTTCCCAATCGAATCATGCATTGGGATACAGCCGATGCCAGCAACGGAGTCGATTTCAGTATGAATAGATGGGCAGTTGAATCAAGGTTCCGCCGCAGACGGAACACGCAGCCAGCGCTGGTTTTCCATGGTGGCTTCTGCAATACGTTGAAGTTGATCGTAGCGGCCCTGCTGATCGCGGCGACTGTCGTACCCGCACAGCCCCCCGCATCCAAGGGCCATGGCAACGACGAGCTTCGCTTCACGTTGATCTTGTCTCGCCACGGCATCCGTCCACCTTTGGTTTCCGCTTCGGCTCTTGGCGTTTATTCTGCAAGCCCTTGGCCTGAATGGGAGGTTCCGCTGGGCTACCTGACGCCACACGGCGGCGAGGCGCTGCGCCAGATGGGCGCGTACATGCGCCTGGACTTTGCCCGCAACGGTTTGCTCTCCGCTGCCGGATGCCCAACCGGCCATGAAGTCTATCTCTATTCCGATACCGGCGAACGCAACATCATGAGCACCCGCACCACCTATGCTGGGCTGGCGCCGGGTTGCGCTCCGCTGCCCGTCAACACGATCATTCCCGTTCCGCACATGGGGGACCCACTCTTCGCGCCTCTTCACGGTACTTTTCCAGCGCCGTCCGCGGAAGCTACAGCGGCAGACCAGCGAGTACTTCTTGGCAGCAACCCGGCCGCCTTTTTTTCACTCGCAGAGAATCCCGAACTTAAGGAATTTGCCCATATCCTGACGCCGGATTCCGCGCATCCTGCCGCAAAGTCCATCCTTGACGCTTCAAAGCCCCTTGCCACGGCATCATCGCTGGTCGAAGATATATTGCTCGAATATGTCGACAACAAACCAATGTCGGAAGTCGGGTGGGGGCGTGTCGACGAGCCTGCTCTCCGCCGTCTCATGCCGCTGAATGCCAAGGAAAATGCCCTGGTGCGCACACCATTATCTGCACGCACCCACGCTTCCAACCTGATGGCTCACATCCTCGACACGCTCGAACAGGCCGCGCCGCAAACGCAAACGCGGCAAGCCACGCTGGTTCCCGGAGCCCTTGGCCCCGTCGGCGCGCGCCTGGTTTACATCAGCGGCCATGACTCCAATCTCACCTACGTTGGCGGCTTGCTCGGCCTGCACTGGAATGTAGCGGGCGTTGCCGACGACACTCCGCCGGACTCGCAAATCGTTTTCGAACTGTGGCAGAACCCGAAGTCAAAACAATATAGTGTCCGTCTTCGCTATCGCGCGCAGACGCTCACTCAGTTGCGCTCTGGTCAGGTCCTCACGCTCGCCAACAGGCCCGCCGAGGTGAATCTCACACCTCCCGGATGCCACGCCGGCCAGCCCTGTTCCTTCGCAGCCTTCGACAAGGCTACACACGCTCTTCTCGATCCTGCTTACGTCAAGCCCGACCTTCTGCCAACGCAAATCGCGCCGTCCTACTAATCGCATTTCGGCTCCAATCAAAAAAATGGAGCCGGAGGCAAACGCCGGACATTCGCTGGATGTGCGGAAATCCGGATGTGCGGCAATGAATCGCCGTGCGGAGAGTATGCGCCGAAAGGCCAAACTCTGGCATCGCCGGTCAACGCTGCCGCGAGGTAAACTACCACTGGCCCAAGTGACAGTCGCACTTTCGCCTGACTGTGGCAACAGTCGTGAACCGCGGGGTTTATCACGGGGGGAGTGCATGAATCCGGCGACCGTTTGGGCGGGTGTTTGCAAAGGCGCCTGTACCGCCAGTCCGGGGCATCGCCGACAGGGGGATCATCCACCAATGAACGAGACCGAAGCCAAGTTGCTTCCAGAAAACGCCTACACGCCCTTGCAGCCCGGCGAAACCTTCACGCCCGTTGTGCCCGCCGCAGCCAAGCAACCGGAACTGACGCTGCGGGCGGTCTTCTGGGGCATTGTGTTTTGCGTGCTCTTTTCTGTAGCCTCGGCCTACTCGGGCTTGAAAGTGGGGCAGGGAATGGAAGCGGCCATTCCAATTTCTATCCTCGCCATCGGCTTGGCGCGCGTCTTCAAACGGCGCTCCAGCCTGCTGGAAAATGTCATCATCACCGGCATTGGCGCGGCCAGCGGCAGCGTGGTGGCCGGAGCCATTTTCACCTTGCCCGCGCTCTATATCCTTCATCTCGATCCGCACCCGGTGCAGACGATTTTCATTTGCCTCGCGGGCGGCTGCCTGGGTGTTCTGTTCCTGATTCCGTTGCGCCGCTACTTCGTGCGAGAGATGCACGGGCAACTGCCGTTTCCCGAAGCGACGGCCATCACCGAAGTGCTCGTGACCGGCGAAAAAGGCGGCTCACAAGCCAAGCTGCTGTTGCAGGCAACCGCCATTGCCGGCGTTTATGACTTTTTCGTCACCACGTTTCAGACCTGGAAAGAGTACCTCGACTTCCAGTTTGTTCCGGTGATGAAGACGCTGGCCGAGCGCGGGCGGATGGTTTTCAATTTCGACGCCGTGGGCTTCATCCTGGGCCTTGGCTACGTAATGGGCCTGCGCAGCGCGCTGGTTTTCTGCGCTGGCGGCGTGCTTTCGAATTTTGTCCTGGTGCCGCTGATCTGGTTTTTCGGCAGCCACATGAACGCGCCCGTCTATCCGGGTACGACGCCCATCTCCGGGATGACTGCGCTGGAAATTTACCGCAACTATGTGCGCTTCATCGGCGTGGGAGCGATTGCGACGGCTGGAATCGTGGGCGTGCTCAAATCGCTGCGTGTAATTGCCGGATCGTTTGGCATTGCGCTGCACGCCTTCCGGCACGGCGAAGCCGCTGATACGGAGCGGACCGACCGCGATGTGCCGATTCTTTCCATCCTTCTCGGCGTAATCGTGAGCGCCATCTGCGTGGCCATCTTCTTTGGCAATCTCCATGTCACTTGGACCGTCTTGGCTGTGGGCCTGGTGTTGACGCTGCTGTTCTCGTTCTTCTTCACCTCGGTGGCCGCCAACGCCATTGCGACCACGGCGAACAATCCAGCTTCCGGCATGACGATGCTGACCGTGATTGTTTCCGCTGTGGTGCTGCTGAACTTTGGCCTTTCCGGAACGACCGGCATGTTTTTTGTGATGGCGATTGCGGGCATGGTTTGCACGGCCCTGTGCGCCTCGGGGCAATTCATCACTGACCTGAAGGCGGGCTACTGGCTGGGTTCGACGCCAGCCGCGCAGGAGAAGGTGAAGTTTATCGGGGTCATCGTGGCGGCCATTGCCGCCGGTTTGACCATCATCCTGCTGGCTCACACCTTCCAGTTCGGTGAAGCTGCGCCGGGCGATGCGCGGCAGGTTCTGGCTGCGCCGCAAGCTTCCATCATGAAGGCGCTGGTCGTGGGATTCATGAGCCACCAGCCGGTGGCCTATCTGCTGTTTGGCATTGGCGCGATGGTGACGCTGGCGTTGGAGATGCTGGGCAAGTCTTCACTGGTTTTCGCGTTGGGAATGTATCTGCCGCTTGGTCTTACTTCGCCTGTGCTGGCTGGCGGATTCCTGGCGCATCTGGTCAACAGAAAATCGGAAAAGATCGGCGGCGAGCCGGGCAACCGGATTCGCGAACGCGGCGTAATTCTGGCCTCGGGATTGATGGCGGGCGGCGCGTTGGGTGGCGTTTTGGGTGCGGCCATGCGGCTTTTCCCGGCCTATCGCGAGGATCTGATCAAGACGCCGTTCTATACCAACGATCCGATTTCTCAATCCGTTTCCGCGCTGTTGTTTGTTGGCCTGTGCGTGTATGTATGGTTCGTTTCCGTGAAGAAAGAGAAGGTGAGCTGATGGATCTAGCAGGGAAGTATATTGCGGATGCCGTGCTCGGCATCGATACACTCTGGGGCGGCGATGTGATGTGCGCCTCGGGCACGGGGCGGTTCATCGCCGATTCGTGGTTTTCCGATGAGCCGTTGCCTGCGGCCTATACGCATCCGGCGGCGGAGCGGCTGCGGAAGTCCGGCGGTGTTACGGGCAAAAATGTGGACCGCGAGGCTGTGGACGAGTATCTGCGCGCGGTGAATCTTCCCGCTGCCATTGCCGGTGTGCGCAAGGAGGCCGAAGCCATCGGCGGGCTGCGTAAAGCCTATTTGAACGGGTTGGCGACCAGTGTGGAAGCGATGCTCGACCTGGCCATGGAAGTTGTCGGCAAGGGCGATCCGGTACCCTATGCGCGTCTGGTGGAGGCGTCGACGGGAAAGCCGCCCGAGCCTTCCAAGCCGGAAGCCAAGCGTGCGCGCGTGGCCGAGTTGCTGGGTCGCGCCGGGTACATGCCGTCGAAGGCGGGTGGCCTGCTGGAAGCTGTGGATGCGTGGCGGCGGGATCGTGTAAGCCCGATGGCCTCCGTGCGCGCGCTGGGCGCGGCCGTGATTGCGCATTTCGACCAGTTGAGCGCGAAGAACCTGCTGCCCTATCTGCCCAAGGAACTCGCGCGTGTGCCGCGGGCCAACATCGACTTTCTCGCCATCAAGGACTCGTGGTTTTCCGGTTCAATGAACTACCTGGGGCGGAAGCGCAACGCCGACGGCACTCCGCAATACGAAGCGAGCTATGAGATCAATGCTTCGCTCAAGATTTCGTATCCGGAGTTCGAGCAGCTTGTGAGCCACGAGGTTGTGCCCGGTCACGTGACCACCTTTGCCTACCTTCAGGACTTGTATGTGCGCGGAAAGGTTGGCTTCGAGGCCACGGTTCTGACCATGAACACGCGCGCCGCCACGCTGTTTGAGGGGCTGGCCAACAACGCGATTCTGATTGCGTACGGCGTCACCGATGTGGACCAGTTGCCGGACGAAGACTTGCAGATCGGCGTTTCGCTGGCCTTGCTACAAGACGATGCCAAGAACCAGTCGTCGTATCTGACCTGGGGCGAGGGCAGGCCGCAGGCGGAAGTGGCAACCACGCTGCGCCGCGATTTTCTGGTGAGCGAGGAGCGCGCCGATAAATTGTCCGGCGCGTGGGGACGGCATCCCCTCCTGGGCCGTATGTATCTGCCTGCGTACCACTGCGGCACGGAAAAGATCGCCGAACTGCGGCGTACCTATCCGGCAGAGCGGGTGCTTCCGGCGATTTACGGATGCAGCGGAATGGTCGATATCGTGACGGTCGATCAGGTGCTGAAGGGTTAATTTTCGTGTGCAGTCCCAGGTCTAAAAATCGAGGACTGGGACTGCAAAACCCTGACTAGCCCACTCCCATATCCCACGAAGTTCTCCATCCGGCTTTCCACCAGTCCCCCTCCAGACTTCCCACGAATCCGCCGTGCCCCATCCTTTCGCCTTTTTTCTGGCGAAAGGGTGGGAACCCTCAACTCTTAACCATCCCACGAGCAAACTCACCACGACCATGGGTCAGAACTTCCAGATTGTAGGCTTGAGCGTCTCCGGCAGGTAGAGCGGATGGCTTGGCGTGCCGTCGAGCGTGAGCCGAAGGACGTATGGCTCAATCTTCAGTTTTGATCGCAGCATCCGCGCGACTTCCAGCCCTCGCGCTTTCAGCGTTCTCGCCTTTGGCTTTCCGTAGGCGAACACGACGAGGGCCGCCTCGGAAGCCATATCCAGCAAATGCCGGTCGTTCTCCGGCCCGATGGGGTCCGCGACCTCGGTAAGCCTGCGCTGATCGGTGGCCCGGTAGGCGAAGGTGTTGCCAACGCACAAGCTGCCATAGCCCCACTTCACGGCGAAGCGGCGGCACTTGGCCACGGATGGATCGTCAACCAGGGGATCCGCCGTGCTCGGGTTCATCATGATGAACAGCGCGCAAGGCCCCTCGCCCCACGTCCGGCTGAGGCGGTAACGATACTCCTTGGCGTGCCCGCCAAATGTCGCGGCGCCGATGACGCTATCTGGAAGAAGGATGCGCACTTTGCCGCCGGGATCGTGTTGTGGGAGAACGCTGGAGGTCATCTGCTTTCCTTTTATAGTAACCATCCGGTCCCGTTGGGTTGCTGCGCATCTGCGGAATGTTGTGGCTGCGTTTCAAACAGAACGAGTGCGGACGCCGGTTTGGGTGGGAACAGGCACACTGCAAACCGTTATGATGGTGGGAACCGCGGGAACGGGCGGCACGGCAGAATTGATGGCTCCAACAATCTTCATTTCGGCAGGCGAGGCCAGCGGCGAACACTACGGCGCGCTGGTGACGGAGGCGCTGAAGCGCCAACTGGCGCAGGCCGGGCGGACGGCTCAGTTCTTCGGAATGGGTGGAACGCGGATGGAGGCGGCGGGGCTGGAGCGTGTGGTGCACTCGGAAGATATGGCTGTGATGGGCCTGACCGAGATTGTGCGTCATCTGCCGCGCATCTACGGCGAGTACCGCAAGCTGAAGCGCGCCATACGCGAGCGGCGGCCCGATGTGGCCGTGCTGATCGACTTTCCGGAGATTCACTTCAGGCTGGCCCGGGAGTTTCACAGGCTGGACGTGCCGGTGATTTTCTTCGTCAGCCCGCAGTTATGGGCGTGGAAGAAGCACCGCATACGGCTGGTGCAGCGATATATACGCCGTATGCTGGTGATCTTTCCTTTTGAGGAGACTTTTTACCAGAAGAACGGGGTGGAGGCGGAGTTTGTGGGGCATCCGCTGGCGGAGTTGCCGCTGCCCACCGTCAGCCGCAAGCAGTTTGCGGCTGAGAACGGGCTGGACCCCGCGAGAACGTGGATTGGCGTGCTGCCCGGGAGTAGGCTCAGGGAGATCCGCGACCATTTGCCGGAGATGCTGGAAGCGGCCTGGGAACTGGCGCTGAACACGCCGTCGGACGCTTATCCGTCCGAGACGTTCGAGTTTCTGGTGCCCCTGGCGTCCACGCTGGATGCGGCGCAGCGGGTGGTGGTGGCGCAACTGGCGGAAAAGTATGGAGGCGGGCTGGACGTGCGGTTTGTAAACGACGCGCGCGCGGCGCTGTTCCATGCACGGGCCTCGGTGGTGGCCAGCGGAACGGCCACGGTGGAAGCGGCGCTGATCGGAAATCCTTTTGTCGTGATCTACCGGGTTTCGTTCCTGACCTTCGCGATTGCCAAACGGATGGTGAAGGTACCGTACGTGGCCATGGTGAACCTGATTGCCGGGCGGCAGGTGGTTCCGGAGCTGATTCAGCGCGACTTCACGGCGGCGAATATCGTCCAACATATCAGGCGCCTGCTGCCGGATGGTAAGGCGCGCCAGTCCATGATGAAGGAACTGGGAACGGTTCGGGATGCGCTGAAGAAGCGGCGGTCGGGCGGGCGTGAGATGCCGGGAGCCATCGAACGGGTGGCGGCGATTGCGATTAAGGAAATGGGGAAGAAGCAGAGAACAGGGACTAGGGACTAGAGAACAGGGACTACAGCGAAACCAGAGTTGATGTATCCCGAAGCCGCAGCGTTCAAGTCGACGCGACCCCCAGGGAGCGGCGATCTTGCACGATACTCAACAGGATATAGTTACTCTGGTTTCGCTCTAGAACTGGTTGCTTAAATCGAGCTTTGAATGGGCGCGGCTTTAGTCGTGCCGTAAATGCAACAAAAAAAGTGCGGGCTTTACAGGCTGCGGAAAAACTCGATCCGGAAGGAGTCCGGGGTTTATACGGAGGGAGGCGGGGGTTTCAACCCCCGCATAACACCAATAAAATCAACGGGTGCCTTTAGGCCCGGAGGGGTGCTTTCCGCCAATTGCGCTGAATTTCTGAGTTTTTCCGCAGCCTGTTTAGCCCCTGAGGGATGTTTTCCCCGGACTATGTTTTTCCCTTGGTCCTTCGGACGAGCAAGGGACGAGGAATCAAATTTATGGCTGAGATGACGACGGCGATACGTAGACAAAACGGAATATCGAGGGTGGTCAGCGGACTGGCC
>Ga0255356_1001778_pt1 | contig 13198 bp, 12 predicted proteins | sample HBST100metaG_FD_189944 | JGI IMG/M metagenome (GOLD analysis project Ga0255356, IMG submission 189944) | Peat soil microbial communities from Stordalen Mire, Sweden - H.B.S.T100 | ecosystem: Environmental > Terrestrial > Soil > Wetlands > Peat | place: Sweden: Norrbotten County, Stordalen Mire... | reverse complement strand
TGGTAGCAGATCGCATCAGTGACCGTGATGTACGCAGTGTTCGCCGCCCGGAGGAGCGGAATGAGCCACGCGCGGTGCTGATCGGAAACCGTGATCGGCCCGGCGCAAGTGACGACCAGCGGAATCCTCTTTTCGATCACCTGCTTCAATACTTCATAGACCCGCCGCAGGTAAGCGCCGCCGAAAGCCGGCAGAGAGGCGGAAAATACTTCGTTCAGGTCCTGGCATTGCGTGACCGGTTTTCCGGTCACCGCCCTGCCCATCAGTCCGCTCTTCATGGAACATTTGCTCATAGCAATCCCATCATATCAATTGAACTTCTGTTGCCGACTCCCCACAGGGGCGGGTAAGATAGCGCACACATCTGGCCTGCATCTTTCCGGCTTGAAACGGGAGGATGGGGAGCTTTCCCATTGTGAGTTGCAAAAATTGGGGAACCTGCTAGACTAGACCTAGTCAAGTAGGAGATATACCATGCAGTCAGTCAACATATACGAAGCCAAGACGCAGCTTTCCAAGCTGGTCGATCTGGCATCTACTGGCACGGACGTGGTGATCGCCAGGGCGGGAAGGCCGGTGGCGCGTCTGACCAGCCTCAATGACAAGGAAAAACGGCGCATCAACTTCGGGGCGCTTGCGGGGAAAGGCTGGATCGCGGAGGATTTTGACGCGCCACTGCCTGACGATCTTCAGGCGCTGTTTGAGGGGCGATAATGCGTCTATTGCTCGACACGCATATCTTCTGCTGGTCATTCTATGAGCCCGAGCGGCTTTCCTTTGAAACTCGCGATTTGATGAATCGCGCCGAAGAGATTTTCGTATCTTCCGTCTCAATATGGGAGGTCGCGATCAAGTCCCGCTTGGGAAAGATCAACGCAAACCCCAAGGAACTCTTCGAGCAGATTGAGGCAAACGGCTTCCGGGAGCTGCCGGTCTGGTCGCGGCACGCTCTTCTTGTCGCGAAGCTGCCGATGCATCACACCGATCCTTTTGACCGCCTGCTCATCGCGCAGGCCATGAGTGAGCCGCTGCATCTGCTCACGACCGATGAAAAGCTGCGGCAATACTCGGAACTGGTCATCCAGGTTTGATAGCGGCTGTGAATTTGGCAAGACCTTCAAAAAAATCTACAGCACTTTGGCCAGCCACTTTCCGGTGTAGGAGAGCAGATTGGCCGCGATCTCTTCGGGGGGGCCTTCCGCCACGATGTGGCCGCCGGCCTCACCGCCCTCGGGGCCAAGGTCGATGACCCAATCGGCGGATTTGATCACATCCAAATTGTGCTCAATGACGATCAGCGAGCCGCCGCCGTCGATGAGCTTGCGGAAGGCCGTCAGCAGCTTGGAGACATCGTCGAAGTGCAAGCCCGTTGTGGGCTCGTCGAGGATGTAGAGGATGCGACTGGCCTCGGAGGGTTTGGCGTTGGCGTTGGCGGCGCGAACCTGGGACAGATGAGCGGCCAGCTTGACGCGCTGCGCCTCGCCGCCGGATAGCGTCGTCGCCGACTGGCCGAGGCGCAGGTAACCGAGGCCGATCTCGTCGAGCACCGCGAGTTTTTCCAGCAGGCGCGTCTGCCCGGAAAAGAAGCGCAGCGCCTCCTTGACGGTCATCTGCAAAACCTGGTGGATGTTCTTGCCCTTGTACTCGACGCCGAGCACCTTGGCTTGATAGCGAGTGCCGTTGCAGTCCTCGCAGGGCAGCTCGACATCGGCCAGGAACTGCATTTCGACGGTGACTGTGCCGTCGCCGTCGCAGGTATTGCAGCGGCCGCCAGGCACGTTGAAGGAAAAATGGCCGGGCGTGAGCGAGAGGCGTTTGGCCTCAGGCTGCGCGGCAAAAAGCTCGCGGACCAGGTCGAAGCCCTTGATGTACGTGATGGGATTGGAGCGCGGCGTGCGGCCGATGGGGGTCTGATCCACCAGCACCACATCGTTGAGCCGCTCGACGCCGGTGAGGGATTTGAAGACGCTGGAGGGGTCGGAGCCATCGCCCTGGCCCAACGCCCGCGCCACGGCACGATAGAGAACCTGATGCACCAGCGTGGACTTGCCCGAGCCGGAGACGCCGGTGATGGCCACCAACATCCCCAACGGAATTTCGACATCAAGGCCGTGCAGGTTGTTGGCCGTGGCTCCGTGCAGGACCAGGCGTTCACGGCCCGGAACGCGGCGGCGCGTGGGAATGGGGATGGAGAGTTGGCCGGAGAGATAGCGGCCGGTGAGCGAGTTGGGATTGGCCTCAATCTCCGCCACCACGCCCTCGGCCAGCAGCTTGCCGCCAAACTCGCCCGCGCCGGGACCCAGGTCGAGCAGATAATCGGCCGCACGCAGCACGTCGGCGTCATGCTCGACAACGACGATGGTATTGCCCAAGTCGCGCAGCTTTTCCAGAATCCGAATCAGCCGCACCGTGTCGCGGGAGTGCAGGCCGATGGTCGGCTCATCGAGCACATAGAGCGTGCCCACCAACTGCGAGCCAAGCGAGGTAGCCAGTTGAATACGTTGCGCCTCGCCGCCGGAAAGCGTGGAGGCAAGGCGGTCGAGGGTGAGGTATTCCAGACCGACCGCATCAAGAAAACTCAGCCGCTGGCGAACCTCTTCAAGGATGGGACCGGCAATCTCTTCCTGCATGGGCGAGAGCCGTAGCGTGCCAAAGAAGGCCTTGGCCTCGGCGATGGTGAGCGCGGTGGCCTGGCAGATATTCAAGCCGTTGATGCGCACGCTGCGGGCCTCGGCGCGCAGGCGCTGGCCGCGGCAATCGGGGCACTCGGCGTAGCCGCGATACTTGCTGAGCATGACGCGCACGTGGAGCTTGTATTTTTTGCGCTCCATCTGCGCAAAGAAACCAAAAACGCCGGCAAAGCTGCCCTTGCCGCGCAGAACCGTTTCACACGCCTCTTCGGGCAGCTCACGCCAGGGCACGTCCAACGGAACGCCCAGCTCGGCGGCCTGCTTGCGCAACTCGGTGAACCAAGGGCGGCACTTGGGGCGATTCCAGGGGTCGATGGCGCCTTCATTGAGGCTGAGACCCTTGTCGGGGATGACCAGATTCAGGTCGAAATCCACCGTGTTGCCGAAACCCTGGCAGCGGGGACAGGCGCCGAAGGGATTGTTGAAGCTGAAGAGGCGCGGCTCCGGCTCGCTGCCGGGACGATGACAGCTTCTGCACTCAAAGGCTCCGGAGAAGCGATGACGCGGGCGCGGTGCAGCCTCGTCGCGCGGGAGCTCCTCGAAGATGACCTCGCCAGCCTCGCGGTAGGCGATTTCAGCGGCATCGACGATGCGGGCGCGGTTGTCGGCGCTGACGACAATTCGATCCAGAAGAATGAAGACTGGAAGCGTGAAGTCAAGGTCGAGAAGCGACTCGGGGGTGGAGAACTCGAAGATGCGGCCCCGCTGATAGAGGCGGTTGAAGCCGGAGGCGCGCAACTCAACCAGCCGCGTTTTCAGGGCTTCGGTCAGTGGCGACTCAACCGCCGTCTTGGCCGGAGCCTTGGCGGCGGATTTGCCCTGAGGCTTGCTTGCGGGCGTTGGAACGCGACGGGCAGGCTTGGTTCCCAGAAGCGGCGCGGGCTCCGCGTGGCGCACCGGAAAAAGCACATTGAGCCGTGTTCCCTCCCCCAGCGCCAGCGTGGCCGCGGCAACTTCATCGATGGAGTCACGCTGGACCAAGCCGTCGCAGTAGACGCAGTGGACCGTTCCGCAACGGGCGTAAAGCAGACGCAGATAATCGTAAACCTCGGTGGCTGTGGCGACGGTGGAGCGGGGGTTGCGCGTCGAGTTCTTCTGCTTGATGGCGATGGCTGGCGCCAGGCCGTCGATCTCGTCCACGTCCGGCTTCTCGATGCGCTCCAGGAACTGCCGGGCGTAGGCGGAAAGCGACTCGACATAGCGGCGCTGCCCCTCGGCGTAGATGGTATCGAAGGCCAGCGACGACTTGCCCGACCCGGAGACACCGCTGATCACCGTCAGCTTCCCGTGGGGGATCTCGCAGGAGATGTTCTTCAGATTGTGAGTCCGCGCGCCGCGGATGATGATGGCGTCATTCAAAGGGAAGCACCAGGCAAGAAGTCTACCGACTGCGCCTATCACCTCTCAGTGAGGCTCAGGACACAGACAGCCATCCTTCATTATAGGGCGCGATTCATTCTGCTGGAAATAGCGCGGCAGCGGCCCAAGCCTCGTTTCAACGGAATCTGAAAGGCTTAAGCCGCCAGCGCGGGAAACAGAAACAGATTCGAGGTTTCAGCCTTTTCTTTGCGGTCAAGCACGCCCGCCAACCCCATCAGGACTTCCGAGGCGCACGCGGGACACCGCATCGAGTTGTTGCCAACAGCATCGCAGTCCTGGCACAGGTAGGCTTTGGTGAGGGGAATGTATTGCCGGGCTTCGAAAGCCATGGTCGCACGCTCAATTTCTGGCACCCGCAGGTTCCTTCTTTGCCCCTCCGCCTGGGGCGAAGATTCTTGAGATGCCGGTTATTTTGAAAAGAGTTGGCTGTTGTCGCTGTCGTATTTCTGCACGGTTTTTGTGGATTTCTCCGCTTCCTTTTCGGCCACATGCTCAATTTTCTTCGCTGGCGACGCGTCCGAAACGATCTCGTCTTGCAACTTCTCCGCTTTCGACTCTTCAAATTGCTGGGGCATTGTGGATCTCCTTGTCAACACTATGAACTCTCGAATGCGTGCAATTCTGGTCACTTCTGCTCCCTTCGCAATCCTGGCCTGATTCCCTCAGCCGCTTCCGCGCGTCGAACTCTCAAGTGCCCCGTCAAAGGTCCGCCCGTTAAACTGATCCATGAGGTATCCCGTGCTTCGTCTCGCTGTTTGCGTCCTGCTCCTAGCCTCGATTTGCGCTCCGCTTGCCGCCTCCGGCCAAAATCCGGCTCAGCAGGCTTCCGCTGCCGCCGCGCCCCAGCCCATTTCAGAGGAAGTTGCCGAGGCTGAGGCGGCCATCGTCAAGTCCGATTGGAAAGCCGCTGAAGCCAAGCTCGCCCCTTGGCTGGCTGCTCACCCCGCGGATGCGCGGGCGCTGTTTGACGCGGGTTATGTGGCCGACGCCCAGAGCCGGCTGGACGATGCAGCCAGGCTCTACCGGCGGGCCGTGGAGGCCAATCCGCAGTCGTTCGAGGCGCACGTCGAGCTGGGACTGCTGCTGGCGCGGCAGGGCAAGCTGGCCGAGGCAAGGCCGGAGCTGGCGGCGGCCACCACGCTCGATCCCGGCGAGGCTGGAGCTGGCGCCAAGGCGCGGGCATGGCGAGCGCTGGCGGAGATTGACCGCGCAGCCGATCCAGCCAAGGCGTCTGCGGATTTGTTGGAGGCGCTGAAGCTCTCGCCCGAGATGCCGGCCGACACGCTGCTGGCCGCGAGCCTTGCCGAGCAGACCGGCCAGTTTGACGCCGCAGAGACGACCTATCGCCACATTCTGGCCAAAGATCCCAAGTCCGCGCCAGCCAACGCGGGACTGGCCCATCTGTTGATTGCGCGTAAACAGTATCCCGAAGCCGAAACCTTCCTCCGCGCGGCCCTTGAACAGTCGCCTGGCGATACGGCGCTGACCGCGCAACTTGCCACAGTGCTGGCCGCGCAGGACAAGGCCGAGGCGCTGCCGCTGATCCGGAAACTGCACGATGCCCACCCTCAGGACGCCGCCATTACCCGGATGCTGGCCGAAGTTTTGGCCGAAGCGGGAGACGCCGCCGGCTCGGACAAGCTGTACATTGGTCTGCTGGCGGCCAGCCCCGAAGCGCCGGAGCTTCTGATCGCCCACGGGCAAAACCTGATCCGCCTGGCCAGATACGCCGAGGCCTTCATAGCCTTCGACAAGGCCACCCGGCTGGACCCAGCCAACGCCGACGGCTGGAGCGGCCTGGCCTTTGCCGCCTCGAAGATCGGACAGCCCTCTGTCACGCTCCATGCGCTCACCATGCGGGCAAAATCGCTTCCGGAACTCCCGTCCACCTACTTCCTGTGGGCGACGGCATACGACACGCTCCACAACAAAGCGCAGGCCGCAACCTACTACCATCACTTCCTGGATTCATCCGCCGGAAAGTTCCCGGATCAGGAGTGGCAGGCGCGCCAACGGCTCCTCTTGCTCGAAGGCAAAAAATAAGCTGACAGTAACTAGCTCACAGTTCAAAGCCAACTGCGGCCAGCGAACTGTGAGCTGTCGGCTGTTCGCTGTAAGCTGTATTCAGTGGCTGCCGATTTTGTTTCCATCTTTCAGGAGGAGTACCGGGTATTGCGCCCCAGGGCGCCGATGCCGCCCATTGTGGTTCGCTTCAGGCGGTTTACCTCACTGAATACCAGGATTCGCCTGCGCGACGGGCAAATTCTCGCCAGTCTTTCCGATCTGCTGGAGGGCGCACCGGAGTCTGTCATCCGCGCCATCGCACACATTCTGCTGGCAAAACTTTACAAAAAGCCCATCGACGCCACACACAATCTGCGCTACAAGCGATTTTCTTCGAGCGCCGCTGTCACCCGGCAAACCGAACTGATTCGCGGCACCCGCGGCAGCAAGCGGTTCTTCGGCCCCGAAGGCAGATTTTTCAATCTGGATGAGGTTTTCGACTCGCTCAACGTGCGCTTCTTTGGCGGTATGCTGGGCCGGCCCGAATTGACCTGGAGCGAGGGCGTAGCCAAGCGGTCACTGGGCCATTACGACGCCGCCCACAACACCATCGTGGTGAGCCGCGTCTTCGACCGGCCATCAAGCCCGCGCTATGCCGTCGAATACCTGCTCTACCACGAGATGCTGCACCTGAAGCACCCGGTGAAGATGCGAGGGCTGCGGCGGTGCGTCCACTCCCGCGAGTTCAAAGCCGACGAGAAGCTCTTCCCGCAGTTGAAAGAAGCGCAGGCGTTTATCAAGCGACTGTAGCGAAACGAGACGCTACCTGACTTGCTGATTCCGCTCAGGCTGAACGGAATCACTCCGCTTGCGAGAAAGCTCCAGCCGCCTCTTCCTGCTCGGCTACCGGCCGCGAGGCGGCCCACACGATCAGAACAATCCCTGCGATTGCACAGCCGGCGCTGGCCAGTTGAGCATTTGATAACCCCCATAGAACCTTGGGGTTGCGGCGGATAAATTCAACCATAAAGCGAGCTATTCCACTGAGCAGCAGGTACTGGCCAACGATGGATCCACTGGAATGGCGCTTGCCGGCCCTCCACCATAACCACCCGCCAATCAACAGAGCCGCAGCCAGTTCATAGAGCGGCGTGGGATGCACGCGGACGAAGGGCGCTGTTGGCTCAATGCCGTTGGGGAAGCTCATGCCCCAGGGCAGGTTGGTTGGGATGCCATAGCAGCCGTCGCCGGAGAGAAAGCAGCCGATGCGTCCGATGCCGTAGCCGATGGCAGCGGCGGGAGCGGCCAGATCGAGGGTCCGCAGGCCGCCGACCTTCGCCCACCAGCCCTGGAAGACTAGCGCGAAGATGCCCAACAAGAGTCCGCCAAACCAGGCAAAGCCAGCCGAATCCCACAGCACGCGCCAGCCCATTTCGCGAAACTCGATGGGCGTGTCGATGACGTGCCACAGCTTGGCACCCACGATACCGGCCACCAGGGTCACAGCCACCATGCTCACGGCATCCGCTGAGACGCGCGCGCGGTGGAAGCTACGGTCCATGACAAAAGCGGCCGCAACGGCAGCCACCCAGAGCATCAGGCCGAAGGTCGGCAGATTCAGGTGCCAAAAGTGCAAATAGGGAATCATCGTTCCTCAAGTATAGCCGGACCAAACGGCGGAAACCGCGCGCCCGCCATGCGGGCGGGGGACCGAACAGCCCGGATTTGCACAGGCGCGCTTGCCCTGCGGCACTCGATTCAGGCGATACTGGATGCATGGCTACTCTCAGCTACCAAGGTCTTGAGATCCTCTATACCCGCCAACAGATTGCCGAGCGCGTTGCCGAGATGGGCGCGGAGATTACCCGTGACCTGAAGGGCGAGAAGCTGGTGATGGTGGGCGTGCTGAAGGGCGCGGCCCCGTTTCTGGCCGACCTGTCGAGGGCCATCCAGGCCGACGCCACTTTTGACTTTGTGGCCACCTCCAGCTACGGCCAGGGGCAGCGGTCTTCCGGCGCGGTCAAGCTGATCAAGGACCTCGATGAGCCAATCGAGGGCAAGAACGTCTTGGTGGTCGAGGACATACTCGACACCGGGCTGACGCTCTCTTACCTGCGTAAGCTCTTCCTGCAGCAGCGTCCCAAGTCGTTGCGCATTGCCACGCTGCTCGACAAACCTTCCCGCCGCATCGAAAAGATTACGGCGGACTACGTGGGCTTTTCCATTCCCAACCTCTTCGTCATCGGCTACGGAATGGATTACGCGGAGCGCTACCGGAACCTGCCCGACATCTGCCTAATGACGCCCGATCATCCCGAGTAGGGAGCGTGGCAGCAAAGCAAAAGCCGATGCGCCGATTCCGCGCAAGGCCCGCCCCAAGTTGTGTCCATCTATCTGGTCGCGTGCAATTGCAAGCACTATACTTACTCGTGGAGATTTTCCGGTGAACCGCAGACTGAGAGCGGCCTTTCTCCCGGCAAGGAGCATGACATCATGACGACAACCATCCCCGTTCAGGGCGCAGATTTGAAATCCGGCAACGGAAACTTCGATTCCGCCGCGTTTACCGCGGCAACTCTGGCAAACTGGCAATCACTGGCAGCCATCATCGACCACACGCTTCTGAAGCCCGACGCCACACGAAAGCAGGTGGAGAACCTGTGCGACGAGGCAATTCGCTACCGCTTCGCCTGCGCCATGGTGAACCCGCTATGGGCCTCCACGGCAGTCGGCGTGCTGGCAGGCAGCGGCGTTCCCGTGGGCGTGGTGATTGGCTTTCCTTTGGGCGCGTCGCTGGCGTCCACGCTCCGCCAGGAGGCGGCGGCGCTGATCAAGCTGGGCGCGCGCGAGCTGGACATGGTGATCCCCATCGGCCTGCTCAAGAGCGGCGACTACGAGGCCGTGCAGCAAACCATCCACTCTGTGGTCACCGTTGCCCACCATCACGGAGTGCTGCTCAAGGTGATCCTGGAGAACGCGCTTCTGACCATGGAAGAGAAGCTGCGCGCTTCAGAGATCGCCATCCAGGCCGGAGCGGACTTTATCAAGACCTCGACGGGTTTTGCCTCGGGCGGCGCAACCGCGGCCGACGTGGCGCTGATGCGCGGCGTGGCCGGCAGCCGATGCGGCGTGAAGGCAGCGGGCGGCATCCGCACCCTGGCCACCGTGAAGGCCCTGCTTGAAGCCGGCGCCAGTCGCATCGGCGCTTCCGCCTCGGTGGCCATTGTGCGCGAGCTGGGAGCGGAGTAAGAACGAGGGGGTAGGGATTAGGGCCCTGAGCGAATTCAGCGACTGAGCAGCCAGCAGCAATCTGCAAGTCCCTGTTTCGACAACCCAGACAGATTGCCCATGTAGCTTCTGATCCCTAACCCCTGTTCCCTAATCCCTGTTCCCTGCACTGTTATGATTCCGTTCAACACACATGATCTCTACTCCACCATCTCCGAGTAATGAACCCGAGCTTGAGGGCGACTACCGCCCGGCCAACCCGGCAACCCCTGGGGCGCATCTCGACCCCGTGAATATCCGCGTGGAACCGGCGGATTTGGCGTACCTGATGCAGCTTGCCGACGCGCTGAACACCACGCTGGACCTGGAAACCCTGTTCCAACGCACAGCGGAGCTGGTGCGCGCGGTCATCCCTTACCGCATCTTTGCCATTCTGCTGGTCAACGACCGCACCCGCGAACTGCGTATGCGCTTCCAGATCGGCCACACAGCGGACGTGGAGAGGCTGCGCGTTCCCATGGGCAAAGGCGTAGTCGGCCAGGTGGCGCTTACTCGCCAACCGGTGATGCTCAACGACGTTTCCAACGCGGAACATTACATCCCTGCTATCCCCGGTGTGCGCTCCGAACTAACTGTGCCGCTCATCGCCAAGAACCGGCTGATCGGCGTGGTGGACATCGAAAGCGAAGAGGCTGACTACTTCAGACCCGAGCACCTTCGCCTGCTGACGCTGACCGCTTCGCGCATCGCCCAAGCCATCGTAAACGCCAGACTTTATGCGCGCGTCTCCCGCCAGGCGCAGGCGCTCACGGTGCAGAACGAGATTGCCACGGAGTTGACCTCGATTCTGGATCTGGACCCGCTGCTGGAGCGGGTTGGGCAACTGCTGCGCCGCCTGATCGATTATCAGATGTTCACCATTCGGCTGCTGGACGAGAAGGGTGAAACGCTGATTACGCGCTACGCCTGGCGCTTCGGTTCCGCGGAGGCCCCTCTGCGCCGTGTTCCGGTCACCAGCGGACTGGTGGGCGTGGCGGTGCGCGAGTGGCGGCTGGTGAACGTGCCCGACGTTCGCAAGGACGCGCGCTACGTGCCCATGAACGCCGAAACCCGCTCGGAGCTGATTGTGCCACTGTTTCGCAAGGGGCATATCATCGGCGTGCTGGATCTGGAGCACACACACGTAGGCTTCTTCAACGAAGAGCACGAGCGCATATTGACCACCCTGGCCGCGCAAGTGGCCATCGCCATTGAAAATGCGCGGCTCTACCAGGCGGTGCGCTCGCAGGAGCAGCAATTGGAGCGCGACCTGGCCATGGCGCGCGAGGTACAACTGCGCCTGCTGCCAGCCGCGCCGCCCCAGATGGCAAACGCGGAGATGGCGGTGTGTTTCCTGCCCGCGCGCACCATCGGCGGCGACCTCTACGACTTTGTGGACTACGGCCCCGGCCACACCGCCATCGTGCTGGGCGACGTGAGCGGCAAGGCGGCTCCGGCGGCCCTGTTTGCGGCCCTTCTGAGCGGCATCATGCGCTCAGCGGCGCAGCAACGGCCGGAACCAGCCCGGATGCTTGCCCAGTTGAACGATGCGCTCCAGGTACGCAAGCTGGAATCGCAGTACGTGACCATGCTTTTTGCCCTGTGGAACGATGAGAGCCGCACCCTGCAAGTGGCCAACTCGGGCGCGGTGCAGCCCGTCTTCTGCCGCTCCGGCCAGTCCACTACCGTGCGCGCCGAGGGCTTCCCGCTGGGGATGTTTCCCAACGTGACCTACGAGGAACTCAGCGTGGGCGCAGAACCGGGAGACGCTTTCGTCTTTGTGTCGGATGGAATTCTGGATGCAGAGGACGCCAAAAGCGAGATGTACGGCCAAGAACGGCTTACCGCGCTGCTGTGCAGCCAGCGCAACCACTCCGCGCAGCAAATAGCCAACGCCATACTCGCCGATGTCAGCCGCTTCCAGGGTGAACAGGAACGCTTCGACGATGAAACGATCATTGTGCTCAAGGTGCGGTGAGAATGACAGGGTTAGGGGATAGGGATTAGGGATTAGTCGCCAGCTCCTAACCCCTCGTCTCTCCTCCGTTGTTAAACTTGAACCAGATCCACACCCCGGAGTCCCTTTGCACACTGCGACAGAAGAACGCATCATCCGCCCAGCCAAAAGTGTTTCCGGCAGCCTGCGGCTGCCCGGCGACAAGTCCATCAGCCATCGCTACGGAATGCTGGCCGCGTTTGCCGAAGGCACTTCGCGCTTTACCAACTTTTCTACCGGCGCCGACTGCGCCTCGACGCTCAGTTGCATGGAGGCGCTGGGGGCCCGGATGCGCAGGCTCGAAGACGGTACTGTGGAAGTCACCGGCATGGGCGGACGCGTGACGCCGGCAAAGACCGCGCTGGGTTGTGGCAACTCCGGCTCGACGATGCGCATGATCTCTGGCCTGCTGTCGCCGCAAGAGGGGCGCTTTACGCTGGTGGGCGACGCTTCACTTTCACGCCGGCCCATGGAGCGGATTCTCAAACCTCTGACAGCGATGGGCGCGCGGCTTACACTCACCGAGGGCCATGCGCCGTTGACCATTGAAGGCGGCGCGCTGAAGGCTATCGATTACACCATGCCGGTTCCCAGCGCCCAGGTGAAAACCTGCCTCCTGCTGGCCGGTCTGCAGACGGGCGGCACAACCACCGTGCGCGAGGCGGTACGCACCCGCGACCATAGCGAACTGGCCTTGCGAGCCTTCGGCGCGACGCTGACGCGGACCGTGGACTCGGTATCGATCTCCGGGCCGCAAGCGCTACACGCCATCGAGGCCGCTGTGCCCGGCGATATTTCTTCCGCGGCATTCTTCCTCTGCGCGGCGGCCTTGTTTCCCGGCTCCAGCCTGGTGTTTGACTCGCTCGGCCTCAACCCCACGCGCGCCGCGCTGCTGGACGTGCTGACCGCGCTGGGCGCGCGCATCAGCGTACTGAATCTGGAAGAGAAAAACTCAGAACTCGTGGGCATGGTGCAGCTCACCGCGCCGCCCGAAGGACTGGGTACAACAGAAATTTCAGGCACGCTGGCCGCGCAACTGATCGACGAGCTACCGGTGCTGGCCGCCATTGGCCCAACCACCAATGGCGGCATCCGCATCCGCGACGCCAGGGAACTGCGCGTGAAGGAGTCTGACCGGATTGCCCTGGTTGTGAAGAATCTGCGCGCCATGGGCGCCGAGGTTGAGGAGTTCGAGGACGGCCTGGATGTGCCCGGCGGCCAAACGCTGCATGGGGCCACCATCGACTCTGGAGACGACCACCGCATCGCCATGGCCTTCAGCGTGGCCGCGCTGCGCGCCGAGGGGGAAACGCTGATTCAGGGCGCGGAATCGGTTGCCATCAGCTTTCCGGAGTTTTTCAACCTGCTGGAACTGGTGGCGGAACGATAAAGCTGAGTTTCTGAATTTTAAAACCTGAATTCGGCAAAAACGGAAAGGCCCGGCAGTTTGCCGGGCCTTTCCGTTTTTATGCCATTAAGAAAAACTACTTGACGGCCGGCGCAGCGGTTGAAGACTCCGTGGTCTCCTTGACAGCCGAGACTCCGGGAACGACAGGCGCCGCCTTCACTTCGCCCGAGGCTGCCTCCTCCAGGTTGATGCCGTAGTGCTGCAACGTCGTGGACAGCGTCTGGTAGAGGCCGGCGCGGTCCTTGGCGTAGGCGGCGTGAGCGGCAATCAGGGTGTCCTCCGCCGTTGCCAGATTGCGTTCCTGAAGCAGGACATTAGCCGTGGTCGAAGCGCCCAGGTGCAGCTTCTTGATCTCGGCATCGACGCTCTGCTGCTGAAAGTCTCTAGCGGCCATGGATGCTTGAACCTGCGCCCGATCATTGATCAGCGCAAACTGGGCATTGACCACCTGCA
>Ga0255356_1001777_pt1 | contig 13212 bp, 9 predicted proteins | sample HBST100metaG_FD_189944 | JGI IMG/M metagenome (GOLD analysis project Ga0255356, IMG submission 189944) | Peat soil microbial communities from Stordalen Mire, Sweden - H.B.S.T100 | ecosystem: Environmental > Terrestrial > Soil > Wetlands > Peat | place: Sweden: Norrbotten County, Stordalen Mire... | reverse complement strand
CTTGTGTTTCTCCGGTTCTTCACATGGAGTTTCGTGAATCAAGGCGAATGGCGGATAATGTCATCATCGTTTCAACCATCTCAACGCATGCAGATGCGCCACTCTCAGGTCATTCTGTAATGAAGATGACAAAACAGAATCTGGCGGTCGTTTCGATAGCTGCTTTGGCCGCTGTGCATTTTGTTGTCTGTGCGGTCTTTCATTCTGCATTGCACTCGAGTTTGATTCAACTCACGTCCGCACTGCTGGCAACGGTACTTTGCCTGCTAAGGGCGAAGGGATCGCACCGCAGTTACCTTCAGTTGCTCTGGAATGGACTGGGCATTGCCTTTTTCCTGTGGGCCTGCGGAGAGACCTACGACCTTTGGTGGGTCATTACCCAAAGCGCGCCCTTGAGCTATCCGAACCTAGCCGACTATTTCTGGATGCTATATTCCTTTCCGATCCTGTTGCTGGCATCACGGACGACAGATATCTCAAGAGAGGACTGGACCGGCATATTGGATATGGTCCAGGCATGTATCTCGGTAGGTCTGCTGGTTACGATCATCCTTCTCATCCCAGGCTTGGATGCACTTGAACGCGCTTACGATATTCAGGGCGTTGCCATGCTGTTCGCGTGCGCCATTCGCTACTCGACATCGGAGCGAGACGAAGACCGCACTTTCTTTCGCAATCTGACGCTCTATGTGGTTTCCTACTGTGTTCTCGGCCTGGTGACGCAGCTTGTCCCTTCGAGCCTTGTGGGGGACGGAAAGATGACGGATCTGGCCTTCAGCTATCCGTTTCTTATCTTTTGCGCCATCACCATCCGGCTTCCGGAGAAACTTCCGCTCCTGGAGAAATGGAAACTGCCGCGCATGATTCTGCCGGCCTACATTCATGGCATCAGCTCACTGGGGTTGGCCCTGACTTCAGTGGCATCGAGCGTGCTCATCACCGCACACCATGCGCGCTTCGGCGTGCCGGGACTGTTTCTTTCCTGTGGCGTATTTGCGTTGAGAACGGCGTTTCGCGAATCGCAACTGAAGCGCGCCCAGATGCAATTGGAATACGACAATCACCACGATCATCTGACCGGGCTGGCGAATCGCGCGCTTCTGACGCGCGAACTGGAGCGCCCCGGAAGTAAACACACTGGAAACCGATCGCTCCTGTTTCTCGATCTGGACCGCTTCAAAACGATTAATGACAACCTCGGACACGTATTTGGAGACCGGCTACTGATTCACGTGGCGGATACGCTGCGGTCGGTGGTTCGCCCGGGAGACATCGTGGCCAGGTTTGGCGGAGACGAATTTGTGATTCTGCTGAACAATTGCCAGGACGGAGTACGCGCCGAGGCGATCGCAGAACGCATCCTGAGCCGCTTGCGTTCTCCCATTCTGTTGGAGGGAAAGTCGATCCGTGCCGTTGGCAGCATCGGAATCGCCGCCCTGGCGGCCGGGGAAGGCACGGCACACCTGCTGCGCAATGCGGATGCGGCAATGTACGCAGCCAAATCGCTGGGTAGAAACCGGGTACGGATCTTCGACCAGTCCATCCTGGATGGGGCAGTGCGCCAGATGGAGATTGAGACAGAGCTGCGGCACTCGGTTCAGGATGGCTCGATCTCTGTGGCCTATCAGCCCGTTTATTCGCTGCAGAGAGGAAGTTTGGAGGGTTTCGAAGCGCTTGCCCGATGGGTCCATCCCAAGTTCGGCGTGATTTCGCCGGAGGAATTCATTCCCATTGCGGAAGAGACCGGACTTATCTCATCGCTGGGACAGCAGGTGCTTTCTCAGGCCTGCCGCCAGGTGGCCGCCTGGAATCGCCGATTCAAATCCAGCCTGAAGGTGAGTGTCAATGTCTCTGGATGGCAGTTAGCCGGCAAAGGCTTTCTCGAATGCGTTAAGGATGTACTGACAGATTCAAGGTTAGAACCGGAGCTGCTGAAATTCGAGGTCACGGAATCGGTATTGCTGAATGACCGGGAGACCGCTGCAAAGATGCTGACAGCCGCGCGCGCGATGGGAATTGCCATTTATCTTGACGATTTCGGAAAAGGATATTCCGCGCTCCATTACCTGCTGGAGTTTCCCTTCGACGTGATCAAAATCGACAAGAGCTTTATCAAGAATGTGGAGCGCGACGAGCGACACGCGACGGTGATGCGCACCATCGTTCAGCTTGCCAAGAAGCTCGAAAAGAGCGTTGTGGCGGAAGGCATTGAAACCCAGCCGCAACTGGAGTTTGTCCAGCGCATTGGCTGCGAGTATGCCCAGGGGTATCTTTTTTCGAAGGCTCTGCCGGCTGCGGAAATGATCGAAAGGCTGGAGTCTGAAATGGAAGGCCTGGAAGAGCCTCTCTTCTGTCTCCCCCCGCTGGCTGCAGACCTGCGCGCAAATCTGGAGGAATCCTTCAGTTAGACAACCCAGAGGTAGAGTTACCCCCTGGTTTCGCGGCGAGTTATCACGAAGCCTGAACAGATGTACCCCAAGAGCAAGATATGCATACTGACGCGACCACCTGGGAGCGGCGACCCTGCATAGCCCTCGACAGGATACTGTGACTCTGGTTTCGCTTCCAGCACATCCGCGTCTCTATAACATCAAATAGTGGAAGACCGCAGATCCCGCTTGAAACAAGCTGCGGATCTTATTCGCGGATGAGGGCAAAGTACTCCGCCACTTCCTGCCAGTTGTTGACGCGGACAAAGCCGGTGGCAGTGAAGTTGTGGGGCGCGGAATAGAGCAGGCCCTGGCCCTCGAAGCGGAGCAGGTTGCGGGGCAGGTCGTCGATGAGATAGTCGGCGCGCAGGATGGACTTGTTGCCGCAGAAAACGTAATTGGTGCAGGGAATGAAGGGAAAGAAGCGCTGCAGCCAGCGGTACTTGGGGCCGAGCGAGTTGGGAACGGTCATAGCCTGAGTAGCGATGAAGATCTCAAAGCGCGTGGAGAGGCTCTTGAGTACTTCCTGGGCGCCGGGCATCAGGGCCAGGTCTTCAAAGAAGTCCTCGGCGTCGAGGAAAGCGCGGAGCTGTTTCTGGCGATCGAGGGGAGTGATCTCCCACAGGCCCTTTCCGGCCAAGTCGTCGGGAGTCACGTCTTCGTCGAAGGTCTGGTTATAGCGGCGGAGATGCTCGGCGAGGGTGTCCGCCATGACCTCATCCATGTCGACACAGATACGCTGCAAGGCTAGCTCCTGGAGTGCGCGGGAATCCGCGACCGTCATTGACGAGGTTAACAGGATCTCCTCCTGTGGGGCCAAGCACCTGCGGTGCGGCCAACTGCCTTCGGCCGGTCCGCGCCAGAAAAAGGCGCGGAATGAGCAGGCTGATCCCTACTCCCTATTCCCTGCCTTCCCCTACTTGTCGAAGAACTTGCCTTTCCCTCCGTTGGCCCAGGGATCGTAGTGGGCGGCGAAGTTGGCGCGATGCTGCACGGACGGATGGCTGTAGGTCCAGAACTCGACAAAGGAGTTGGGGTTGGGGTCTTCCAACCAGGCCTCGCCCATGTGGTTGAAGGCGGAGACGGTGGTTCTCTGCGGGTCGGAAACCAGGCCGTGAAGGGCTTCCTGGCCGTAGATGTCCGCCTGGTGCTCGAAGTGGCGGCTGAAGGCGTTGCTGGCCGGCGCCAGAACGAAGCCGGCGATGGAGAGTGCGAAAAGAAGCACGAGAAAGCCCGGACGGGAGGCGAGCATTTGCGGTCCGAGCTGCCAGCGGCTGCCGAAGCGGCGGGCGAGCAAGCCGGCAAATCCGGCACAGGCCCAGAAGATGAAGAACGTGGCGGCAGACTCCCCCGCGATCATTTGGGGGATGTGGTTCAGAACGTAGTGGCCGCTCTCGTGGCCAAAGATGAAGAGGATCTCGTCGTCGGGCAGGCGGTCTGTAGCCGTGTCCCACATGACGTAGCGCTTGGTAGCGCCGATGCCGGTAACGTACGCGTTGAGGCCGTTCGATTTCTGGCTGGCCTTCATCAGGAACATGCGCTCGGGCGGAATGTTGGTTCCGGTGCGGGCGACGACGGTTTCCAGCTTGGTGACCAGCGCGGCGTGTTGCGCGGTGAGCGGCTCGTACTTGTTGAAGAGCGGCTCCACCAGCGGCTCAACGAAGACGGAGAGAACCGTGAGCGGCAGAGTGATCAGCCAGAGCCAGACCCAGTAGCGGCGTGGAGAAACGCGGACCACCCAGCTGAACAGCAGCAGCACGGGAGCGCCGACCAGGACGGAGAGCCCGAGCCCTTTCGCCAGATCGGTGAACCAACTGCCCCATCCCTGGACGCTGATCCCGTAATGGCGGCTGACCTGGTGGCCGATGACGTCGAGGGGCAGGCCGGCCAGGGTGGTAATGACGAAAAACGCGGCGAAGAAGAGCAGCCCTTGCATCCAGCGGCGGCGCAGCAGGCGCTCAGTCCATGCAGAGAGACCAGCAGCGGCCCGCGTTGAAAGCAGCAGCCAGAGCACGGCCAATCCCCAGAGGGAGCCGACAATGTCCAGAACCACCCGAATGCGGTTGAGGGTGATGGCGCGGGCCAGCTTTTCCGGCGGAAGCGAGTAGGCAGGCTGGGGGCTGGAGGGGGCGGCTGGTTGAGCCTGCGCAGGCTGGGACGGAGCGGGCTGGACTGCCCAGGCTCGTGGCGTGAGGCCGGCAAGCAAAAGTCCAAGACCGAGCGCCAATAACCATCGGCGTGCAAATTTCATGCGGTTCTTCCTCGTGGGAGCCGGATTCTGCGACAATCGGAGCCACAGATGCTTTTACTCGAGTCTTGCCAGCCAATGCCAGAAAAATCTTCCTTTGTGATGAGGCGGCCCGCTCTCAGGCGGGCTTTTCGCGTGGTGGTTACAGCTTTGTCGATTGCCTTGCCGGCCTTTGCAGGCGCGCAGCAGGCAACCCCGGTCTTGATGGATGCCATGACGACGGAGCTGCACCGGGCATTTACCTCGCTGGGCAAGCAGGGCGATGAAAAGCAGTTACCGCCTTACTTCCTAAGTTACTCGGTGAGCGACGCCAGTGAGGTATCAATCCAGGCACAGTTTGGTGCACTGGTGGGCAGCACGGCCAGCCATCAGCGCGTGGCCGACGTGCAGGTTCGTCTGGGCGAGCCGAAGCTGGACAACACCCATGGGACCCATCGCGGGACGGCGGTGAACAGCACGCAGCTGCCCCTCGGCGACGACCGGGAGGCTCTGGCGCGGTCGTTGTGGCTGGCGACCAATACGGGCTACGGCACCGCCTTGGACAACTACCTGCGGGTGAAGACCGAGGCCGAGGTGCGAGCCAAGGAAGAGGACAACTCGTCGGACTTCAGCCAGGAAGCGCCGCAAGTACATCTGGGCACGCCGGCGCCGGCGGTGAAGGTGGACCGCGCGGCATGGGAACAGCGAGTCAAGACGCTCTCGAAAGTCTTCCGCGAGTACCAGGACGTGAACCGGAACATGGTCATGCTGAGCGTGCAGAACGAAACCGACTACTTTGCGTCGTCGGAGGGTTCGCAGGTGCTGGCACCGCACCAGTTGGCGCGCGTGGTCATGCTGGCGCTGACGCGTGCTGACGACGGCATGGACCTGTTCCGTGTGCAGACCTTCGAGGCCAGCACCGTAGAAGAATTGCCCAGCGAGACAGAGATGGAAGCGGCCGTGCGGGAGTTGGGCAAGAGCCTGGAAGCGCTGCGCAAGGCGCCCATGACCGAGCCCTTCAATGGACCGGCGATTCTGTCCGGACGCGCCGCGGCGGTCTTCTTCCACGAGGTTCTGGGCCACCGGCTGGAAGGGCAGCGCCAGCGCGGCGACGAAGAGGGCCAGACCTTTACCAAGGAAGTCGGCAAGGAGGTTCTGCCCACGTTTCTTTCCGTGGCCGACGACCCCACCGTGACCACCTTTGGAAAAACCTGGCTGAGCGGCAGTTACGAGTATGACGACGAGGGGCAGAAGGCGCGCCGTGTGGGCCTGATCGACGACGGCGTCCTGAAAACCTTTCTCATGTCGCGCCTGCCGATTGCCAGCTTTGCCAACTCCAACGGCCACGGCCGAGCGCAGACCGGCCGCATGCCGACGGGTCGCCAGGGCAACCTGATTGTGACTTCGACCAAGAGCGTTCCGGAGACGGAGCTGCGCAAGCAGTTGGTGGAGGAAGCCAGGAAGCAGGGCAAGCCATACGGGCTCTACTTCGAGGACATCTCTTCGGGGTTCGCCGTGACCACGCGCAGTTCGCCACAGGCCTTTCAGGTCATTCCGCTGGTCGTGTGGCGGGTGTACGTGGACGGCCGGCCGGACGAGCTGGTCCGCGGCGTAAGCATTGTGGGCACGCCGCTGGCGGCGATGAAGCGGATTCTGGCCACCAGCGACAGGAGCGAGGTCTTCAACGGCGAATGCGGCGCGGAGTCGGGCTCGGTTCCGGTCAGCGCGGTGGCTCCGGCAATGCTGGTGAGCGAGATGGAAACCCAGCGCCAGCCGCAAGGCACGGCACGGCCGCCGATCCTGCCGATTCCGAGCGCGAGATAGTGAAAAAGCAGAGATCAGCGGTCAGGGGTCAGTAGAAAGAAACAGAGGCGCTATGAATTTGATTCGACCAATTGCAGCTTTTGCGGGAACAGGACTTCTGGTAGCGATTCTAAGCGGGGCGTGCCTAAGCGCATTCTGCCAGGATGCTGCCCAGCCAACCCGTGCCGACGCCGAAAAGGACCCGGTGTTGAAGGCGATGCTGGAAGAGCTGGGCCGCAGCAAGAGCCAGTTGCAGTTGCCGGGCTTCGAGAAGCCGTTCTTTATCCAGTACCGCATTGAAGAGGTCGACAACTTCCAGACGAAGGCGGAGTTCGGGGCCGGCGAGGGCTCGCAGCACAGCCGTCAGCGCGTGGCCCGCGTCACGGTCCGCGTGGGCGATTACAAAATCGACAGCTCGGGCGGTCGCGGCGACGGTTCACTGGAGCTGGCCACCCTGGACGACGATCCGATCGCTATGCGCTCGGCATTGTGGGCGGCAACCGATGAAGCGTACAAGAGCGCCTTGGCAGCTTATGCGCAAAAACAGGCTGCTCTGAAGCAGGTGCAGACACCGCCGCAAGCCGACGATTTCAGCCAGGAAAAGCCTGTGATCCGGCTGGAGGAACCACTTCGGCTCCAGGTGGACGAGCCGGCCTGGGAGTCCAGAGTGGCGCGCGACACAGGACTCTACCGCACCGACCCCACCGTGAAGGAAGGGCAGCGCGATGTGCGCTATTCAGCGGGGAGTTTTACAGCGCGGACCACGATCACTTGGCTCGTGAACAGCGAAGGGACTATCGTGCGCAAGTCCGCTTCGTTCTACCAGGAGAGCCTCGGCGTAGGAGCGCAGGCCGACGACGGCATGAGGCTGGACCGCTCCTACTCGACGAAGGGCGCAACACTCAAGGACCTGGACTCGCCCGAGGTTTTCGCGCAGCACGCGGTGGGGATGGTGGCTTCGTTAGCGGAATTGCGCAAGGCGCCGCTGGTGGAAGAGGAGTATCACGGCCCTGTGCTGCTGAGTGCCGACGCGGGCGCGGATACGGCACAAGTGCTGCTGGCGGGCGGGTTGGTGGCCACGCGGCCCAAGATGGGCACCGAGGCCCGCACCAATGGGCCGTTTGCCTCCAGCTACCATGCGCGCGTGTTGCCGGAGTTTCTGGATGTGGTCGACGATCCTGGTCTGAAGACCTATCACGGCAAAGCGCTGCTGGGCGCATACACCGCGGACGATGAAGGCGTGCCGGCGCAGGCTGTGAAGCTGGTCACCGCGGGACGGCTGGAGAATTACCTGATCGGCCGCGAGCCGGTGCGTGACTTTCCCCTCTCGAATGGCCACGGCCGCGCGGGAATTACCGGACCGCCTCGTCCAACCATCGGCGTCTTCAAAGTCAGCGCCAAAGAAGGCTTGAGCAAAGACGAGCTCAACCGCAAGCTGCTCGACCTGGCCAAGGACCGCGGCCTGAAGAGCGTCTATTACGTTGAAACCATGGGCGGCAGGCTGTCGCCGCGCCTGCTCTATCGCGTGGGAGCCGACGGAAAGCGCGAGCTGGTTCGCGGAGCGGCGCTGGGCGATCTGGACCAGCGGGCGCTGCGCTCGGGCGTTTTGGCTGCAGGCAAGGATCTGTTTGTCGCCAACCTCACCGTGGACGATGTGCCGGAAACAGTACTGGCACCGGCTCTGCTGGTCGATGACGTGACTGTTCGTCGCGCCAACGAGAAGAACGACAAGCTGCCGTTCTATCCGCCGCCGCAATAGGGAAAGGCAGGGAGTAGGCAGTAGAGAGTAGAAAACCCGGCTCCCTACTTCTTTTTCCAGGCGCCGACGATGGCTCCCATCACGATCATGCCGCCCAGCCAGAAACCGGCATTGATACCCAGCAGGCTGAGAGGGCGAACTTCGAAGACGTACTCTGTGCCCAGAGTAGTCGGAACCAGTCCGAGCCAGAGGAGCGCTGCCACCTTTACCCCGCGCAGAAGCGTCTGCCTTCCGGTGAGCTGCGTGACGCAGGAAATAGCTGTCGCGATAACGGCCGCGGAAATCAATGCCGTCCCGTACTGAAGAGCGGGGTTGATCGCGCCTGGCCCCGTGAGCCACGCCATGGTGCGGTCGATGCCGTTAAGCCACGACTGCATGAAGAACGAGTACCAGCCCGCTTCAAACAGGAAGCAGGCGATGGCCGCCACGAGGATTGCCAGATAGTTTTGCCGGACTCTCGGTTCCTGAGATTCCATACCATCCTCCAAGTGAATTCTTGTGCGAAAAAGCCCCAGCCTCGCAGGGATTGTAGCCCAGTCTGTGCAGACATCGACACGAAAAACTCAAGGGGATAAAGCGGCTGCAGCTCCCTAATCCAACCGCGTCAAAAAGGCATCGCCCTCGGCCGGATGCAGGTGGTCGGCAATGAACTCGGCCTGCTCGCGGTTATCGCCCTGGGGACGGATGCGGACCCAGTAGTGGTTCTCGCCCGGGAACTCGATGACCTGGGAGCCGGGGTAGCGGTCAATGAGTTGCTGCTTGAGCTTCAGCGCCCGATGCTCGCTCGTGAAGGCTCCGATCTGCACGCACCAGCGCCCGCCGGTGCCGATGGGCTTGGGAGCTCTGTAAACATCCACGCGAACGCGCGCGCTGCCCGCCCAGTAAATACCGGTGGCCTTGGCGGAGGCGATGGTCAGATCCACGATTGTGCCCTGTACAAAGGGGCCACGATCGGTGATGCGCATGGCGGCGGTCTGGCCGGTTTTCAGATTGGTGACCGTAATCAGCGAACCCATGGGCAAAGTGCGTTCGGCTGCGGTCATGGCGTGATCGCTGAAGACCTGGCCGTTGGCGGCTTTGCGGCCCTTGTAGGGCGCGGTGTACCAGGTGGCCAGCCCCTCTTCGCTCAAGATGGGCTCGTGGGTGCTTACATAGTCAATATCGTCGGCGCTAACGCCCCCGGGCGGCACCGGCGTGATGGGAATCCGGCCCAGGTGCGCTGATTGTTCCGGGGCGGGCGCGCCAGCCATCGGCGGAGCGGTTTGCGCCGGCGGCAACTTCGATACTTTGCTTTTGTGCCCGCAGCCAGAGACGACCAGCAGCACCAACACCAGAGCGGCGCCTGCAGCCAGTCGTTGCGCCACGAATTTGGTTTGGACTCGAATCATCAGCCGCGCGGACCCCTTGCCTTGTCGAACCGGTCGGCCAGATCGCGCAGCTTTTCTGAGGCGGTGCGCAGCGCGGAGATGGATTCGGCGCGCACCTGCGGAATCACGGCATCGTTGACATACGCGATGGCGTGGCGCAACTCCATTTCAATCAGTTCAATGGCCTCTTCGATACGGTGGGCTGCGCCACCCGGAGGCGGATTTGTGCTCATGGCAGGTAACCTCCTCGCGAAAAACTGTGGTAACTAACCTTCCCTTAAGTCTGCAATGCGGGCGACGGCGCGTCAATTGCCGACAATCCGAAGGTGCCGCACTGATCAACAGCGGGATGCACGTCGGACGCGGCGGGAATACCCTGCACTCGTCGCTCGCAAGAGTGACTTTTCCCGAGAAAAATCCGTCTGACAGGGTAGCGCAGAATCACGGCGGTCTTCCGGGTATGAGCTGAAAGAGACGGATCAGGCAGCACGCCGCCTTGCCGGACAACCTCCGTGAAATGAATCTTCCGCTGCCGGGAGCGCGATTTTTTTGCAGAGTGGAGCCACACAACCCGCCGGAAGTGGAGCCGTCGCCGCGGCGAACAGAGGTCGCGAGCAGCGGATGGCCTGGCTTGGCGTGTTTGTACTGTTTCTGGTGGCGGGCGGCGTTCTGGCCGGTCAGACCCCGCATGGCGCCGATCCCGAACATCCGCTGCCGGATGCGCCGCAGCCGCAAGTTCCGGTTCATCCCGTGATGAGAGCGGCAGGCCCGTGCCCGACCCCGAGCCCCGCGAAGCCCGCCGCGTCGCCTTCCGGAGCCAAAGATGAGGCTGCTGCAAACTCCCAATCCGGCGCGCCCACGGCACCTTGCCCGACGCGGCCGCCGACCTACTGGTTCGCACGCTTCCTTACCGGTCCGGAAGTAAAGCCGCTCACCCCGAAAGAGAAGGCCCGCCAGGCCATACGCAACGTGATCGATCCCTTCAACGCGATCACGATTCTGGGCAGTTCGGCCATCTCCGTGGGATCGGACGCGGACTCGGTCTACGGCCCCGGCATGGCCGGCTGGGGGCGCAGCGTGGGCGTCAGTTATACCCAGGACATCACCGGCGAGTTCTTCTCCACCTTTCTGATTCCGTCCATCATGCATCAGGACCCGCACTACCACCGCATGCCGAACGCCACGGTACGGCGCCGCGTTCTCCACGCCATCACCCAGGTGGTGTGGACCCAGGGCGACAACGGCGAGGGAATGGTGAACTACGCCGACATTGTGGGCGCGGCAATCGAGGACGAGGTGGGCAACCTGTATGTTCCGGGGCGGAGGACCAACCTCCCGGCCAGCGCGTCGCGCTACGGCATCGGCCTGGCCACGGCGCCCATCGACAACTTTGTCTCGGAATTTCTGCCCGACGTGGCGCGCCATGTCCACGTCCAAATTGTGGTCATCCAGCGGATTATCAACCAGGTAGCCAAGACGGACCCCTCGGGAACGCCGTAGGGCACATCTTTTGCCGCACGCCAGGACCGGCCCCCGGGATAGCACTCTCCCAGAATCTCCATCCCGTTCCCCCCGCTCCATTTACCGTTTAGCGGCGTATTTCGCCGTTCGCTGCAGGTTCGTTGGGTTGACCGCGGGGCGCGGGTACTCTAGAACTGGAATTTCAGCCCCTGGAATGCCCCATCGTATGGGCGCGTCAAAAGTTGAACAGGCCAGGGTTGAGCCGAGCGACCAACGCCGGCACCAAGTTTGATGGAGGAGATTGCACTTTATGTCCAAAGCGATCAAGTATGCCGAGAAAGCCGTCGTCTACGCGGCCAAGGGCGCGTGGGTAGTGTATGAGCGGCTGAACCGCATCAGCCCCAATCCCGCCTTCACTCCCAAGTGGAGCGACAAGCCCCTGCTCAAGAGCTATCAGAAAGAAAAGCCGCCACTGGGCTGGCCGCGCACCACCGATTCGCTCTGTCCCAAGTGCGTTCCGGAGATCCGCAAGCAGATTCTGGACGGCAAGCTGCCCCACGAAGTTCTGCTCAACGAAAAGGTCGGCGAGATCAAGGCGCAAATCATTGAGCGCGACGGTCAGATCCTGATGGTGAAGGACTGCCCCAAGCACGGACACTTCGAAGATCTGATGTCGATCGATCCGGAGTTCACCCAGCACCTGCAGGACAACTTCCCCGGCCGCGATATGCGCGCCCACAACGACGAGAAGCTGCACCACCATGGCACGTCGACCGTCACCCACGGGCGCGGCGCGGTGCTGACTATCGATCTGACCAACCGCTGCAACATGATGTGCGATCCGTGCTTCATGGACGCCAACCAGGTAGGCTTCGTTCACGAGCTGACTTGGGACGAGATCAAGACCATGCTCGACAACGCCGCCACCCTGAAGCCGCGGCGTCAGATGAGCGTGCAGTTCTCCGGCGGTGAGCCGACTCTCTCGCCCTACTTCCTCGACGCCATTGCCTACTCCCGCAAGGTGGGCTACAACAGCGTGCAGGCCGCCTCGAACGGCATTGAATTCGCCAAGAGCAAGGAACTGTGCCGGGCCGCTGCAGAAGCGGGCCTGCGCTACGTGTACCTCCAGTTCGACGGCATCGGCAACGCTGCCAACTCGCACCGCAAGGTGGGCAACCTCTTTGACGTGAAGTTGCAGGCCATCAACAACCTGCACGAAGCGGGCGTTGAAATCGTGCCGGTCACCACTATCATCAACGGCATCAACAACGAGCAGGTGGGCCGCATCATCCAGTTCGCCCTCGACAACCCCAAGACCATCAGCTTCCTGAGCTTCCAGCCGGTCAGCTTCACCGGCCGCGACGAAGAGATCAGCGACGAGCGCCGCATCGCGCAGCGCTATACCCTGAGCCACATGGCGCACGACATCAAGGCGCAGATGGGCTTTGGCGAGCCGAACCGCGACTGGTTCCCCATCAGCTTCATGAGCACCTTCTCTGACTGGGCCGACCTCATTCACGGGCCCAAGGCCGAGTGGGGCCAGTTGAGCTGCGGTTGCCACCCCGACTGCGGCATCGGCATGGCCATGATGATCGACAAGGAAACCAAAGAAGCCGCTCCTGTCACCGCCTTCCTGAATATGAGCAAGGTGGCCAAGGATCTGGCCAAGGTCAACGATGCTGCCCGCGGCAAGTGGATGTCGGTCATCGGCTTTGCGCTCGCTCTCTTGCGCAACTACGATCCCTTCCAGTCGCCCACGCACTTCAAGATCACCGATATGTTGAAGAAGATGGACAAGACCTTCAACGCCACCGGCAAGAACTACGGCAGCGTCAAGGGCGACCGCACTTTGGAAGACATCAAGCTGCGCCGCCAGGACCGCTGGAACTTCCTCTTCATCGCCGGCATGTGGTTCCAGGATCTGTTCAACTACGACTTCCGCCGCACCGAGCAGTGCATTATTCCCTATGCCACGCAGGAAGGCGAAATCAGCTTCTGCGCCTACAACACGGGGATCGGCTGGCGCAACATCATTGAGAAGATGCACATGACGGCCACGCTCACCAAGTGGTACGAGGAGCACGGCCGCCACGAGATCTTCGCCGGCGGCAAAAAGGTGAACATGCCTTTCGAGGGCAATAACCTGGTGCTCAACATGAACGACGT
>Ga0255356_1001775_pt1 | contig 13220 bp, 12 predicted proteins | sample HBST100metaG_FD_189944 | JGI IMG/M metagenome (GOLD analysis project Ga0255356, IMG submission 189944) | Peat soil microbial communities from Stordalen Mire, Sweden - H.B.S.T100 | ecosystem: Environmental > Terrestrial > Soil > Wetlands > Peat | place: Sweden: Norrbotten County, Stordalen Mire... | reverse complement strand
CCTCCTGAACTCACTGCTCGGTCAATGAAACGATTTTGGAAAACCGCCTGCGTCGTCCCTGAGGGACAGGATCATGCCGTGCAACTGGACGGCCGCCCCGTGAAACTTCCCAGCGGCAAGCCCCTGACCGTGCCTTTCGGCGCGCTGGCCGCAGCCATCGCGGAAGAATGGGCGCAGGCCGGGGAGGATTTCACCCCCGACGATCTGCCCATGACCCGCCTCGCCAGCACCGCGCAAGAACGCATCAACACGCACCGCGCGGACATCGTCCAGCAACTCGCGGCCTATGGCATGAACGACCTGCTCTGCTACCGCGCCGAAACCCCAGCCTCCCTCGTCGCGCAGCAAGCGCAAAGCTGGGATAAATGGCTGGACTGGGCTGGGGAGTTGCACGGCATCCGGCTGCGCACCACCGGCGGCATTCAGCCCATCGACCAGGCCCCAGAGATGCTGCCACGCCTGACCGACATTCTCTCCGGCTACAGCGACTACCAGCTTGCGGCGCTTGGCGTGACCGTGCCGGCACTCGGCAGCCTGATCCTCAGCCTGGCGTTGGCCTCGGGCCATCTGGACGCAGCTGAGGCCTGTGAAACCGCCATGCTGGACGAGCTATGGCAGGAGGCTCAGTGGGGCCAGGATAAGGAAGCCCTGGCCAGACGGCGGCGGATCAGCGACGATATCGCCGTGAGCCTGCGCTTCATGCAGCTCGCACGGCCTGAGGTCGCCGCTTAAAAGAACAACACGCTCAGCAGCAAATAGAGCGGCGTCATCACCAGAATCATAATGCCCGCATAGGCGAAGAACCCCGGCATCCTCACACCGCGACGGGAAGCGATCCCCCTGATCATCAGATTCGGTGCGTTCCCCAAATAGGTCACCGGCCCGAAAAACACCGCACCCGCGGCGATCGCCGTGAGCAACCGCGCGCTCCCGGCAACCAGGTCCGCCGCATGCCCCCCCGCCGCCTCGAAGAAAATCAAATAGGTCGGCGCGGCATCCAGCACCGCCGAGGCGATGCCGGAGGCCCAGAACCAAGCCAGCGGATCGGGCGCCAGCTTCGCCGACTGCAACAGCGTGAACACTGGCGGGATGGTAACGAAAATCGCGAAGAATAGAATCACGATCTCCCGCATCGTCACCCAGGCGAAGCGGTTATAGTTTCGCACCGCCCGGGGGGTGAAAACCTCGGATACCCCGATGCACACAAGTGTCAGCAGCATGAAAGCCAGCGCCTCGCCGGGCAGCGACACCCCCAGCAGCCGCACCTCACCCGGATGCCAGATGCCTTCCACCGGTGTGGCCACCACCAGCACCGCCAGCAGCAATATGTTCACCCCGCCGCGCACACGCAGCTTCCGCGCCGGCTGCAATACATCCCGCCGCGCGAGATATATATCCACCGCCAGGCACAACAGCAGGACGGGCACAGCCAGCACCAGCAGCGGCAGCCAGAGATGCACCAACGGCCACAAGAACGGCACCCCCCGCAGAAAGCCGACCAGCAAGGGCGGGTCACCCAGCGGGGAGAGGGCGCCACCGCAATTGCCCACGAGAATCACGAAGGCGATGATCAGATGCCGCAGCTCCCGCCTGTGCCCATTGGCCGCCAGCAATGGATGAATCAGCAGCAAGGCGGCGCCGGTCGTGCCCATGATCGAGGCCAGGAGCGTGCCCAGCAGCAGCAGCAGCACATTGCCGAGCGGCCGCCCCCATGGTCCGCCTTTTATGGAAATGCCGCCGCCCAAGGCATACAGCGCCAGCAGCAGCAGCATGAACGGCAGATACTCGGCGGCCACGATCTGCCCGAACCAGCCCACCGCCCCGCCCGCGCCGCGCAATACGGCCTGCTGCGCCAGCGCCAGCGCCACCCAGGCACCGATGAGCTTGCCCATATTGCGGTGCCAGAATCTCGGCGCAAGGCCGGGAAACACCGCGAAACTGATCAGCGCCCCAGCGAAGGGAAGCGCCTGAATGAGGGCTTCAACCGGCATAGGTGCTGACCTGAGCAACAAATCTCGCCCCCGCCGCGACCAGCGCCTCGGCGACATCCTCGCCCAGCGCCGCCGAGCCCGCACCCCATGCCGTGGCAATGGCATCTCGCGGCACCATATCGAACCCCACCGGCGCCTCCACGGTCAGCCCCTCGAAATCAAGCGTGCCGAAGCCCGACACCGGCAATCCCAGCATCCTAGGGTATTGTCCGGCCTCCCCAGCCTCGGACGACACGGCCTCCCCACGCAGCGCCAGATTCAGCGATAATAGAGGCTCGGCACCATGGCCGAACCGCTCCCGCCCATCGCCAATTCGCTCCTCCATCAACTGCCGGGCGATCTTCCACAAATAGAAAGAGGGGATCACCAGTCCACGGGCGCGTTTTATCTCCAGCGTCACGTCATGAATAACCGGCACATTGCCGCCATGGCCATTCAGGATAATAATCTTGTCCAGCCCATGCCGCAGCAGGCCGTCAAGCAGATCGCTCAGCACCTCCTTAAAATGTCCCGCCGTCAGCGCCAGCCCTCCGGGGCTCGCGCCGAAATAATCCGCAACACCAAACGGCAGGCAGGGCGCGACGAAGGTGGCGACCCCCGCCTGCGTGGCCCGCCGCGCGATGCGTTCGGCCAGCACATCCGCCAAAATATAGTCGCCCATGGGCTGATGCGGGCCATGATCCTCATGGCTACCCAGCGGCAGCAGGATAACGGGGCGCTTTTCCATCGCCCTGGCGAAGGCGGCGGATGTTAAGTCGCCCAAGCGGACACCGTGCTGCGATTCGATCATGATGGGAGTGTGCTGGCTCCCTGGACATTCTCCAAGCCGCAAGATTAATTGCAGGTACAATAATGGGATATGTCATGGACCTCATAGAGTCTGGGAACAAAATCGTTCCGGTCATTCTGTCCGGCGGTTCCGGAACGCGGCTCTGGCCCGTTTCGCGCAAAAGCTTCCCGAAGCAGTTTTGGCCCCTGATCTCCGACCGTTCCATGCTCGCCGAAACCGCCCTGCGCGCTGCGTCATCGGCATTCAGCCACCCCATCGTCGTTACCAACCAAGACCACCGTTTCGTTGTCGCCGAGCAGTTGCGCGATGCGGGCATCCATAGCGCCCAGATTTTGCTTGAACCCGTGGGCCGCAACAGCGCCCCGGCCATCGCCGCCGCCGCCCTGCTGGCTGCGGAGACAGATCCGGAAGCCGTGCTCTGGATCATGGCCGCTGATGCCTCCATCACCAACCTGCCCGCCCTGAACACGGCGCTGCAAGCCGCCGCCGCCGCCGCGCGCGCAGGAAACTTCGTCACCTTCGGCATGCGGCCCACCGCGCCGGAAACCGGCTATGGCTATATCGAACAAGGCGACGCCGTGGCGGGACTGCCCGGGGTGTTTCATGTCGCCCGCTTCCTTGAAAAGCCGAACGCCAAAACCGCCGCCGCCCTCCTGGCCGCTGGTGGGCATTTGTGGAATTCCGGGATGTTCATGTTCCAGGCCAGCCTGCTCCTTGCCGAGATGGAAGCTCTGGCGCCGGACGTGCTCGCTTCGGTCCGCGCCGCCATGCGGGCCCGCACGACCGATCTCGACTTCATCCGTCTGGGCTTGGAAGCGTTCAGCACCGCGCCGGATATCAGCATCGACTACGCCATCGCCGAGAAAACCGCCAAGGCCGTGGTTGTGCCAGCCGATATCGGTTGGTCGGATGTGGGCTCCTGGTCAGCCCTTTTCGAGATTGCCCCGAAGGATGAAAACGGCAATTTCGCGCAAGGCGATGTCATTCTGGAGGGGGCGCATAACAGCTATGCCCGCAGCGACGGCATTCTCACCGCCCTGCTCGGCGTGCGCGACTTGGTTGTGGTGACGACGCAGGATGCCGTTCTCGTCGCCCACAAGGACCAGGCGCAGAACGTCAAGAAAATCGTCGACCGGCTGAAGGCCCAGAAGCGGCCGGAGGCAGATACGCATAACCGCACCTACCGCCCCTGGGGCTTCTATGAGAGCCTGATCCATGGCGACCGCTTCCAGGTCAAACGCATCGTCGTCTGGCCTGGACAAAAATTATCGCTGCAAAAGCATTTCCATCGCGCGGAGCATTGGGTGGTGGTCGCGGGCTGCGCCTCCGTCACCTGCGACGAGGAAACAAGGCTCGTGCATGAGAATGAGAGCATTTATCTGCCGCAGGGCAGCCTGCACCGCATGCACAACCCCGGAAAAATCCCGCTGACCGTTATCGAGGTCCAGTCCGGCGCATATCTCGGCGAGGACGATATCGTCCGCTATGACGACACTTACGGCCGGGAATAGAGGCGACTAAGCCGCTTCTTCCGGCGTGCGCAGGGTCAGGGAAAGCGCATGCAGCCCGGTTTTAAACTCCGCGTTCAAAGCCTCGTGCACCGCTCGCGAGCGCTCGACGCGGCTTCGCCCGGCCAGGGATTCGGCAACCATCGCGATCCGGTAATGTGTCTCGCCGGCGGGAATGCCGTTCCGCCCGGCATGGCTCGCATGCTTGGCGCTTTCATCGGTGATCTCAAGCTGCGCCGGGGCGAAAACCGTCTGCAGCGCCGTGCCAATCCGTTCATACCTGGTTGTCATGTGTCATCCTGTTCTTCCATGCATACTGCCAGCACCCGAAATGCATATAATTGCTCCACCTTATGTGTTGCCAATTGCGGGCGAGCACGCACATTAAGGCCATGTTTTCCGCAAGCCGCAAGCCGCACGCTTACGCCCCCGACCCGGCCGCCCCCAGCCAAGGTTGCGACACACCCGGCTGCCCGCATGCCGGCGAGTTCCGCGCCCCCAAATCACGTAGCACTTTACGCGATTTCCATTGGTTCTGCCTTGAACATGTCCGTGCATACAATGCCTCGTGGGACTATTATAAGGGCATGTCAGAAGGCGAGATTGAGGAGCAGCTGCGCGCCGACACATCCTGGCAACGGCCAAGCTGGCCACTGGGCCAGGGCAGGCAGGCACGGCTGGAGGAGGCCATTGAGGCCGAGTTGCACGCATTTGCCTTCGGGACGCGGCCCAAACCGCCCCCTCGCCCAGATACGCCGCCGGAGCTGCGCGAAGCGCTCGACGTTCTCGGCCTGATCTGGCCGGTTACGCTGGAAGATGTGAAGACTAAATACAAAGCGCTTGCCAAGCAGCATCACCCCGATGCGAATAATGGCGACAAGCGCTCCGAGGAAAGGTTGAAGACAATCAACCTTGCCTACGCGGCTCTTCGTGGCAAACTGACCTCGTCCCCGGCGCCGGCAACGGATTGAGCGCCGCCGGAGATGGTGGCAAACCCTATCTCAGCGTGAAACAACAGGATCGAATTTATGAATAGTGTCGCCGCGATCTCCGAGTCCCGCACCACCCCGACATCGGCAATCAACCTGCCCGATATCACGGTCAAGGCGCGTGAGGTGTTCGGGATCGACTCTGATCTCGAGGTTCCCGCCTTCTCCCTGCGCACGGAGCATGTGCCCGAGATCGACCCGGCCTATCAGTTCGACAAAGAGACCACCCTCGCCATTCTCGCCGGCTTCGCCTTCAACCGCCGGGTGATGATTCAGGGCTATCACGGCACCGGCAAATCCACCCATGTGGAGCAGGTGGCGGCGCGGCTGAACTGGCCATGCATCCGCGTGAACCTGGACAGCCATATCAGCCGCATGGACCTCATCGGCAAGGACGCGATCGTGCTGAAGGAAGGCAAGCAGGTGACTGAATTCCGCGAAGGGATTCTGCCCTGGGCGCTTCAGCATGCCTGCGCCCTGGTGTTCGACGAATACGATGCCGGCCGACCGGATGTGATGTTCGTCATCCAGCGCGTGCTGGAGGTTGAGGGTAAGCTCACGCTGCTGGACCAGAACCGCGTCATCCGCCCGCACCCGGCCTTCCGCCTGTTCGCCACGGCGAATACCGTCGGCCTGGGCGACACTACCGGGCTTTACCACGGCACCCAGCAGATCAATCAGGGCCAGATGGACCGCTGGAACATCGTCGCCACGCTGAACTACCTGCCGCATGCGCAGGAAGTCGCCATCGTGATGGCCAAGCTCGGCATTCCCGCCACCGACGCCGCTTTCAAGAAGCGCACTGAGAGCATGGTGGCCCTGGCTGACCTCACCCGCGCCGGGTTCATCGCCGGGGACATCTCTACCGTCATGTCGCCACGCACGGTCATCACTTGGGCGGAGAATACCCGCATCTTCGGGGATGTCGGCTTCGCCTTCCGCCTCACCTTCCTGAACAAATGCGATGAGGCGGAGCGCAACACGGTCGCCGAGTATTATCAGCGCTGCTTCAACGAAGAACTTCCCACCGGCCTGCGTAAACCGGCCTGAACCGCATGAGCGCCCCCAGCGACCAAGGCAAGGCCGAGGATTTCAAGCGCGCAACGGCAAGCACATTGCGCGCTATGGCCCACAATACCGAGGTCCAGGTGGCCTATCAGCCTGGCCCTTCCGGCCTTGCGGGTAAGCGTGCGCGGCTGCCCAGCCCGTCGCGCGCCCTCGCCCCCCCGGAGATGGCCAAGCTGCGTGGCGCGGCGGACGCCATCGCGCTACGCCTGCGCTACCATGATGACGCCCTGCACACCGCCCGCCAGCCCGCCAGCCGCGATGCGCGGGAAGCCTATGATGCGCTGGAACAAGCCCGTGTGGAAATCATCGGCACCGCGAGCATGGCCGGGGTCGCCGCCAATCTGCGCGGGCGGCTGAACGAAGAGTGCGAAAGCAACGGCCTAGACCAGATGACCCAGCGCGACCAGCTACCGCTGGCCAAGGCCGTCGCCCTGCTCGCGCGCGAGCGCATGGACCCGGCCTCGATCCCGGATTCGGCGCGGCATATTCTCGGGCTGTGGCGTGACACGCTGGGCCCGGACGCCGAGGCCGCCCTGGACGAACTGGCAGCCGCCCGCACGGACCAGCCCCATTACATCCGCGCGGCCCGCAAGCTCCTGGCCGCCGTTGACCTCGCCGAAGCCGAGAGCGAGACAACCGAGAACGAGGATGCCAGCGGCGACCAGGATAACGGCGAGGAAACGCCCCAGCAAAACAACTCCCAGGACGATGAGGGCGAAAGCCGGAGCCAGGAGGCCCCGCTGCTCGCGGCACAGCCCGAGATGGCCGAAGCCGAGACTGGCGATGAAGAGACCGGCGAGGATAGCGAGGACGAGAACATGGCCGCCGAGGCCGGCGATGCGCCCGCGGGGCCACAGAACCGCCGCTCCTCCATGCCGTCCGACGATACGTCGTCCTACCGCGCTTTCACCCGCGTCAACGATGAGGAAATCGACGCCGAGGATCTTTGCGACCCGGAAGAGTTGAGCCGGCTCCGCCAACTGCTCGACCAGCAATTACAGCATCTGCATGCCGTGGTGGCCAAGCTCGCCAACCGCCTGCAACGCCGCCTGCTGGCGCAGCAGACGCGCGCCTGGGAGTTCGACCTCGAGGAAGGCATGCTCGACCCCGCGCGGTTGTCGCGTATCATCGTCGACCCGTTGCTGGCCCTCACCTACAAACGCGAGCTGGATACCGATTTCCGGGATACCGTCGTCACCCTCCTCATCGATAATTCCGGCTCCATGCGTGGCCGCCCGATCACCGTCGCGGCCATGTGCGGGGATATTCTCGCCCGCACGCTGGAGCGCTGCGCCGTGAAGGTGGAAGTGCTGGGCTTCACCACCCGCGCCTGGAAAGGCGGGCACAGCCGCGAGCAATGGGTTGCCGCCGGTAAGCCCCAGCATCCCGGCCGGCTCAACGACTTGCGGCACATCATCTACAAGGCCGCCGACACACCCTGGCGCCGGGCCCGCAAGAACCTCGGCCTGATGCTGCGCGAAGGGCTGCTGAAGGAGAATATCGACGGCGAGGCCCTGCTCTGGGCCTATCGACGCCTGCTCTCCCGGCCCGAGCACCGCCGCATCCTCATGGTCATCAGCGATGGCGCGCCAGTGGATGACTCCACCCTCTCCGCCAATGCTGGGAACTATCTGGAGCGGCATCTGCGCGACGTGATCCGCGAGATCGAGGCGCGCGAGGCGGTAGAACTGATCGCCATCGGCATCGGCCATGACGTGACCCGATATTACCGCCGCGCGGTGACGATCGTGGATGCGGAGGAACTGGGCGGCACCATGATGCGCAAGCTGACGGAACTATTCGACGAGGACGCTGACGAGATCTGGTCCCGCGTTTCCGCCCAGCACGCCGCCCTTATCGCGTAGTCGAGGGGCAGGCCGCGGCGGTCTCGACGGTGCCTATGCCCGGCGGATGCAGGCGCAGATGCAGGATGCTACCCAGCTGGTACGCGACTGCGATTGAGTGAAGATACTGGCACGGCTTGGCCAGATGGTCTTCGCTATTGAAAAAATCTCGCGCCGGATAGCGGCTCAGGTTCGGCAGGACCATGAATGTGCCACCATGCACGGCATAAACACCCGCCACGGCGGCAAACGTGTCCGGTGGCACCTGCGCGGTCACGAAGTCCACCGGCAAGCCGCCGATAACGATAACCTTGTCAGCCGCCTCCCGCGCCACGAACCGCGCAATCAGCACCGTGCCGTAGCCATTGGCAATGTCACTTGCCGTTGGCCCGGCCCGAGGCGGCAAGTTCAGCAGCGCCTTGTCGGCATCGTCCAGATTATTGTCGATGCGGTCACCCTCCTCATTGTACTCGCTCGCCAGCAGAGCTTTGGGGTTGATCGCATTTGTCCGGGCAATCGGCATTTCCGCCAGCGCCTCCAGCCCATCGGCCAAAGTGCAGCAAAACGCCGCGCCCAGCTCGCGCGGCAGCGGCAATGTGCCGAGTACATGCCGGTCGTGGCGCAGGAGAAACGCGCCATCGACGCTCGACCAGTATTGCGCCCTGCTTGTGCTGTATTGCTGCAGCTCCATCGGCATATATAGCACGTCTCCGGGGCGCAGCAGCGCCTGATACCGGGCGAAAATATCGTCCAGTCCAATGCCGACCGCAATGCCGGCATTCTCGCAAGGCAGCGCCAGCATGGCGCCAATGACGGCGCAGGAATGCGAATACGGACCGTTGGACCCAGCAAGAATCACAAGCTTGGGTGAAGGCAGCGCGCTCAGCCGTTCGGTCTTCTGCTGCAACTCCAGCCGCAGCACTCCCAGCGAGAGCGGGCGGTCCAGCAGCGTGCCGAATACCACGAGATAGATTGCGACCGAGACAGCAGAGAGCCAGACTAGACGCCGCACCGGTCAGAACTGAAAATACAAAAACGGCACGGCCGCCGGCGCAAAAAATAGCGCCTGCACGCTGAGGGCGAAACTGGCGGCAAGTGCTGCGCTCCGCCGCATCTGACTCATGCTGTGCAGTTCCGGCAGCGCCAGCGCGATGAACCAGCCCAGCGCCAGAAACAGAATTGCCTGCGGCAGACTCAGCGTCCTGGCATCCCCCAGATATGGCAGCACTGGTACGCCGTGCCCGAACCAGCCCAACACCGGCAGCACATGAATGAATATATCTGGAATCGCCAAGCCGTTGAGGCCCGACAGGCCACGGTAGAAATCCACCGCCGCGCCGAAGTCCGCCGCGCGGAACGGCACCCAGGCCAGCAGCACGCAGAGCAATGTCAGCCCCCAGCCCAGAAACGCCGGAATGCGCAAGTGCAAACGCTCAGACCAACCATGGATGACAAGATACGCCCCATGCAGCCCGCCCCACAGCACAAAGCGCCACGCCGCTCCGTGCCACAACCCGCCCAGCAGCATCGTCGCCATCAGGTTGAAGATGCGCCGCCTTTCGCCATGACGATTACCGCCCAACGGAATGTAGAGATACTCCCGCAAAAACCCGCTCAGCGTGATGTTCCAGCGCCGCCAGAAATCGCTGATATTCCGGGCCTGATACGGGCTGTTGAAATTGATCGGGAAATGAATGCCGAACATGCGCGCCAGACCAATTGCCATGTCCGAATAGCCCGAGAAATCGAAATAGATTTGCAGCGCGTAAGCAAGCAGCGCCACCCAGGCCTCAACCAGCGTCACCGGGTCATGCCGCGCCGCCGCGGCGAAGCCTGGGTCGGCAAAGCGCGCCAGGCCGTCCGCCAGCACAAGTTTTTTTGCCAACCCCAACAGAAAAATCTCCGCCCCTGCGGCTAAATGCTCCCGCCACTCGAATCGCGGCTGCAACTCCGCAAATTGCGGAAGAATATGCCGTGGCCGCACGATGGGCCCGGCAATAAGATGCGGAAAAAACGCGATGAAACAGGCATATTCCAGAAACGGCGTGCCCTGAATGTCCCGCCTGCGCGTATCCACCAGATACATGATCTGCTGAAACGTGAAGAAGCTGATGCCCAGCGGCAGATAAACCCCGCCAAATGGCTGCGGTGCGCCCAGTACCGTGGCCACGAACCCGGCATATTTAAAAAAGCCCAGCAAGCCGAGATTGAACACCAGCCCCAGCACTAGCCAGCGCCCCGGCCAAGTGGAGGTGCATATCCGCCGCCCCAGCCAGAAATTCGTCAGAATGGAAAACACCAGCAGCGCCAGGAGTACCGGCTTCCACCACGCGTAAAAAGCCAGGCTGCATGTCAACAGCCACCACAAGGCAGGCTGGCGCCCCAGCCGCGCCCAAGCCAAAAAGCCGCCAAGCGCCACGGGCAGAAAGACCAGAATGAACAGCCTGCTGTTGAAGAGCAATTTTTTCGCTCGTTTAGGTTGTATTCATGCAGCTGTACCGCAATGCACGGCGCTGGGCAATTGGACCTGAGGCGCAGCAATGCTATAGCGCCGCGCCACCTTATTGGTTTCCTATGAACGAGACGCCGTCCACCCATCCTGCCCTTCTCCCCTCCGGCCTGCGGGACGTCCTGCCGCCGGACGCCGAGCTGGAAGCACGCTCCGTCGAAGCAATCATGGATTGCTTCGCGGCGCACGGCTATCAGCGCGTCAAGCCGCCGTTGATGGAATTCGAGGATAGCCTGTTCTCCGGCTCCGGCGCCGCCACGGCTGAGCAGACTTTCCGTCTCATGGACCCGGAAAGCCAACGCATGCTGGGCCTGCGCGCCGACACCACGCCGCAAATCGCCCGCATCGCCACAACCCGCCTGGCCCACGCGCCACGCCCCTTGCGGCTAGCTTATGCCGGGCAGTGCCTGCGCGTCCGCGGCTCGCATTTGCAGCCGGAGCGCCAGATCGCCCAGGCCGGCATCGAGCTCATCGGGAATGATACCGCCGAAGCAGATGCCGAGATTATCCTCACGGCCGTCGAGGCCCTGGCGGCTGTCGGCCTGTCGAGCCTGAGCATCGACCTGACGATCCCGCAGCTGGTACCGCATCTGCTCAGCCTCCATTCCAGCAAGGACCAACCCGCCCTCATCCGCGCGCTGGACCGCAAGGACGCGGCGGAAATTGCCGAACTGGGCGGAGAGGCCGCGCCGCTGCTCCTGCAATTGCTGGCGGCGAGCGGCCCGGCTGAGCGCGCCGTCCCGGCGCTGCTGGCCATTGCCCTACCGGATGAGGCGAAAGCCCAGGCCATCCGGCTGGCGGAAACCGTGGCAGCGATTCGCAAAATTCGCCCGGACCTGCCCCTCACCACCGATCCTGTGGAGTTCCGCAGCTATAAATACCATACCGGCGTGTGCATGACCCTGTTTGCCCCTGGGCGGCAGGCCGAGCTGGGCCTCGGCGGGCGCTATCTGTGCGGCGATTCGGAACCCGCGACCGGCATCACCCTGTATCCGGACATCATCGCCGCCATTGCGCCGGCTTCGAGCCTGCGTCCGCGCCTCTATCTGCCTTATGGCACGCCCGCTACTGCGGCGGCGTCCTGCCGGGCGCGGAACTTCGCCACCATAAGCGGCCTGGCGCCGCATGAAGCCCCTCGGGACGAGGCGCTGCGCCTTGGCTGTAGCCATATTTTTTCAGACGGGACGATCACCCCGCTTCTTTAAGGACTTACTATGACCAACGTAACGATTATCGGCGCGCAATGGGGTGACGAGGGCAAAGGCAAGGTAGTGGACTGGCTCGCCAGCCGCGCCGACATCGTCGTGCGCTTCCAGGGCGGACACAATGCCGGGCACACGCTGGTGGTCGGCAACCAGACCTATAAGCTCTCGCTGCTGCCCTCCGGCCTGGTACGCGGCAAGCTCGGCATCATCGGCAACGGTGTCGTCATCGACCCGTTCGCCCTGCTCGCGGAAATCGCGCGCGTTAGCGCCCAGGGCCTGCCAGTATCTCCGGAAACCCTGCGCATTGCCGACAATGCGCCGCTAATCCTGCCCCTGCACGCGGCGCTGGACAGCGCCCGCGAAGCCGCACGCGGCGACCGCAAGATCGGCACCACCGGGCGCGGCATCGGCCCGGCCTATGAGGACAAGGTGGCCCGGCGCGCGATTCGCGTTTGCGACCTCGCGGAGCCGGAAACACTCTCCGCCAAGCTCGACGAGCTGCTGCTCCACCATAACACGCTGCTGGCTGGCCTTGGCGCGCCGACCTTCAAGAAGGAAGACGTGCTCGCCAGCCTGCTTGAGCTGGCGCCGAAGATCCTGCCCTACGCCGAGCCGGTGTGGGAACGTCTAGCCGCCGCCAAGCGCGCCGGTGAGCGCATCTTGTTCGAGGGCGCGCAGGCGGTGATGCTGGATGTCGATCACGGCACCTACCCGTTCGTCACCTCCTCCAACACCGTGGCGGGCACTGCCGCCTCCGGCAGTGGCATGGGGCCGGACGCCATCGGCCGCGTGCTCGGCATCGCCAAGGCCTATTGCACCCGTGTCGGTTCCGGCCCGTTCCCGACCGAGCTGCACGACAAAACGGGTCAACTGCTCGGTGAGCGCGGGCATGAGTTCGGTACCGTCACCGGCCGCAAGCGCCGTTGCGGCTGGTTCGACGCCGCATTGGTCCGTCAGGCCGTGAAGGTCGGCGGCATCCAGGGCCTGGCCCTGACCAAGCTGGACGTGCTGGACGGCTTTGCCGAGCTGAAGCTCTGCACGGGCTACACGATCAACGGCCAAACCTACCGGCATCTGCCCGCCGGAGTCGCGGCGCAGGCAGCGGCGCAGCCCATTTACGAGGTTCTGGAAGGCTGGAGCGGCTCCACGCGCGGTGCGCGCTCCTGGGCGGAACTGCCGGCAGCGGCAATCAAATACGTCAAGCGCATCGAAGAGCTGGTAGAAGCCCCGGTCACCCTGCTCTCAACCAGTCCTGAGCGCGACGACACAATCCTTATGGAAGATCCGTTTGCCAGCTGATCATCCCTCCCTGCCCT
>Ga0255356_1001770_pt1 | contig 13253 bp, 13 predicted proteins | sample HBST100metaG_FD_189944 | JGI IMG/M metagenome (GOLD analysis project Ga0255356, IMG submission 189944) | Peat soil microbial communities from Stordalen Mire, Sweden - H.B.S.T100 | ecosystem: Environmental > Terrestrial > Soil > Wetlands > Peat | place: Sweden: Norrbotten County, Stordalen Mire... | reverse complement strand
GCCTTATTGCTACACCCGAACTGGCTGCAAAATGTGAATCGCTTCCGGAGGCCCAGCGGTGAATCCCGTTCCTGACATCTACCGCATCCTCCCCGAGGTGATTCTCACCCTCACCGGTGCCGCCGTCATGGTGATTGACGCCTCGATTCCGCCCTCATGGCCGCGCCGCTTCTTGGGCTGGGTTGCCGCCATCGGCACCACCATCGCCCTCTGGGCCAGCCTCTGGCAGCTTTCACTATCTGAAGGAACCGGCTTTTTCGCCACTGTCGAAACCAGCGCCTTCACGGTCTTCTTCCATGTCCTGATCTGCGGCATCGTTCTCGTGAGTCTTCTGCTCTCTCTCGATACACTGCCGCAACACAGCCACCACCAGGGCGAGTATTATGCCCTCATCGTATTTGGCGCCGTCGGCATGTGCCTGCTCACCAGCGCCGTTGAACTGCTCGTGGTCTTCATCGCCCTCGAAATTTCCTCCATCTCCACCTACATCCTCGCCGGTTACCGCAAACAAACAGGCCGCGGCCCCGAAGCCGCCATCAAATACTTCCTCCTCGGCTCGTTTGCCACCGCGTTTCTGCTTTACGGCATTGCCCTGATCTTTGGCGCCACCGGCACCACGCAGATCTATCAGATTGCGCGGCTCGCCCCCGTCGCACAGAACCAGGCGCTCGTTCTTGCTGCCCTGGCGCTCATGCTGGTCGGCATTCTCTTCAAGGTTTCCGCAGCGCCCTTCCACGTCTGGACGCCCGACGTCTACGAAGGCGCGCCCTCGCCCGTCGTCGCTCTGATGTCCACCGCTCCCAAAGCCGCCGCCTTCGCTCTGCTCCTCCGCGTGGTCTATGAGATGTTCCCCAATCTCCACGCTATCTGGGCGCCGCTGCTCTGGATCGTCGCCGTACTCTCCATGACCGTCGGCAATCTCGCCGCGCTCCGCCAGCAAAACGTCAAGCGCATGCTGGCCTACTCGGCCATCGCCCACGCCGGCTATCTGCTTGCAGCATTCGCCGCAGCCAGTGACGTCAGGGGCTTCAGCGAATCAGGAATCGCCGCCGCCAGTTTCTACATCGCCGCCTACGCCGCCATGAACGTCGGCATCTTCGCCGTCATCACGTTGGTCGGCGGATACGACGAACATCTTTCGCTTATCGACGACTACCGCGGGCTCATGTACCGCTCGCCCTTCCTCGCCAGCCTGCTCATCTTCTTCCTCATCTCGCTCATTGGCATTCCCTTCACCGGCGGCTTCTTCGGCAAGTTCTACTCCTTCAGCGCCGCGGTAGACGGCGGCGCCATCGCCTTGGCCATCATCGGCCTCCTCAACTCGGGAATAGCCGCGGCTTATTACCTGCGCTTGGCCCTCGTCTGCGCGCAACGCCCATCTGCCGGCCAAACCGCGCCGCCCAAGCCCGTCGTCGGCGTTGCGGTTGCAGCAGCGTTGCTGCTGGCCGTTGCCGTCACGCTCGTGCTCGGCATCATACCCGGCCCATGGCTCCATGCCGCCCAATCGGCCGCCCACACTCTGCAAGCTCCTCCACCACCGGGCGAAGTCCCCGTCGTTCCGCTACAATTTCCTCAATGAAGCTAGGTGAATTAGCAAGCCGTCTGGGCGCCGAACTGCGCGGCGATCCCAACCTCGAAATCACAGGCGTCAAGGGCATTGAGGAAGCCGGTCCCTCCGAGATTACCTTCGTCGCAAATCCCCGCTACACCTCCCTCGCCCGCACCACCCACGCGGCGGCAATCATTGTTGAACCCGAGTTTCAAGAGATTGCGGCGGCCACCATCCGCATCAAGAATCCTTATCATGCCTTTTCGCGCGCGCTGGGCCTCTTCTACCAGCCCCCGCCTTACGCACCCGGCATTCATTCCACCGCCGTCATCGACCCCACAGCAGAAATTGGTCCAGATGCTCACATCGGCGCCTACGCCGTCGTCGGCCCCAACGTTCACATTGGATCCCACGCCACGCTCCTGCCCCATGTCGTGCTTTATCCCGGCGTCCGGGCGGGCAACCACTTTTTTGCGCATGCCCATTCCGTAGTCCGCGAAAACTGCGTTCTCGGTGACCACGTCACGCTTGAAAACGGCGTCATCATCGGCGCGGACGGCTTCGGATTCTCAAAGAACGACGCCGGCGAATGGGAGAAGATCCCGCAATCCGGCCCGGTTCGCATCGGCAACCGTGTTGACGTGCAGGCCAACGCCACCATCGACCGCGCGACCGTGGGCGCGACCGAGATCGGCGACGGCACTAAAGTCGACAATCTCGTCCAGGTAGGCCACGGCTCGCGCGTCGGCAACGATTCGCTGATCTGTGCGCAGACCGGCCTCGCCGGGTCTTCCGTCATCGGCAACAACGTGATTCTCGCCGGCCAGGTGGGCATTGCCGGCCATTGCACCGTCGGCGACGGCGTCATCCTCACTGCGCAATCCGCCGTCTCGCACGATGTGCCGCCCGGCAAAATGATCTCCGGCTCACCCGGCTTTGACAACCGCATCTGGCTTCGCGCCGTCACCATCTTCCAGCGCTTGCCGGAACTGCTCAAGCGTCTCGACCGCGTGGAAAAGACGGTGGCAAAGCAACTCGCTGCATCGGAAGCCGCGCCGTCCGACGAGGAGCCCGGCAAGTGAGCCGCCGCACCGGCTTGCGTTCTCCGCTCTACGCCGCCACTATCCTCTCCGCTTTTCTCTTTTCCGCCTGCCACTCCTACCACATCGACGCCACCATCCAAAACCATACCGGCGCGCCCATTCAGCTCCTCGAAGTGGACTATCCCTCTGCGACCTTTGGCGCGGACTCGTTAGCCCCGGACGCCAGCTTCCATTACCGGTTTCAGGTTCGTGGCAGTGGGCAACTCAAGGTGTCCTACACCGCGGCAAATGGCCAGACGATCCAGATTCCTGGCCCCGCACTGGCAGAGCGCCAGCAAGGGAAGCTCGAGATCGTTCTTGAGCCCGGCGGCAAAGCCGAATTCCACCCTCAACTGACCCCTCCGGCCTGATCGGCCAGGCCAGCAGCGCTCTCAACTCTGCCCTGAATTGGCAATGGAAAAAGCCCGCAAAACGTGAGGCCGAAGCTCCTCGTTTCGCGGGCTCAAAGATGTGACCGGTTCTCTCTAGTGCACCATGGTCTTGAAGAGCGGCGATTGCAACAAGCTGTCGAATTCCGCATTGGACGTCGCAAAGTGCACGGTCAGGTTTCCAGAACTCGAGCCGATATCGGTATCGCTCAGCGCCTGCTTCTCGGCGTCTGTTGCGCTCATCTTCCGCATCATCACCGCCGCCGACATCAACGACGAAAATGTGGCAGCCGTGAACGTGTCGCCGGTTTCGATCGTCAAATCAAACCGTACCCCGTGCTGAAAGTCCATCGAGTACCAGGAAGCTTCCAGCCGCTTTTTCACGCTGTCGAAGTCGGTCACCGACCCCGCCGCTTCTCCCAAAAGCTGCTTCATCATGGTCTGCGTGCCCTTTTCGTCCAGAATGCTCCATAGCGGATAGGTGTCCACACTCTGCATGGCATTCATCAGGGAGCTGTTGGTGAGCAGGCTTGCAGCCATTCCGTCGCGTGCATCCAGAGCCTTGGTTACGGCATCCCGGTCGCCAAAAATCATCGTCGAGGGATCGACAAAGCAAAGCATCATACCCGTACGCGCCATGGGGTACACGCTGTTGCCCCGCACCATGGTCACCTTCACCTTCTGGCGGCGGAAGTTGGCGATGATCGTCTGCGTATCGAACTGACCCTGGGCGATGCCTACAGTTTGCAGCGCATCGCTGCCCGGAGACGGCCGAAAGAGCGCAAAGGCGAGCTCATCCACATCGTGGTTTTCGTTCAAGCCCGAGTGACTCAACGCTTCGTCGAACTGTTTTAGCTCCGGCGGCATCACGCGATTCCGTAAATTCATCGCCGCGGGCGAGTTTTGCATCGCATGGTAGTCGATCACCACCAACTGCTGAACATCGTGCGGAATGGCTCCGCGAGCGTCCGTGGTCAACTGCGCCGCAAAGACCAGACTGCTTGCCGCCACCATCCCAGACACTACAAAACATTTCATCAAGCACTTGAACAATTTCTTCCTCCAACCACACAACATGTTTGTTAACAACCGCCAGCTCATCGAATTACCGGGCAGCTCGCACCTCACTCAAACCCGAAGGTGCCAGGTACCCTATCACCATTCTACCGGCGAATCGCCAGCGGAACCCCTCAAACGACGCGAACTCGTCCTTCGCTTCCCGGCCACGCCAGCGGGCGATGCAGGCGATACTCCAGGATTTTGGTCTCTTCATCAAACCCTACTAATTGACGCATCCACTCGCTTTCCCGCTCACAAGCTGCTTCAGGAATCAGGCCGATCACTTCTCCCTCGGCAAGGCCAACCTTGAATCGGGCAGCCAGGCTCGAGACCCTCTGGTACACCTGCGAGATCGGTGTCGCCTCGAAGTCGGTGATATTCATGGAAAGCTGGGCGCGCCCATGGGCCATGACACCCATTGCCTTCACGCCCTTCAAGCCTCCGCCGGCAGCCCGGATCTCCCTCGCAATGGCGCGCGCAATGGCCACGTTCGCCGAATCGAAATAAATGTTGTATGCCACCAGGAACTTGCGCGCCCCCACGGCGCAGGCGCCCCCTGTGGGATGCAGACCCGGCCCACCCAGGTCGGGGCGTCTCGACGGTTCTTTTTCCACAGCGTCTCTGAGCCCTTCGAACTGCCCTCGACGCACGTCTTCCAGGTTCACCCGGTCCGGCCGCATCGCGGCCGCCTCGTAGAAGAACACCGGAACCCCGAACCGCCGCCAGATCTCGAGGCCTGCCTGCCGTGCCAACAGCACGCATTGCTCCAGCTTGATTCCCTTCACAGGCACGAACGGAATCACGTCTGCCGCGCCGATGCGCGGGTGCACGCCCTCCTGGCGGGTCAGGTCGATAGTCTCCGTTGCTTTGCCTGCCGCGCGCACCGCCGCTTCCACAACTGCCGCCGGCTCTCCGGCAACCGTCACTACCGAGCGGTTATGATCCGCGTCCATCGACCAATCGAGCAGATGCACCCCATCCACTCGCATGGCGGCCACAATCGCCTCCATACAGGCGATGTCAGTCCCCTCTGAAAAATTGGGAACGCACTCGATGAGCGCACTGCTCATTATTGCTCCCTTGCTGTTCCCGCCCCAGCTCCACGGTCTTTCTATTCCCTATTCCCTATTCCCTGCCTTCATCATTTCCAGAACGTATACCCAACCTGTATCTGGATGCTGGCGTTGACGCCCGGGTTGCGGTCGCCCAGAGAGGCTGAGGAGATGTGAACTCCGTTCACACCCAGATCAATTGACCTTTTCGGACGGATGAAATAGTGAATTCCACCCCCGCCCTGCGGCGAAAAATTCCACACCGACGTTCCGCCATTGATGCCCGCCGCCTTGTTCGTGAGGATATTGGGCGGAAACTTGTGCGTGGTGTAAATCAATCCGCCCGCCGCCTGAAACCAGGGTTGAATCCGGTGCGACTTGGTCGCGAAGTTCCAGCGAAAAATCACCGGGGTGAGGCTGACTCCATAAAACGTCCCGCCGCCGTATGGCAAAGTGCACGAATACGTCTGGGTAGTGACAGGATTGACGCACGTCTCCGTCTGCAAGTGCGGGGCCGGCGTATACGCCTGCCATAGGGGCATCATGTTGCCGGCCAACTGAAACTGCCCGCTCAAGATCCCCGCATGCACCACCGGCGTCAGCACCTTGCCCAGCTCGAACCCCGCCGATAAAAACTTGAAGTCCGAACGGTCCCCCACTCCCGTTCCCCAATTAATGAAAGGACCGTACTCCCAACCACGCTGATTGCGCACCTGACCCACCGGGTCATCGGAAGCGGGAGTGCCAGCGACCATCATCGTTTTCTCGCCAGAACCCGCCGAGATCGGCACCGAGTAGTTTCCGGTTTGCGCTATTGCCGACATCGCTCCCATCATCGCTGCCGCTGTCAAAACCCGCCGGACCCTGCACATATCCCACCGCATCCTAGCCTCTTTCTTGTTTCTCCCGTTCCCCGCCCTTACCAAAAAAAGACCGCCACAACCGGGCGGCCTCGTCTTCTTCTGCCGCACACCCGCTCAACCGGCCGCGTGCTCCATCTGCTCCGCGTCCATATCGAAGTTCGAGTGCACATTCTGCACATCGTCGAGATCTTCCAAGGTCTCCAGCAAGCGCACCATCTGGTTTGCTGCGGTACCCTCCAGCTTGTTGTAGGTCGAGGCCACCATCGACACCTCGCTCATCACCATAGGAATGCCCGCAGCCTTCACGGCATTGGCGACGGCTTCATACGACCCCGTCTCGGTAATGATCTCCCACGTTTCGCCCTCGTCCTTCAGATCCTCGCCGCCGTGCTCCAGCACAATGTCCATCAGTTGCTCTTCCGTAGCAGCCGATTTCTCCACAGCAATCAGGCCCTTCTTGGCAAACATGAACTTCACTGAACCGGTTTCACCCAGATTTCCGCCGTTCTTGCTAAACGCATGGCGGATCTCGCTCACCGCCCGGTTCCGGTTATCGGTCAGCACGTCCACAAGAACAGCCACGCCGCCGGGCCCGTAGCCCTCGAAGGTCGCCTCTTCGTAGCTGACCCCCTCCAGCTCTCCGGTGCCGCGCAGAATCGCCCGCTTGATGTTATCTTGCGGCATGTTCTCGGCCTTGGCGGCGGCCACAGCGGTTCGCAGCCGCGCGTTCGAGTCAGGATTGCCCCCGCCCTTTGCGGCGACTGCAATTTCCTTCAGGAGGCGAGTGAAAATCTTGCCGCGCTTGGCATCCAGCGCGCCCTTCTTGTGCTTGATTGTGGCCCATTTCGAATGGCCGGACATAGGAACCTCAAGTGCAATGAATATAGCGGTGCTCTTTAGACACCCGACAAGCGAGTATACCATCGGCGGCGACGCGGGAGCGAAGCCCTGCGAACGGTATCCGGGACGGGAGATTCTGCTGGTGTGGGCGGTTGAGAACTCTTTTGGACGACCGCGCAAATCAGCAGGTTCACGGCCGTCGACTCTGCGCAAGCTCTACACTTCCTTACTTGCGCCCGGATGCTCGCCCGCGCGCCGCGGAAACACCAAAATGCAAAGGATCATGAAGGCCCCAATGGCTACCGACGAACTGTAGCGGCTCAGCGCCAGCCCGCCATCGGCATGGGGTTTGGTCAGCAGATCGCCCAGGGTTGCCCCCAGGGGCCGCGTCAACACAAATGCAGCCCAGAACAGCACCGACCGCGACGCCTTGGTCAGGAAGTAAAGCAGCGCAACCACCCCGATACAAGCCGCAAAAATAAGCGCTCCGCCTTCATATCCTGGCCCCGAATCTGCCACCCAATCGCCCAGCGCGGTCCCTAAAGTATTCGAACACAAAATCGTCGTCCAATAAAAGATCTCAACCTTGGGAGATGAGATGTAATTCACAGAAATCGAGCCCATCCGTACCCGCCACGTAACCAACACCGCGATCACGAGGATAAACAGGACCGATGCGCCGCCCGGATACCCCACACCCAACGAGCGATCGGCGAAGTCTGCCATGGTGGTGCCGGTAAGCGTGGTCGCTACAATCACCGCCCAGTAAAGAAATGCGTGAAATTTCCGTGCGCGCATTTGTAAGGTCAACACCACTGCAAACAGGAAAAAGAAAATGATCGTGCTCGTCGCGTAGCCCAGGTTCAGCGACATCGACAGGGCATCGCCGCCCGTCTCCCCCAGGGTGGTGGCGGCAATCTTGATGATCCAGAACCCGATCGCGACCTCGGGAACCTTGTTCATCGCGATCGCCGGGTCCGGTCGGACCGCAGTCTCGTCGGCGGTCTTGTCTCCGGCGACCGCGTCGCCGGACCAAACCACTCCGGGAAATCGATTCAACACCTTCTGGCCAGTCAATGCAGGCATCAGGGCACAGTTCACGCTGCAACTCCTTTTTGATCCTGAAGCGATTTCTTCTTGCACTGGAATTTGCGGGAGGTCCCGCGCAAACGGCGAATCGCAAACTCTCCGCAGACTATGATTCTACGAAAACACTTCGGCAAGCTGTAAAGGGGCGCCGTTCCTGTCCTTATCGGAGACGATGACATCCCCTTCCGCCACCGGCCACGGAATGGCCAGATCCGGATCGCTCCACAGAATCGTCCGCTCAGCCTTTGGAGCGTAATAGTCCGTCACCTTGTACGCGAATCCCGCCACCTCGCTCAGCACCAGGAATGCATGACCGAAGCCTTCGGGAATCCAGAGCATCTTGCCATTTTCCCCGCTCAATTCCACAGCCACGTGCCGGCCAAACGCCGGCGAACTGCGCCGCAGGTCCACAGCCACATCCAGCACCGTCCCGTGTGTCACGCGCACCAGTTTTCCCTGTGGCTGCACAATCTGGTAGTGAATGCCGCGCAGTACATTTTTCTTCGAGATCGAAAAATTGTCCTGCACCCAGTTTGTGGGCAGGCCGGCCTCCGTCATCTGCTGCAAATTGAAGGTCTCGGAAAACGCGCCGCGGTCGTCCCGGTAAATGGCCGGAGTCAGCAGCAGCACGCCGGGCAAGGTGGTGGCTTCGATCTTCATGGCTATTCGATTCCCGCTGCGAAGTATGGCTCGCGCAGCAGTTTCATCAGGTATTGTCCGTAGCCGCTCTTCGCGATCGGTGCGGCGAGGGCCTCAAGCTCGGCGGCGCTGATAAATCCCTGCCGGTAGGCAATCTCCTCCGGACAGGCGATGTTCAGCCCCTGCCGCCGTTCGATGGTGTGCACAAACAAAGCGGCTTCGAGCAGCGAATCGTGCGTGCCCGTGTCCAGCCACGCCATCCCGCGGCTCATGATTTCCACCTTCAGCTTCCCTGCTTCGAGATATCGCCGATTGAGGTCCGTGATCTCGAGCTCACCCCGCGCCGAGGGCTTCAGCACTTCGGCAATGCGCACCACGTCGCGATCGTAAAAATACAAACCCGTCACCGCATAGCGCGACTTCGGCGCCTTCGGTTTCTCCTCGAGGCTCACCGCTCGGCCAGCGTTGTCGAATTCCACCACTCCGTAGCGTTCCGGGTCTTCTACGGGATACGCAAACACTGTCGCGCCATCCTGCAACTGCGCCGCCGTCTGCAACTGCTTTGAGAATCCCTGCCCGTAAAAGATGTTGTCGCCCAGCACCAGCGCGCTGGCCTCGCCGGCAATAAAATCACGTCCGATAAGAAATGCCTGTGCCAGCCCATCCGGGCTCGGCTGCACGGCGTAGCTGATCTCCAGACCCCATCGCCGCCCGTCGCCGAGCAGTTCCGCGAAGCGCCCCGTGTCCTGCGGCGTGGAGATGATAAGAATCTCCCTCAGCCCGGCCAGCATGAGCGTGCTCAGAGGGTAATAAATCATCGGCTTGTTGTAGACGGGCAGAAGCTGCTTCGACACCACATGTGTCACGGGATAGAGCCGCGTCCCCGATCCGCCAGCAAGAATAATGCCTTTCATAATCAAACCCTCTGAATCATTGAACCTGTTGCCCGGTTCCTACAGGCTACGGAAAAACTCAATCCAAGAGGCTCTGTAACAAGGGCACGGCTTCAGCCGGGCCGAAAAAGTCAGCAACGAGTCGGGCTTTAGCCCCTGAGGGGAGTTCATTCATCCTCTCAGGCCTCTCAGTCCCGTAGCCCCTAGTCCCTTAGTCCCGAGTCCCTAGTCCCTAGTCCCTTAGTCCCGAGTCCCGAGTCCCGAGTCCCTAGTCCCTAGTCCCTTAGTCCCTGCACTTCTCCCCGCTCTCCGTAATTCTTCGTGAGCCACTCGCGGTAAGCCCCAGTCCGCACACTGTTCACCCACTCGTCATTCTCCAGATACCAGCGCACCGTCTTGCGCAGCCCGCTTTCAAACTGCTCTGCCGGCTTCCAATTCAGTTCGCGCGTAATTTTGCTTGCGTCAATGGCGTACCGCCGGTCATGTCCCGGCCGGTCTTGAACGTAAGTGATAAGCCGTCGCCGCGCCGCAGCGCCAGCCTGCGGCCGCATCTCGTCCACCAGATCGCAGATCATTCCAACCACATCGATATTCGCGCGCTCGCTGTTTCCGCCCACGTTATAGGTTTCCCCTGGGATCCCGTTGCGCAAAACCGTGCGAACGGCCGCGCAATGGTCTTCGACAAACAACCAGTCGCGCACATTCTTCCCGTCGCCATAAACCGGCAGCGGCTTGCCCTCGAGCGCGTTCAAAATCATCAACGGGATCAACTTCTCCGGAAACTGAAACGGCCCATAGTTGTTCGAGCAATTCGTGGTGAGCACCGGCAGTCCGTAGGTGTGGAAATACGCCCGTGCCAGGTGATCCGACCCTGCCTTCGACGCCGCGTATGGGCTGTTCGGCGCGTAAGCCGTGGTTTCGCTGAACGCCGGATCGTTCGGGCCCAGCGTTCCATACACTTCATCCGTCGACACGTGCAGAAAGCGAAACCCCGCGCGCTCGCTCTCGTCTAATTCCGACCAATACGTTCGCGCCTGCTCCAGCAGCGTAAACGTCCCCATCACGTTGGTCCGGATAAATGCTTCCGGCGACACAATGGAGCGGTCCACGTGGCTCTCCGCGGCAAAATGCACGATCTCCCGCGGACAATGCTTGCGCAGAAGCGATCGCACCAGCTCCGCATCGCAGATATCTCCGTGCACAAACGTGTAACGCGGATCGGCTTCGACGGACGCAAGGTTGGCGGCATTCCCTGCATAGGTCAGCAGGTCAAGATTCACGACGGCCGCGCTGCTGCCCTTCATCCAGGCAAGTACAAAGTTCGAGCCAATGAACCCCGCCCCGCCCGTCACCAGAATTGTGTCGTTCATAGTACTCATTCGAACCGAGTATACGTTACAGAACACGCAACATGCGACACATAGACGTAAGCGTCAAACGAACACATGCTTTGCTGCCCAGACTGCAGGTGCCGAATTTGCCCTAATGCGCGAGGAATTTGTCGCAATGAAAACCGCAACGTATACCTCTGGAAGATTCGCACTCGATCAAGCGTCTGGCCGATATTCGGTTCGAGTGTCACGGTCCAGCTATTCCTCAGCCTACCGCGACGTAATTGTCGGTCCGGGCTCGAATTTATATTCCACAAATCGGCACTCTACGTGATCCTTGGACCTGGTAGCGGCTCAGATGAATGTTCACGGATTTACACCAGTCAGAAGAAATCTGATCAGGCCATGCGCGAAAACATCCACCGCGTCGCCGAATGGCCGGCAATGGTCGAGTTGAGGTTTTCGTGTCATATTCCGCCAATTTCCCCATGGCTGGCGATGCATCATGGTCCGATTCCTTCGTCTTTACAGAATGGACGAAGGAACCTATCGCGCAGGCACGGCGCTGCCTGCGGCTCCGCAACAGCTGCCGGCACGGTTGCTGTACGAGAGATTCGCAGGCGAGAAATTTAGGAAGTTTGTGCTGAGAGGGGCATTCACAACTTCCGGAGGCAACTCGGCTGGCATTTCAGACAATTGGCGAAAACGGATTCGGGCTGCGAAACGACTTCTATATCGAGCGCTACGTCAACGTTCCCCGATGCACGATTGCGTGGCATCGAGTGCAAAGCGTGATGAGGTTTTGCTCGGCATCGTCCCCGGACTGGCTACGCAATTCCCTATGGTGAACCTCAAGATGCGACATCGCGCCGCAACTCTGGCACCTCCATCCGTCGCGGCGTAACACCTGCTGCCGCAGGTTTTCGTACCATTTGGGAGCCAGGCGTAGGCGAGAACTCTTTACCCGAATCCGGTTCATGACGCTTCTCCTTGATCTGCTCGATAAACGCCTGCCGCTGTTCGCCGGGCAGGAACTGGAAAAACCGTGCGATCGAGGACAAAAGCACATTGGGCTGTCCGCTATCGAGGTTGGCTCCCGCCAGGAAATCCGCGCAGATCATCTCCAGACAATAGCCGCGGGATTTGTCCGTACCCAGCATCAGGGCTGCCGTCTCAATGGCTTGCTCAATCACCGGGATCTGGCTCTGATAGAACTTGAAGTAGATGATCTCGGTCGGTTCGCTGTCCTTGCCGGTGAGGTGCTGGTCGACTTCGCGTTTGAACTGATCCCGGGGTAAGGTACGGGCTTTGTGCATCCATGCTGCACAATCGAAGTCCTTCCCGTCCGAACGCGCGACCTTGGTTAACTCCGCCGCCTTGGTCCAGCCCACCTGTTTCAGCTCCCGCCGGATCTGGGGCGGCAAGTGTTCGTGAATGGACATCAGATAGTAGGCGGTGCGGCGCGAATCGGGAAAACGCCTTTGCAGAAACTCATCGAACGACTTTAAATTCTGCAGCCGCCAGTACTGACCTGCCCGCACCTCGCACAAAAATCTGCCCAGATCGACGAAGCGCCTGTCGCGCTCCGCTTCTTTCTGCTTTTCCCACGCCAGGATCGCATCCCACTGCACATGGACGTCTCGGCCGATCCAGCCTGGCGGCGCTCCGTAGTAAGCCGCATCAACCTCGACGCAGCCATCTATGTGAACCGTGCGTTCGCCATACTGGTAGTAGCGGAACGGTTCTAACGGCAACGGTTGCAGGAAGGGTTTCTCTTCGGCGAACATCGCTGCCACCTGCCGCTTGGTCCGGCCGTGGATCCGCTTGTCAGCCCAGTTTTCTTCCCAGTGGTCCAGGTAGGCTTGCGCCTCTTCCAGGCTCTCGAACTTCTTGCCCTTCAGCGGCGTTTTCTGCGCATGGGCTACGCCTGATTCCACTTTTCCTTTTCGATCCGGATCGCGCACCTTGCAAGGAAGTGCCGTCACGCCGTAATGCGCCAGGACACCACGATACAAGGGATTCAGGCCCGGATCGTAGAAGTCCGGAGACAACACTCCCTCACGAAGATTGTCCAGAACAGCGACTCGCGGTGAACCGCCAAGCCGGCGAAACGCCTTCTCATGCAACTCCGCCCACACCTGCGCACTCGACCGGAAGACCAGCAGCCGAACACTTTTGCGACTGCAGCCCAGCGTCATTGCGAACAGTCGTGTGCGGCGGTAATTGCCCGTATCCGGATCGCGCACCATCGGCCCGGTGCCGTAATCCACCTGACACTCTTCCCCAGGCCGCGTCTCGATGATCGCCCGAGCCTCAGCCGACACCGGTCCGCGCAGCTTGCGAACGAAACGCTTGATGCTCTCGTAGCTGCCCCTGAACCCATGTCGGTCGACCAGATCCTGGAAGACACCCATCGCGTTGCGGCCACGCGACAGTTCCAGCTCGATCAGCTCGCGGTAGGCTTCAC
>Ga0255356_1001769_pt1 | contig 13258 bp, 8 predicted proteins | sample HBST100metaG_FD_189944 | JGI IMG/M metagenome (GOLD analysis project Ga0255356, IMG submission 189944) | Peat soil microbial communities from Stordalen Mire, Sweden - H.B.S.T100 | ecosystem: Environmental > Terrestrial > Soil > Wetlands > Peat | place: Sweden: Norrbotten County, Stordalen Mire... | reverse complement strand
GGGATTGATGACCGCGGCGGAGTAGCCATCGCGCTCCAGACGAACAGCAAGCTCCGCGGCCAGGGGCATCATGTTCCCAAGACCGAGAATCGCCACGTCAGAGCCGTCTTTGAGCACTTCGGCTTTGCCGACGGAAATCAGTTCCGGCTCGGGCTTGCGCGCCGTGCCAGAGCCGACGCCCCGCGGGTAGCGGATGGCGCTCGGACCCGGAAGCTGGAACGCGGTCGCAATCATGTCGGCCAGTTCGTCCTCATCTTTGGGCGCCATCAAGACAATGCCCGGAACACTGCGCAGGTAGGCGATGTCGAAGAGGCCGTGATGCGTGGGGCCGTCGTCGCCGGAGAGCCCGGCGCGATCCATGCAGAAGAGCACGGGCAGCTTTTGCAGAGCCACGTCGTGAATGATGGGATCGACGGAGCGTTGCAGGAAGGTCGAGTAGATGGCGCAGACGGGCCGCAAGCCGCGCGTGGCCATTCCAGCGGCGAAGAGCACCGCGTGGCCTTCGGCGATACCCACGTCGAAGTAGCGCTTGGGGTGATGCGGACGGAAGAGATCGAGTCCGGTGCCGCTGGGCATGGCTGCCGTAATGGCCACGATCCGCTCATCCTTGTCGGCCAGTTGGGTCAGCGTGTTGGCGAAGGTTTCGGCGTAAGTGGGCTGGCCTGCGGGCTTGGTCTCGCCCGTCTCCGGGTCATAAGGGCCGAGGCCGTGAAACTTCTTTTGTTTGTCGAGCGCCGGCTGAAAACCGCGTCCTTTTTGCGTCAGGACGTGGAGCAGAACGGGATGGTTTTCCGACTTGAGAAACTTGAAGGTCTCAACCAGCAGAGGGATGTTATGCCCGTCGATGGGGCCGTAGTAATGCAGGCCAAACTCCTCAAAGAGGATGGAGGGCCACAACATGCTTTTGGCGGCTTCTTCGGCGCGGCGCGCCATTTCGATGGCCGTCTTGCCGCCGATCTTCTCGATGATGCGGTGGGCTGAGTCGTGCAGATTCTTGTAATGCTCGTTGGTGACGATTCTGTGAAAGTAGCGTGCGATGGCGCCCACGTTGCGGTCGATGGACCACTCATTGTCGTTGAGCACCACGATGAGGCGCTTGGTCTGCTCGGCGATATTGTTCAGAGCCTCGAAGGTAATGCCGTTGGTAAAAGCTCCGTCGCCGGCCACGGCAATTACGTGTTCCGTGCCGCCTGCCAGATCGCGCGCCACGGCCATTCCCAGCGCGGCAGATAGGGCCGTGCCGGCGTGCCCAGCGCCGTAGCAGTCGTGCTCGCTTTCGGTGCGCAGCATGAAGCCATTCAGACCGCCCGGCTGGCGAATCGTGTCCATGCGATCCAGGCGTCCGGTGAGCATTTTGTGGATGTAGGACTGGTGGCTGACGTCGAAGAGCAGCTTGTCCTCGGGAGTATTGAATACCGTGTGCAAGGCCAGGGTCAGCTCGACCACTCCGAGATTCGGTCCCAGGTGGCCGCCGGTCTTGGAGAGCGTCTGAATCAGGAACTCGCGAATCTCCTCGGCCAGCACCGCCATTTGCGCGAAGTTCAGGCGCTTCAGATCGGCGGGCGAGTGAATCGACTCCAGCAATGTTCCCATGTTTTCCTTCTCCCGATAAAGCGCCGGGCAGGCAAGCAAAAAAGCCCCAACACGCCGGGGCCATCGAAAGCAGCTTTGCTAAAAAACAGTATACCAATGAGACGGATTGGCCTGCTGAAGGGTTAGACGCGGCAGAAGGGGCGGCAGGGTTGAGGAAAGATTGGACTTCGGCGAGGAAGCGAATCATTTCCAGAGGGCGATGATAAACAGCACGCTTGAATCTCTCCAGATTACCGGGTATATTACTGGATATAGCAGGAGGCAATCATGGGCAGCACATCTCAAACACGCGCTTTAAAGAACTACCGCAAGCGCCTCAGTCAGCGCGGAATGGCCCGCTTTGAAGTTCTGGGGCTTTCGACGGACCGCGAACTGATTCGTTCTCTGGCACGGCGGCTGGCTGAGAATTGCCCGGAATCACAGGAGATTCGCGCCTCCATCGGGCAGGTTGCCGCCGGTCCGGGCAAAAAGGGCGGCATTTTGGCAGCACTGCGCCGTTCGCCTTTGGTAGGAGCCGATCTCGACCTCGTTCGTCCACGGATCGCTGGCCGGAAGGTTAGCCTGTGACTCGCTACCTGCTCGATACCAACATCATCAGCAACGTGATCAAGCCGTCGCCCTCGGGGCCGCTGCTTGCCTGGATGTCGGAACAGAACGACGAGGATCTCTTCATCGCTTCTTTGGTGGTTGCCGAAATCTGGTTCGGAGTGCAGACCTGTCCGGCAGGAAAGAAGCGAACTCAATTGGAACGCTGGTTTGCTGGACCGGAGGGGCCACAATCCTTGTTTTCCGGGCGAGTTTTGCCGTTCGATGAGAAGGCTGGACTGATCTGGGCGCGGCTGATGGCCGAGGGCGCAAGAGCCGGACGGCCTCGCAGCGCGCTGGACATGATTTTGGCCGCCATAGCCGAGGCCAACGATTGTATTGTGGTCACCGACAACGAAAAGGATTTTGCCGGGCTGAAGTTCATCAATCCTATGCGTTCCTCGACGTGAGAGATGACTTTGCTCGGGGCAGCAACTCCTCGTTGTACGATGGGCTGATAGACAATTATGTGTCGGGGGAGGGCCGAAAGATGGCTGGAAGTTGGAAGGTTTTTGTTTGTGCGGCGGTGCTGGCGGGTGCAGGGTTTGGTTTGGCTTCGGGGAGTGCTCAAGGGCAGTTGGCGTTTCCTGATTCCACGGCGCAGGCTGCGCCCAATCCGCTGACCGATACAACGATGAACCCCGGCAAGATACTGCTTTTCGACCTGGAGGCGCGCTTTGCCAAAGATGTGCTGGCGCGCGGCGGAGCGGGCTTTGCCGATTGGTTTGCTGAGGACGGCGTAGCGCTGGGCAACGGGGCGATGCCGCTGATTGGCAAGGTGGCGATTCAAAAATCCGCCAACTGGGATCCGAAGGTCTATCAACTGACGTGGACGCCAACCGACGGCCAGATGGGGCCATCGGGAGACATGGGCTACACGTGGGGCCACTTCGAGGGCCACAGCAAGGATGTGAACGGAAATCCCGTGACCGTCATCGGACGGTACATCACCATCTGGCGCAAGCAGGCGGACGGGAGCTGGAAGGTGGCGTTGGATGCGGGAGCGAATGAGCCGGTTGCCGCTGGGGATTGCTGCAAGTTGCCGCCGGGGGAACATTGAGGCAAGGGAACAGGGTGTAGAGAGTAGGGCTACCGAGGTTCGTGGTTTCCCACACTTCCGCCGCCCGCTCATCGCGATAAAGCCGCGATGAACGGGGCACAGCTTCTCATGGCTCATAGTGATTCTTCGGGGCTGATGTGCGGGCCACCTGCCATCCCACCCTAGCCGCAAAGACAAAAACGCGGCGAGGGTGGGGCACCCGGAACGTGGCTAAGACCATAAACGTAACAGACGAGGTCATGAATGATCGATCAGTTGAAAAGCGCAATCTGCAAAACGGTAAAACAGTTCCAGGAGCATCCTCTAGATTTTCTCTCGGAAAGTGACATCCAGGCGTTGCTTTTCGTAGAGCTCCGGAGTGCAACAAACGAGGTGCTGTATACATACACTGCCGAACCCGCGAATCGTCTATTCGGATTTACCGATCCCTTTAGTATTCATCCTGTAACGACGGAATATCACGTATCCGAAGGGAAATTTGATATAGCAGTATTATCCGAGAAGCCAGACTCCGAAGAAGCTATTTGGCGTCAGCCTTGCTGCATTGGAATTGAAATCAAGCTCTGGCAACCCCGCGAAAGGGAGCCAAAGTATTTATTGGATGTCAAAAAGCTTCAGCGCTACCAGGCAAAGTTGCAAACTAAGGGGCGGGAGTTCATGGGCATTGCCATGTTGTTTGTTCATCCCTATGGCACGGCAAAGCCGACAGCTATTACCGAGGAAAAGTCTGGAGATTGTTACCCTGAAAATGGAATTGCATTGCATTTGATCAAAAAAGAGGGCCATTGGTGGAAGCAGTTCGCGGCTCCATCAGTCCTGGAACAGGGAGCCTTAGTCGACCAAACGCTGTAACTCGACAGGTGGCCTTGGCATCGATTCTACTTCCTTCGATCATTCGCCAAGATAGAAGGCTGTGCCCCATTCATCGCGGCCCTATCGCGATGAGTGGGCGGCGAAGGCTTGCTGTCCACTCTGACTCGATTTCAACCGCCCCTCGAACGCCGGTCGCGTAGTGGTTGAAGCTGCTCCATTGGTAGTCGCCGGGAGATGCAACCAATCCGCGCTTCACCGGATTTCGATGAATGTAGCGGATCACTTCGGAGCGAGCCGCCTCACCTCGGACATTGCGGTCAAAGTAGCGTTCCTGCCAGAACTTCTCGCGCTGGCCTCTCAGTTTACGCGAAGTGATCTGCTTGACGGCCTTGAGAAACTGGGCCACGAGGATTGATGGCGGCTCGTTGATGAGCAAATGGACGTGCTCGGGCATCAGGACGTAGGCGTAGACCCTCGCCTGATGTCGTGCGCGAGTCAGTTCCAGTACGGCTTCAACTGTGTTCTTGGGGTCGGGCGCATCGAGAAAAGGGAGACGGTGAAAGCAACTGAAAGTGATGAAGTGAAGAGCTTCTGCTTTCTGGAACCGTTTCAGACCATACGGCATGGTTCGATCATAGTTCGGCCACGATCTGACCTCAAGCCACCCGCCCGCTCATCGCGATAAAGCCGCGATGAACGGGGCACAGCTCTTCATGGCTCATGGTGATTCTTCGGGGCTGATGAACGGGTCACCGGCCAAGCAGCTCAACAGCTAAAACGCCTTCAAATCGACGATAGCTTTGAAGATGGTCTCGGGCTGGGGCAGGATGGCATCTTCCAGAATCGGCTGGTAGGCGACGAAGGTGTCCAATGCGCCGACGCGGCGAACCGGGGCGTCGAGATAGTCAAACAACTCATCTCCGATGCGGGCGGCGATCTCAGCGCCGTAACCCCAACTGAGCATGTCCTCGTGAGCCATGATTACGCGGCTGGTCTTTTTGACCGACTCAGCGATGGCCTCCCAGTCATACGGATTCAGGGTGCGAAGGTCGATGATTTCCGTATCGATGTTGTGCTCTCGCTTGGCGCGTTCGGCGGCTTGAAGCGAGCGCGGAACCAGAGCGCCATAGGTAATGAGCGTTAGGTCAGCGCCGGGACGCACGATTCTCGCTTTGCCGAAGGGGATGGCAAACTCCGGGCCGGGATAGGGTGCGCGGTCGTGAGTCTCGCGGTAGAGGCGCTTATGTTCGAGGAACAGTACCGGGTCGTCGCAGCGAATGGCGGTGCGCAACAGTCCGTTGGCGTCCAGCGCGTTGGACGGAAAGACGACGCGCAGGCCGGGAATGTGCGTGAAGAGGCTCTCGCCGGATTGCGAGTGATAGATGGCGCCGCCGGTCAGGTAGCCGCCGATGGGCACGCGAATCACAACCGGGCAGGCCCACTCGCCATTGGAGCGCCAGCGCATCAGGGACAGTTCATTGTGGATTTGGTGATAGGCAGGCCAGATGTAGTCGAAAAACTGAATCTCGACGACCGGCTTCATGCCGCGCACTGCGTAGCCGATGGCGCGGCCAACAATGTTTGCCTCAGCCAGCGGCGAGTTGAAGACGCGCTCGGAGCCGAATTCGGATTGCAGGCCGGCGGTGAGCTTGAAGACGCCGCCCTTGCCCTTGACCTCAGCCAAAACCTCTTCGCGGCTGGCATCGGCCACATCCTGGCCGTAGACAACGATGCGGGGATCGCGGCGCATCTCATCGTGGAGACAGCCGTTGATCAGGTCGGCCATGGTGCGCGGCTCGGCGCTTGGGGCGCGGCCCGCCTTGCCTCCGGCCACTGTTCCCGGCGCGGCTGCCTGTTCGGTGGCAAAGGCGGAGCTGGTGGGGTCCAGATCCTCGGAGTAAACGTGCCGGGTAATTTCTTCGACTACGGGCAGGGGCGCTTGAAGGGCGAGTTCGGCGGCCTCGGCGACTTGCTGGTCCAGCGACTGCTCCAATGCTGCGATTTCTTCGGCGGTCAGAATGCCCTCGCGCAACAGGCGCGCCCGCATCAGGACGAGCGGATCGCGCAAGGCGTCGGCCTCGAGTTCGGCCTGAGTGCGATAGAGCTGGTCGTCGTCGGAAAAGGCGTGGGAATAAGGCCGCACGCAGTGGCCATGCACAAACGCAGGCCCCAGTCCGGCGCGGCAGTGTGCCACGGCTGCTTGAAAGGCAAGGAAGCTGGCTTCCGCATCGGTACCATCCACTTCAGCGAAGTAGAAATTGGGGAAGTTGGCCACGAGGCGGGAGATGTTGCCACCGGGCGTATTCACCTCGACCGGCGTGCTGATGGCGTAGCCGTTGTCTTCCACGCAGAAGATCACGGGCAGTTTCCTGTTCGAGGCGGTATTCAATGCCTCCCAGAACTCTCCCTGAGAAGTGGAACCCTCGCCCAACGAGGCGTAGACCACTTCATCGCCGTGAAATTTCACCTCGCGGAAGGCTCGGTAGTCGCCCTCAGCTTTCGCGGCGGCTTCTGGATTTCTGCTGAAGTAGCGGCCGGCCTCGGCACAGCCAACGGCATGAAGCATTTGGGTGCTGGTGGCAGCCGAGAGGCTGACGATATTCAGTTCGCTGCTGCCATAGTGCGTGGGCATCTGGCGTCCGCCGCTGGCCGGATCAGTGGCCGCGCCCACGGCTTGCAGCAGCATCTCGGTCGGCGTAACGCCCAGCGCCAGGCAGAGCGCGCGATCACGATAGTAGGGGAAGAACCAGTCATAACCGGGACGCATGGCCAGGGCCGCGCCCACGCCCAGCGCCTCGTGGCCCGCGCCGGAGATCTGGAAGTAGATTTTCTGCTGGCGCTTGAGCAAGATCTCGCGGTCATCCACGCGGCGGGAAAGGACCATCCACCGGTAGATATCGACCAATTGCCGGGAACTCAGGCTGCCGGAGCCGGCCGACACAGACTCACGGACGCTGGAAGCTAGCAGTTCCATTTCCTTGACTCCTCAAAATAGTCTGTTTTTTCGGTTGCTGGGATTTTCAACTTACTTCCTTGATTGTACCAACCCAAACGCCTCTGGCAATCTAATCTAGAGCGAGGAGTTCTGCGATGCATCCAGTTTTGTTGGCAATGAGGACGGGCATTTTCGCGGAAGAGCGATTTTTGGGCAAAGTGCTGGACGAATGGGCTGTGGACGCTCAGGAATTCATCCGCATCAAGCTGCCGCACCTGCTCGTCATTGCACTAATCGCTTATATTCTCAGCCGTTTGCTTCGTCTGTTGACGGCACGGATGATTCACGTCGCTGAGCAGCACGCGGCTGAACCGGGCCGTGTCTCGCAGGTGAAGACTCTCTCCGGAGTGATCCACGCTACGGGCCTGGCTGTCATCGGACTGATCGCCGGATTACAGATTCTGGACGCCTTTGGGGTCAATCTCGCGCCGCTGCTGGCCTCAGCCGGAGTGGCCGGAGTGGCGATTGGCCTGGCGGCGCAGAACATTGTTCGCGACATGCTCAACGGTATGCTGATCCTCATAGAAGACCAGTTCAGCGTGGGAGACACGGTGCGTCTGGCGGGCCTGGCGGGAACTGTGGAGGCGATGACCCTGCGCAAGACCACGGTCCGCGACGGCGATGGGACGCTGTACATTATTCCCAATTCGCAAATCACCACGGTGGCCAACCTGAGCGTGGGGTACTCGGTGGCCACCGTCAACGTGAGCGTGGATTTTTCTGCCAACCCGGACAAGGTGCTGGAACTGTTGAAGGGCATTGCCATGGAGATCCGCAACAGCGCCGAGTTCCGAGAGGTCTTTGTGGATGACCCGCAGATTCTTGGCGTGGATGCCATCAAAGGCTCGGAGCTGATCTTCCCGGTGGTCTTCAAGACGCTGGCCACGCAGCAATACGCTCCTGTGCGGGAGTTTCGCCGGCGCGTTCGGCTGGCGCTCGAAGAGCAAGGACTGTTGCCCGGCGACCCTAACCGGGTCTTCAACACATTTCTGGATAAAGCGACGCGTGGCCGCAACCTGCCAGCCGCGGAGGCCGCGCCGGAACACGATCCAACCACGCTCAAACCAAAAGAGGGCAATCCATTCAGCAGTGAGTGAAGGAGCGAGGGGTCGGCAAGTTAACTGACTTCGCGCGAGCTAATCATTCGGCAAATTAGTACTGTTTTCGTGCTATCCCACCCTAGCCACAAAAACAAAGACGTGGCGAGGGTGGGCACCCGGTGTGAGATTGAAATCCATTCCCAGGTGCCCAAATGCGAGGCACCTGGGGCACCCCGTCTTTAGTGGTTGTGCATTGTTGGTATTTAATTGCCGGATCAATAATCATTATCTTGATTGGGGCCGATTCCTGAGGCTTGCTCCTTGACCGTAAACTGGGAGTTCTCGCCGGAGCCTGAGGAGCCGGCAAGGCGCAAGACGACGCGATTGCGTCCCGCGGCTTTGGCGGCATATAAAGCATCGTCGGCGATCGAGAGCAGCGACTCGACGGTCGCGGTTCCATCGGATGGGTCAAATACGGTGGCGCCCATACTGCAGTTGAGTGTGAACTCGGAACCGCGAGCGCAGATTTTCAGGTTGGAGATCGAATTCTGGAGGCTGACCAATCTCTGCTCGACAGCTTCCCGCGGAACCTCTGCCAGGGTGAGCAGGAACTCCTCGCCGCCGTACCGGCCCGCGTTATCATAGGCGCGGATGGCGGCTCCGACCGCCGCGGCGAACCAGCGCAGCGCCTCATCGCCGGCCAAGTGCCCGTAGCGATCGTTGATGCGCTTGAAATGGTCCAGATCAACCAGCGCCACAACGATAGTACGGTTCTCCCGCAGAGCGCGGTCTGTCTCCGCCGTCAGAGCGCGCAAAATGGCCACGCGATTCAACATTCCGGTGAGCCCGTCGTGGGTCGCCTGAATGCGCAACTGCTCACGGCTGGCCTCCAACTCCCTGGTGCGCTCGCTGACCAGCGTCTCCAGACGAAGGCTTCTTGCGCGCAACTGCCGGGAGTAAAGATGAATGGAGGCGGCCAGGAAAAGCAGAAGAGCCAGCGCACATAACCCATAAAACCAGTAGGTTCTCCACCAGGGCGGAAGAACCTCGAAGTCAACCTTCAACGGATCGGAACAGGCATTCAGGCTCGGATTGCAGGCCATCGCCATAAACGTAAACTTCCCTGGTGGAAGGCTGGCGAAAGTTGCTTTGCCGGTCTGGGTTTCCATCCACTCCGGCTGATACCCAACCATGCGTATCTTCAAAACCAGCTCGCTCAGGTTGCGCATCGTGGGCGAAGAGATACGAAAGTGAAGCGGCGAACCACCCCATGGCATAGTAGGCTGCTGAACACCGAGGTAATTCGTTTCGCCGCGATTAAACTCCGTCAGCGAAATGGTCAGTGGGATCGTGTCGAAGACCCGCTCGGGATGCAGCAGGTGACTGACACCACTGCTGGTTCCAATCCATAGCGATCCGTCGGCGACTTCCCGCAGCATCCCTTCATCGACATCGTTCCAGATCAACCCGCTCTCCTGCGTGAGGTGGCGCCAGTTCTGGCCGTTCCATACCACCAGCCCCATATCGGTCCCCAACCAGACCCATCCACGATGGTCCACCAGGATAGATAGTGGAGCAAGGGTGCGCAGTTCCGAAGGGAGTTCCAGTTGCGAGGCTTGCATCCGTACTCCGTCTGCCGCCAGACGCCATGTACCGGTCTGATCGCCGGTAATCCAGATCGCGCCATCCCGCGCGCAGGAAACGGCCAGCAATTCACCCCGCAGCACGGGCAGTCCATCGATCGGCGGCGCGGTCCACGCTCCGTCCTTGAAGCGCACCAGCCGATTATTACCCAGAAACCAGGCAGCGCCGTCGGGTGAAATGCAGGCGCCTAAGACCTTGCTGGAATTGCCCAGCAGCGAATCCACTGCCGTAACCTTGGAGAAGGTGGTCGAAGGAGTCCCTGGGTCGCGGAGATAGACACCCTCAAATGTTTCAAGGAATACGCGACCGGCGAAATCCTCAACCGCACCGACAATACGCGCTGGGACTTTGCCCTTTTGCTCGACGCGGCCCGTCTTGGGATCGATGCGCAGGATGACGCCTGAAGCTGTCCCCGCCAACAAAGAGCCGTCACGCTCGGTAAGCATTCCGTTCGTCTGGCCCAGGGTCCACCGCCGCTGGTTTGACAGCGAACCGGCCAAACCACTGCGCGGGTCGATCCATGCAGGTCCGCGGTCCGTTCCCAGGAAGACCCGGTCAGCGTTTGCCGGGGTGATGGCCCAGATAGATCTGGAAGGCAAGCCCTGCTGGTCTTCCCAACCTTCCCAGTTCCCATAACCAACCCACTCGTAAAGTCCATCTCCCCGGCAGGCAATCCACAGGTCGCCGGCCGAGTCGAAGGCAAGCCTCATAATGTGACTGGCGCGCTCTAACCCATTTGCCCGGCCAATAATCTGCCATTCGTTCCCATTCCAGCGGGCGATTCCCTCTTCTGTGGGAGCCAGTATTCGGCCTTGCCGATCCTGGATCAGGGGTGCGTGGCTGTATGGGTTTTCCAAGGCGGAGCCAGGGATGGAGCGATCGGCAAAGCGCGTAGACCGAGGCAGCAGGACAGCCACGTGAGCCGCGCCCGCAGCCCAGAGTGTACCAGCGCTATCCAGGAGAACCCCGCCCCAATGATCGGCGGCAAGGCCCTTGTCCGTGCCCCATTCGGTCACCGGGCTCTCGCGCAGTTGAACAGGCGCGCCGGTCGCCGACCCTTGCAATATAGACCACTCGCCAGCAGCGCCGGTCTCGTGTTCCAGCCAGGAACAGAGGCCCTTGCCGCAGCCGGCCCAGAGGCGAATGTCACCTCCGGATTCCCGTACTATACTCAGGCTGGTCACATGAGCCAGATCCGGCAGAGAAGCCAGCACACGGCCCGAAAACAGCGGCAGAAAAGAGAGCATCTTCCCTTCGGCATCATGCTCCAACCGGTAGGGCTGCCCATTTTCCACGACCAAGAGGTGACGCGTATCCTCTACAACAATGCGCCGCGCGCCCGCGACCACGATTGGATCTCGTCCGGCGGAAATAAACCGTTGACCGTCCCAGTGGTAAAGATTCCAGTCGGTGGCAACCCAGATGGTGCCGTTCGGATCCGAAACTACGTCCCGGACATCAAGTTCAGCAATCCCCTGTCCCGCGCCGAATCGCTCAAATCCGGTGCCCAGAAAGCGGTAAACACCACTCTCAGTACCCATCCACAGAAAGCCGGAACGGTCGGTCGCCAGCGAGCTGATTGAAAGGTTCTTGAGTCCTTCGGCCTGACGAAAAGCGCGAAAGACATACTGCTGCGCCTGCATGGTTGCTGAAAAAGCCAACAAACATGCCAGAACCCGGACTAAACTAACCCGCCTCATGAGTTCCTTTTACGATACAACCCTCGGAGATGAGTTCGACACAGGTATTATCGGCCCTTTGGAATGAAAGGGCTAGTTGGAGCGCGAAGGCTCTATCCGCTCCCTTGCCGGCCACGGAAGGCTTGTCCGGGCATCAGCGCGCCGGATTCCATTCACTAAACAGGGCTATTCAGCGCCTTTTCAAGCGCCTCGGCATCGGTGACAGGCGGAAGGCACGTGCGTCCGCGGCAAACGATCGCCCAGGCTTCCGCTCCGGCCGGCTTTGGAACTTCCAGCAGGACTTCAGCCAGCACTTCGGGAATGCCTCCGGGAACCAGCCGTTCCGGATCGACGCGCATCACGGCCTTGCTGACGGCAAAGCGGGCGAGTCCTCGCGCTTCGAGGCGTTCGGCGTGAGGGCCTGAACCGATTACCACAACCTGCACAGGATCGAGCAATAACCGCTCCAGAGCCAGCCCATAAGAGCCGGCATAGAGGCCGAAATGCTCCACAATCCCGGCAAAAGAGGCGAGCGTCTCCTCGGCGATTTCGCGATACTCCCTGCGTCCGCTCAACGCTTCAAGGCGCAGCAGGGCGGAAGCGGCTGTGGGATTGCCCGCCGGAGTGGGCGTGTCCTGCAACGGCTTGCGTCGCGCGGCCAGTGCGCCCAGCGGCGCAACCCCGTCCGCAGGCGCGGCGGCGTCAAAAAACGCTCCCGCTTGCCGGTCGTTGAAACGGGCGATCATCGCATCGGCCAGCTTGACAGCGGCATGGTAGTAGCTCATCTCGCCAGTCGAAAACCACGCGTCAACGCAGGCATGAACTGTGAAGGCATAGTCGTCGAGCGTGGCAGGCGGCCGCGGTTCCTGGCTCTGCTCATCGCCATAGGCAATGACGTGGCTCAAACTCTGGTCGCCATCCCAGGCTTCGGCGAGCAAACGGTTCAAAGTGAGTAAGGCCAGCTCACGCGTCGAATCTCTGCCGAGTACCCGCGCCGTCTCCAGACAGGCCGTCACCGCCATCGCGTTCCAGCCCGTGTAGAGCGTGCGGTCGATGAACGGCGTGGGCCGTTCTGCGCGTGCCGCAAGCAGTGTACGCCGGGCAGCATCCGCCAGCGGGCGCAAATCGTTCAAGCTACGGCCCGTTTCAGCAGCCATTTCCTCCAGAGTATGGTCAATGTGGAGCACGTTCTTGGCGGGGTTGTGGTGCATATCGCCCACTTCTCTGACGCCCCAGTAGCGCAGGGCAATCTTCGAGTCGTCCGGGGAGAATTCCGCTGCCTGCAACGCGTCGCGTGCCTCGGCCAGCGTCCAGGTGAAGTAGTCGCCGTCGTCGTCCAGGTTGATGTCCGCGTCCTGCGAGGCATAGAAGCCGCCGCGCTCGCGTTCGCTCATCGTTTCTTCCAGCCAACCCACAATCTCTCTGGCGGTGAGAAGAAAATCCTCGCGTCCCAGGCTTTGGTAGCCATGCAGATAGTTGCGCAGCAGTTCGGTGTTATCGTAGAGCATCTTCTCGAAGTGCGGAACGCGCCAGTGTTCATCCACGCTGTAGCGGTGAAAGCCGCCGGCCAGATGATCGTAGACGCCGCCCCGCGCCATCTTTTCCATCGTTGTGGAGAAAGCATCAACGGCTTGCTGGTTGGCGCGATTGATGCCCACTTCCAGCAGCAGGTCGAGGGCTGCCGGGTGAGGAAACTTGGGCTGGGAGCCAAAGCCGCCATTGCGCGAATCGAACTGCGCCAAAATCGAGCCGGCAATCTTGTCCACCAGCGCCAGCGTCAGCTCTCCGCCACGGCCGGAGAAAGACTCGTTGTGCTCGATGGCGGCCATGACGCTGGCGGCTGTTTCCA
>Ga0255356_1001767_pt1 | contig 13267 bp, 9 predicted proteins | sample HBST100metaG_FD_189944 | JGI IMG/M metagenome (GOLD analysis project Ga0255356, IMG submission 189944) | Peat soil microbial communities from Stordalen Mire, Sweden - H.B.S.T100 | ecosystem: Environmental > Terrestrial > Soil > Wetlands > Peat | place: Sweden: Norrbotten County, Stordalen Mire... | reverse complement strand
AAGCAACATTGCCGCCGTTTCTGTTGCCGAAGCCGCGTTGCATTGCCATGAAGCAATTGCCGCAACGGGTGTCGATATTTCCGACGTCCATACGGTATTTGCCGCATTGGCGGGCTGGAGCTTCGAAGCACGGCGCAAAAAGCTGGAGGCGGCGCTTTCGGGATTGTTGCCAACGGGAGTCAACGTCAGGCTTGCACCAGATTACGTGGCAGCGCACGCAGGCGCGTTCGACGGCGGGCCTGGAATCGTTGTAATCGCCGGCACGGGCTCGATCGCCTATGGAGTGAACAGATCGGGCAAAAAGCAGCGCGTTGGCGGCTTTGGTTATTTGATTGACGATTTGGGAAGCGGATACGGAATTGGACGGCAAGCCATAGCGGCCGCATTGCGCGCATTTGACAACGACGATGTGAATGCGCCTCTGATAGGGTTGTTACGAGAAAATACTGGCCTGCGGGATACATCTGCCATCATTCAGGCCGTATACGGTAATGAGCAGGAGCGTCTTTCGGGCGGGCTTGGACGCGTTCAGATCGCGGCCCTTGCGGAACACGTGCTGGCGCTGGCTGCGGAGGGCGACCCGGAATCAGTGAGGATCGCCATGCATTCTGGGGCTGCCCTGGCAAAAATAATGAACACCGTGACGACACTGCTGTTTGCACCGTCCGAAGCGGTGCCCTATGGGTTGGTTGGAAGCCTTTGGAGAAGCCGTGGAATGTTGAATGACGTCTTTGCGCGCTCGGTGGGCCGTTTTTTGCCAAACGCCGTAGAACACGATGTGGCGCATGATCCGGTTTACGGTGCCGCGATTTGCGCACGAAGACTTGCTGTTGAGCCATGAATGAGGAGTAACTATGCGACGTTCTTCCAGCAACGGGCTTTATATATTAGGTGGACTGGTGGTGGTGGCTTGTTTTGGCGTTGCCGGTTACCTCTATAGGGGAACGGGGGCTCTGCCTGCTGCCAACACGGGTTCGGCCAACAACGTTGCGCCATCAGCCGATACCGGCGTGCCGTCCTCACAGGCACCGGCAAAATCAGTGGTGCCGTCTGGAGGCGATTACACGGCCGCTGGGGCGCCCGACGTCGAAATAGTGGAGACCAAGGCTACTCCGCCGCATAAGAAGATCGCAAAGCCAGTGGTTGATTCGGAGCAGTCGCAGACCGGCACGCCGCCCGCAGCAACAACTCCAAATGACAACGAGAACCCGGGAGCGGCAGACAACGGGTCTACGCCTGCGCAGCCGAGTGATAACGCGGATACCAGCCCGTCCAAGCCGGATTCGGCGCCCAGCACGACCACGGCCCCGCCCCCGACGCCATCAGGCAACTCGGACTCGACCAGCACGCCCAGCAGCGGCGCTTCGGCGCCACCGCAGGAGAAGCCAGCGGCCACAACGGTGTACCGCGTGCAAGCCGGATCATTTGTGAACGAGGAGAACGCCGATATCCTGGCAGACTCGCTCCGCCATCGAGGCTACACGGCATTCACGCAACAGGGCGGCGACAACGGCAAACCTGTCTATATCGTTCAAGTGGGTGCATATCACTCGCACGAAACCGCTGCACAGGCTGCCGCAGACCTTCAAAAGAGCGGCTATCCGGCCTATGTGGCGTCCCACTGAAGCATAAGTGACGCTTTAAGCAACCATCAGGTGCGGTTGTCTGCCTGTTGAGAACGACGGCAAATGCCCATGGGCACTGCTTTCGAAACGACGGGCGCACCACAGGGCCGCGCTTTTTGTCGATCAGCAAGCACTTCTGCCTGGCGTTCTTTAGCCCCTCCGCCGTCACCCTTGCGCCAGAGATTTTGGGGAGGGCGACCACCGCGCGAGGACTGTGTGTGAGGGGGCCGCGAAGGCGCACAAACGGATTGGATACGGTCGAGAGTAGACAAAATCGTGTGTGCGCCTTATCGCTGAAAACATTATCGGCAGTGGGCGTCGATAAGCTCAGTGCCGTCAAGTACATATCGTAAATTGTTTTCGCAAGTTCGCGATGTTGTTACTACGGCAGCTTCCCCAACGTCCGAAATGACAAAACAACTGGCTGCAGCCGAACAATACAGTATTTGTAATAGTATCGTTTGCTCCAAAATGTCACACAATACGGACAGAACCTGAGTTTCCAGGCATTTTTGCCGATAATAGCCGTTGGAATGTCCGTACGGTACCCACGATGGGTCATAGCTTTATTAAGGAATCAGATTTATGGCAATTGAACGAGCAGTTGAAGATATCGTTGAAACGCTTAAGAACGCACGCAGGCGGGGACGCAAGGCGACGATCGTGGCCGGTGCCGGCACATCTGCGCGTGGCAATGTGCCTACTTCAGCCGACTTTGTTGAGCTGATAAAGCGTGATTACCCGCAGGATTATCGACGGGCACATGAAAAGAACTTCCACCACCTAATGTCTGAGCTCGCTGTGGGCGAGGGCCGAGACCTCGTGGAGAGCATTTTGCGCGAGTCCAAAATCAACTGGGCCAGCGTCTGCATAGCGCAGCTTGTAAAGGAGGGCTTTGTCGACCGGGTCATCACAGCCAACTTCGACATGTTGATTGCACGGGCGATGTCATTGGTGGGCGTGGCCCCATCGGTGTACGATCTCAGTGGCGGAGAGCTGCCAACTTCTGATGATCTGCCCGACCCCTCCCTCATCTATCTCTATGGGCAAGGTGCCAGTTATACGCTGCTGACCAGTCCGGAGGACCGTGAACGCCTGCATGAGCGCACAAGCGGGCTTTTCGAGGATGCTGGGCGCAATAGGATTTGGCTCGTAGTGGGGTATTCCGGAGACGGCGACCCTGTATTTGATCATCTTTCAAGTGTGAAACGGTTTGACCATCGGCTTTACTGGGCGGGTTACCGGGACGAGGCGCCTTCGGTGCATGTCTGCCAGAAGCTGCTGGACGACACCAAAGGTGCCTATCTTGTGGCTGGGCACGACGCCGACGATTTGCTCGTGGAGGTGACACGCGGGCTTGGATGCTTCCCGCCAGCGGTGCTCGCCACCCCGTTCACCCACATTGAGAACCAACTTGGCTCAATTGCCGAGTTCACAATTCCGGGGCAGACAGCGCCGACGTCCGCCGTGGCAGACGCCGTCAAATTGGTGCATGCAGCAGTCAATCGCTACGAAATGAGCGTTGGCGAAGCACCGGGCGCTCCAAACGAGGACGTGTTGGCGCAGACGACAAGGGTTTACGGCGATCTGATGCGCGGTGACTACGACGCGGTCGCCCGCGTTGCTGACAGCGCAAGTGGAGCCGTCGCGGACGAGCTTGCCGAGCCGGCGTCTTGGGCGCACCTCATGGAGGGCCTTGCCCTCACTGAACAGGCCCAGAAAGCCGAAGGGGATGACGTCGACCGGCTCTACGAAGCAGCCACGATCCGCTTTGCCGACTCATTGCGCGTCAACCCCAACCGCCATGAGGCGCTGTACCATTGGGGCAACGTCCTTTCCGAGCTTGCCCAGACACGTGGGGGCGACGAGGGTGCCGAGCTGCTTGCAGAAGCGGGAAGAAAGTACGAGGCGGCGCATGGCGCGCAACCTGACCGCGCCGAGATCTTACACAACTGGGGCGTCGCGCTTTCCGAACTTGCAAAGCTCAACGACGACGAGGCGGCGGACGCTCTCTTTGTGCAGGCCGAAGACAAGTATTCTCGCGCCCTTGAGCTAAAGCCGGAGATGCACGAGGCCCTTAACAACTGGGGGCTGTCGCTGTACGACCAGGCACTGACAAAGTATGGCGACGATGCCGACGTTCTCTTCAGGCGTGCGGGAGAAAAGTACGCAGGCGCTCTTGAGATTCATCCTGCAGACCACAATGCGCTTCACAACTGGGGCGTTGCGCTCTATGAACAGGCAAAAACCCATGAGGGCGACGAGGCTGCGGCGCTCTACGAACAAGCAGTGGAAAAGTACCAGGCCGCGATTCGAATAAAGCCGGATCGCCATGAGACGCTCAACAACCTCGGCGTCGCCCTTTACGAAATGGCCGAGCTGAAGTCGGGTCGAGAGGCGGCCCGTCTCTTCTCGGAAGCGGAACGCAAACTGCTTCAGGCGGAAGAGCTGGCGCCAGGAAGCAGCGCATACAATCTGGCCTGTCTTAACGCGCTTTGCGACGAAGAGGACAAGTGCCTGCAGTGGCTTGAGACAAGCCGAAAGTTGGGAACCCTCCCGACACGGGAGCATCTTGCGGCCGACCCCGACCTCGCAAGGCTTCGAGAGCACGAAATGTTCCGCCAGTTCTTGTCAGCCGTATAGCAGCGGCCGGTTCTTGACCGCAATCAGTGTCGCAGCGCCCAACCGAGAAATTGGTTGGGCGCTGCTCTTTTCGAGCGGACAGCCCCGGGGCGGCGCACCAGGTACGGGCCAACGCGCTCCCTCCCGCCTGGGCAGAGAATGAAATCGGTTTTGTGCGTAAACCATTATACATTTCACAGTGTCGGGGCACTGTTTGCCCTGCTTGACGAGTATAGTTAAATCAGAGGCGTTTCAACGTCCTGTTGCACCATGAATTTTGACACACTGATGATGGCTGCGGCGACGCATGAAATTCGCCGGGACTTGGTTGGCGCTCGCGTCGCCAGGATCACTCAGCCCACGCCTCTGGAGATTCTGATCGGGGTGTACGGCGAGTCGGGCAAGCAAACACTGCTTTACTCGGCGGAATCGGGAAGCGCCCGTTTGCATGTCACGCATGCGCACAGGTCAAATCCGCCATCTCCACCGTCATTTTGCATGTTGTTGCGCAAGTACCTCGAGGGTTTGTGGCTTGCCGAGATTGACAGTGTCTTCGGATTGGGCGAACGCGTTGCGAGGATCACCTTCTCCGCCCACCAGGCGCACACAGTGTACCTATGGCTCGAAGTGATGGGCAGGTACAGCAATGCCGTGCTAACCACTCAGGATGGCGTCATTCTCGGCGCTCTCAAGACAGTCAACGTTCAGATGAGCAGGATGCGCCAGATAAGGCCCGGCTTGGCATACCAACGTCCTCCCACGTCGCCGTCGGCAAAGATCGATGCATTCTCCCCAACAGCCGGCAATCTTCTCCCGCAGAGCACGTTCGAGTCGACTGCCGATGCCCGAAAATGGATACTGGACACGTTTACCGGAATCAGTCCTCTGATGGCAGACGAGTCGGTAATGCGAGTTAGCGGCAAAGAACTGTCGTCTGAAACGATATGGTACGGGCTCAACGACCTCATCCTCAGCGCTCGAGTGAACAATTACGATCCTGTGCAGATACTGGACGGGGCTGGTCAGCCGATCAGCGCCTATCCGACTCCGTTAAGAACCGTTCCGGAGGACCGTCAGTTGCACATGCGCTCGTTCTGCGATGCGATTGACGAGGCAATGGACGCGGTCCATGTCGTCGATACCCTGGAATCTGAGCGCAAGGCGATGCTTGCGGCCCTGCGGCGAGCCGAAAAAGCCTGCGAACGAGAGGCGCTGGACCTTCAGGAGGGGCTGCTGAACTCTGATCGTGCCGACGAGTATCGAGAAAGCGCCGAGCTGCTATTGGCGTCCTCCACATCCATCGGACAAGGTGCCGAAGTCGCCGTCGTGCCAGACTATTTCACTGATGACGGCACAACTCGCGAGATCGCCATCGACCCATTGCTCACGCCCGCCGAAAATGCGGAGAGCTTGTTTCGAAGATATAGAAAAGCGCGCGATTCCCGTGAGCGATTGGAACAGAGAAGCGTCATAATTAATGACACGTTGCAAGAAATCGCTGCCGCCCGAGCACAACTTGCCTCGGCAGCGAGCATTGCCGAAATCGATGCCATTGTGCGGCCGATTGGCGACGAAGTGGCCCGGCGCATGGCGTATGGTGCGCCATCGTCAGACACAGCGGGGCTTCCTAAAGACCGGCCGACATTCGACGGGCACAAGATCAGAACCTATCATTCTGCGGACGGATGGGAGATCCTAGTTGGCGAGAACGCCGACAGCAACGACTACCTAACGACAAGAGTTGCCGAACCGACCGACATCTGGCTGCACGCGCGGTCCATTCCAAGCGCTCACGCGGTGATACGGGCACGGCGCAAGCCGGCAGCCGTCTCTAGCGCCGCGTTGCACATGGCGGCTGAGCAGGTGGCGAAACGAAGCGACGGCAAGCACGCGCGTCTTGTGCCCATCGACTACACATTGCGCAAATACGTGAGAAAGCCACACCACGCAAAGCCTGGCCAGGTAACGTACAGTCACGAGAAGACATTGGACGTTGTGCCGACGGTTGAATAAAAAACAAGCGCCCACACTTGCGGTGCGGGCGCGGGTACTGGTAGCGCATACGGGATTCGAACCCGTGGTCTCTACCTTGAGAGGGTAGCGTCCTAGGCCGCTAGACGAATGCGCCACGGCCGATCCCATTAGTTGGGACGGGCACTATTCTTGCACAGCATGACGATGATTGTCAAGGGAGCTCAATTGCGAAAGTCATTGAACAAGCGTTCCGGCGAACGCAAGACCGCCGCCGGTCGCATATTTTCAAACAAACATGCGTTTGATACGATGAAGGTGAAAAGGCAAGAGGATGGCGCGGCGGAGAAGAATTGATGACCACATGTTATTGGTTCCGGGGGAAGAAGTCGTTGGGCACCACCGCTACGCGATTGACCACCTCGTCGGAAGCGGCGCCTATGCGGCCGTCTACGCTGCACGCGACGAGATCGGTCGCGATGTCGCCCTAAAGGAGTTCTTTCCTGCGCCCCACCCGCGCGAGGCGCATGTTTTTCGCCAGTTGTTCGAGCGGGAGCGTTTCGTGCTGTCCCAGGTCAGCGCCCATCCGCTCGTCCCGACGTTCTACGAGGGATTTGTCTGGAACGACCAGTACTACCTTGCGCAGGAGTTTGTCGAAGGTCAAACCCTTGAAGACATAATTTCCCGCAACCCACATCTTGGCCGCGACTGGATGTTAAAATGGGCGGTCAGCCTGTGCGATGTGCTCACCTATATTCATGATCGGCAAATCGTACACCACGACCTAAAGCCCGCGAACATCCGGATCACGCCGGACGGACAGTTGCGGCTGCTGGACTACGGCGGAGCGCAGTATTTTGGCACTGACGACACCACCGTGGCGGCTGGCGTCTTTGCGGATGCAGAGATGTATGGCACCGAAGGTTACCTCCCGCCCGAAGTCGAGGAGACGTTCGTTGCCGACGTCCGAACGGATATCTTTGCCCTGGGCTGCATCCTCTACGAGATGGTCGTTGGCGAGCCGCCCGAACAGCAGCGAATAAGCGAACGTAATTTGTACGTCACCACCCCGCTGATGCAGCGCAAAGACGTGAATTTGGAATACGTTCGCCTGGTAACAACGGCACTCTCCTACAACACCGAGTACAGGTTTGCCAGCGCAAGGATATTCCTCAACGAGCTTAAGAAGATCGCTCCGCCCGTGTTGCTGGTTTCGCACAAGTCGCTCTACTTCGGCACGGTCGCGCCTCAAAGTGACGTCACTAAGAAATTCAGGCTCTACAATGGCGGTGGCGGCGCGGAACTGGAGGGCGAGGTGCGCTCCCTAACACCGTGGCTGCATATTGACGTCCCACGATTTAGAACAAGGCGGCGCGACGTGTTCGTTGTGGCAAAGCCGGACATGGTAAAAACTCGCAACCACGTTGAGCACGGCCAGGTGGAAGTCGTCACGAATGATCAAAGAGGCCCCGACGGCAAAGTCAAGGTAAAAGGCGACAGATGGGTGGTTGACTGCTATATAGCTGTTGCCCCCACCCCCGCGAAGATCGTACTAAAGGGCACGAAAGACGAAGACGGCATTCTGCGAATCGCGACCTGCAGGGCCGGCCACGCCAAGATAACGGCGCTGCTTGAGAATGTGGGAGAATCGAGCGCACTGCTGCGATTCGACGATGCGTCGGGATCAATTGCGTTCGACCCGACGTCCATAAAGATCGAGGGCGGCAAAGTCGGCGAGGTCGCAATGGAAATCACCACAAGCGGCCTAGAACAGGGCACCACAAAAGACATGGAGGTTTGCGTTCGCTCTAACAACGACGTGATACTGAAGGTGCCCGTCAAGCTCCATATACGAACCACGCTCGAAGAAATCCGATCCAAATTGATCGGGCATTAGGCTGCCAGTTCACAGGAGGGCCGTGCGCTACGGGCCGCTCACCGTGGGCACCCGTTTGAATGTCGCGGCTATTTTGCGGGCGGCGTGAGCGCCATATGCAGCCCCTGGAAACCCATTACCAAGAGCAGCACTGGAAAGCCCCAGACGAGGACGAACACATAGCCCTGTATCAGAGGCAGCGTCCACAGCATGTTTGACGCCCGCAGCCCGCGCTCGGCGTACAACAGAAATTTGGGACCGTGTTTCTTGGCTACGATGTGCCATGGAAATGCGAAGACAACGCAAAGAAGCGATGGCAGCACGATATTGACATGGGCTATTAAGGACTGTAAAAACATCTCACCTTCTCGGTTTCTGGAGCAATTCGAAAAGAATACCCGAAAATCGCCGCCGCAGATTGCGTCGCGGCAGCATCATCGGATCGAGGAAACGGCGGTCAGTCGCCGGCAAAGATGCTCTTGACAAACGTGTGCGGCTCGAAGGCTTCCATGTCTTCCGGTTGTTCTCCGGTGCCAATCAGCTTGATCGGCAGCTTGAGATCCTCTTTGATTGTGATCACAATGCCGCCGCGAGCGCTGCTGTCGAGCTTGGCGAGGATAAGTCCGGTCACGTTCACCGCAGACTGAAATTCCTTAGCCTGCAAAATGGCGTTCTGCCCCATTGTCGCGTCCAAAACCAGCAGTGTCTCATCGGCAGGATTGCCGTCGCGTTCACGCATTAGCACGCGGTTGATCTTCTTAAGCTCCTCCATGAGGTTGCGGCGGTTGTGCAATCTCCCCGCAGTGTCACAAATCACGTGGTCATGGCCCTGTGCGCGCGCTTTCTGAAGCGCGTCGTACACAACGGACGCAGGGTCGCCCCCCTCGCGCCCCCGCACGACGTCAACGCCAAGCCGGTCTCCCCATATTTGCAACTGGTCCATCGCTGCGGCACGGAACGTGTCTGCGGCTGCGAGAAGCACTTTGTTGCCCGCATTCTTAAACCGATAAGCGAGCTTCGCGATGCTGGTGGTCTTGCCAACGCCGTTCACGCCGACGATCAGATAAACCGTAGGGGGGACTTTGGCGATCTTAAGCGGCGAAAAGTATCCTTCCTCACCGGCCAGAAGCGCGTCGACAAGCGCCTCGCGCAACTTGTCCTTTACATCTGTTGCATCCTTCAAGCCCTCGGTGCGCACTGACTCGCGCAGCTTTTCCATTATCTTCAACGTCGAATGGACATTGAGATCCGCGCCAATCAGCGATTCTTCCAGCTCTTCATAGAGATCCTCGGTGATCTTGCCGCGCCCGGTAATGAGTTGGTCTATCTTTTGGAAAACGTTTTTGAACAGCCCGCTTTTGAGCATTTTCACCTCATCCGATTCGGGCTTAGCCCGCGCCGCGTATTGTACCTTGTGGCACACGGTTGGCGTCCTGAGATGCTACAAGCGCTCCGCGCTTATGGCACGCGGCGGGCGCAAACGATCTTACGATCGCATTAGGCCCGCACGGGAACAGGGTCGGATGCCGATCCGATTAGCTCAACGTTGCCGGAGTGGGCGGACTTTAGAATGGCCTCGGCAACTCTCATCACTTCAAGACCCCACGTGGCATCGGCCACTGGTTCGGCAATGTGATCGATAGTGTCTAGGAAATTGCCGCGCAGATCGAAATGAGGGTCAAGGACAAGCGCCCGGCGCTCTTCGCCCGGCTCGCCATAGTACACGGTGGCCCCCCATTCATCGGTGGCGACGGCACCGGACGTACCATGGATTGCCCGATAATAGTGCGGCGTTGCTGACACCCAGCTACCTTCGTGCATGCCGGTCGCTCCGCTCTTGAAATTGAGGATCACCCAAATGTGGTCATTGCTCAGCTTGCTCTGCTGATCGACAGCCCAGGACCTGGCATAACAGGACTCCACCGGCCCGCCTGCCGCAAGCATCCAGTCGATCTCATGGATATTGATCTCATAGAGCAGCCCCCCTGAGAGGGAGGGGTTGTGGCGCCAGTGCTTGGGAGGTGCGGGCGTGACGTTGCACAACCTTCTCGAGTCAACCGAAATAATCTTGCCTAGCTGGCCCGAGCCGCTAAGGCGAAGCATTGTTTGCACAGGCTCGGTAAAGCGGGTGGAAAACCCGACGAGCGACTGGACCGACGCTTCTGCTATTGCGTCTCGTATTTCGGTGGCCTGCGCGAGCGACAGCCCCATGGGCTTTTCACAGTAAACGTGCTTGCCAGCCTTGGCCGCTGCGACGGCATGTTCGTGATGAAGGAAATTCGGAGACGAGACCACTACAGCGTCAACGTCGCCCAACATGTCCCGATAATCCTCCATGGCGCTGGCCTGGCACTCGCTCGCGAGCGCATGTGCCCTGTTCAGATCGGGATCCGCGATTGCCACAACTTTGCTGCGCCCGCTCCGCGCGAAGTATCGAGCATGGCCTGCAGCATTGGGCCCCGCGCCAATGACACCAATTCGGATCATCTTACTCACGCTTTCTGTACAGCCTAACCCGACAGCGGGAATCGCCGCTGGCAACCGATATCTACCACGACATTGTACGGCATTTATGCGGTGATTTTCTAGTTTGACAACGGGGGATATGGGCACTTGCATGCCACAAGGGCTCCGAGCATCGAATGATCGGAGCCCGGTGACGGTAACCTAAGTGCTATGGCATCGTGTAGACAGCGGACGAGTTTAGGGTGCCCGCTTTATAGCCGCCAATGACGTCGAGGTAAGCAAGGCTCCCCGTGGCACCTGCGGTGCCTGGGAACGTGAGCGTGACCTTAGCCGTGCCACCTGCCGCAATGTTGCCGATCGAAACGGGCAGTGTGCTGGACGTGGGCGTTTGGCCAATTGTCGCGCCTGTGACATACACGTTCTGAGCAGCTACGGTTCCCGTGTCCTTCAACGTCACCACCGCAGTAATCACCTTCGATGTGGCGTTTCGGGTCAACAAGGTGCCCGAGATTGCAACGGTTGGACCAACAATTGACACGCCGACAGGCGCGCTCTGCTTAGCCGCGCTCGTGCGGCTTACGGTTACCACGGCAATGCCAGGCACCTCAATCGATGCCGCTGGCACCGTGGCCGTAATCGTCGTTCCCGACTTGAACGCCGTGGTGAGCTTCGTGCCATTCCATATGATCGCATCACCCGTATCGTACGTCGTTTCCGTCACCGCGAGCGTAAATGCCGGACCACCCGCTGACACCGTCGACGGCGCCACGCTGGCGATGCTTGGCGCAGAATTGGACACCGTAACCGTTTTCACCGCCGAATATTCAAGGTTGGGATTCAACACCTTGATGCTAGCGGTGGTTGGCGCGGTCAACAAAGCAGCGGGAACAGTTGCGGTAATCGACGTGCTTGACTTCGTGGTCGACGCCAGTACGGTGCCGTTCCAGTAGACGATCGAGCCTTTTATGAAATTGGTGCCAGTCAACGTCAACGTCGTGCTGGCGCTTCCTTGTGCAAAACCTGTCGGTGCCACGCTTGTCAACGTCGCCGGGCCGACAAATCCCTTGATCTCGTAAAGTGCGCTATCGCTCCAACTGGTGACCAGAAGGTCTCCCGTGACAGGATCGAACGTCGAGCCCTCAGGGCCATCGAACGTTGCGAACTCCAGGGCGGTCGGCGCAGCAGGATTGCCGTTCGGATCGATGGTGTACGCATAGATGTACGACTGCCCGCCGCCGGACTGGTAAATATTGTCCAGCAGTTCAGGTGCAGAAAAGCCGGGGTTCCCTGCCGCAACCCATACAAAGTTCTCAGGATCTCCGTCATTTGTGGTGAGGACGCTGTTTAGCGCCGCAGCAGTTGCCGTGTACTTTTGCCCGGAGAGCGAGAACGTGACCGTGCTAAAATCCCCGGTGCCATAATCCGAGACCTTGGCCTGGCCAGCCCCTGGGATACCCTGTGGAACATAGTTGATTGCGGAGAGGCTGTTGCCGATATTAAAATCAGTAAGGTCGTCGAGGAAGTTGTAATTGGAGCTGCCGGGATAGACCTCGCCGATGTCTGATGAATAGTCCCCATACATCAAGTCCCCATTGGGGGCGTAAGAAAGGCCACCGTCAGCCTCAGAAAGACTTGCGAACTGCGAGAAACTTGAAAAGCCGGTAATGTGGTTTCCCGTCCCGCGCACCACTTTGAGCGCATACACGATGGACGGGCTGGCTTCAGCGTCATCCACCAAAAGCAATGTGCTCGGGTCGCCGAGCTTGAAAACCAGTCCGCCGAAATTGTTCAGCGGAAGATTGGCTGGTGTGGCGAGAGTAACGGAAGAGTAACCCTGATACAGAGTGGTAACCTGCGCATTGGCAGGCCGGGTAATCAGCAACATACCGATCAGGGCGACAAGTGGAGAGCAAGCGGCTAGTCCACCGAGCAATCTGACAGCTTTCATGTCCTTTTACCTTCCCTTCGTTTGCCCACTAAAAGCAGCCGGATGTAACGATATGCCAGAACAGAGCACAATGCCACCCACGAAGGCGTCGGCGCTGCCTGCTTGTTCAAGCTGACGCACATACAGATGCACTAGGTGTACTGGATGTATACCCGACACACTGGCATTTGTCACCTGCTGGCAACTACGGATAGGAAAGCCCGCGTGACATGTCGGCTACAACGGCGTAGGCTGACACAGGGCATTTATTGCCTATCAGAACCCTGGCGCCCATACACTTCCAATTCACGATGGCTCGCATAGCTCGCTGGAGGAAGCCCGGTATAGGTTATCCTGAGGAATCGGCCTTTGGAATCGGGCGGAAACGTGTTGGTGCGCACCTGGTCGGCATTTGTGGTGTTTGTCTGATCAACTGCTGTTGTCCAAGTAGCCTCATCGGTAGAGATCTCCAATTTGTAGCGATAGTTGCCAGCTCGCTCGAACGTGATTTTCACGGTCTGGATAGTGTCGACATTCTCGAGGTCGACTTCCCACCATGCTGGCAAGCTGCCGTCAATCGCACACCAGCGAGTGCCCAGGTCGCCGTCGCACCCGCCATTGGCAGGATTTTTCCGCTCCTCGCTGCTGGCCTTTGTGGGGCGGTTCAGCGCTAGATTGCCATTTGTCCCAGTCTTGGCGGCAACGGGTTGCACCGCTGACAGAGAAACGGGTGCCAAGAGAATCACTGGCAGCGGCCTGTGCTTGGCTGCCACGAATGCC
>Ga0255356_1001764_pt1 | contig 13294 bp, 11 predicted proteins | sample HBST100metaG_FD_189944 | JGI IMG/M metagenome (GOLD analysis project Ga0255356, IMG submission 189944) | Peat soil microbial communities from Stordalen Mire, Sweden - H.B.S.T100 | ecosystem: Environmental > Terrestrial > Soil > Wetlands > Peat | place: Sweden: Norrbotten County, Stordalen Mire... | reverse complement strand
CAGCAAGGCTGCGAGTCCTGAGATACTGCGTAGCATAGAAGGCCGCACACGACCCCAACGACGCCAGAAACAGCTCCGGCGGTGTCATGCCCATGTCATCGCCGCCATCGTCAGCGGGTTGGTCGCACAGAATTGTATGAGTTCGAGACTGAATGGAGAACTTGACCCGATTGAGATGCGTGATCCTGACTTCCATCGTGGATTTCCTTTCGCACTAGTGAATCCACGAAAACAGCGATTCGTTACACCATTGAGCAAGATTCTTTGTCGACGGGGATCGCCAACATGCGCAGGTATTCCCTGGTGAGGATGGCGCGCAGACGCGGTGCGACGGCCGAGTCGCAAGGAATCTCCAGGGATCGGCAACGATCGATGGCGGCGCGCAGGTCGCGCAGAAACGCCACGCAGGACGGACATGCTTCGATGTGTTCGCGCATGTGTTCGCAGCTCAGTGGTTCCACGCGGCCGTCGAGATACTCGGAGAGATTGGCGAACAGATCGCGGCATTCAGCCGGGCGTTGCATGCCGTTGGCTCGGGCGCGCCTGGGCTTGCTTGCGGAGGGTCTGGCTTGCTTGGGTAGCTCGGGTCTAGCCTTGAGTAGCTGGCTCATCTCCTTTCGCACGCTGAGACGCGCCCGATGCAGTCGAATCCGTACCGTTCCCTGCTGAAGCGAGAGAACCTGCGCAACCTGCTCGGTGGTTAGTTCCTCCATATCATGGAGCACGAGAACGATGCGCAATGTGGCTGGGATGCGGAGGATTGCCTGATGCAGCAGGTGGTGCTGCTCGGCGGCGAGGACGTTGCTTTCCGGACCTGCCGCTGCATCCTCAAGCAGCCTGTCCAGTTCGTCACCGTCCGGCATCAGCTCATCGAGCGAGAGAAGGTGTGCCGGAGCGTGTGCAGGCTTGCGGCGCATGCGCCAGCAGCGGTTCCTGGTCACGGTGTAAAGCCAGACGGCCATCTGCTGCGGGGTCTGGATCTTGGCAAGGTGCTTGATGGAACGGGAGAGAACCTCCTGCATGGTGTCTTCGGCATCTTCAGGATGCCCACAGACCTTCATGCTGAATGAATAGACCGTGTTTTGAAGTAAACCGATCGCCTCCTCGATAGCTTCCGGGGTGTCTCGATGCAGGAGGTCGGTGGCTCGGGTCAGTTCAGGTCGCATCGTTTGGATGAATCGGGCGCCAGACCAGTATATTCTTGCGCGTGAATGAAGTGAGAATCGCTTGCACTGGAGGCCGCCAATTCACTGCGCACAGGGAAGTGTCGGTGCATTCTGTTTCAAGGCCGCCGCAATCATCTGCAGGCAAATGGGAGATACTTTGCTGAGCCACTCCCGATTTCCAGCGCCTTCAGGTTTGGAGTCTGTGGCGATCCATGCACGCAGCAAGGCAAGTGCGAGGCCCAATTCGGCACCTGAACGACCTTCCTCCACCCGGAACATCTGGCGGTAAACCTCATCTTTGAGTCGCGCAATTTGGGTTCGGGCATGCATCACTGGCTCACTGTCCGGAACGGCAAGCAGCATCTTTCAGGTCAACGGCGCGCAGGATGGACATGGCTGGGCACCAGTTGGTGAATGCCGACTGCAACAGATTAAGTCCAACAAAAAGCGTTAGCCAGAGCCAATAAAGTGCAAGGAAATGCGCAAGCGCAAGTGACAAAAGCACCATGATGCCTGCCCTCAGGCGCACACCACGTTCGACTGTCATAGAGAATCTCGTTGTTCGGTTTCAGGTTGATGATCAGGCGCGGCTTGATGCCGCGAATGAACCATGAAGTAAAGCACTGGAATGGTCGGCCACGAAAGGAAAGTCGAAGCGACCGCTCCTGCAATCAGCGAAAGTGCGAGCCCCTGAAAGATAGGGTCCGTAAGAATTACGCTTGCACCGACAACGACCGCCGCCGCAGTCAGGAGCATAGGACGGAATCGAGTTGCGCCTGCATCGATCACCGCCTCGGCAAGGGGCATTCCCTGGCTGATTCGGAGCTCAATGAAGTCGACAAGGATAATCGAGTTGCGCACGATGATGCCTGCGCCGGCGATGAAGCCGATCATCGACGTCGCTGTGAAGAATGCGCCCAGAATGGCATGGGCCGGCATGATGCCCACCAGGGTGAGCGGAATGGGGGCCATGATGATCAGCGGTACGATAAAGGAGCGGAACCAGCCCACCACAAGCACGTAGATGAGAACGAGCACCGCGGCGAACGCCAGCCCCATGTCGCGGAACACCTCGATCGTAATCTGCCATTCGCCATCCCACTTCATCGAGTAATGGTCCGTGGACTCAGGCATCGACGCGTTATAGCGAGCCAGCGTGTATCCAGCCGGAAGCGTGAGATGGTCGAGCTCCTTGTTCATCTTCAGGATTGCGTAGACCGGGCTCTCCACCGCGCCAGCTACATCTCCCGTGACATAGACCACACGGCGCAAGTTCTTGTGATAAATGCTCGGCTCGATGGTTGTGTGCTCGACGATAATCAACTCGCGCAGAGAAACCATGCCGCCGTCCGCGCCGGGCAGGCGAATATTGTCCAAACTCTGCTCGGAAGAGCGATCGGCGCGGTCAAGTTCGACAATTGCAGGCACAGGCTCCCGTGATGTCTGATTGTGCATCAGGCCGACCTGATCTCCCGAGAGAGCCAGCGCCAGGGCGTGGGTTACATCGGAGACCGCGATGCCGTGTTGCGCAGCCTTGACCTCATCCACGCGCATCACCAGTCTCGGCTGCGGATCTTCGACATACCAGTCCGTATCTACAACGCCCGCGGTGTGCTGAAAGATCGACTTGATCTGCTGGGCAACCTGCGTCTGACCGGCCATATCTGGCCCGTAAACCTCGGCCACAAGGGTCTGCACCACCGGCGGTCCCGGAGGTACTTCACTGACCTGAATGCGCGCGCCATACGCGTTACCGATGGCGTCGAGCAACGGACGAAGTCGCTTGGCAATGGCATGGCTTTGTTCTCTGCGCTGCTTGGCTGGCAACAGGTTTACCTGGATATCGGCCTGATTCGGCTGACGGCGCATGTAGTAGTGGCGCACCAGTCCGTTGAAGTTATAAGGCCCGGATGTTCCGGTGTACGTCTGGTAGTTGAGTACGTCCGGCTGTCGAGCGAGTTCATCTCCCAGCGCCTGGGCCACGCGCGCAGTCTGCTCAAGGGGCGTGCCGTCGGGCATGTTGATGACCACCTGGAGTTCGCTCTTGTTATCGAACGGCAACATCTTTACTTTCACGAGTCCGAGCGGTAATAGCGCCACCGAGATCAGAAACAGCACCACCACTCCAATGAAAAACAGGACGCGATTGCGCGCGGATTGGATCAGAGGCGTCATGATGCGGCGATAGAGACTGGTCCGCCAGTTCTCCGTCTCGGGCTCCAGTATTTTGGCTCCTTGAAGATGGCGGCCAACAAGGCGGAGGGCCGCCCAGGGCGAAACCACGAAGGCAACCAGCAACGAGAAGAGCATGGCCGCAGATGCGCCCACGGGGATGGGGCGCATGTAGGGCCCCATCAGACCGCGGACAAAGGCCATCGGCAATACCGCGGCAATCACGGCGAAAGTGGCCAGAATGGTTGGATTGCCCACTTCTGCAACTGCTTCGACCGCGACTTCGCTCATCGACCGGCCATGGTTTTCCCTGAGCCGGAAGTGGCGCATCATGTTTTCGACCACAACGATCGCATCATCCACGAGGATGCCGATGCTGAAGATCAAAGCGAAGAGAGTAACGCGATTGATGGTGTAGCCGAGGAAGTAGAACACAGACATGGTAAGGGCGAGCGTGACTGGAATGGCCAGCAACACGACGCCCGACTCGCGCCACCCCAGGAAGATCGCGACCAGCAAGGTCACCGATAACGTCGCCAACAGTAGGTGCTCAAGCAGCTCGTCCGACTTGTTCTTTGCCGTCTCTCCATAATTCCTGGTCGTCGTCACCGTCACGTCGTTGGGTATCGTCACGCCCTGCATCTCATGCACGCGCTTGAGCACGGCGTTGGAGATATCGGTGGCATTCGTTCCCTTGCGCTTGGCCACGGTAATCGTCACCGCCGGATACTGGCGCAATCGCTGCTGCGCTGTGACGCTCGCGTTCGTCGTGCCGTAGACTACATAGTCCGACGGCTCCGCGGCGCCATCGACAATCTTGTCGGCGACATCGCGCAGGTACACCGGATGTCCGCGCACCACGCCCACCACCACAGCTTCCAGATCCTCGCGGCTGTTGAAGAGGTTGCCGGCGTCGACACAAACCTCCTGATTGTTATCAGAGAAGTTCCCTGCCTGCACGCTCGCATTTGCGGCTTGCAAATGCCCAACGATTGCCATAGGCGATAGGCCGTAGGCACTCAGCTTTTCCGTACTTAGCACAACGCGCATGGTGCGTGGAAGGCCGCCGATGATCGTCGTCTCAGACACATCGGAAATCTGCGTAATGCTGTGTTGCATCTCCTCTGCGATGGCGCGCAATTGATAGCCGTTGTAATGCTCGCCCCAAAGCGTCATGGCCAGGATCGGCACATCGTCGATGGAGCGAGCCTTGATCAGCGGCTGCGAAGCTCCCGGCGGCATGCGATCAAAATTCGAGTAGAGCTTGCTGTAGACCTTGATCAGCGCATCTTCCTGGGACGTGCCGACCAGAAAACGCACAATCACCAGGCTCTGTCCTGGCGCAGACGTCGAATACACATACTCCACGCCGGAGATCTGATGCGCGAGCGTCTCGATCGGCAGTGTGACACGCTCTTCCACCTCGGCCGGGGACGCACCCGGCATAGCGGTGGTAATGTCCAGCATGGGAACCAGGATCTGCGGCTCCTCCTCGCGCGGAATGATTGCAATGGAGAAGATTCCCAGGGCCAGCGACGCGGCAATAAAGAGCGGCGTCAGCTTGGAGTTGAGAAATGAATGGGCCAGGCGTCCGGCGATTCCAAGGTCTTGCTTCATTGCTGGACCTCGATACGCTTTCCGGCGAGGTCGCGTTCGGAGGGTGCGTCAACCAGTTTTTCACCGGAAGAGATACCCGACAGAACCTCTACCAGATTGCCTTGCGCCGCGCCCAGCGTGAGATAACGGAGTTGCGCAATCACTTGACCGTCGAGAACGTAGGCGCAGGCCAGTGAGCCGCGCATGACAATCGTCGAGCGCGGAACCAGAATCGCCTGGCGGGTGCCGTTGGCAAACTCAGCCGTTCCATACATGCCGGCGCGCAACTGAGTTGAAGAAGGCAAGTCAATCTTGACGAGAAAGCTATGACTCGATGGATCGGCGGCGGGCACGATCTCGGCAACGGTTCCCGTTATGCTCGTGGAACCGGCGCCATCGATCGTCACCTGTACCTTCATCCCCTTGTGAACCGCGCCAATCGCCGACTCATCCACCGAAGCTTGAAGTTGCAGATCCCCGGCCCGATCGACCTGGATTAACGGCACGCCCGGTGCGGCCATCGTCCCCGGATCGACCAGCCGCGCCGTTACGATGCCGGAGAAAGGCGCCGACAGGCGCGTATACCCCAGCATGGTGTGTGCGCCGTTTACCTGATCTCGTGCCTCGTCGGTTTGCGCGCGTGCTGCCTCAAGGTTCGCCTCCGCAGCCTCGGCATGCTGCGAGACTTCATCCATCTCCTGCGGGCTCACACTCTTCTCGGACTCAAGTTGTTTGTACCGGTTTAACGTGCTTGTCGCCAGCGAGGCGTTGGTCTGCGCCGCGGCTTGCGCGTTTTGCGCCGCCTTCAAGCCCGCCTGCGCCTGCTCCAGAGCCGCTCGCAAAGCCGCGTCGTCCAGCACCACCAGCGTTTGCCCAGCCCGTACGCTGTCTCCCTCGTGCACCAGCACCTGCTGGATGCGGCCCATCACCTGCGCGGAGAGAACCGCGGTTTCCCTGGCATGAACCGTGCCCGTGGATCGCAGGTCCACAGGCACCTCTTGCGCGTGGCTTTCAACAACCCGCGCCTGCACGGTCTCAATAACCGCAGGGGACGCGGAGTCGGTACCATGACATCCGGCCACCATCGCGGCGGCAACAACCAGCAAACTTGCCTGTAAGACAGTCTTCATGGCAATTCCTCCGCCGCATCGGGAGTTAGTGTCCCAGTCGCGTATAAAAGTTCGCTATAGGCCATGGCATTTTCGTAAACGGCGTGCCAGTAGTTGGATTGACTCTGCCGCTCGGCATCTTCGGCCCGCAGCAGATCGGTGATGGTGGCAAGCCCCGCACCGTAACGATTCTTCAGAATGCGCAGACTCTCAGCCGATTGATCCATTGCCGTCCGCGCCGTCTGCAGCGAGAGTTCCGCGGTCTTCTGGTGAATGTGAGCCTGGCTCACTTCCAGCCGCAGATGCTGCTGCGAAGCGGCCACTTGCGCATCGATTTTTTGCTTGGCAGCAGACTCGCGCGAGAGTTGGGCGCGCCTGCCTAAGGGCAGAATGTCCACACTGATCTGCACGCCGGCCACCCAGTTGTTGCCTCCCGAGCCAGTAAAGGAGGAGTGGTCTTCTTCCCAGTTTCCATAGGCGCTCACGCGTGGGCCGAAGTCCGACTTTGCCGCTCCCACGGCAGACGCCTGCGCCGATTGCTCCTGTCCTAACGCCGCCAGATCCGGTCGCGCCTTTTCGGCCGTCGCCAGTTCCTCTTCCAGTGTGTTCTGCGGGAATGTGTGCAGCTCGATCGGCTTCAGTTCGGTTGCTGTCAGCTCCGGGTCGCCCATCGCCTCGCGCAATTGGGCCCACGCCAGTTCCAGGTCGCCCTGCGCCGCAATCAACTCCTCTTTGCGAGCGGCCACATTTACCTCAGCCGACATGCGATCCGACTCCACCGCAAGGCCAGCCTTGACGTGCTCACCCACAGAGGTCAGAAGAGCCGCCGCCGTCTCCTGCTCATGCTGGGCAACATCGATCTCTCGCTGCGCATAGAGCACCTGCTGGTAGGCCTCTACAACACGAAACACGATCTGCTGATCCACAGCTTTGGCAGAGGACAAAGCGCTCTGTCTGCGCAAATCCGCGCGATGGATCTCCTTCTGTGTCTTGAGCGAGTCGAACGCCATCCATGAACCAGAGAAACGCGTGGAGAAGTTGCCGATGGGCTGCGGAAAATTCAGCGCGTTCAACGCAAAGTCAGCTTGCGTAAACTGCCGCTGCCGAAGCCGCGTTCCAAAGGCATAGACCGGATCATCGCCGCGAGAGATGTCTTCCGTAAAGTTGAGTTGCGGCAGAAGCTGGGCGCGCGCCATGGTGGCCGCCGATTTGGCTTCTTGATTGTCTGCACGCGCAATGGCTGCCTCGGGGTTCTGTCCCAGGGCCTGATTGATTGCCTGCCGCAGGGTGAGAGAATCCTGTGCTGTGACGACCATTCCCCCCACACAGAGTGGGAAAGATAGGCATAGAACTCGAAGGAGGCGAGAGATCATGGAAAGAAACGTCCTTGGAATGTGCATTCACAAGAACAAAGTCATGAAATGGGGAATTCGTTACATGCAATATCGATCAGAATTGGCCGGTGGCTGCAACGCACATCACGGTCAGGTCTTACACGACTTCGGTGGTCTTAGGCGTTCCCCACCGGTTAGTAAGTCGTTGAAAAACTGAGGATGGGAGCGCTGTTACGGCAGAATTCACCATCGACCGGACAGGATCGCTGACAAAGAGCGGGGCAGCTAAAGCCAGCTTCCGAGACCTCACTGGGAATCGCGGTCCTGTGAGGATCTTGCAACTTCAGTGCCGTCGGCGACATCCAGATGCGGTTCCGGCGGAGCCATCCGGAATCCTCGCCGAAATCCCATCTTCGGGATCGTCGGTTTGATGTATAAACGATCAAGAACTCTTCAGATGGTCCGCTGAACAGATTGGAAGGTGAAGCTGTTGGAGGTTCGGGAATTCTAGGATTTGTTTGTACGCGATTTGTACGCAGATTTGGCACTCATTGAAATCTGTGAATTTCGGGTATTCCTAGAATGAATAAGTTACGTGTTTTCAGTGCTCAGCACAAGTTCGACTCCCGCCGCCTCCACCACTAAAATATTTATTTTCAATAGTTTACTGACGAAAAACGCAGAAAAAGCGAAAAACATTGCCACGCATAAGCTGCCTAGAATTAGGCAGATCCGAATCTCGACCCGTCACTTTGAAGAACCGCCTCCAGGAAAAACGATCAACATTTTCGTAGTGTGCGAAAATATTCGGACATACGGATTCGGAGGCAGAAAATGCGGGCCGAAATTGAAACTAGAGGTCTGGTTGTCGGGGCACTTCAAAAGTCGCTTGCGGAAGCCAACCTAGTGGCAAACAGAAGCTGTTTTCGCGACAACTGTAGAAATATTTCTGGGGCCTATCCCCGGGAATCACATCGACGACCTTGGCGTTCCCCTCAACATCGCATCAAGATCCTGAAGCTACGTCCGGTATTCCTCTGGTTGTTTGGCTTGTAGTAATGCAAATTTCATCAGCTTCCAGCGAATTGCCGGCAGATTGGAAGTGCTCGCGAAAGACCTCCAACCCTTTTACCATTTGAATTTCTCCATCATCTCTTCCAGCGCAGTTTCGGTGCGCTCATCGTGGTCTTCCTTCAGGGAAAGATAGAGCGATAACCGATCGACGATGCCATCTTCGGCGAAGAGCGCCGGCGGATACCACCAGACCTCAATCTCGCTGGCATCCGGGTCTTGAGCTGGAACCTCAATGGTCTTGTGCCGTTGCCGAAGGGCTTTCCAATCCTCACGGCTCAGCGCATAGGTCGTGTGCTCTGGCGGTGCCAGCATGCTGAATCGCGCCAATGCTGTGAGTCCAGCTCGCATAGCGCCTTCCAAGCCTGAGGCGCGGCGGATAAAAAGCCGCTTGCTCACCGGGCTGCGGAGAAAGGGCAGAGCCTTCTCCCATATCTCTTTTCGGCCTCCAACGAAACGCAGGCAACGCTCCCGGCCGCGGACCGTGACTTCAGCAAGGTTCGCCGCCTCCAACTGGTCAAAGGCGCGGGTCATCGTCATAGCCGAGTATCCCAACCGCGGGGCCATTTCGGCGGGAATCAGCACCTCCCCTGCATCGCGGAGCAACGCATGGAGGACCACAACCTGCGTGGACGGGCTGAAGGTGGGAGCCTCCTCGCGGATTCTGCGGAAGTGCTCGCGCAAATCAATCGCCAGCATGGGCAGGTACATCTGGTTGCCTGGAACAATAAACGGAACCTTCTGTTCGATCAACCGCTTCCTGTTGTACGCCGTCACCTGCGCGCGGACATAGATCGGGTCCGCTTGCTGCCTGGCCTGGAGCATGTCCATGTGCTTGCGTACCGTTGCCGGCGGCTGCTCCTCGGGGTTAGAGTCGATGACAAGAAGGGCGCGCAGTCCGAGCAGTTCCGCCTGCGCGAATTTGTACCTCTCCCTGAGGACGGGCGGCAAATTGCCTGCTCCTCGCCAAGGCGCAGTCTTCACCGTGGCGCCCAGGGCGTCGTGAACATAGCGCTCGAGTTCCTGGAGTTCGGGTTGCACCTGCGGCTCCGCCACAATGAATATGCACGATAACATAGCATATGTGATCGTGCATTTCAAGTGTTATATTGACAAGCGGCGCACTGCGACACGATCAGCCCATTGGCCGCATGGTGTGCACACACTTTACCCGCAAAATACCGAGGGGTATCGACATAGGCGGAAGCCGTTGGTCTATGAGATGATTTCGCTTTTGGAGAGTCTCGTTCCGCATGAGCGATTTCAAAGAGGGTCTATACGATCAGCTGGTAACTCGGCATGTCCGGGAGTTCCTTGACCTGCAAGCCGCACAAGGACTGAAATCGTCGATCGAAGAGCTTGAAGAGAACGACTACCCAGACTATCTTGCTCGCCACCTCATCCGGCAGATCAAGGCTGTCCTTCGCTCCGTGCCAGCGGAAGATCGTAAGCAGAGACAAATTGAGCTAGCGAATACTCTTTTGGACTTTGCGCGCACGCAAGACACCTCCATCGAAACAGATGCGGTCGATCAGGCTGGCCAAGTCCTCCGCGCCATCTACAGCGGCGCGGTCGCTCCGGTGCCACCCTCCACTCCTCTTAGCGTTACAAGCCTGTTGATGAATGCGCTCGACGAACCTCGTCTCGGCTTTGAACTTGAACGCGAGATGGCAACTGCGGACCGAGTGCTGATGGTAGTGAGCTTCGTACAATGGCGTGGCTGGCAGCGTCTCAAGAGCGCCTTTCATTCCCTCGCCGAACGAAACGTTCCGATCAGGCTGCTAACGACTACCTATATCGGAGCCACGGACTTCCGCGCGATAGAAGAACTGTCGCGACTGCCTAACGTTGAATTGCGTATTTCCCTCGACGGGCGTCGGCGCCGCCTGCACGCCAAGGCTTGGCTCTTTCAGCGGGACAATGGCTTCAGCAGCATCTATGTTGGCTCGGCTAATCTTTCCGGGCCCGCTCTCGAAGATGGAATCGAATGGACCGTGAAGCTCAGCGAAGTCGAAGCGCCACATATTGTCGAGCGTTTCCGGGGTGCGTTTGATTCCCTTTGGTGCGATGAAGAGTTTGAAACATTCCGGCCCGATGATGAAGCCTTCTGTCGCCGTGTAAAGCAGTCTCTGGAATATGCGCGGCAGGGTCCAGGTCGCCGGGATTCTGGACCGCCAGTGTTCTTCGATTTGAGGCCGCATCCCTATCAGCAAGCTACGCTCGATCAACTTGAAGCAGAGCGAGTCGACAGAGGATATTTCCGTAATCTGGTGGTCGCCCCAACTGGCACCGGCAAGACGTTGGTTGCGGCATTCGACTACAACCGCCAACCTTTCATCGGTCCAAGGCCACGCTTGCTATTTCTGGCCCATCGGGAGGAACTCCTGCGCCAGGCACGCGACAGATTCCGCCATGTTTTGCGCGACGAATCATTTGGCGAGTTGTTGGGTGGCGGAGAAGAGCCCAGCAGTTTCGACCATCTCTTCGCCACCATTCAGAGCTTCCGGAGCCGGGGTCTACTCGAATCCCAAGGTGCAGATCACTGGGACTATGTTGTTCTCGATGAGGCCCACCACGTCCCCGCGGACAGTTATCGCGAGATCGTCTCTTCTCTGCGGCCACGGATTCTTTTGGGGCTGACGGCAACCCCAGAGCGCATGGACGGCGAGAGCATATTGCCGTGGTTCGACCATCGGATCGCTGATGAGATGCGCCTCTGGCACGCGATTGAACGCCAGTATCTGGTGCCCTTCGACTACTACGGCGTTCACGATGGCATTGACTTGTCCGGGCTTTCATGGAGCCGTGGTGCGTATGCCGTAAGCGAACTCGAACAGCACTACCTCGGCAACACTCGCCGCGCGAATCTGATAGTCAAGGAGTTCTGCGAGTTCTATGGTGACTGGCATTTGGCCCGGGGACTTGGGTTTTGCGTGAGTATCGCACATGCTGAATTCATGGCCGAGTCATTTCGACAGGCGGGAATACCTGCATTGGCCATCACCAGTGAATCGCCAGCGGAGGAACGAGCTCAGGCTACGAGCCTGCTGCGCAATCGAGAAGTGAATGTTCTATTCACCGTCGACCTTTACAACGAAGGCGTCGACATTCCCGAGGCTGATTGCGTGCTCTTTCTCCGGCCGACCGAAAGCTCGACGGTCTTTCTCCAGCAACTGGGGCGCGGGCTTAGGCTGGATACGGGCAAGACTAGCTGTCTTGTGCTGGATTTCATCGGCAACCAAAGACGTGAGTTCCGCTTTGACCAGAGGTTCCTTGCATTATTTGGTGGAACGAGACAGCAGGTGATCCGGGAAATCGAGAGCGGAATCACGCGTCTGCCGGGAAATTGCTATTTCCGGCTCGATAAAGAGTCCCGGAAAGTCATCCTGGAGAATCTTAAAGCGCAGTTGCAGGCAAACCGCGCAAGGATGGTCGCAGAGCTCAGAGCGCTCGCGAGCCAACTCGGACGGCGCCCCACTCTGATCGAGTATCTTGCCGAAACCCGCTATGAGCTTTCGGATGTTTACAAGCAGTCGATTGGAGGCTGGTATGCCCTTCTCAACGAAGCGCAATTCCTAACAGAGCCTCCGACGGAAACCGACATAAAGTTAATTAGGCAATTTCGGCACTTATTACATATCGATTCGATCCAACGGCTGCGACTGTACCTAGATCTGCTGAGCGGAACGAGAGTTGGAGCCGAAACTCTCACTGTTTACGAGAGGCGTATGGTGCAGATGCTGACCTTTCGCTTGCTTCAGGGTGAGGCGAAACAGCAGCGGGACGAATGGGAAGCTGGATTGACGCGGCTCAGACAGCACGGCGGAGCAAAAGCAGAGTTCAAAGAGCTTTGTGACGCATTGCTAGATTCAGTGAAACTGCATAGCGACGAAAATCCAACGCTGGGTGACTGCCCAGTCTTTCTCCACCGGCAATATACCCGCGATGAAATTCTCGTTGGATTGGGTCTGGCGAAGCTTGTCGGAGCATTCAATACGCAAACCGGCCGATTTTGGATCGAAGCATTGAATACCGAAGTTTTCTTTGTGACTCTGGACAAATCAGAGAAAACTTTCTCACCATCCACTCGATACGAGGACTTCGCGCTGAGTCCGACCCGATTCCATTGGCAATCCCAGAGCACTACGAGCGAGAATTCTCCGACTGGCCAGCGGTATGTTCACCAACAGGAAAACGGTGCCAGGTTTCTGCTGTTCGTTCGACCGAAGAGGGAAGACGCATTCTTATTCCTCGGACCTTTGCACTACGTATCTCATTCGGGGAGCCGCCCGATGAGCATTTACTGGGACCTGGACTATCCGATGCCTGCCTGGTTCTTCGAGATTTGCGCTTCACTACGGGCAGCTTGAGAATCCTACCACGTCACGCAATTTCGCTGGAAACGTCGATCTCGACAACCTGCGGCTCATGGACGAGCCGGTAGGCTTCGTCAACCACGGACGCGTTCACGAATTGGGTACCGTTGGCAGTCATTTGCCCGTGGCCGCCATGAATATGCCCAAAGATATTCAGTCTAGGCCTGATCTGTTCAATCGCTTTTGCCAGTTCCTCGCACCCAAGATGAGGGGTAGAAGAAAGCGATTTGTCCAGCACTCCGAACAGCGGTCCATGTGTGACCAGAACGTCTGTGCCTTCGGGAATCATCTGCCAATAGCGCCGGATTGCAGCGCCGCGGGCGACATTGAATGCCCAATTATTGAAGATGAATATCAGTCTTGTTCAGGCGAAGAAAAGGCGATATTCTTGACGCATGAAGAAGCGTTCAACGAGCAAGCGCGGTCGGATGATGACTGTGCAGCAGTTTCGGGCATCGTTTGGGGACGAG
>Ga0255356_1001763_pt1 | contig 13295 bp, 11 predicted proteins | sample HBST100metaG_FD_189944 | JGI IMG/M metagenome (GOLD analysis project Ga0255356, IMG submission 189944) | Peat soil microbial communities from Stordalen Mire, Sweden - H.B.S.T100 | ecosystem: Environmental > Terrestrial > Soil > Wetlands > Peat | place: Sweden: Norrbotten County, Stordalen Mire... | reverse complement strand
CAGCGGCCTCATTGAGGAAGAAGTCATTGAAGGCGAGGAGTTCGATGCCACACCCCGCCGCCACCAGCACAAGCCCGGCGAGCACGACCCCTACGAATACGAGGAGGAGACGCTTCCCAAGAAGGGTCGCTCCGGCGGCCCGGATGAGACTCCCCGCAGCCGACGCTTCCCGATGAACATCACCGAAAAGAGCGGCGAGGACGGAGAGGCCTTCGACGAAAGCGAGAGCGAAGAAACCTCCTCGGAAGCCCAACCTTCCAACGGCGATGCAACCAGCCCGCAGCGCCGCGAGCGCGGCGGACGCGGTCGCCGTGGCCGCGGAACAACAGCACCGGCACAGGGCAACCGCCGCGGACCCTCGCGCCGCTCCATGCAGACCAGCGATCTGCCCATCATTAGCGACCTCTTGAAGTCCGGCCAGGAAATTCTGGTCCAGATCGCCAAGGAACCCATCGCCAAGAAGGGCGCGCGCATCACGTCGCACATCGCCCTGCCCGGCCGCTTCCTGGTCTTCATGCCCACCGTTACTCACGTCGGCGTCAGCCGCAAGATCGCTTCCGACGATGAGCGCCAGCGCCTCAAGAAGATTCTGGTGCATGAGCGCGGCGAGGCCTCTGGCGGATTCATCGTCCGCACCGCCGCCGAGGGTGCATCTGAAGAAGATTTGCGCGCCGACCTTCGCTTCCTCATGAATCTCTGGAACGACATCAAGCAGCGCTCCGACAGCTCGAAGTCCCCGGCACTTATCTATCACGATCTCTCGCTGATCGAGCGCATTCTTCGCGACCAGGTCAGTTCCAACTTCTCCAACATCTGGGTCGATTCGGAAGCCAACTACGAGCGCATTGTGCGCTTCCTCAACCGCTTCTCGCCCACCCTGGTGCGCCGCGTCAAGCTCTACACCAAGGAGACGCCGCTCTTCGAGCAGTTCAACATTGAGGACGAAATCTCCAAGGCCCTGCGCTCCAAGGTCTGGCTCAAGTCGGGCGGCTCCATCGTCATCAACCAGACGGAGGCGCTGGTCGCCATCGACGTCAACACCGGCAAATACGTCGGCAAGTCGGCTAGGCTTGAAGACACCATCGTCAAGACCAACCTCGACGCCGTGCCGGAAATTGTACGCCAAGTCCGCCTCCGCGACCTCGGCGGCATCATCATCATCGACTTCATCGACATGGACGACCGCAAGAACCGCTACAAGGTCATGGCCGCCCTGGAAGAAGCGCTGAAAGCCGACCGCGCCCCCACCAAGGTGCTCCAGTTCAACGACTTCGGTCTGGTCGCCATCACGCGCAAGCGCGTCAAGCAGTCTCTGGAGCGGACCCTCTCGGTTCCTTGCCCCACATGCCAAGCCACCGGCATGGTCAAGAGCCCGACCACGGTCTGCAACGAGATTTACACCGAGCTGCGCAAGATGAAGAAACACTTCGAAGGCGAAGACGTGATGTTGCGCGTCAACCCCGAGACGGTAAAGATTCTCAAATCCAACAACGTCAGTTGGCTCACCGAATTCGAGGAACTGGTCGGCAAGAACATCCTCGTCAAGAGCGATCCTGCCTTGCACCCCGAGCAGTTCGACATCCAGGGCTAAGGCCGCAAACCGCTATAAACAGGAAAGGCCGGAGTTCCGCTCCGGCCTTTTCTGTTTTCGCTCAATCAGGCGCAACCCGATTCACCTAATCACATGAATCGGAACCCCTACCTTCAGGTTTCTCCAAATCTGTTCCGTCGTATACACCGGAGCCTTGAGCGCAATCGCCAGAGCCAGACAGGATCGATCCCCCAAAGACAGGCCATATTTCTCCGTCTTTGTGATCAGATCACCGGCAATCCTGGCCTGTTCGCTGGTATAAGGCTCCACGGCAATGACAGTAGATAGAGCGGCATCCCATGCTCTGTCGGGGTCGTTCCGCATTTTGACGAGTTTGGATTGCACCTCGGCTAGATTGACCGTGCTGACGACAGCGCATTCCAGAATTTCATCCGTCAGGTTTTCCGCGCCGCGCTCGTGTTGAAGCAAGGCAAGCATGGCTGAGGCATCGAACACAACCTCATTCATGCTTCGCCGCCTCGCGCCGTTCCGCGCTCAGTTCGTCGGCAAGCGATACTCCCGGTGGAACGAATTGCCTGACCCACTCCTGCGCGCGCCTGAGCCGGCTTCGCATCGTCGAGATGCGCAGTTCACCGTCCTCGACGCGCAAAACCAGCACACCGCCGACGTCCATTCCGAGCGCCTTCCGCATCTCCACCGGAATGACAACACGCCCCTTTTCACTCATGCGCGTCCGTGCCTGAAGTTCTATGGCGTCCATATATTCCACCCCATCCATAAGTGACACAAATATACCATAGTGGCACCACACATCGTAGTGGGACATTATTAAGACAGCCCACGCCACGACGGTTAGAGCATTTTCGGAAAGGGTGTAGACACAAATTTCATTGGTATCCCACCCTTTCCGCAGAAAAAAGCGGAAAGGATGGGGCACGGAAGTCTACAGCAAAAGCAAAAATGCTCTAACTCACGCGAATGGAAACACCTCCGCCTTGGACCGCAACCTTCCTCCGGAGTCCGTGTCTAATTCAATGCACGGGGTTTTATCCCCGGACGCTTTTCAAAATTTCGATGATCGAGGTTTCGACATGTCATCTTTCCGCTGGATTTTGCTGACGCGGCGTGTCAGTTTCCTTTTTGGCACGGCAATTTTCGCCACAGGCCTGGCAAGCGCGCAAACCAACGTTTCCCTGAGTCCATCCAGTTCAACCGCCGTCTCTTCCGGAGACGAATCCAGTTCGCTCCAGCTCATGGCGTCCCTCAGTCCCAATGGAATGGCCGCCCTGCCTTCAGCCCCCTCTCCGTCAGTCTCCGCTGCGGGTTCTGCCGCAGGCCAAGACCAGCAGCAAGGCTGGAAGCATGCAGTCGCCAGCAAATATGCGCTTGAGTTCAGCGGAGGCTTCAATGCGCCGATCAACGGCTCCTCGCCCTACGTTACCTGGGGCGGACAGTTTACCGTGGGCGCCGGAGTCAACTTCAACAAATACGTCGCTCTGCTGACCGAGTACCAATTCATCGACGACAAACTACCCGGCGCACTGATTGCAGAAACCGGCGCAGACGGCGGCCACGCGCACATCTGGTCGTTCACCCTCGATCCGGTCGTCAGCCTCTTCCCCAAGTCAACCAATGACATCTACTTCACCGGCGGCGGCGGCTTCTATCGCAAGGTAACCAGTTTCACCGATCCCGAGGAAACCGAGTACTGCGATTACTACTACTGCGAGGCCGGCACCACGAACGTTGTGGTCGGCCACTTCTCCTCCAACCAGGGCGGCTGGAATGTGGGCGCCGGCTATCAGCGTCACCTGGGCGGAACCTACCACGAGAGCCGCATGAAGCTCTTTGCGGAAGTCCGCTACGTCTATGTCGATACGCCCGCGGTCGTCTCCACCCCCAACGGCCTCGACACCACCACCGTTGCCGCCGGGACCAAGCTCCTTCCCGTCAGCTTTGGCGTCCGCTGGTAAGGTAACTCTCTCTTTGAGTACGGCAGTGCGATTTGAATTTGGTAGTACGAATGGGTGCCCCAGGTCTCGCTTCTGAGACCTGGGAACTCTGCCGCCTAATTTCGCTGACCTGCTGACTCGCTGCTTTTACAGAATCCCCAACACCTTCAGCCGCAGCAGCCCTCCAGCCAGCACGCCCATTGGCGTCAGCGCAACCAACAGCAACTGATACCAGATTGGCAGTTCGCCCCGCGTCTGCAACGCGCTCAAGGCAGCCAGCGCCAGCACAATAATTCCCAGCGCCAGCACGTGGTATAGCGGATTCGCCACCGCGACCCAAGCCGTCACGTACCCGCCTGCCGCGGCAGCCAGCATCGAGTAGCCAAGGTTCACAACAATATATCCCGCCTGCGGACGGCTCTTCGTGTCCACCCAGCTCGGAGTCAGCCGCGCCAGCAGCATCGTCGCCGCCGCCACCAGCAGCGCCATGGTCAGGAACCCCGCCGTCAGCGCCAGAAAGGCATGAAGCGTTACCACGGCTTCCACTCCTCCTGGGTCGGCGTGCCCACATCGCCCCGCTCAATCCGCTCCAGAAACGTCCGCGCCAGCCGCCGCTCTCCCGGATGGCTTTCGCCATGAATGGTGCACAGGTCAAGGAACTCGTCGCACAGCGCGTTCCGTTCTTCCTGCTGCGCAAAAAGCCCCTGCAGAGCCAGCGCCAGTTCCCGCAGCCGTTCCGCCTCCGGCCAACTGCCACCCTCGTCCTCGTCACCCAGCAACTCCACGCCGGAGAACAACCCCTTGCGTCCCCGTGCGCACTCGTCCAGACACGCCAGCAATTGCTCGCTGAAGGCGCTTGCCAGCGCTTGCAGTTGATCGGGTTCCACTTTGTCACGCGGGTCCATCGCCATTCCTTTACTTTGCCCTCATCGCCGCTTCCACATCCTCGGCGGAGTGCGGCAGCGCTGCTGTCAGGTCGATCAGTTTTCCATCGGCTCCCACCAGGAAAGTGCACTCGATGCGCACCCCCAGCTTTTCCTCCGGGATGTAAACACCCGGCTCAATGGTAAACACCATCCCAGGTTTCAGCAGCGCCGGGTAGTTGGCCGGATCGTGCACATCAATGCCCACCATGTGTCCCAGCCCGTGCAACCAGTACTGCCCCAACGGCTCGCCCTTCAGGCTTTTCCCATGGGTGTTGATGTAGTTGTAGGCCGCATTGTCCAGCGAATCCGGATCGCGCCGGTCGCGGTCGTTGATCTTCGACTTGCCCACCACAAAGGCGTCTACAGCAGCCTGCTGCGCGCCCAATACGATGTTGTAAATCTCGCGCTGCCGTGCGGTGAAGTGCCCGTTCGCAGGCACCGTCCGCGTAATGTCGTTGGCGTACATCGAGTACTCGCAAGCCGCATCCACCACCACCAGGTCGCCGTCCTCGATGGTGCGCGAGTTCGAAGCATAATGCAGAATCGTCGAGTTGATTCCCGACCCCACAATCGGCGAATACGACGGCCGCTCGCAGCCGTCCTCCATCCACACCGCCGTCATTTTGCCAGCCACGCTCAGTTCAGTCGCGCCCGGCCTGACGGCCCGCATCATCGCCCGCTGTCCGTCAATCGAGGCCGCGGAAGCCTTGTTCAGCAGCACGATCTCTCCCGCGTCCTTCACCACGCGCAGTTCTGCCGTCAGCTCCGTTACGTCGTGCGGCGCCGCGCTCGTTCCCATTCCCAGTGTGGCGGCGGTGAACTGTACGAGCGCCTTGGCCGGGGCTGACTCCGGTTGCGTCCACAGCCTGTTGGCCAGCCGCCGGTCGCCGGCGATCAGCTCGTTCAATACCGCTGGCAGAGCAGTCATCGGCTCAACAGCATCCACACCCGTCTTCTGCGTCACTCCCACCGAGGCCGCATCCAGCTTCTCGCCGGTGTACTTCTCCATGCGCAGGTTCCGCGTCGGCAGAAACAGAATTTCCCGGTACGCCCGCGCAACGGAAGCCCCGGCGGATTGCTGTGTCTCGCCCACCACCACCAGCGCCGCTCCCGGCTCGGTCCACCCGGTCAGATAGTAGAAATCCGAATCCTGCCGGTACGGCATAAAGTCCAGCAGCGGCTCCTCGCCCGCAAACAGCACCGCCACGCCACCGTTCAGCTTGGCGCCCAGCGCCACACGTCGCGCGTGATAGACGCTTGTGGGCTGCTTTTCAAGGGAACGAGCCAGAGGGGTTAGCGCAAAAAGGACAAGAGTCAGAGCAATTATTGAGGTAAAACGCAATGCACGGCACATGCAACAAGCCTCGTGGACCGCGCTGCCGCTGTCAAGCGATGTAACGCGGCGGCAGCAATTCTAAGTGGGGGAATAACGAAGCATTCAGCGCAGTTCTTCCCGGAGGGAAGAGACGAAAATAGCCCAGGGTGAAACCCTGGGGAAGCGTTCGACCGAGGATTTTCCGCCCCGGAGGGGCGGTGTGAAAGCCTCCTGCCGTCACTGGATTCCGCAACCCGCGCGGGAGCGTTCGATCCGCCCCTCCGGGGCGGATGATCCTTTCTTTGCCTTTTACCCAGGGCTGCGCTGCGCTTGCCCTGGGCTATTTTCGATGGCTCCCTACGGAAGCAAACCGATGGGCTGCTCATGGAATGGCCGATATGGAAGTCCATTTAGAATTGCTGACGCGGTGGATCAATGTCCGCATCCGCAGGAACGCGTGCCCTTTTCTCGTCCTCGGCCAGTTGGGCCTGCAGTTCACCAGCTGAAACCGGGTGGCCGAAAAGCCATCCCTGAACAAGTACAGGCAGCCCGGTAGAAGCAAAATAATTGGCTTGCTCATCGGTTTCCACCCCTTCGACAATGACCTCAACTTTAAGCGCCTCGGCCATAGCCAGGATCTGCGGCAAGATGGCCACTGTTGCCGATCCAGTGCCGATGGCTTGTGTGAAGGATTTGTCGATCTTGATGGCATCCACTGATAGATCGTGCAGATAGGACAAGTTCGAGTAGCCGGTGCCAAAGTCGTCGATGTGGACGCTATGGCCTCTGGCGCGCAAACTGTGGATCGTCTCAATAGCCGTCTTGCGCATGACGGTGGAGCTTTCGGTGATTTCAATAGCCAAACATCGCGCCGGAACCTTTGCCTCGTCGAGAGAACGAATCAGCATGGGCAAGAAGCTCTCATCGACCAAATCGGCGGCTGTGGCGTTGATGCTTAGCCGGAAATTGGGATGACTGCGCAGAGTCTCTCCGAAATCGCGCAGAGCGTGCCGCACTACCAATCGTGTGATCTCTCCGATAAAACCATGCTTCTCGGCAATTTTGATGAAGATGTCGGGGCCGACAGTTACCCCTCGCTTATTCGTCCAACGCGCCAGAGCCTCCGCCCCGACCATACGTTTGCTTTGCAGTTGCACGATGGGTTGATAGACCAGGCACAACTCATCCCTGCGAATTGCGCGGCGGAGTTGACGCTCGATGCTCGTGTAGCGGTGATGCAAAAGCGACAGAGCAAGCCCGAAGAGTCCACCGAGCAACCTGAACAGAGCAACAACTCCGATGTATCTGGTGCGATCGGCCTGCATGACCTCGGGAATGGAGGTGTAGGTCGTAACGCAATTGAAGAATTGCCTGGAGCACCGGGTCGCGTACAGGTTATCTCCAATGCGTGCCCTGCCCTCTGAGGTAAGAATCTTCGCACTCACCTGCGGCGATTCGCCGAGCAACTTGCCATGACTCTGTGTCCGTGCGTCGGTCACCGTCTCCGTATAGTGCATCACCCCCTGTTCCAGTGGCACACGGGCCAAAGGAATGAACACAACAAACGCGTCGCCTGATTGCAAAGCAATAGTTGCCAGGCCATTGTTCTGATATGGCGTCAGATTCTTGTATAGAATTGCCCCATCCGACTGGGTGAAATCCGGCACAGCCTGCCCGCTTGGTTGCGCTAACCGGCCCAGAGCAGCCGAGCACCCGATCTCGCCGTTCCGCATGTGTCCGACATCTTTCAGGTATACCGACGCGAAAATCATCTTGCGGAAGTGATCAATCTCGGCGTTTGAACACATGCGATACCGCGATGCGTTTATCACGGTCAGTACGGCCCGCAGTTCCAGAGACGTTGCCTCCTCGTCCGCCATGATGCGGCTCGCATACTGATCGAGCCGGCTTGCAGCTGCCCTCACCGCAATATAGCGGGCCAGATAATAGCCCGCGAAGGTGCCGCAGGCAGCAGCGATAATCATGGCGGCCAAGGTCGTAAAAAGAAAGCGCCGCTTGAAAGTTGACATCGTCAATCAGCCGATCTGGGGCTTGGGTTGGTGTCCTGTCTCCGACAGTTCATTTCATAAATGCTGTCATCCCGAGCGGGAGAAGCGAGCCGAAGAGCCTGCATCTTCTGCAAAATGGTGGCTCTTCCGCCTCGTGCAATTATGTCAAAAAATCGGATCCATTACACGGATGTGCTTATACAGGGAATTCCACTTTATTGGCATATTACTGTTATTGGGGCCATAATGCCGACCCGTTCGGGTCATCGCGGCTAGCACTAAAGTGTTAGAGCGGAACCAGAGTAACTATATCCTGTTGAGTATTGTGCAAGGTCGCCGCTCCCTGGAGGTCGCGTCGACTTGAACGCTGCGGCTTCGGGATACATCAACTCTGGTTTCGCTGTAGCCTGCGCACTTCGGAAGGGTACCATTCATCGGAATGGCTTTATTCTTTCGCGGCATTCAGCATCGCCGCCAAGCTGCGCTCCACGTCTTCCACAGTTGTCGCCCATGACGACACGCTGATCCGCATCGCCGTATGCCCTTGCCATACAGTCGAGCCGCACCAGCAGGTTCCCTCAGCCTGAATCCGTGCAATCGTCCGCAGCGTCTTCTCCGCAGTGCCGAACGACACCAGCACCTGGTTGATAACCACATCGTTCAGTACCTCAAAACCGGCAGCGCGTAATCCCTCGGCAAAACGGCGCGCATGGCGCGAAGTCCGCTCTACGATCTCCGCCATCCCCGAGCGTCCCAGTGAACGCAAGCCCGCCCACAGTTCCACTCCGCGGGCGCGGCGGGAAAGTTCCGGATTGTAGTCGGAAGGCTCGCGATGTTCTCCCAGAACCAAGTAGGAAGCCTGAATCGACATAGCCTCCCGCAGCGCCTTCGCCTCGCGCACCAATGCAATGCCGCAGTCGTAGCCGATATTGGGCCACTTGTGGCCGTCGGTGGCCCAGGAATCGGCTTGCTCGAAGCCCTTTGTCCAATGCCGGTACTCCGGCGAAACGGAAGCCCACAGGCCAAACGCCCCGTCAACGTGAATCCACGCCCCAGCCGCCCGCGCCACCGGGCAAATCGCCGCCGCCGGATCGAAGGCTCCTGTATTCACATTCCCGGCCTGCAAACAGAGAATGGTCCGTTCATCCAGTTGCGGCAACGCGTCAGCCCGCATACGCCCCTGCTCGTCCACCGGAACCCGCACCACCCGGTTTCGTCCCAAGCCCAGAAGCCCGAGCGCCTTGACGACGGAAGCATGGACCTCTTCACTCACCACCACGGTAATCGGCGGCGCGCCGAATAGCCCATCCGCCTCTACGTTCCAGCCAGCGCGAGCCAACAGGGCGTGCCGTGCTGCGGCCAAGGCTGTAAAGTTTGCCATCGTTGCGCCGGTCACCACGGCTCCGCCGGTTCCCTTCGGCAACCCCAGCAGCTCTCTCACCCACTCCAGGGCAACTTCTTCCAGCGTGACGGCGGTTGGCGATTGCACAAAAAGCGCTGCATTCTGATCCCACGTGCTCACCAGCCACGAAGCAGCCAGCGCCGCCGGAAGACAACCCCCGTTCACAAAGCCGAAGTTGCGTCCGCCCGTCTTGGCCACGGTAGCCGGAGAACCATAGGTGTCCAGCAGATGCAAAACCGTCTCCGGGCTGGTTGGCCCCGGCGGCAAAGGTCCGCGCAATGCGCTCAGAGCCGCAACGGCCTCCGGGCGAGGCGCAACCGGCCGCGCGTCCTCGTCTTCCAGGTAATCCATGGCGGCACGCGCGGCGCGTTTCAGCAAGGCGGTACGAGCTTCGGCAACCGAAGCGGCAGGCAAAGACGAATGGGGGGAAGGAGAAACAGTCATAGTTTGAGTTTAGTATCGGGGTTGCGTTTCGCTTGATCCCCCTGTTTTCTTCGCTGGAGCAAAACCTGCGAAGAAACCAATCTGCCAAACGGCATCTGGCATCTATCGATACGTTTTTTCGGACCGGAGAAGGATCGCGGAGATGGCCACAATCATGGCCTTGTGGTTCAACGTGAAGATAATCCGGTAAGGTCCCACGCGCCTGCGGAAACGGTCCTTCCATTCAGAGCCTTTGAGCGGAAGGACATCGCCGGCCAAGGGATCGGCTTCCATTTCGTCAAGGACGCGCGTGATCTGCGTCTGCCGGTCGCGGGGAAGTTTCTTCAGCTCTTTGATGGCCGAAGCGGAAAGCTCAATGCCCCAGTTTATCTCTTACCGTCCGCCAGGCTTTCGAGCGTCCAGCTTTGATCTCCGCCTCACCCCGACGCACCACGGTCGCTTCGCTTGCCGTCAGGGTATCGTCCCCAATGTCGACAAGCCGCTTGGGGCACATCTGCAGGCGTCCGCCCTCAGCGCTCACTTCGACAAAATCGCCAGCCCGTAGCTTGAGAGCATCGAAGACGCGCTTGGGAATAACCACCTGTCGCCGTTGTCCGATCCGGCTAACCGCCGCCAATTCGACCACATTTCCGCTAGGCATACTTTCAGCTTAGCGGAAATGCTGAAGCTGTCAAGGCCTTTCGCATGTTTTCGACGGCGCATTTGGCCCTCTTTCGTCCTTCACGGTTGTCATGCAACCAGCAATTCTAAATGGACCTCCACATTGGCCATTCCATGAGCAGCGCATCGGTCTGCTCCCGTAGGGAGCCATCGAAAATAGCCCAGGGCAAGCGGAGCGCAGCCCTGGGTAAGAGGCAAACAGAGGGCAGCCGCCCCGGAGGGGCGGATCGAACGCTCGCGCCACGGATTGCTGAATCCAATGACGGTGCTGGGCTTTCACACCGCCCCTCCGGGGCGGGAATCCCTTGGTCGAACCCTTCCCCAGGGTTTCACTATTTTCGTCTCTTCCCTCCGGGAAGAACTGCGCTGAATGCCTCGTTATTCCCCCGCTTAGAACTGCTGGTCATGCAACACGGAATTAAGACAGTACAGGCAATCCCATGCTTTCGCGGGCATCAACTCGTATATTTCGATTTCGGACAGGATCTCCGCGCTTTGTGCTTTTGCCTCTCCTTGTCGCATTTTCAAATAGCGTTTTCCCCCTCTGTTTCACCACTTTTTCATTGAATTTCCACAGGTTTCGCAGTATCCTGACCATGCAGACGAATTTGTCCGCCATGTTTTACCGTGAACGCACCGGCTGGCGGAGAGATGAGTGGGCTTATAGCCCACTTTTTATTTGCATCAAAGTGTGCCGGGCAATTCCCGGCAAAACGGTCGCTGATGAAGCGGCGCGAGGACAATGGCAGTTAAGCTGGACGCAATCCGATCTACGGCTGAACGAGTGGCCGCTTCGCACGGGCTGGACGTGGTGGACATTGAGTTCATCGGCCCCGCGAAGGAGCGCACCCTGCGGATTTTCCTCGAAAAGAACGCCGAAGAACGCGCCCGGCTCAGGACGGCAATCGAGGCCGGCATCGAACCCCTTCCCCAGCGCATCACCGAAGGCACTTTGAGCGTCGAGCAGCTTTCCGGTGTAACGCATGAAGATTGCGCCGTCTTCAGCCGCGATTTTGGCGTTTTGCTGGACGTGGAAGATTTGGTTCCCGGCGCCGAGTACACGCTGGAAGTCAGCTCGCCGGGTTTGGACCGCAAGCTGCACCGGTCCGATGATTTCAAAAGGTTTCAGGGCCGTCTGGTGAAGATTCAGACCTTTGAGCCCATTCGCAATAACCGCCACTGGCAGGGACGGCTTGTCACCTTAGATGAAAAGACAGACGTCATTACGCTGGATCTGGCCGCTGTCCGCCAGAACAGCAAGAGCCGCAAAACCGGCGTAAGCACCGTTGAAATCGCCTTTGGCAACGTCGAAAAGGCACAACTGGTGTCTGAGATCTGAAGAGCTTCACCGGGCGCCGTACGCTCCCGGTAACTAACGAACGCGAGAAGAATTCGGGCTTTTCCCCCTTCTCCAAACCAATCGAGCCGGTCGCGGACCTGGTTTTCCTTCCCCGCCGGGCTGCAATTGAGAAAGCAAGCAAAGTATGGCCATCAGCGCTTTGTATCAGACTATCGAGCTCCTCAGTCAGGAAAAGGGCATCGACCCCGCCATTGTTGTTGGCGCGGTCGAGGAAGCCATCGCACTGGCCACGCGCAAGTACTACAAAACCCAGGAGAACATGCGCGGCGAGCTGAACAAGGAAACCGGCGCTATCACGGCCTACATCTACAAAACGGTAGTTGCGGACGCCGAGCAGGTCGAGGATCCGCTCAACCAGATCACGCTTGAAGAAGCCAGCGCTCTGGCTCCCGGCGTTGAAGTCGGCAGCGAGATCCGCACGTATCGCGACACCAGTCCACTGGGCCGCATCGCCGCCCAACTGGCCAAGCAGGTCATCTTCCAGAAGGTCCGTGAAGCCGAGCGCGACACGGTCTTCAACGAATACGCCCACCGCGAAAAGGAAGTCATCAACGCCACTGTGAAGCGCGTCGAGGGTCAGGACGTCATCTTCGACCTAGGCAAGGCGGAAGCACGCTGCCCCAAACGCGAGCAGTCCCGTCTGGAGCAGTTCTCCATCGGCGAGCGCGTGCGCGTTGTCCTGCTCAAAGTGGACCGCATCGCCAAGGGACCGCAAGTCATTGTCTCCCGCGCCGCGCCGGAACTGGTTTCAAACCTCTTCCAGTCCGAAGTTCCCGAAATCTATGACAACACTGTTGTCATCAAGGCTATTGCCCGCGAAGCCGGCGAGCGCACCAAGATTGCCGTACAGAGCCGCGACAAGGACGTTGATCCCGTCGGCGCCTGCGTCGGCATGAAGGGTATGCGCGTCCAGTCCATCATTCGCGAATTGCGCGGCGAAAAAATCGACATCATCGAGTTCAGCGACGAAATCACCACTTTCGCCGAAAAGGCTCTGCAACCTGCCAAGGTCAGCCGCGTTTCCATCTCTGACCTGACCGACAAGCAGCTTGAAGTCATCGTCGACGACACACAACTGTCGCTCGCCATCGGCAAAAAGGGCCAGAATGTTCGCCTTGCCGCCAAGCTCCTCGGCTGGAAGATCGACATCAAGAGCGAAGAGGAAAAGCGCCAGGAAGTTGAACAGCAGATGCAGGCTCTCTCCGGCGGCCCCTCCACGCCGATCGAGCAGGTTTCCGAGTTGGGTGACAGCGTCATTCAAAAGCTGGTCACCGCGGGCATCACCACGGTCGAAGCTCTTGCCGACATGACTCCCGAGCAACTGGAGGAGATTCCCGGCATCGGCGAAAAAACTCTGGAAAAAATTTCGATCGCTGTCCGCAATTACTTCAGCAGCTTTGAAACGACTGAAGGGGAACAGGCGGCGGAAGCGAACGAAGAAGCGGCCAATGCGGAAGAAGCTGGCCATACACTTCCAGGTGAAGCAGAAGTGGAAGACGCGCCATCTGTTGCGGAAGGCGCCGAGGCGGATGCTGAAAACTCCACAGAGCTCCTGAAAGAGCTGGATGAAGTTCGTGCCGACGAGTCGGAAGACAACCTCGACGCTGCCTCCGAAACACAGGAGGAAAGCGCGGCTGAGGCCGAAAACCTTGCCGGATCGGAAAACTCCGACATC
>Ga0255356_1001760_pt1 | contig 13307 bp, 12 predicted proteins | sample HBST100metaG_FD_189944 | JGI IMG/M metagenome (GOLD analysis project Ga0255356, IMG submission 189944) | Peat soil microbial communities from Stordalen Mire, Sweden - H.B.S.T100 | ecosystem: Environmental > Terrestrial > Soil > Wetlands > Peat | place: Sweden: Norrbotten County, Stordalen Mire... | reverse complement strand
CCCCAAGGCTGTTGTAATAGGAATTGGATTCGAATTGTGATGCGAGGTTGAGATGGACATTGTTGAACAATGTCGCCTTTTCGTTCCAAGTTCCCGTCAAATCCGTCAGCCCGGTCTGTTTGTCGGCCAAGTAGTCGACCTGAACCGTCCCGGTATCGTCGTTGTGCTTGTCCGTGTCAAAGTGCTGCTCAATTCCGACGTCGGTGCCGCGAAGCTGCATGTACTCGAGCGTGAGCAAGCCAAGGGCGGTGGACGTCAGCGCGTAGGGCACCCCGAATTTGATGAAATAGCCCTCGTACGGGTCGTCGCCGATCGTTGGCAGGTAGCTTTGCCGGTCATATCTGTTGTTGAGCGGAAACACCAGTAACGGCACCGTGAACAAGCGTCGCCCACGGCGATAGTAAGTGACGTGGCGCAGCACCAAGCGCTTTCCGGGCACAACGGTGATGGAATGTGCCAAGAGAAGGTAGTGCGGATCTGGGAACCCACACGTTGTTATGGCCCCGTCACGAGCGTCCACCACTCCTGGTTCGGCGTCCACGTCCCCTCCCGAAATGTACAGTGGCGAGATCAATCCCATGCTAGGTGCCTGCTCGGGAGCAAGAATCGCCGTCTCTCCTCCGAACACGTGGTACGTGTGCCGGCCGAGGTCGAGAATGACCATGCCGCCTGCGCCGTCCGCTCTGGCCGACGTGCTGCTGTTGCTCGATTTGACGCGCACATTGCCCGTGAACGTCGCAGTGTCGGCTTTGACGTCGACCACGGCACTGTCGGACGTCATCTCATATCCCTGAAACTTGATACGGACGTTGCCTGTGGCAGTGACCACCTCGTCCTTGTCCACATAAAGGTGGTCTGCGTTCTTCACGACAACGTCGTTGTCGTCGCCGGAGTTTGCGGGCGACGGGGGGATGCCCACATGAGCGCCGGATGCGCCTTGCGCGGCAGCAGCCGGCGAGCTCGGTGATCCGGCATTGCCCGGCCCAGCTCCAGGCTTCGGATCTGCGTGGCATCGGAATGCCGTGACGCCCGTCACCGCCATGGCCACAAGCATCGGCGTGAGCAGCCGCGCTGCCCACGCCGCAGGGCGCCTCATTCCATCCTCCAAAGGAAATAAAGGCCCAGCAAGGCAAACAGGATGTCGGGGCTCCATGCGGCGAGAACAGGCGACATGTGCCCTGACAGGCCGAGAGCCTTGGTCAGCAACAGCGTGTTCCAGGCGACGAACACCATCACAATGCTCAAAAAGATGCCGATGAACGATCCTGCACGCGCAAATCTGAGCGAGAGAGGGGGGGCGCAGAGCGCGAACGCGAGGCATAAAAATGGCAACGCGAGCTTGAAATGGTATGCCACCTCAAGCGCGGTGGCGTCTTGCCCTGTACGGTGCATAATCGCGATCTGGCTCGCGAGCTGTGCCCGCGTGTAGCTGTCTGGCTGATCCTCTAGGCCGCCTGAATTGTCCGAAATGACCGGAAGCGGCGCACGGACGTCAAGCATGCCGTTCTTCCCGAAAACTTCGAGCCGTGTGAACCCCTGCTCGTCAAGCGTGTGAACAATGACTTGGTGGAGTTTCCACAAGCCTTGGCTGTAGGTTGCCGACTTTGCGGTGATCAGCTTGGGAAACCCGCCAGGCGTGTCTGGATTCTCGTAGAGCATGATGTCGTGCGCCAGCAAGCTGTTTGGGCTGCCGGGCAGCTTCACTGCGTCCCGCACATAAAACTCGAAGCCCTGATAAGTGAACACGCGGTTGGCCACCAGGCTGGGCGATGCGCTGATCGAGTATCCGAACATCGCTGCCTGTGTCTTCTGAAACGCCCTTTCTGCAGGCGGCACCACAGAGTCGCCAAGCCAAAACGAGAATGCGCTGGAGAGCAGGCCGACGATAAAAATCGGCGCAAAGATTCGCAAGAGCGGCACGCCTCCCATGCGAATCGGCGTGATCTCACTGTCTCTTGCCATGCGGTTCACCGCCAGCGCTGCGGCCAGCGCCACTCCCACGGGCAAGGTGAGGACGATCAAAGTGGGCAGGTTGAAAACAACAAGTCGGGCGACGACGACAAGCGGAATGTTGTTCTTTAAGATAATGTCTACCAGCCCAAACAGCGTGTTGCCGACCAACATGAGAATCACGGCAAAGACGCCTGTAAAATAGGGCAGGAGCATTTCTCCTACGAGATATCGGTCGAGTATGCGCATCGGCAAGGCTTAATCAACTGGCAGTGACAAGTGTCAGTTTGTGACTTGAACACTCCATCCGACGATGTCCAGATTCGGGTTGTTTGTCTGGGAGTATCCTCCCGAGCCGTTTGTGACCACGACGTCACCCTCGGGCTCGATGGGATCCGACGTGTTGTTGTATGTCGCTGCTGTTCCCGTCTGTATGGTGACGTAATCGTTAAGCTGACCGCTTCCGGGCAGCGTGTTGCCAAGCGCATCGAAAGTTTTCGGTGCCGTGCTGTTTGGATTGACCGGCACGACGTCGGTGTTGATCATGTTGATCTGTATCGGCCCGGTATGCCCGGCCGGCATTGCGGACGTCGCCAGCTCCGACAGCGGAATCTCAAATTGAATAGTGCTTCCCCCCGCCGGAGGAACGTCCTGTACCGGTGGCCCGATAGCCGTGTACTGTTGCAGGTTCGTGCCCGGCGTGAAGGCGTACCCAAGATAGCCGTCGCCGGGGTTCGCCTGGTTGTACAACATGAACTGAGTGGCCGCACCTGCGCAAAATCCATTGCCCCATGGCGGCGCAATCACAGGATCGGGGCCCGTGGCTCCGGTTGCGTCATCAGCGTTGTTGAAGATCACATAATAATAGTAGTTGGGATTTATCGTGCCCGCCACGGTCATTGTCACAAGCAGCAGAGAGCTGGAGCTGTTGCCGACGCCTGCGGGAGTCCGCGCACATCCGCTGGTGCCAACGGTGACGAGAACCGCTGCAGCGAGAACCAGAACAATCCGCCAAGGGCGTCTCACCATAGTGCGTTCATTATAGCAGACCCGAGAATCGATAACAACGAAGGCGCTGGTTTTGCACTTCGCAGCGCGTTATGGCCCCGGGGTTCCTGGGGGCGTGATGGTGCGTTGCCAGTACTGGTAGTATTCGGCCGCGCTGAGGCTCTGGGCGTGCCCGTCTCCCATCAGGGCCGTAAAGCGCTTTTGCGTCACTATAAAGCCCGACCCATGCCAGCTTCCGTTGCCGTCCATCACCATGTTGACGTCGGCGGGGCCGTGCTGCGCATACGGTGGCGTCGAATCATAGGCGCACAGCGCCGTGGCGGGGATCTGGCGCAGCGCTATCTCGGTGCGGTAGAAATATGACGTCCCAAATGCTGTGAACATTGTCGGCCTTGCGTTCAATGCCACCGGCTGCCCGCCGCTGAAGTTCGAATCAAGGGTGTCGAATCCGGAATCGTCTGGACATTCCCACGTCTTCGGCGAATTAATATAGGGCGACATCGCATCTTGCAGCATCGGCATTGTTTGCACCTGGGTGTAGAACGTGGGATACGGCTGCCATATATTGGTGTATTTGTCCGAAGGGTCCACGGCGTAAGGGAAGAGATTGTCGTAGTCTTCGGTGTAGTTCACCAGCGCAAGGCCGATCTGTCGAAGGTTGCCTATGCACGTTGTCTGCCCGGCTTGCTTTCGTGCCGACCAGAACACGGGCAGCAGAATCGCGGCGAGAACCGTGATCACGGCGATCACAACGAGCAGCTCGATGAGCGTGAAACTGCACGCATGTGCCCCCCGCGTCGCATGTCGCTGACCGGCCATTCGAAAACCGCCGCATTCGTTTGTCATTTGCACAGTTATCTTATACGAATGAAATGCAGGATTCAACCGCGACCATCCGAAAAATTAGCATATTATGAATACACTTGCCTTTTCCACATTGGGGTGTCCGGAATGGTCGTTGCCGGAGATCGTCGACGCGGCTGTGGCGAACGGATATGGGGCGATCGAGCTGAGGGGGCTCGGAGCGCATATCGACGTGCCCGATGCACCCGAGTTTGCGCCGGATCTGCGGCCCGCCGTGCGAGACATGCTGCGATCTCGCGGTGTGACGATATCCTGCGTTTCATCGTCGGCCAATCTCACATCGCCGTCGCCCGACCATCTTGTCGCACATTGCATTTTGGCACACGATCTGGGCGCGCCGTTTGTGCGAGTTTTCGGCGGCAGCGCTCAGCCCGGCGAGGCTTGGCCGGCCACGTTGTCACGCGCATCAAAAACCTTGCGCCACTATGGCGACCTCGCGGCGGAGCACGGAGTTGCCGTGGTGGTCGAGACGCACGATTCGTTTTCCCTCGGTGAGAAAGTTGCCGAAGTGCTGGAGCACGCGCACCACGCCAACACGTTTGCTCTCTGGGATCTGCACCATCCGTTTCGAAATGGCGAATCGCCAGAAAAGACAGCCCAGCTCCTCGCGCCGTGGGTGCGGTATGTCCATGTGAAGGATGGCATTCCAGAGCACAACACGCTCTTGGGCGAGGGAGACGTGCCAATTCACGAAATGCTGAAACTCCTGGTGTCTGGCGGTTACACGGGCGTGTTTTCCGTAGAGTGGGAAAAGCGCTGGCAACCGCAGATCGAGGCGCCAGACATCGCCCTCCCGCAGTACGCCCACAAGCTACGCGAGTACCTGTCGGATTGTTGACCGTGCGCGCTGTCCACACGGCCCGTCCGATCGCATGTCGTTGGGACGCGGGATCAGACGGGCCGATGTGGTGCGCGGTGTCTTAGAAGGGGTTGGGTATTCCTCCGGGGAAGCTGAATCCGTGCTTCTTCTTCGGCGGCGGGTTGGTTGCGGGCGGCGGGGTGGTCGTAGTCGTGCCGTTGTCCGTGTTTGTGGTGTCGCCGCCTGTCGTGTTGTTTCCTGCGCCTGCGGCACCTGTGTCGGTGGACGGTGGCTGGCCGGTGTCTTGCCCGTTGCCATGGCCGTTCATGAACTGCTGCATCATCGCCTGTTGCACCATATGGTCATAGTCTGCGGATGACACGAGCTTGTACCCGGCAGGAGCGTTGAACAATGCCGAGTCCAACGGGTTCGTCGAATAGTCCTTCAAATCGCCCGTCATTATCAGCTTTCCGTCGTTGTAGATCAGCTCCTTCACAATCATGCCTGTCATCACGTTTCGCATGTCCCCGACATCGCCTTTGAACGTGTAGGACATGTGGCATCCGCCGGCGGTTGTAACGGAGCGCGGTGCAGTCGCCGTCGGATATTTCTCGGGACAGTCAAATCCAATTTTGATCGGCGCCGTCCATATTTCAAGTTTCATGTTGCTGCTGCTCGTTTCACAGCCGGTCGAAACTTGGGTCATGGTCATGATCGAATGGTGCGCATCGGTGATCCCGTTCACGGTTTCCTTGCCAAGGTCTTGAACCGAGATTGTGGTTGTCGACTGACCCTCCCCCGATTGCTCGGGCCTGGTGCGCATGAACGGGTTCTTATTGGTCTCGGGCACTATGGTGGGGGCAACGGCATCAAGCGAATCCACCTTGTAGATCTTCGCCATGTCATTGACCGTGATGACTTGGCGGTCGCTGCAACGCGTGATCGTCACCTGGTGCATTGTCATCTGCCCCATCGCAAAGCTCGTTTCCTTGCGCTCGTTGCTTCCCTGTACCATCGTCGTCATCGCTATCCCTGGCGTAGCCTGCCCTTGCGGCGGATGGTTGGCCGAGGACGTGTCGTTGGCTGCCATGGTCATCGTCAACGTGTAGCGGACATCAGCGCTTGCAATATTACGGCACATCAGCATCGCCGTTAAGGCAAATGCAAGCAGATACATAATTCGATCCGAGTTACGTGTCATATATCCCTCCCGTCAATTTGTCTACCAGCTTAAATGGTAAGTGCTGCCACTAGAATCCGGCGATCATTTAGGGGTGGCGAAGTGCTGCCCTGCGCATCGTCACCGAGGGAGAATACCAGATTTATTCGGAATCTCAAGACAATTCTTGCCGGTGCCATTGACTTCGCCCGACACGGTGCGGATATAATAACCCTTAATTCCGAGTGGCTTAATAGACATTGCGGTTGGGCCAGCACGCCAAACAATCACATCCTGCCATATCGGCGAGCGCTCATCGCGCACGTAGTTCGTGCTAAAATACCCAGTTCGCCGTGAAAACGTGCGAAACTATGACGGTTTCTAGGTGCAATCGGGCAAAATCGTTGGTGCCCAGATCGAATGGCCGGGGAGGCCATAATCAAAGAAGTGAGAAGCGGCGCCGAGCCGTAACGGATGGTCATGCCAATTTTTGGTGAGAATTCACTGTTGGACACGGTAGGCAATACCCCTTTGCTTCGCATTGCCCGCGTGGCCGACGACGTCAATCCCAATGTTCGCATTTATGCTAAGGCGGAGTACTTCAATCCGGGAGGAAGCGTTAAGGACCGCGCCGCGCGGCGGATGATCCTCAACGCCATCGAGCGTGGTCTGCTCACTCCGGAAAAGGTGATTCTGGACGCGACAAGCGGCAATACGGGAATCGCATATGCGTGGATCGGCGCGGCTCTTGGATACAAGGTGACGTTATGTCTGCCGGCGAACGCTTCCATCGAGCGCCAAAAGATCCTGTTGGCGTACGGGGCCGAGTTGGTGCTGACAGATCCGCGATACAGCACCGACGGCGCACAGCGCCTGGCGAAGGAAATGGCTGAAGCCGAACCGGATCGGTACTATTATCCAGATCAGTACAACAACGACGCGAATTGGGAGGCCCACTTCCATACGACGGGGCCCGAGGTGTGGGCACAGACCGGCGGCGAAGTGACGCATTTTGTGGCCGGGCTTGGCACCAGTGGGACGTTCATGGGGACCGGGCGATTTTTGAGGACGAAAAAGCACGACGTTCGTTTAATCTGCGTGCAGCCTGCCACTTCGCTGCACGGCCTCGAGGGGCTGAAGCACTTTGCGACGGCCATTGTGCCGGGGATTTATGACGCGAAGCTGGCTGACGAGCAACTCACGGTGGAGACCGAGGATGCGCACGCGATGTGCCGTTGTTTGGCGCAGCGCGAGGGCCTGTTTGTGGGGGTGTCGTCAGCCGCGAACGTTTGCGCGGCGCTCGAAGTCGCAAAAACGCTCTCTGCCGGAGTGGTTGTGACCGTTCTCTGCGACGCGGGCGACAAGTACCTGAGCGAACGTTTTTGGGCCGATGAGCCCTGTCCGATGATTTAGCCGCAGACGCGATGGCAGAAGGACATGCAGGTAGATGGGCCAGTTGTTGATCGGCGAGTCGTCAGTCGCCCAAATTCGGCGGGCGGCCGAAGCTGCCTATCCTCAGGAATGCTGCGGCCTCATGCTGGGGCAGGCAGTTGGCGACATTGTCCATGTGATCGAGGTCGCGCCGATGACAAACGTCGCTGCGGAACCTGAGCGCCGGTACGAGGCTGCCCCACGCGAACTGCTCGCGGCGCATATGCGTGCGCGCGAAGCCTGCCTGGACGTGGTCGGTGCGTACCACTCACACCCAAACTGCGCGCCGAAACCGTCGTCCACGGATTTGGAATTGGCTTGTCCGGGCTTGCGCTATCTCATTGTCGAAGTGACCGGCGGCACGGCGGCCGACGCAATGTGCTGGACTTTGCGCGACGACCGAGCCGGATTTGTTCAGGAACCAATTACCCTGCCAAGTTGATTTTAGTACGCAGAGGAATAACGATGCCCGTAACGATACTACTTCCGACCGCGTTGCAGCGGTATGCAGATGGCCGTGACAAAGTGACCGTTCGCGCCGATTCCGTAGGTGGAGCTCTCAAGGCTCTGAGCGAATCCCAGCCCGATCTGGCTGGCCAGCTATTCAACAAAGAGGGCCAGATCAGGTCGTTTGTAAATGTGTACCTGGGCGACGAGGACACGCGCTATTTGCAAGGTTCCGACACCTTGGTGAGCGACGGGGACACTCTAACCATTGTCCCATCCATCGCCGGTGGGTAAATCTGTGATCATTTCTGCGGGCTGGCGGGTCTAGATCGATCGGCCAGCCCGCAGAGACTGCTTGCTGGTTCCGTTACTTGTCGATCCTTTCGTTGGTGCTTTGCATCGGCGTGAATCGGGTGCGATTGACCTTCATCTCATCGGCTATCGTGTGCGCCGATCCCGATATCGGCAGCTCCACTTCGCGTCCCGACGCAACGTCGACCATATAGACATTCGGTTTGTCCAGCCAGATCACCGAACAGTTTGACAGAGAATAGACCTCCCAAAAGCCGTCCTTGTGCTGCATGAGAACAGTCTGATCCATTACATGGATGTTGTCGCTTTCCACTTTGGACGCGCGCATGTGGGCACCGCCGGTACCTTCTTCGTAGGGACGCCAAGCGGACACATGACCTCTTCCAAACATCTTAATCATAATATTGCTCTCCTTCATCTACTACAGGCCGGAATGCAATGGACCGGGTTCTTTGGCAATCCTGCAATTTGGGCAGGAATGAACCCTGCATCCATCTAATTCCTATATACGTGACACAATCCACGACTCCTCCTAGGCACTTAATTGGTGCGCACATGCCCACGGCAGGCGGCCTGGAAACTTCCGTTTCCGGCGGCAAGGACATCGGCTGTGACGTTGTTCAGTTGTTCACCGCCAGCCCTCGTCAATGGCGCAGCTCGCCTCTGAAACCGGACGCGGCCGCAAAGTTCATTGCAGCCCGCGCCGAAACAGGGATCGACCTGTGCGTGGCGCACGATTCCTATTTGATCAATCTTGCGGCACCCGACGGTGACGTGCGCAGCAAGTCGCACATTGCGTTTCGAGACGAGATCGAGCGAGCAGAGGCTCTCGGTATCCGATATCTCGTCACCCATATGGGGGCGCACACTGGCGATGGCATTGATATCGGGCTGGCCAGACTGTGCGACAGCTTGGATAAACTACACGACGAAACTCAAGGATACAAGGTTCAAGTGGCACTAGAAACCACTGCGGGACAGGGATCGTACCTCGGGGGCCGTTTCGAGGAGTTCCCGAAAATATTTGATGGGGTGAAAGCACCTGAGCGGCTGGTAATATGCATGGACACATGCCATGTTTTTGCATCAGGCTATGATATTCGGACGCCTGCCGGGTTTTCCGCGACACTTGACGAGTTTGACGCTGTTATCGGCTTGGCGAAGCTCAAAGTCGTTCACGCGAACGATTCCCAAAAGGGCCTAGGCTGCCATGTCGACCGGCACGCCCATATCGGGCAGGGCGAGATCGGAATCGACGCATTCCGGTTTCTCGTCAATGAGCCGCGGCTGCAGGGCCTGCCGATTATTGTGGAGACGCCTGAAGCGGAGAAGATGCATGCAGTGAACGTGAAATGCTTGCGCGACCTGATCGATTCGGGTGCTTAGCAGCAGTCGGAAAGGATTTTGTAGATGTTTCACACCTATCCCGTGGGCGCGACGGTAATGTCCATTCTTCTTTTGTGGGTCACTGTCCTGATCGTGATCGTCCTGTTGACGGTGTTTTGGATTGTTCAGCTTGTGGACATTCTGCGCCGCGAGTTTCCAGATCCCACCACGAAGCTGATATGGTTTTTGGCAGTGATTCTTCTGCATGCGCTTGGTGCTATCATATATGTCGCAGTTGGCAAGCAACAAGGGCGTTTGCCAAATCAGCCGCCGCGAGTCGTTTGATTCCTCCAGGCTGTCTGCTGGTGAACGGTGGTTGTTCGAGCACAGGTTGGTCCGCGTTGCCATGGCGCTCGTTTCGGGGCCTCGGCGGCAGTGAGCTTGTTAACGGCTGGCCATTTTGAACCCGTCTCTTAAGTTTCGTCAGAGATTATTGGTTGCGCGCAGGATTTAATCTCACTGTGCAGCAATAGGGCCGCGATGCCTCCGTCAAACACACAACCCACATCAACTCTCAACAGAATGCAGACCCTCGGCGCCTTGCGCTTGTGGACCGTTGAGGGCTGCATCGCCACCGTGCAGGGGACGTTGACGTCTGGCGCGTTCCAAACAGGTTTCGCCCTCTATCTCGGCAGCACGTCGGTGGCCATCGGCCTGATCGCCGGCATCGGTCCTCTTTTGAGTCTGCTCCAGCCCTTTTCCACGGACATTGCCGAGCGGTTTGGCTCCCGAAAGTACATCTCCATTTGGAGTTCGGCCATCAGCCGGCTTCTGTGGCTCCTGATGTTGGCAATTCCGTTCGCGCTTCCCAATCATCACGAGTTGTGGGTGCCGTTATTCCTTGGGTTGACGTTCTTGTCCAGCATTCTGGGAAACGTCTCGTCGCCCCTTTGGACGTCGTGGATCAGCGATCTCGTCCCGGCAGACATCCGTGGCAGGTACTTCGGCAACCGAAACATGTACATGGGCGTGATCGGGATTGTCGTGAGCATCGCCGCTGGAGCTTTTCTCGATCACGCAATTCACCAGGGGCATTGGCCGCAGAAAATTGCATTTGCGACGTTGTTCTTCACGTCCTGCTTCTTTGCCCTTGGGTCCCTGTTGCTGGGCAGCCGAAGCCCAGACGTTTCCCGCCCCCGTCCAGATCGAGAAGCAAGAAAACGTGCTCCCTTTGCCTTTTACAGCGCTCCGTTTTTAGACGTCAGGTTTCGCGCCCTCATCGCCTTCTTCATCGTCGTCACCTTTGCCCAGGGCATAGGCGGGCCGTTTTTCGTGGTGTACCCGCTGGTTTATCTGCATCTCGGCTACTCGATGTTTCAGGTGCTGAACGCGTTTTCGGGGCTGGCCAGCCTCGCGGCGATGCCGCTCTGGGGGTTCTTGAGCGACAAGTACGGAAACAAGCCGGTTCTGGCAATTTCGCTCGTGTTGGTTGTCCTTCCACCTGTCATGTGGTGCTTTGCGTATCCTGAGGCGACAGCGGGCTTTCTCTCTGTGGCACCGAGCGGCGACCTTCTGCTGTCCTTTCCCAAGTTTGACATCATAGCTCTCAACATATTCGCCGGTGTCGGATGGGCCGGGCTGGGGCTCGCGCAGTTGAACCTGATGATCGGCTTGTCTCCGCGCGAGACGAGATCAAGCTACCTTGCCGCGATATCCGCATCGGTAGGCGTCGCTGGGGGCCTGAGTCCGCTGATCGGCGGCGCGCTCATGCACAGCTTCGCCCATTTGCACTACCCCGTTCATGGGCTCATAAAAAACAACTACCACGTCGTCTTTATGATTTCGGCCTTTCTCCGCCTGTTTGCGTTCTATCCGCTTGGCAAGCTCTACGAGGAGCGAAGTCGCACCACGCGCTATGTGCTTGGCCAGCTTCGAGCCTCGCCTCCTATTGCGTCGATCACTGCGCTTCATCGGCTCAGCAAACCCGCAGACAGCACGAGCAGGATGCAGGCGGCCAAGGATCTTGGCAAAATGAGGGCGCCTGTGGCAGTTGAGGACCTTGTAAAGGCGCTTGACGATGTGTCGCTCACGGTGCGAGAGCAGGCCGCCACATCGTTGGGTGAAATTGGCGACGATCGTGCTGTGGGTCCGCTGATGGACAAGCTGACCGACCCGGCATCTGGAATTACCATGGAAGCGGCCACCGCACTGGGAAACATCGGTCACCGGGCTGCACTGCCCGCTCTTGCGGCGGCAATGGAGATAGAGGGGCCTCAGGCGAGAAAGACTGCCGCAATGGCCGCGCTTGGCAAACTGAGGGACGCCCGGGTGCCGCACATATTGGTGCGGTTTGTGGGCGATCCGGACCCTGGCATGCGCGCGTCTGCTGTTCGAGCGCTTTCGATTCGCGACGAGCATGTTGCGTCACCCGACGTCAAGGCTGCGATAATGGCCCAATGGAAAATAGAGGATGATCCGACGATACAAGCGCTTCTTATTGAGGCAATTGCACGAACAGGAGGCGCCGACCTTGTGCCGGGCCTGATCGATGACATCCCGCGAATTACGTCACCTGCCATCAAGCGGGAGATCCTCAATGCGATCGGGTCGCTCGTGGCTGGCCCCGAGTCGTTTTATGTCTATCTCATGTTGGACCAGTTTGCCCGCGACGAGGCTGTTAGCAAGATCCTCGGGGCGTTGTGCCGAAAATTCCGTGCGTTGGGCGTCGCCGGTGCCGCACGGTTGACCGCACGCATGCGACAGGCCCAAAGATGCTTTACCAGTGGTGATTACACGGTCTGTGTCAACCGGCTGGCCCATGCGGCCGAGCTCTTGGCCAGCGGGATGGCCGGCCAAGAGATTGCAGAGTGCCAGGCGCTCAACGTGGCTGTCAGGCTGGCCGCCTCCTTTGCGGAGGCGGATGCCGACGAAGCGCTGCTGCTTGTATTTCTGTTGAAAACGGCTGTGGGCTAGATGTCTAGCGCGTGCTCCATGTGGCCAGGAAGCCGGTGGAGTTGCCGTCGGTCAGCTTATGGGGAGGGGCGCCCTGAACGGCGTTGTACGTGTACAGCGGGCCGGTCTTGCTATCCTCGACATTTGTTGACGCCGTGGCGACAATGGCGGCTGTGCCATAGCCAACCGCAACTCCGGCTGTTTGTCCGTCCCCCCATGTGGTTAGCAGTTTGCGCGTCTCCATGCCCTTGGCTATAATCGCGATGTACGTGTAGTTCGGTGCTTCAGCAATAGGATGTGCAGGCGTTATCTTCGCTTTTCCCTTGTTTTCTCCATCGCACGTGCCGCCAGCGAAGATCGTGCCGTCGCTGTCGACATCGATTCCGCCTTGCCCGCGGCAGTTCAGCGCGCTGCCGTCAGCTTTGCGCGCCAGCAGAAACGAATTGTCGAGCAATTTGCCGTCAGTTGCCGAAAGATGTGCGATATACGTTATCGTCGTGTTCGTAGGGACGTTGTAGAGGCTGTTGTACGCATCGGTTTCAACGTGCGTCGCACTCTTTTTGACGTCTCGCGGATCTTGCTTGAAGATGGTTGACGTGCCGTGCGTTTCTCCCTCGACGTACAGGCCACCGTCTTTCCCCACGGCCACATGGTATGCGTAGGTGTCTGACGGATAGGACGTCACTTCCTTGCGATTGAATCCCCAGTCAAGCCATTGTCGCTTTCCTGAATAGTCGAACGCGGCGAGGAACGCTATAGATGGCGAGAAACCACTGTCACCGGCGACATAGACGAGCTTCTTCCGGCTGTCGATTGCCACGTCCCTTAGCCGATCTTGGTGTACCGTGAAGTCGGTGAGCTTTGTGCCGTCGCCGTCGTACAGCGTCACCTTCGTTCCTGATACGGCCGCCACATGGCCGTCCACTCCAATGCTGAGCCTGTCCACAAGGCCGATGTCGCTCTTTGACCATCGAACCTTGTCAAGCGTTTGCGGCAAAACCGCGACACCGAAGTTGCCGCTGGCCGCCACCTCGGACGTCTGCGTGTTTACCGCGACGT
>Ga0255356_1001757_pt1 | contig 13319 bp, 9 predicted proteins | sample HBST100metaG_FD_189944 | JGI IMG/M metagenome (GOLD analysis project Ga0255356, IMG submission 189944) | Peat soil microbial communities from Stordalen Mire, Sweden - H.B.S.T100 | ecosystem: Environmental > Terrestrial > Soil > Wetlands > Peat | place: Sweden: Norrbotten County, Stordalen Mire... | reverse complement strand
GGCCGGAGAGGGTAAGCTGCATAATGTGGGGTTCCTTTACATTAAGTTTGGTCTCGTAACCCTATTCTAATGTTCTGAATTCCCACACTTAAATATGGTTAAAGCTGGAATTTTGCAAGAGGCTCTTATTGCAGGCGAAATGCTCACTCTCTACGCTCAGCTTCCTGATGAAGCGCAAAAGAAGAGACTCAGTTCCCTTCCCGTTGATCCGTTCGCAATGGATTTCATCGTCTGAGAGCTGTCATCGTGAACCGCTCGACTCGCCACGACGAGTCACAGCTGGGGAGAACCGCCGCCAACTCGCGTTTTCCGCGAAGTGCGAGCTAACTTGCTGATTCTGTTTGTACAATTCTTCATTCAATATCTTGGTTCATCGGGAGCGAAGTTGATCGTCCAAGATGGCCGGTCTGCGCAGTAGCGCGCTTGTGCGGAAAATCTTGATGAATTGCCACACAATTCTGGGATATAGTGTAGGCCTATCCGAGAGGTCCCCCTTGAAAAGACAATCTAGTTTCTCATCTGTCTTTCTTGGCCTCGCACTCGCGGTCGGGTTTTCAAACGCCGCGCAGGCTGTTGCAGTAACGCCTTCACCCACCTCCACCGAATTGACAATCTCACCGTCGAGTCCAGTCGCTCTGGGAACCCTTGTGACTCTAACGGCTTCTGTCACATCTTCAGGGCAGTCCGTTTCGCCGGGCCTAGTGCTGTTTTGTAACGCTGCGGCCGCATACTGCGGAGACCTCAACATACTTGGTCAAGCACAATTGACGGCGAATGGAACGGCTTCGCTCAATTTGATTCTCCCAGTTGGGCCGCATCAGATTCGCGCCCAATTCCATGGCACCAAGTCCTACGCTGCCAGTTCCTCGCCGACGGAGAAACTGATTGTCAGTGGACAGAATCCAACCACGACCGAGATAAGCTCCGTTCAAAGCTTGGGAAGCTACGCGCTGACGGGTACCGTGACCGGATTTGGGGCACCTTCCCTGACAGGCGCGATCGCATTCAAAGACGGCGCCAATCACAAACTTCCGCTCGCGACTGTGTCTGTGGGCTCGCCCGCTTTGGTGTTTACCCCCTTAACCACGTCCACCGATTCGGACACAAACCCCTTCCCCGGCGCTGTGGGCGACTTCAACCGCGATGGCAAGCTCGACCAGATTGTTTCTGAGTATTACAACAGCAAGGTATTCGTTCTACTCGGCAATGGCGACGGGACATTTGTCGAAGGACCCAGCATTCCTGTTGGCTCGTATCCGGATGTGATTGCGATCGGAGATTTCAACAACGACGACATACTCGACTTCGTGGTAGGGTGCCTCGCAGACGGCACCGTGTCGGTCTTTCTCGGCAACGGAGATGGGACTTTCTCAGCGGGGACGTCACTCTCGGTTGGTCAGAATCCCTATTACATTTCAGTCGGCGACATCAACAATGATGGCAACGCCGACCTCGTTATAAGTTCAGATTCGGGAACGGGGATCTGGTTTGGGGATGGCAAGGGTGGCTTCACGCTTTCTGCCCAGCCAATGCTGCCGGGAGCCGGCACTGGTATCAGTGTCGCGGATTTGAACGGAGACGGTATAGCCGACTTGCTGTATTCGTTTAACGTGTATTTGGGACTAGGCGATGGTAACTTCGATGGCCCTCATCCCCTCGCCATCGACTGCTACGGAGGATGTGCCACCACGGTGGTGGCGGACTTCAATGGCGACGGTAAACCCGATGTTGTTGTCGGTGACAGCGGCGAATATGACTCTGGGGGACCGGGCAACGTGAGTCTGCTGCCTGGCAATGGAGACGGCACCTTTGGTCCTCTCACCGTAGTCGGTCAATGCGATGGCCCCTCTTTTCTTCTGGGCGACTTAAACGGGGACGGCAAGCTCGATATCCTCATGAACGACGGGTGGGGATACGCAATCTTCTTTTTTGGCAATGGAGATGGTACATTCACATGGGATTATCCATTTATTCCATTTCTGCCAACGACTTACGCCATATTCTCTGTTGGAGATTTCAACGGGGACGGCATTACCGATCTTACCGTCAGCGATCCGACGGTAGTTGGACTTGCTAAATGGCAAGCCTCCGTTGTCGCGAGCGGGGTGACTGTGGATGGAAGCCCTGGAATCCATAACGTATTTGCGAACTATGAGGGAGACGCGGCCCACGCCGCCAGCGTGTCCAGCCAAGTTGGACTCCAAGGACCGAAGCTTGCAACTGCGGTCACCCTTGACGCATCACCTACCCCTCTCGCTCCCGGCCAGAAGATGCGTTTGGTAGCCACGGTCACTCCGTCCGTTGTGGGCAACGACAAAGCGACCGGCACTATTACATTCTCAGACGGACCGAAGGTGCTGATGATTCATCAGATCGCCGATGGAAGAACGGTCTATTACACTTCGACCCTCCCTATCGGGAGCAATATCAGCCTCACCGCGTACTATAGCGGGGACACCCGATTCGATTCGAGCGTATCTCTCCCCGTACAATTGACAACCCGCGGTACTTTGCGACCGATTTCGACCATTGGACTGAGCGTCTCACCTTCGCAGCAAGTCGCACAGGGAGATGTTGTCACGCTTTCAGCCAAAGTGCTCGATGCGGGAAAGCCTCTACCCATTGGACTTGTGATCTTTTATGGCACTACGTCCGCTCATGCGGGCAAGACGATCCTGGGTCAGGCCCAACTTACCCCCGCGGGCGTGGCCACGATCAAGTTCAGGCCTCCACTTGGATCGCTTGGGATTCAAGCGATTTATCAGGGCACGAATGTTCATGCGGGCTGCGAATCGACCTTGCAGAACCTGACGGTAAAGGGAAGATACCACACAAGCACTGCCATTTCCGTCGACCCACTCACCTACTCCGCAACGGTGACGGCCTACGGACCTCTGGCTGCGAGTGGCGATGTCTCTTTCATCGATGCGACAGACTCGAATCTCGTCTTCGCGACTGCGCCTCTGAGCCTCTCAAACACGCAATTGGGGCTTTCGCGGCCCACTTTACCGAATGTCGGCGCGGGCCAGTTGGCGGTGGCGGTGGCTGATTTCAACGGCGATGGCATCCTCGACGCAGCCACCATTACGCAGTCAAAAGAGTTGTTGATTTTGCTCGGAAGTCCCGACGGTACTTTTACTCAGGGGTTCACTGCCAATCTCAACGGCACCAGCAGCTCGATCGCAGTTGCGGACTTTAACATGGACGGCATTCCAGATCTCGTGGCGTTGACATCGTATTCACGAGGACCAGTCGCAGTTTTCCTGGGCAGAGGCGATGGAACCTTCATCAACCAACCCATGCCGACCCTTGGAATTGGCCAGTTATCGGTGGTTACGGGCGATTTCAACGGAGATGGTATCCCGGATCTGGTGACGACAAATAACGACGGCTCCGCAACGGTTCTGCTTGGCAACGGCGACGGAACATTTTACGCTGCTGCATCACCCCGCCTGGGAGCGGCGCCTACGGGCGCAGCGGTGGTAGCCGATTTCAACGGGGACGGCATTCCGGATGTTGTTACTGCCGTCCAAAGTTCTTCAAACAGCGTTACCGTTCTGTTGGGCAATGGAGATGGGACGTTTGTCGCCAAACGCCTACCCGTGTCGTTGACTGGCACTCCCGACACAGTGGCCGAAGCAGATTTCAACGGAGATGGGATTCCGGACATACTCCTGACAGGGTCCAACAGCTACTTCAGTTCCCCCGGCGATATACAGATGCTCTTGGGGAACGGCAATGGGACATTCACGCCCTGGACATTGACATCGTCTTCTGTGCCTGCCGCAACCTACTCCGCTGTGACAACCGATCTAAATGCCGATGGGATACCCGACCTGGTTCTGGCAGGCTATTACAACCAGGTAAGTATCCTGCTCGGCAAAGGCAACGGAAGCTTTGCGACAGGACTCATTGAGCATATCTCAGGAGGAGGATACCTTACCGGCGGAGTGGCGATCGGAGATTTCAACGGCAACGGAATGCCAGACATCCTTGCGGCGATCGGCGGGAGGAACACCATGACCGAGTGGTCTTCGTACGTCGAGCAAACATCCCAGGCAAAAGTTACAGACGTTACCCTGCCGGGCAGTGGCACCCAGCAGGTGTATGCCCGCTACCCTGGCGATACGACGCACATCGGTAGCTATTCAGAAACCGCTCCTGCAACCGCAACATCTGCCGCACATCAATCGCAGTGAAGGCGCAAAGCGTCACTTAGTCGAAAAGGGCTGAGGCGCCGCTCGAAAACTCAAAAGGCGGGCTGGGCCGGGCAACGACCCAGCCCCCTTTCGACACGGATCTCAGACTCTCGGCCAGAAATGCTCTTCGGAGCAATCCCGCTTCCGCGAAGTGCTGGCTAACTTACTGATTCTGTTTGTACAATTCTTCATTCAATATCTTGGTTCATCGGGAGCGAAGTTGATCGTCCAAGATGGCCGGTCTGCGCAGTAGCGCGGTTGTGCGGATAATTTTAATGAATTGCCGCACACTTTTGAGGTACATTTTAGGCCTATTCGAGAGGTCCCCCCTTGAAAAGACAATCATGCTTCTCCTTTGTCTTTCTTGGCCTCGCACTCGCGGTCGGGTTTTCAAACGCCGCGCAGGCTGTTGCAGTAACGCCTTCACCCACCTCCACCGAATTGACAATCTCACCGTCGAGTCCAGTCGCTCTGGGAACCCTTGTGACTCTAACGGCTTCTGTCACATCTTCAGGGCAGTCCGTTTCGCCGGGCCTGGTATTGTTTTGCAACGCTGCGGCCGCGTACTGCGAAGACCTCAACATTCTCGGTCAAGCACAATTGACGGCGAATGGAACGGCTTCGCTCAATTTGATTCTCCCAATGGGGCCGCATCAGATTCGCGCCCAATTCCAGGGCACCAAGTCCTACGCTTCCAGTTCCTCGCCGACGGAGAAAGTGAGTGCCAGCGGAAAATACACCACCACGACCGCCTTCCTTGGCTACGATGAGACCATGAACACCTTCGCGCTGAAGGGCGCTGTGACCACCTTGGGGCAATCTGCCCCGGAGGGAACGCTCACCTTTACAGACACCACTAATCACCGACTTCCGCTTGCGACTTCACCCGTGGGCTCGCCCGCCTTCGTCCTCAATTCCTTAGCCGGGTTATCCGGGTTGGGTACTTTCCTCGCTGGCCCTGTCGCCGACTTCAACCGCGATGGGAAGCTCGATCAGCTTACTTATGACAGCAGTACGAGCAGTTGGGTCGTTCTGTTCGGCAATGGCGATGGAACCTTTGTCACCGGCCCCAGCACTAAGATGCCTCTTGGATTTTCTCCGGGTGCGATTGTGGTCGGAGATTTCAACAACGACGACATACCCGATTTTGCATTTGCAGATGGCACAAACATAGATATCCGTCTTGGGGTTGGAGATGGGAGTTTTTCGGCGCCCGCGTCAATTTCCATTGGGCAGAATCCCGACCACATCTCCGTTGGAGATTTCGATGGCGACGGCAACGCCGACCTGATTGTCAGCTCAACTTCCGGAACGGGGATCTGGCTCGGGAACGGTACGGCCGGGTTCTCGCATTCCACCTCTCCATCGTTTCCGGCGGCCGTGTCCGCGATACAGATTGCGGATCTCAATGGCGATGGCTTCGCCGACTTCGTGTACCTCGATAGCGTTTCCAGCACCACCGTGGTCGTCTATCTCGGAGCTTCCGATGGTTCCTTCACTGCGACCCCTACCTCGATCAACTGCTATCCGTCTTGTGTATCGACGGCAGTGGCGGACTTTAACAGCGACGGCAAGCCTGATCTTGTGGTGGGTGAAAATTTCGTGAGTAGTCACTCCTTCAGGCTACCTGCGGGAGTTGTACTCGCACTCGGGAATGGAGACGGGACATTCGCTTACCAAACCTCGGTCGGCAGCGGCTTTCTCAGCGGTCTGGGCGATTTCAACGGAGACGGCAAGATGGACATCGCCACCTTCCCCCCCCCTCGCTACCCTACCTATTCAGGCGTCCTCCTCGGCAATGGTGACGGCACATTTACATGGCCCGATGTGTCCTGCACACAGACATCGTCCATCGGAGACTTCAACAACGATGGGTTGTCCGATCTGGTTGGGAGTCCGACTGCAGTTCTACTTGCCGGAGAGAAATACACTGCGACCGCCAGCGGGGTCACACTCACTGGGCCTCCCGGATACCATAGTGTCTTCGCAAGTTTTGAAGGCGACTCGATGCACACCGCCAGCGCATCCGGTTCTTTACTGATGCGAGGCCCCAAGGTCGCGACTGCCGTCAATCTTGAGGCGTCGCCTACCCCGATCGCTCCCGGCCAGGCGATGCGGCTGGTGGCCACCGTCACTCCATCCACAGTGGGCAAAAAAAGAGCGACCGGCACAATCACATTCGCAAATGGCGTGAATGTGTTGGGCGCGGTTCCGATCTCCGATGGAAGAGCCGTCTTTACCACCTCGGCCCTGCCGATCGGCAACAATATCAGCCTTGTCGCTTACTACAGTGGGGACGATGATTTCAATCCGAGCGTCTCTGTTCCCGTGCACTTAACGACCCTCGGCAGGTTGCGGCCAATTTCGACCATTCAACTGAGCGTCTCGCCCTCGCCTCAAGTAGCGCAGGGAACCGTTGTCACGCTCTCAGCCAAAGTACTCGATGCGGGAAAGCCTCTGCCCAATGGACTCGTGATCTTTTATGGCACTACCTCCGCCCATGCGGGCAAGACGATCCTGGGTCAGGCTCAACTTACCTCCGCCGGTGTTGCCACGATGAAGTTCAGGCCTCCACTGGGATCACTCGGTTTTCAAGCGGTTTATCAGGGCACCAATACTCACGAGGGCTGCGGATCCGATTGGCAAGATCTGACGGTCACGGGGAAGTTCCACACCAGCACTACCATTTCGGCCGATCCACCTACTTACTCGGCAACGGTGACGGCCTACGGGCCTCTGGCTGCAAGCGGCGATGCATCTTTCATCGATGCGACAGACTCGAACTACGTATTCGCAACAGCGCCTCTGAAGCTCTCGAACACGTTTATGGGGGTTACGCGGCCAGTTTTGCTGGGTAAAGACGCGGGGGTGTTTTATCCGTCGGGGGTAGCCGATTTCAACGGCGATGGCATTCTCGACGTGCTCGCATCGGGGCCATCAGGCCCGTTGTTGATTCTGCAGGGAAACCCTGACGGTACTTTCACTCAGAAGCCTACCGACAGTATCCCCGGCTCTGGCGGGCCGGTCGCCATAGCGGACTTTAACAGCGACGGAATTCCGGACCTCGCCGTGGTGCAAGGCGGACAACAACCATCTGTCGCAATTTTCCTGGGCCGGGGCGATGGGACCTTCAGTCGGCAATCTACATTGAACGTCGGACCCGACGTCCCTACGGCGATCGCTACGGGCGATTTCAATGGGGACGGCACTCCTGACCTGATAACAACAAGCGGGTACCAAGCCAACTACGATTCGAACGCCACTGGGACGGTCCTGCTCGGCGATGGCAAAGGAGGGTTTCGCGCCGCACCATCCGTGGATCTGGGATCGCGGCAGTCCGACGGCAATGCAGTCGTGGCCGACTTCAACGGGGATGGTATCCCGGATGTCGCCACCTCGGTTGACAACGGATTTGTCTTCAGCCTCAGTATGCTGTTAAGCAAAGGAGATGGGACGTTTGTAACCAGCGTCCTGCCCATGTGCGATTCCACCGGGCCTGATTTGGTCGAAGCGGACTTCAATGGCGACGGGATACCGGACATTCTGGTTAACGGCTGCTTCACAGATATACAAATGCAGTTGGGGAACGGCAGTGGTACATCATTTGCACGCTGGTCGTTGCCTTCGCCCCCGTATGGAGAGACGTGGTCCGCCCCCGCAGCAGCAGCCGATTTCAATGGCGACGGGATCCCCGACCTGCTTCTGGCAAATCCGGAGAGTGGCCAATTCGGCATTCTGCTGGGTAGGGGCGACGGGAGTTTTGCGGCAGGACCCTTTGTTTCGGTTACTGGCCTCCCATACCTGGGAGGTCTTGTGGCCGGGGATTTCAACGGCGATGGAATTCCTGATTTTCTTTTGGCCGGCGACCCTAGTTATTCGTGGGGAACGGGAGGATCCGCCGTTCATGAGTGGTTTTCGTACGTCGAGCAAACATCCCAGGCAAAAGCCACGAACGTCACTCTGCCGGGCAGTGGCGCCCAGCAGGTTTACGCCCTTTATCCTGGGGATTCGACGCACATCGGGAGCTATTCAGAAACCGCTCCCGCAACCGCAACATCCGCCGCACATCAACAAAAGTGAAGGCGCAAAGCGTCATTTAGTCGAAAAGGGCTGAGGCGCCGTTCGAAATGTCAAAAGGCGGGCTGGGCAACGACCCAGCCCCCTTTCGACACGGATCTCAGGCTCTCGGCCAGAAATGCTCTTCGGAGCAATCCCGCAGCCTCTGTGCCGCGTCCTCGGGCGTAATGTCTCGCTGCGGCATTCCCAGCATCTCAAAGCCCACCATGAACTTGCGAACCGTTGCAGAACGCAGCAGCGGCGGATAGAAGTGGGCGTGGAAGTGCCACTCCGGGTACTGCGCGCCGTCGGTTGGCGTCTGATGGTAGCCCATCGTGTAAGGAAAGCTGGTCTCGAAGAGGTTGTCGAAGCGGGTGGTCACGCGCTTGAGGGCGTCGGCCAACCCGTCCCGCTCCGCCGCGTTCAGTTCCGGCAGCGCGCCCAAATGACGGCGTGAAAGCAGCAGCACCTCAAAGGGCCAGGTTGCCCACCAGGGAACAATCGCCGTGAAGTGTTCGTTCTCAAAGACCACCCGCTCCTGGGCAGTCCGCTCGGCCGCCAGGTAGTCGCAAAGCAGGCAGTGGCCGGTACTGGCAAGGTGGCTGCGCTGGGCCTCTGTCTCGGCCGCAGGTTCGTCGGGCACAAAGTCCGTGGACCAGATCTGGCAGTGGGGATGGGGGTTGCTGGCGCCCATCATGGCTCCGCGATTTTCAAAGATCTGCACGTACTGGATCCAGTCCAGGGCGCCGATCTCCTGGAACTCCTGCGCCCAGGCCTCCACCACCCGGCGCGTCTCCTCGTGGGTCATCCTGGCCAGTGTAAGGCTGTGGTCGGGATGGAAGCAGAGCACCTTGCAGAGCCCACGGGTCGCTTCCGCCTTCAGCAGCGGAGAGACCGGCGCATCGGTCGCCTTCGCAGTCTCCGGCAGCAGGGCCGCGTAATCGTTTACAAAAGAGAACACACCTTCATACGCCGGGTTCACCGCTCCACCTGCCCGCTGGTTGCCGGGGCACAGGTAGCACTGCGGATCGAAAGTCTTGCCGGAGGGCGCGGCCTTCTGGCCCACCTCACCTTGCCAGGGGCGCTGCGTCCGATGAGGCGACACCAACACCCACGATTGCCGCAGCGGATTCCAGCGCCGGTGCGGGTACTGCCATTTCTTCTCCATGCTCACTCCCAGACCATTCTAATGCCGCAAGCCTGCCGGATTGTGACGCTGCGTCCGGTCGAGGGGAGCAAGTAACGTGAGCGACATGCGCTTGGCGCGACATCGCATGGCCGGGGTTGGATCGCGGCGGTAGCCTTCCACCAGGACCGTGGCTTCGTCCCGCAGCTCCGGTTCGGCAGCGCCCAGGATCGCAAAAGCCTCCAGCGCCATAGCGCGTACGGCGATGCGCTCATCTTCGATCAGAGACCGCACCAGAACGGCAAGATTCATGCGCTCGGCATGGGTCGATGCGTTCAGCGCCGCGGCCATGGCCAGGTAGCCGCGCGTCTGCCACTCCTCTGGGGGAATCTCCGCCAAAAGGGCAGTCAGGACGCCGGCAAACTTGCGCAAAATACCCGGCTCACGGGCGCTCACGCGACGGGCCAGATCCGCGGCACAGCGGCGGGAAAATGGATCCGGCGACAGAACTTCCGCCATCAAACTCCGAATCGCAGCGCGACGCGGCGGGGGCGAAAGCAGGAACTCCCGCATGGCCGCCTGGCCATCGGCATCTTTCCAACTGCGCGGCTCGACAAGGCACTTCACGTTCGTCAACCATTTCCTGCCACGGCAGCGTCACTTCCCTTCCCAAGTGCGGACCAAAGCACCGGGTTTGGTGCCCAGGTGAGGAAGGTTCTACCATAGACGCTGCGGCCGGGGCCTTCACACGCTGCAAGGATTATTCAACATGCTTTTGGCAAACGCAATCGTCCACCTTCACGACTCTGAAACGCGCGCCTGGCACCGGGAAGCTCCCGGCAGCGACCCGGATGCATTGCCACTTTTACTTCCCGATCCCGGCTGGCTGCCCCTGGTCGCCCGCCAGCATCAGGCCAACTGCGAACTCTGGCACATCGAAGACGAGGCGCGGGCTCCCGGCGCGACCGACGCCGAAGTGGCCGCGGTGAAGCGCCGCGTGGACCACACCAACCAGCGCCGCAACGACCTGGCCGAGGTACTGGACCGCAGGCTGCTTGCCTGGCTCAACGACCGCGGCCTGCCAAATCCGGCTGCCGACCTGAACTCCGAGTCCCCTGGCCTGATCATCGACCGGCTCTCCATCCTGTCGCTGAAGATCTACCACACCCGCGAAGAATCTAACCGCGCCGATGCTCCGGCCGGCCACATCGAGCGCAACCGGGAGCGGCTCGCCATCCTCGTCGAACAACGCCTTGACCTGGCGAATTGCCTGGACGCTTTGTGGCAGCAGACCCTCGCGGGGACGCGCCGCTTCAGGCTTTATCGCCAACTGAAGATGTACAACGACCCGGCTCTCAACCCGTCCATCTACCGCAATCCGGGCAGCCTGCCCGCCGTCTGACTCTCGGGGCTGAGAGCTGCCCCATTGACGCGGCGCGAGGTTCTGCGTATAAAGAGTGCCTGAGCAGCACAAATCCTGGCGATGGGTTCCTGTCGGCTGTAACCCGGCGCAACCGTACCCTCAGGAGTGTCGGCTCCGGGCAAAATCATGACGCAAGAGGCCAGTTCAGCGGCGCCCAGCCGCAAAAAAACATCCCCCCCGGCGACCAAGCCCGGCGGCCATCCCGGCCCCGGCGCGGGTCCGTTTTTCCAGCACTACCAGACCGCCGTACAACTTCTGCAGCAAGGACGGTTCGAAAAGGCTCGTACCGCTTTGGTGAATCTGCTGCCCACGGCTCCTGCCGAATACCGGGAGCGCTGCCAGATGTACCTGACCACCTGCGAACGCCAATTGGAAGCGCACAGCCTGGTTTTTCAGACTCCCGAGGAGCATTACGATTACGCCGTCTCGCAGATCAACACCGGCTACTATGAAGAGGCGCGGGAGCAACTGGACAGCATCCTCGCAGGCCATCCTGAAGCGGACTACGCCTACTACGGCCTTGCCCTCCTCGACAGCATTGCAGGACGTACCCAGGACTGCCTGGGGAACCTGGCACGGGCCATCGAACTGAACCCCAAAAACCGGCTGCAGGCGCGCTCTGACAGCGACTTTCAGAGCATGGCCGACGACCCCCGGTTTACTGAGCTGTTGTATCCTGAGGTTCCGTAGGGTTCGCACTCTACCTCATCCATGACCCTCTCGCCTACGATCTCCGCACCTTGCCAGCAACAGTCCGCCGTCCCTGGGCAGCCGGTCTCTTCCCCCTCCATGCGAGTTGTGGCGATTGGCGGCGGTACCGGCCTCTCCACTTTGCTACGCGGGTTGCGCCGTCATGTTGCTGCGATAGGACAGTTGGGTTGCGAGCCAGGCCTCATCTCCGATCTGGCCGCGGTCGTCACCGTAACCGACGATGGCGGTTCCTCGGGACGCCTGCGCAAAGGCTTCAAGATGCTTCCTCCCGGCGACCTGCGCAATTGCATGGTGGCGCTCAGCGAGGAAGAGGATCTACTGGCCCAGCTCTTTGCCCATCGCTTCCGTGCCGGCGATTCCCTGGAAGGACACAGCTTCGGGAACCTCTTTGTCGCGGCGCTCACCGAAATCACCGGCGACTTTGGCCACGCCATCCAACTGGCCTCGAAGATCCTCGCCACCAGGGGACGCATCTACCCCGTGACCACCGCCAATGCAACCCTGGTGGCGCGCATGGTCGATGGTTCGTTGGTGCGCGGCGAAACCAACATCAGCGCCAGTTCCCTGCGCATTGCGGAACTGATGCTGGACCCGTCCAACGCCAGAGCCCTGCCTGAGACACTGGAGGCCATCGAGCGCGCCGATCTGATCAGCGTGGGCCCCGGTTCGCTCTATACGTCCCTGATCACCAACCTGCTGGTCCATGACATCTCCGAGGCCCTGGTCCACGCCCGAGGCGTGCGCGTCTACATCAGCAACCTGATGACCGAGGCCAACGAAAGCCTGGGCCTCACCGCCTCCCAGCACATCGAGCGCATCTACGACCACACCCACGCGCCGATCTTCGATTACGCACTGGTAAACACGGCCCCCTTTTCTCCCGACACGCTGGCCCGTTACGAGGCCGAACTCGCCTCGCCCATCGAAGCCGACATCGAACGCATCGAGGCGCTCGGCGTACACGTGATTACCGGCGACTTCTCCAGTGAAGAGTCCGTGGTGCGCCACGCCTCGGACCGCGTCACCGCAGTCCTGCTGGAACTGGGGCAAGCCGCCGTTGCCCACCGGTGCTGAAGCGGTTCACCTCCCCTTGCGGCAGGAGAAAAGCCGAAAGATGGAAACTGTTCATTTCAGGCCCAGGCCGGATTCTCACCCTTCAACGGTGCGCTTCAACTGCCCACATGCGGCATAAATGTCCCGCCCACGGGCTCGGCGCAGGTAGACCGGGATCCCCTCAGCGGCCAGGGTAGCGCGGAAGCCCTCCACTGCGCCCGGTGCCGGCATGTTGTAGGCGATGCCGGGCCCTGGGTTCCAGGCAATCAGGTTCACCTTGGCAGGCAAACCCGAGCGGCGCACCAAACGGGCGACCTCCCGAGCGTGCTGCAGCTGGTCGGTCACGCCGCCCAGCAGGACATACTCGAAAGTGATCCGCTCGCGGGGACGCAACTGCACCTGCCGCACCGCATCCAGCACCGCCTCAATGGGCCATTTGCCATTGATGGGCATGATCTCGCCGCGGATCTTGTCGTTGGGAGCGTTCAGACTGACCGCCAGTTTGGGCCGCAGGTTGTCCGGCTCCTGGGCAAAACGCTCGATGCCCGGAACGATGCCCGAGGTGGAGACGGTCATCCGCTGCGGACTCAGGCCGGTCTCCTCCACCAGCAACTTCACCGCGCCCATGAAGCTGTCGTAGTTCAAGAACGGCTCGCCCATCCCCATGAAAACCAGATTGACGCGGTCCCTTCCCACCTCCACCGAGTGACGGTCGAGCACCGCCACCACCTGACCGGCGATCTCCCCTGCT
>Ga0255356_1001756_pt1 | contig 13332 bp, 11 predicted proteins | sample HBST100metaG_FD_189944 | JGI IMG/M metagenome (GOLD analysis project Ga0255356, IMG submission 189944) | Peat soil microbial communities from Stordalen Mire, Sweden - H.B.S.T100 | ecosystem: Environmental > Terrestrial > Soil > Wetlands > Peat | place: Sweden: Norrbotten County, Stordalen Mire... | reverse complement strand
GGATGCGATGGTGCGGGCCGGGCTGATCGCGATTGAAGAGGCGGAGTTCGAGAAGGATGGGAAGTCGATCCGCTACCGCAAGGTGCGGCTGACCGAGGCCGGGCTGGAGATGCGGGCGACTACGCCGGTGGAGTTGCTGATCAGCGATGGGGTGGTGGAGGCGTTTGGCGGACGGACGCCAGCGCGGGCGAAGAAGGCGAATGCGGGCGCAAAGGCTGGTGTGGCGAAGGCGGCGGGAGTCGAACGAGTTTTCCACAGGGCAAACCACGTAAAATAAACAAATTAAAAGAGATTAAAAATTCCAGAAATGCCAAAATGCCGGGGCCAAATTACAAAAAATGTACAAAGTAAACGTTTTCGTACATTTTGGGCGACTGAATGAAGATTTTCAGACTTGTACAAATTCCGTACAAAAATCTAGCCATCCCACCCTCAGATTCGTGGCTCGCTGAGCGGAGATCAGAGCATTTCGCTCGAATCTCCATCTGTTCGCCCCTTCTTCTCCTGGAGGACGGAAACCCCGCCGCCTCCACGGATTCTGTCCTGCCTCAACCCTGCAGACGCGGATGAGGCCGCCCCGCCTTGGGCCGCCGAAGCAGAAGGCTCTTTGTGCCAGAATTTGGACGAGAAGTCCCTCGTGCTATGGCGCAACTACTCGCCTCGTCGATTTGCACAGCGTCCAACCATCTCACTGAAGATCGGCAAGCGCCAGCACTGCATCGGTCGAGCGCGCATCCAGAGTGCGCGTTGTGATTGATACCCGAAGCCAGAACATGAGATGCAGGGGCCAGCACAGAAAAGACAGGGCTGCCGATTTGAAGGACATTCCCGGAACCCCAGAGCGTAGCCGAGGTCCGGCCGGCGTCAAGGCCGCGCCCGGCGCTCCGCTGCCCGGAAGAACGGCCTGCATCCTGAGTACGAGGAAGCATCCTTGTTACAATGGATATCGATAGCGCGCTCGCCTCACATTGGGTCAGCCGACGGTCCGTGATGCCCAGCGTGGGCGGCACGAGGTTTCGGCCTTTAGAATGAAGGTAGAAGTGCCGTCAAATCCGAACTCTGGCAGGAATCGATGCCTTCAGATCTTTCGTCTTCCGAACTGCAAGAACACGCCGATGCTTCGGTAATCCCGCCCGCTGCCGCGCAAGTTGCGGGCGACGACGAGATCTCTTTGCTTGATTTGCTGATCGTTCTTGCCGAGCGGAAGCGGGTCATTCTTTCGGTTACGTCAGCTTTCGCGATTGTCGCGATCATTGTTTCGCTGCTCCTGCCTCCGCGCTATACCGCCACGGTGACTTTGCTGCCCCCGCAGCAGGGTTCCTCGATGGGCGCAGCGTTGGCCTCGCAGCTTGGCTCGATGGGTGGCATGGCCGCGCTGGCTGGTGGCAGTCTCGGTATAAAAAATCCCAACGACATGTTCGTTGCCATGTTCAAGAGCCGCACTGTCGAAGACGCCATGGTGCAGCATTTCGGCCTGATGCAGGAGTACCACGCGAAGTTCTCTTCTGATGCGCGTAAGGCCTTCGAGGGGTCTGCGACCGTGGACGGCAGTGGCAAAGACAGCCTGATCCGTATCTCCGTCCAGGATCGTGATCCCCGCCGCGCTGCGGAACTTGCCAATGGCTATGTCGATCAGTTTCGCCTTCAGTCTCAGCATCTCGCCATTACGGAAGCCTCCCAGCGCAGGCTCTTTTTCGAGCAGCAGCTTGAGCAGGCAAAGGATAATCTGGCCAACGCAGAAGAGGCCATGAAGCAGACCGAACAAAAGACTGGCGTGATTCAGCTCAATGGTCAGGCGAGCGCCTTGATTCAGTCGGCCGCATCTCTACGCGCTCAGGTTGCAGCAAAAGAAGTGCAAATTCAGGGAATGCGTGCCTATGCAACTGGCGAGAATTCCCAGATGGTGCAAGCGCAGCAGGAACTGGATGGCCTGCGCGCACAACTGGCAAAATTGGGAGGCTCCGAAGACAGCACAAGCGATGGAATCGGCGTCACCAAAGGTCAGGTTACTGATGCGGGCCTCGAATACGTCCGCAAGCTGCGCGACGTGAAATACAACGAGACAATTTTTGATATCCTTGCGCGGCAGTTTGAAGTTGCTAAGCTCGACGAAGCGAAGCAGGGAGCGCTCATTCAGATTGTCGATCCGGCCGTTCCGCCTGACAGAAAGTCCTTCCCGAAGCGTAGCCTCATCGTGATCGGCGCTACTGTGGCGGGATTCTTCTTTGGAGTCCTCCTTGCACTGCTGCAGGCCGGTCTCGGACATATAAAGGAAGATCCCAATGCTGTTGAAAAACTTGCCGACTTCAAGCGAGCCCTGGCGTTAGGAAGACAGAGCGCGTCATGAAAAAGCAATGGCCTCTTGCGCGCCGATAAACGATTTGGGACACATTACAGAAGAAATAGTGCAGCAGCGTAACAGAAACTGCTGCCGAAAGGTCAGGCTTCTTTGCTTTCTGATGGCCGCAATTCGATGAGCAATCCGCCTGACAAGGATACCCATAAAGCGCTTGTCGATTCGAAGCCGGCTCTTGAGACGATGACAGTGTGGCTGGTCCGTCTCAAACATTGGACGGGAATGGATCGCGCCATTGCCTACACAGTGTTGGGACGTTTCTGGTCGTCGTTTGCAGGCGTTGTTACGGTGTTGTTGATTGCGCGGTTTCTCACACCAACCGAGCAAGGGTACTACTACACCTTCTCCAGTTTGGTGATGCTGCAGGTTGTCTTTGAACTGGGTTTCTCCTTCGTCATTCTGCAGTTGGCAGCTCATGAGCGGGTTCATTTGACATTCTTGCCGGACGGCCGAGTGGAAGGAAACCCGGTTCCTTGTTCCCGCCTTGCCTCCTTGTTGCAAAAGGCAGTCCGGTGGTACCTTGTGGCAGGGTTTCTCATGGCCTTGGTCGTGCTGCCTGTAGGTCTGTATTTCTTCGGGGCGCAGCGCACCGCAGGGGCATGCGCGGCATGGAGGCTTCCGTGGTGCCTGTTGGTGATAGCCACAATGCTCAACTTTCAGATGGACCCGGTCTTCTCCTTTTTGGAGGGCTGCGGATTTGTCACGCAGGTGGCTCAGAGGCGCTTGGTACAGATCCTTTTGGGAAGTCTGCTGGGCTGGACTGCGCTGGCAACACATCATGGGCTGTATTCACCGGCCATGGTGATTTCAGGCCAAGTCGCGGGCGGGGTGGTCTTCCTATTCTTCTCAAAACTTCGAGTGCTTCTGAAGAACCTGATGCTCTACCCAGTAGGTGAGCACTACGTCGGATGGAGAACTGAAATATGGCCATTCCAATGGAAGATTGCGGTAAGTTGGCTATGCAGTTACTTCCTGTTTAGCCTCTTTAATCCGGTATTGTTCGCCTATCAGGGACCGGTGGCGGCAGGGCAGATGGGTATGTCTCTAAGCATCGCATCTGCGCTTGGGGCGGTGGCAATAGCATGGATGTACACCAAAACATCGCCGTTCGGAAGTTTGGTTGCCTGCGGTAAGATCGCAGAACTGGATAGGCTGTTCTTCCGAACGCTCCAGCAATCAACGGTACTTCTCGCAACTGGAGCAACCGCATTCTTTGTGGCGCTCCTCCTTGCCTTTCGCTATTATCCGAAGGTCGCAGCGCGAACCTTGCCACCGTGGGCATTCGCGCTCCTCCTGCTAACCACGATCATGAATCATGTCGTTGCCAGCGAGGCGTTGTATCTTCGCTCACATAAGCGCGAACCTTTTCTGTGGCAGTCAGTGGCCGTCGCAATCCTCTTGGGCAGTGCAACACTGTATTTGGGCAAATACTGGGGCGTTGGCGCAGTGACGGTCGGGTATTTTGTTGTAGGCGGGCTGTTCAGCTTGGCGTCTGGTACATTTATCTTTATAACCAAAAGACGGGAATGGCACAGCGAAGAAGTGTGAACGGGAGCGCGGAGTCCGGCAAGCGTTTGGAGGACTCAATCACTTGCCGCTGCATTTTCGGGAGAAAAGAATATGAGATGCAAATCGGAAAGCGAAGTGCCCGAAGCACTGAGTAACTTAACTACGGAGGAAAAAGCATTTCTTGAAACGGTGCCGATATTCATTAATGTTCGCGACCGGCTAATCTGTTTGGAGAAATTATTGGACTGGCTGGAACGCGCTGGACACCGCAATATCACGCTGATAGACAATGCCTCGACCTACCCCCCATTGTTGAGCCTCCTTGACCAGTGCAAATATCGCACAATCCGCCTCAAACGGAATCTTGGTAATAGTGCCCTCTGGAGGCTGAAAGAATTGCGTGGTGTTATAACCAATGAGTGGTTTGTTTATACGGATCCGGATGTAATCCCCGCAGATACTTGCCCTCTGGATGTAGTGGTGCAGATGCGCCGCATGCTGCAGAAGTTCCCATTTTATCTAAAGGCCGGGCTTGGCCTTCGATTGGACGATTTGCCCGATCGTTACCACTTAAAGCGTGCCGTGATTGACTGGGAGCAGCATCTGATAGGCAAGGAGATAGCACAGGAGGTGTTTGAGGCGGATGTGGACACGACTTTTGCGCTGTACCGCCCGGGAGCGCCCTGCACTACTGGGCCTAGTGTCCGCTTCCAAGGAAGGTACTCTGCGCGTCATCTGCCCTGGTACTGCGACAGTTCCGAACCCGACGAAGAGGAACGGTACTATCGCAATCACGCTTTGTCAGGAGTGACAACATGGAGCGTCAAAGGGAATGAACGTTATCAGCGAAAAACCGTTCCCGGCGGGATTGCAACGCGAATAAGAAGAGACCCGCACGCGTTTCTGAAAGGAATTCGCAGATCGGGAACCGGGCGCATTGCCTCGTTGCTAGCCATTCTTCGACCTTGCTCAAGCAACGGATGGCGGCGTCTATTCGAAGAAACATCGCCGACCCCGGAAGAAGCGCGGCAAACCATCGTGAAAGTTATTACCTCCGAAGATTGGAATCGCGCTTGGAGGCTCACCGATCCCTGGAGGAGAGCTAAATATCGGCTCAGATCCTTCTTGAGGATATAGTGAGGCCGAGCATATGACAAACGCTTCATCGCTTGGGCTGGAAAGGAGGATCTGACTCATGGCCGCTAACCTACTGAAGATTCTGTCTATTCGCATACGAGTAAGATCCCTGATCCTCTTCGCATTGTGTGCCCTGTATTTTTGTTTATCGCTGTATTTGTTCTTTCAGTGGGTTGCGCCTTCATTGGATGGGCGAACGAACCGGCATATAGCGGCAGATTCTGCGACCTACATCCACTACGCAGATTCACTGCGTGAAGGTCGCGGTGATCCCCTTGTGATTGCGGCCTTGTCCTCGTTTCCAAACAACCTCTGGTGTCCGGTCCTGCTGGCGTTGATCTTGAAGAGTACCCTGGCGATGGTTCTGGCCAATTACGCGTTTCTCTTCCTGGCCCTCGTCCTTTTGAAGAAGAGTTTCTCCTTTTCCACCGGGAGCTTTTTGGCGTTGTTGACGCTGAATGCGACCACTACCATCAGCCTCCTCTCTGTCAATAAGGAAATCCTCGATCTTCTGGCCGTTTCTGTCTTCATCTTTGCCTATCGTAGGCATCACAGCATTGTCCTTCTGTTGGCGCTTTCGCTAGCATTCTTCAACCGATTCGAAGTTTGCATAGTCATGCTGCTGTTCTTGTTTTTCGAGAGCAGAATTAATCCGTTGCGCCAGAGGCGTGCGGCGGCGCTGGTAGCACTTGTCGTCGTATTAAGCGTGATGCTGCCACTATCGGCAGCCAAGACTCTCTCTGACCGCTTTGGAGAGGCGGACACAGGAGGAACCGTTGCCTGGCTCGACTCCCTTGAAATGCATTATATGTATGGGGTCGCGGTGATTCCGAAAATCGCGGAGAATCTATTTGCAGAGCTTATAAACGCTTCGAAATGGAAAAGCAATTATAACTTCGATGATCTCGCGAATTCTTATATCGTGTTCTTCAATAACCTGGCAAACGTCATTGTCCTGATAGTCCTAGCCATGAAGCGCACGCTCTCGTTGCGGCATGATATCGTCTATTTTGCGACAGTAGGATGCATCATGATGGGGATATCTCTGGTCATACAGCCCCGCTATTTTTACTTTGTTTATGTCCTGCTGTGTCTCCAAGCGGCGCAGCCTGGAATGGGCAGGCCGTTAGATGTCCCTTGGCGCGGCCGTCGACCGGAGATTGCAAATGCCTGATGTAGACCAGAGTAAATCCGACCGCGACGTCATTAGCATCCTAGCGGTGATCGTCCTGTATAAGACTCGGCCCAACGAATCTACGGCATTCAGAACACTCGAGGCCGCCTGGTCGGGTCTTGGGCACAGACAGAACGGCGTTCGGGTATTGCTGTATGACAATACTCCAGGGGGCTGCGATCCAGGCTCTTTGCCGGAGAATGTGCGGTATGAAGCGGCAGAGCAAAACGTTGGCCTCGCCGCGGCATACAATCGCGCCCTGGAGATCGCGAGAAGCGAAGGGTGCAACTGGTTACTGACCTTGGATCAGGATACATCAGTGCCTGTCGAATTCCTTTCTCGCATGAGCGTCCTTGCCGCAGAGTGTGGCAAGGACGACCGAGTTGCAGCGATTGTACCGCGACTTAGCGATGGAGGGCGACCTCTATCTCCTGTGTTCATCGGATTATTCGGGGTGAGCTATTTGCGTCACAGTTTCAAAGGCGTCGCCAGACGAGAGACGCATGCCTACAATTCGGCGTCTTTATTTCGTGTCAGTGCGTTAAAACAGATTGGCGGTTTTAATTGTTACTTCTGGTTGGATTACCTTGACGCGAGTGTGTACCACCAGTTCCACAAACACGGGAGGAAGGTCTATATAGCAGGAGATATCCAGGTGGAGCACCAGCTATCTCTGCTTCACGGAGAGGATCTCAAGGCTGATCGCTATCGGAATTTTTTGCAGGCGGAGACCGCGTTTTGCGATTTGTATCGCGGGCGCATTACAGGTCTCGCGCTAACTCTGAGACTTTTCGCTCGCATTTTGCGGCAGCGAATGCGGGGCGATAATCCCGCAATTCGGAAACTAACATGGAATGCGTTCAAGAAACGAATTGTTCAATCGAAGACGCGGCGGATTCAAGACTGGAGAAAGGAAATGGAACAGCGGATGGTGTGTTGCCCGGATGCAGAAACGGGGCCCGAACTTTCCGAAGAACGGCCGGCCATCTCTGTGTGCATGGCTGCATATAACGGTGAGCGATATATTACTGCACAGTTGCAGTCGATCCTAAGCCAACTTACGGCAGAGGATGAAGTTATTGTGGTAGATGACGCCTCCACAGACAGAACCAGAGAGTGCGTACGGTCCTTGCAGGACAAAAGAATTAAGCTCATTGAACATAGCAGGAATTCTGGGGTATCGCACACCTTCGAGGATGCTATCCGCGGCGCATCCAACGGGATTCTGTTTTTGAGCGATCAGGATGATCTTTGGGATCCGCGGAAGGCTGCGGTGATTCTAGATGCGTTTCGTACCCATCCGGATGTGACGCTCATAGCCACGGACACAGCGATCATTCGTGCCGACGGGTCCTTAGTTACCGAATCGTACTTCAAGCCTAGAGGCAAGTTCAGGCCCGGATTGTGGGCAAATCTGGTCAGAAACCGGTTCGGCGGATGTACGATGGCGTTTCGCTCGACGCTAATTGGAGAGATCCTCCCCCTCCCGCATGAATACGACGTGCTTCACGACATCTGGATCGGCGTTAGGAACTCGCTGGCCGGTTATCGGACGCTCTACATCCCGGAGTCGTTGGTTCTCAATAGGAGGCATTCATCAACAGCAACGGGAAAGAAGGCCTTGACGATCTTCTGTAAGGTTCGAATCCGGGTCCACTTGCTGTTAGCGCTTGCAGAGTTTTCGATTGCTAGAATAGAATGGAATCTTTGTAAATGTTTTGAAGAAGGGAAGAAGTAGATGCAGAGAATACTTGTCGTTGCAAGTGACTTCCCCTATCCTCCCAGGCACGGCTCCGCAGTGGATATGTGGACACGCGTTCTGGTGTTGAAAGAGATGGGATATTGTGTCGATCTGTTGGCAACCGTAAACGAAATGCCAAACGAAGATCTGATACAAATTGTGCGTCGGCACGTAGGGAATCTTTGGATAGTACTTCGCCAGCGAAGTCTGAGATCAGTCCTATCTTTTCTTCCCTTTCAGGTGCGCAGTAGAATTGGTCTCAAGGATGTCGTGCTCGGTCAACACTATGATGCCCTTGTTCTTGAGTCCGAGTACGTCGCGGCCATCCTGAAAAATTCTGGAGTTCGGCAAGCCAAACTGATCCTCAGAGTTCACAATGAGCAAGTTGGATACTTCCGCGAATTTGCGGAAGGGGCTACAAATTGGCTAAAGAAACTTTATTACTATTCCGAGTCTTTCAAGTTTCGCTTCCTATCTCCCGCAGTGATGCAGAAATGCGACCTCCTTTGGTTTATCTCAAACAGCGAGCGACAGAACCATGTGCGAGAGAATCCTCAGGACGACACAAAATCTTTTTTTGTCCCTACACATGTAAAGCCGGCCACGATGCATGCGTGTTCTGCGATTAGTAGAACGGCATTATTCATCGGTACGCTCACAATCTCGCACAATTCAGACGCCGTGCGGTGGTATGTCGAGAAGGTTCACCCGCTGTTGAGCGACCTTGATGGCTACGTATTCCAGGTCGCTGGCCGCACAGCTGGTCAACCAATCCAAGCCTTGAAACAACTCGTTCAGCACAACAAGAATGTCTCCATCGAGGAAGACCCAATTGTTCTGGATGGACTTTACGAGAGGGCTGGCGTATTTGTGAATCCCGTCATCTGCGGAGCCGGAGTGAAAGTTAAAGTTATACAGGCTCTCCAAGCCGGCATGCCGATCGTTAGTACCTCGATGGGGGTTGAGGGGACCGGATTCGAAGACTCGAAACATCTATTGATCGCAGACACTCCTCAAGAGTTTGCTGCAAGCGTCCGGAAACTTATGACTGAGCCGGCACTTCGGGAATCACTGGTTCGTAATGCCCAGGCTTTTCTTTCAGAGAGATACGACATGAAATCCAATATACAGAAAGTCCTTGCGGAGGCCCTGAGCGAGACCAACTGAATAGAACTGGTATTACGGAGATTGCACTCACTTGCCAATGCGCGAGAAATACAGACCCTTGATCGGAAATGTGAGACATCCACTTTGCGGGGAACTATGAGTGTGATGGCTGTCGGCCTGCCTTCGAAAATGCAAAATTTCCGGAAGAGTCATAAGTACATGTGGGACAATAGAACAGGATCAGGGCTGTACATCATATGCAAAGCGATGAGCACGGCGCTTTATCTGGAACGATTCGCCAGCTTGTGCCTGTGCATCGCCGAGGCCTTCTGCAATTCAGCTCGTCTGAGGAGAGCATGACTATGCGAACGCAGTCTGTACTTGAACGACGGCTATGGCGCCTCTTGGCATTATTTCTGATGCTTGTGCCGGCGACTGTTTTTTACTTGATTCTCTGGAAGAACGCCGTCAGAATCCCGATTCTGGATGATTACGATATTGTCCTTGCAGCCGCCAATGTGTTAAGTTCAAGCCACGGTTATTTATCTAAGTTATTCTATGTATTGACAGCTCAGCACAACGGATACAAGTTGATGTTTGAGAATGCAGTAGTTGTCGCCCAACTCAGCCTGTGGGGAAGGGTTACATTTCTGCCACTAGTAGCACTTGGAAATTCTTTTGCGTTGCTTATTTTTCTCGTTGTCTATTCTATGTTTTGTGCCGCCCCCGGCGATTCAGCTAAAAGATGTCTTCTTTTCGTGCCGGTAGCCTACCTCTTGTTTCAGCTTCAATATTCGTCGGCTCTCGACTTTGCCTCGAGTTCCCTGCAACACCTGGCAGTGATTTGTTTTTCGCTTCTTGCGATCACTCTGCTAGGACGCGACTCTCGCTGGTTATTCACAGGCGCATGTGTTTCTTTTGTATTCTCGGTTGCATCCTCCCCAAATGGCTTTTTCGTCGCACCTGTCGGGCTGCTAATGCTAGGACAATCCAGACGCTTTTGGCGGTTGGCAGCGTGGATTTGGACCGCTGCGCTTTCGCTGGCGATATACCTGTTCCAGTATGGTCGCGCGGCCTCCCCGGATACGATGCATGGATCTGCAGGGGCTTTAACCCATTTCAACATCCTCTACGCTCTTTCTTTCCTTGGGGCATCGGCGGCGCGTTATGTGTCACTGGCGCCAAGTCTTGGGCTCGGATTGGTCTTGCGCGGCATCTTTTTACTCGCTGCGAAGAGGGGATACTTCCGGCGCAATCCAGCCGTATTTTATTCCATGCTCTTTATTTTGATTAACGCACTGGTTGTATCCGGTTTGAGGTCGGATTTAGGCTTAACCCAGAGCCTTGCATCGCGGTATCGAACATATTCCAACCTCTTTTTAGCATTTTCTTATATGTTCCTGGTTGAAGACATGCTCCCCTTCTTGAACAATAGATCCTTCCGCAGAGGCGTTTTGATTGGGGCTGGAGTACTGTCGTTTCTTTTTTGCGCATTGAGTGATGTAGCTGGCGCTCGCTTCCTCGCCGGTAAGAAACAAGCTTTGACGCATATGTACAGGGTGCAGTGGAGAAAGGATATGGCTGCGCAAGACTCGGTAGACAGGGCAAACCCGGCGCTGCTGCGCCAAATGGATGCGGGAGTATTTGATGTCAATTTGCCCGTAATGAAAGATTCGGTGAGACTTGGCGTGTATCAACCTCCAGACGAATAGCCCTGATTGACATTGCGCTCTCGCCTATATGGATTTACTGCCAAACAAAATGTTCAAACTTGAAAAAAGGAGTGCGATCAAAATGCGTAAAGTATTGGTTACCGGCGGTGCCGGTTTCGTTGGACGGCATATGGTAAAACGGCTTTTGGAAGCTGGGGATGAAGTGCATGCCATTGATTGCGTGGCGAAGTTTACGGGAGGCATCGATCCGGCAAGCGGCTGGCCTCTATTCGACCCGCGGGAATACCCGAACTTCCATTTCTACAAAGAAGATTGCCGGAGTTGGTTCGCACGGGTGAAGGACACGGATTTTGACTACGCATTCCACCTGGCGGCCATGGTTGGCGGGCGTCTCATGATTGAGTACAACCCGTTGGCAGTGGCGGACGATTTGGCGATTGATGCGGCATATTGGGCATGGGCCAAGGAAGCCCGACCGAAGAAGACTGCCTGCTTTAGCTCTAGTGCTGCCTACCCGGTCAAACTTCAGCGGCCGGAAGGCTACCGGCTTCTGACAGAGGACATGATCTCCTTCAAAGACGATATCGGTATGCCTGATATGAGCTACGGCTGGGCAAAGCTGACCTGCGAATATTTGGCTCAGCTGGCCTACGAGAAGCATGGACTGAAGTCGATCTGCTATCGCCCTTTCTCTGGGTATGGGGAAGACCAGGACGACGCGTACCCTTTCCCGAGTATCTGCAAGCGCGTGTTGGCAGAACGCGGAGCGAAGACGCTGAATGTGTGGGGAACCGGCACACAGATGCGCGATTTCATTCATATCGAAGATTGCGTCGATGGCATCATGACCATGATTGATAAGATCGACGATGGCGGCGCGGTGAATCTCTCGACCGGCATATTTACCAGTTTTATCGATTTTGCGAAGCTGGCTGCCGGATTCGTAGGCTACCACCCTCAAGTGAAGGGCCTATCGGACAAACCAGCCGGGGTGCATGCGCGGGGCGGTGACAGAACAAAACAGATCAGGCTGGGATTCCAGCCCAAGACCGACTTTGGCACAGGCATTGAGCGAGCTCTGAAATACTATTCGGGGAGACGATAGTGGGAGTGTCCTGGATTTGGCGGGGTCTTTATCGACATCCGCCAACTCTCGTGTATCGTATCACAATGGAGAACTGCTTTGCCTAAGAGACTCACAGCCAGCATCGTTCTTTACGATCACAGGGTTCAGGATGTCGGGGCGCTGTTCGAGGAGCTCGCAAAGGCTTCTGTGCTATCGGAATGGGTGGTTGTCGATAATGGCGGTTCAGACGATGCATGTGCCCTTGCGGAATCGATGGGGGCTCGGTGCTTGCGGCCTACGCGCAATCTTGGCTACGGCGCCGCCCAGAACCTTGCTCTGCGTTCTCTTTCTGCTGTTGCCAAGCCCTATCACCTCATTCTGAATCCAGACATTCAATTGAAGGGCGGAATTCTCGCCGAACTCGCAGCAGTGATGGATGCGATGCCTCAAGTAGGCCTTTTGATGCCGCGCGTTCTTTACCCCAATGGTTCCATGCAATACCTGTGTAAATTGTTGCCTACGCCGCTGGATCTTGTCTTGAGACGATTCACATGCGGACCGCTACAGGGGCTCTTTGCCAACTACATGACGCACTACGACATGAAGGATTTTGATTATTCTCGGCCAGCGTACGTCCCGGTTCTGTCTGGTTGCTTTATGTTCGCTCGGCGTTCCGTTTTGGAGTCCATCGGCGGATTTGACGAGCGTTTTTTTCTCTATATGGAAGATACAGACCTGTGCCGCCGCATCGGCGATGTCTCCCAACTTCTATTTTGGCCAGGGACAACAGTGACGCATAGTCACGCTCAGGGATCGTACAAAAACTTGCATATGTTGCGTCTTCACGTGCTGGCTGCGGTTGCTTATTTCAATAAGTGGGGTTGGTGGCACGACCCCGTTCGCAAGGCCAGGAACATTGTGGGGCTCACGGAGGCAGATATCGATGAACGGCTGCAAGGGGCTTTCCGCTAAGTTTAAACGCGTGATGCAGGTTTGCTGGAAAGGAAAGACATGAGACATGCGGTTGGGGGCTGGTAAGCCTTCGCATTGCCTCATCCAGAGCAGCTTCCCCGGGTAGCGAAGTGGACTGCGAAGCGTGCGCGCCGCTTCTCATGGAGATGGCATGAGTTTTGAGGACGTTTGGCTTCGGTAGGGTACGCTTAGGCAAAATCGCATGTACCACAGGCATCTTTCCATCAAGCAATGCACCAGCACGGGCAAAGATGACCTGTGCAAAGCCGCACCAGGAAAGAGATCCGCCGCAAGTCATGTGATAGAGACCGGCCCAGTTTGGTGTTGCACCAAATCGACCGTCTAGAGCATTTTCTTAAGATGAATATCAAGCTAGTTCCGGCAAGGCGACAAGCTGTTTGTAAGTGATGGTTTGTGTGCAGATGCAGGCGCGCAGCAGGCGAACCATCAAGTCCGGTTCCATGGTGCGGCGGTTGAGCCTGTAGTTGAATTCAGCAACATAGTACTTGAGGTGTTTCCGCTCGACCTTGTGATGGGTGCCGAGCAGAAACCGCTTCAGGTTCGACAGCGTGATGTGTACCCACGGAAATAGTTCAT
>Ga0255356_1001751_pt1 | contig 13361 bp, 14 predicted proteins | sample HBST100metaG_FD_189944 | JGI IMG/M metagenome (GOLD analysis project Ga0255356, IMG submission 189944) | Peat soil microbial communities from Stordalen Mire, Sweden - H.B.S.T100 | ecosystem: Environmental > Terrestrial > Soil > Wetlands > Peat | place: Sweden: Norrbotten County, Stordalen Mire... | reverse complement strand
AGTGTGCTCCGATCAGTTTGGCTCAGGCGCGGCGTTTTTCGTGACGGGAAGCGACCGGTCGCTCACTCGGCTGACCGCCTGCCCGAACGCCACCGCCGCTTCCTTGCCGGTAACAGAATGGCTGCCAAGGGACGCAATTAGCGGCGACGTCGGTGGAAGATACCTGTTTGTCACAAGCTGCACTTGCGCGCTGTGTGCCCAATGGGAAGGAGGAGCAGAAACTGACACGGGCGACACATTGGTGGGATGCAGAGGCGCCTGCCCCTTCTGCACAAAAGCCACAAAATTATTGAGCAGCACAGCCATCTCGTAACGCGTGACGGGCCGATCCCCGCGGTATGTATCGTCGGGATAGCCCTTGGTCAGGCCGTTCTGCACATCCGAAGCAAGCGATGGCGCGGCCCAGTGCGACTTTGGCACGTCACGAAAGGTAACGATCCCGGTGGGCGCCGCAGAAGCGGAGGGAAACAACGCCGCTGTCAGAGTGCAACCAGCGACGATACCACAAGCAAACGAAACCACAACAGTGCTGCAGCGCATCTAGGCACCGACCTTCACCGCCGCAAGGGAGCGGCACAACTCACACCATGGGAACGAGGTCTTCGGAAATGCCACGGCGCTCCGCCAATGCACGTCCACACCCTATGACGACGCAAGAGATCGGGTCGTCCGCAACATGGGTGGGCACATGGGTCGCATCAGCAATGCGCCGATTGAGACCGCGCAACAGCGCTCCGCCCCCCGACAGCAGAATACCGCGCTCGATAATATCTGACGCCAGCTCGGGAGGAGTGTTCTCAAGAACGCTCTTGACACGGTTGATGATCTGAGCGACGGGTTCTTCAATTGCATCGCGCACTTCCTGCGACGTAATCTCAATTGTTTGCGGCAGACCGCTGACGAGATCACGGCCGCGCACAAGCATGGTCAACTCTTCGTCGAGCGGGGAAGCGCTTCCTACCGTCATCTTGATCTCTTCTGCCGTGCGGTCCCCAATGAACAGATTGTATTTCGATTTGACGTGGCGTGCAATGTTCTCGTCAAGCCTCATGCCGCCAACCGGCAAGGATCGCGACACAACAATGCCGTCGAGCGAGAGCACGGCGATGTCGGTGGTTCCCCCCCCGACGTCCACCACCATGTTTCCGCCCGGTGCGGAGATCGGAAGACCAGCGCCCATGGCCGCCGCCATGGGTTCCTCGATCGTCCAAGCCTTTCTCGCGCCGGCACCGAGTGCTGCCTGCTTGATCGCACGCTTCTGCACACTGGTGACACCCGAAGGCACAGCGAGAAGAACGTTGGGCTTGAAAAGCCTCCTGACGCCACAGATCTCCTCGAAAATGAATTCGAGCATCTTCTGCGTCACCGTGTAGTTTGCGATCACGCCATCGATCATCGGGCGCACCGCCGTGATATTCACCGGTGTGCGTCCCAACATCTCGCGAGCCTTCTCGCCAATGGCCATGACCTTGTTGTTAACAAGATTAAGCGCGACAACGCAGGGCTCGCGCATCACCACCCCACGTCCCTCAACGTTCACCAGTACATTTGCAGTCCCGAGATCGATGCCAATGTCGTGTTTCAGGCTCAACAACTCTCCACCACCTCAGAAAGGGAGGTGGAACTGCTACTGCCACCCGAAGCATCGATCACTGGCGCACCACCAACGGGCGCTCCCCGCCAAATTTCTCCGCCCAACGATTCAAGCTTGTCCACAAATCCCTCATATCCTCGATCAAGGTATTCTACCCCAGTTACCTCGCTCTGACCATCCGCGACCAGACCAGCAAGAACAAGTGCAGCCGTGGCCCTCAAGTCCGAGCCCGATACAGGCGCCCCGGTTAATTTCGGAACCCCTGCGATCACTGCAGTGCGTCCCTCGGTACGAATGTCGGCACCCATTCTGGCCATCTCCTCGACATATTTGAATCGTCGTTCATAAACGGTTTCGGTTACAATCGACGTCCCTTCGGCGATAGTCATAGCCGCAGCAAAAATGGGTTGCAAATCAGTGGGAAATCCAGGATGTGGCGATGCTTTGACGTCAACGGCCTTAAGCCTCGACGATGCACTGACGCGTACTCCGCCCACTTGAAATTCCGAATGAGCCCCCGCTTCTTCGAGCTTTTGGAGCACCGCCATCATATGGCCTTCAACGGCGCCCCGAATAAATATGTCGCCTTGCGAAATGGCAGCAGCCGCAGCAAATGTCCCGGCCTCTATCCGATCGGGATCAATGGAGAACGACGTCCCATGCAGCGTTTCGGTGCCCTCTATTTTCACTGTCGTAGTGCCGGCACCGTACACGCGGCCGCCCATTGCATTGATGAAGTTCGCGCACGCAATGACGTCGGGCTCCTGTGCAGCATTGGTGATCAGGGTGTCTCCCGTGGCAAGCGCTGCCGCAGCCATCAGGTGGGTCGTGGCGCCGACGCTGGGAAAATCGAGATAGATTGCAGCGCCGTGAAGGCCATTTGGCGCACTTGCCTCGACAAAGCCATGTTCGCGAACAATGGACGCGCCCATTAGCTCCAAACCTTTGAGGTGGAAGTCAACGGGTCGGGCGCCAATATCGCAGCCGCCGGGCAATGCAACGCGCGCTTGGCCGCAACGCGCCAAGATCGGACCGAGCACACTAAACGACGCGCGCATCTTTTTTATGAGATCGTACGGCGCCTCAATCGACGTTATGTTCGTCGCGTCAACAATTAGCGAGTGCGTGTCGGCAAACCGGCAGGGAACACCGAGCCGTCCCAACATTTCAGACATCAACCGCACGTCACTAATATTCGGCACGTTGGTGAGAAGAGTCTGGCCATCCTCGGCACAAAGCGCGGCGGCCAGCAAGGCAAGCGTCGCATTCTTGCTGCCACTGAGCGTCACGTCGCCGGCAAGTCGATTTCCGCCAACAGTGTAAATTCTTTCCAAAAGCGCGAGCCCTCTTGAGTTTGCGCGCGCAATCGGCAAATGTCACCACCGTGTCGCGCTGTCAACACACTTCGATATGAGTTGCGATACTGTATGATCCATACGCATGGATACTGGATTGTAGTATACAAGCATACCGGTCGGGTGTCAAGGCGGGATGTCAGCAGCTAACAGTAACCAACACTTGTTGACATAAACGCAAAAATTCTAATTCTATTCGAGTTTAGGTCAGGCACATGCAAGAGTCGCCGAATCACGGCGAGCTAGCGCTAGCGTTCTCGGCCTAGAGAATATTCAGCCAAGGATATCAGCGAATCTCGGAAGAGGCTTTCCGGCAAGACGCGGGACACGCGCACCCGCGCGTCGTCAACAAATCGATATGCCGCTTGTTTGGCATAAGAGAAGCCACCGTGATTGTCGACGAAGGTGCAGACATAGGCGATGTCTTCATCGCTCAGCCGGTCCGGATCGCGAATCAGGGCACCTATGTGTGCAAGGAGCGGGTCGGCTTGCCTTAAGGAGCGACAGGCGGCGATCAGGGGCAAAGTCATTTTCCCCTCGCGCAAATCGGAGCCGCGCGGCTTGCCGGTAACACGAGGGTCGCCGAGAAAATCCAGAAGATCGTCGGCAATTTGGAATGCGAGACCGATCGAGTAGCCGTAATCGATCATCGCGCTCAAAACGTCCTCGTCTGCGCCAGCAAGCATCGCGCCCACTTCGCAGCATCCAGAGATGAAGCCGGCAGTTTTTCGCCGGATAATGTCATAGTAGGTTTCTTCGGTGGTGTCTGGATCGCCCTGCGCGGTGAGTTGCAGCACTTCGCCTTCGCTCAGGCCGACCGTCACCTTGCTGAAAACGCGTATGAGATCGATGTTGCCCTCTGTGGCAGCCAAGAAAATGCTCTTGGCCAGAAGGTAGTCGCCGACGAGGACACTGATCTGGTTGCCGAACGCGGCATTGGCAGTGGGCCTTCCGCGCCGCTCGTCAGCCGCGTCAACCACGTCGTCATGTATAAGGGACGCCATGTGGATGAGTTCCACAGAGGCGGCGCTCGCGTAGATCGTTCGCGTGGGAAAGCTACCGAGAACGGCGCGCGCCGAAAGCAGGACGGATGCGGGGCGGAGGCGCTTGCCCCCTGCCGAAAGCGTGTGCCCCGAAATCGTATACGCAGCCCGAACGTCCGAACGGATTTCAGAGTTCAACAACGCTTCGACATGCGCAAGGTCTTCCTGAATCGGCGCAAGGTAGCCGCTCGTTCTCAGTTCATTCAAGTTCCCGGTGGTTTGAGTAGTCATATTTTGGAGCCAACATGCACACAGACGATCCCAAGAGCAAGATCTAGGGTTCTGATATCGGCCAACCCAGCACGTTGCATTATATTCGCCAATTCAGTGCGACTTTTCCAGCGGGCCACCGATTCAGGAAGGTATGTGTAGGCTTCCGGCGACCCGCTGACAAGCTTACCGACCTTCGGGAGCACGTTGGTGCCATACCAATGGTAAAGCGCGGCAAACAGGCCAGGATGAGGCTCGGCAAACTCCAAACAGACGACGCGGCCACCTGGTGCGACTACTCGGACCATTTCGGCCAACGACTCTTCAAGGAGAGCGACATTACGCAATCCAAAGCCCACTACCGATGCTTGAAACGAGTTCGATGCAAACGGCAAACGAGCCGCGTCGGCCTGCACCCGTGGAACTGAGTGCCGGGCAAACTTCTTGGCACCGTGCGCGAGCATACCGGACGAAAAGTCCGATCCGATGACGTGCCCGGAAGGACCAACGATGCGGCGCAGGTCGCAGGCAAAATCCCCAGTGCCCGAACAGACGTCCAGCGCGGCGTCCCCAGGCATGAGCGCAGCGCAGCGCGCGGCAACCCGGCGCCATTGGCGGTGGATGGTCAGGGATAGGACCGTATTGAGAAAATCATAGTGTGGCGCTATGTCGTCAAACATCTTGCGAACATAGCTCGCCCTTTGCTGAGGAAGCGTCGACCGATCTAATATTTCTATGCCGCTTTCGGAGATGTTGCTGTGGTCAACCGTGGTTGAAGACATTATGAAATACTTCTCAAAAGTCGGGCAGGATTATACCAGTGCCCTGTTAAATGAGTCAACGCGGCAAGTGCCGTTGAAAGTTCCTGACAATATGCCGTCAATTATACGCAGTACTACAATTATAGGCGTCCGAAAAAACAATACCGTCGCACTCGCCGGCGACGGACAGGTCACTCTCGATAAAACAGTGATGAAGCACAGTGCGCGCAAAGTGCGCCGCATGTACCAAAACAAGGTGCTTGTGGGCTTTGCGGGAAGCGCGTCCGATGCTCAGACCCTGGCAGACAGGTTCGAAGCAAAGATCGAGGCCGCGAGCGGCAACCTGCACCGCGCCGTGATCGACTTTGCCAAGGAATGGCGCTCCGACCGGGTGCTTCGGCGCTTCGAGGCGTTGATGATAGTGGCAGACCCAGAAAACCTACTGGTCGTTTCCGGCGACGGAAACGTGATCGAGCCGGACGATGGAATAGCGGCGATCGGATCTGGCGGGCCCTATGCCCAGGCCGCAGCGAAGGCGCTGCTCGGAAACACCGATCTTTCGGCCCGAGAAATCGTGGAAAAGTCGCTGCATATCGCGGCGGACATCTGCATCTATACCAACCATCACGTCACCATAGACTCGCTGGAGTAGCCGTGTCAGACACAGGCACCTCTTATATTGTTCGGCCAGCCCAAGAGCATGATGTCCCGCGAATTCTGGACATCTACAATTGGGCGGTGGCAAACACCACGGCGACGGCCGATTGCGATCCTCAAACGATCGGGCAGCGGGCCGAATGGTATCGTAACCACGTGTCGTGCGGCTATCCCGTGCTCGTAGCCGAAGACACGGGTGGAAAAGTGGTGGGCTTCGCATCGCTCAGCTCCTTTAATTCAAAAGTCGCCTACTCGCGAACCGCTGAAAACTCGCTGTACGTGGACCCATATTTCCACGCCATGGGAATCGGCAGAGCGTTGCTTGGCAAGTTGATAGACGCCAGCCGCGAAAGCGGCATGCACACCATAGTCGCGCTGATCACAGCAGACAACGACGTCAGCATCCGACTCCATAAGTCCTTTGGCTTTAAGGAGGTCGGACGCATTAGCGAGGCAATGTTCAAGTTCCACAAACCGTTGGACGTGGCGTATTTGCAGTTGATGCTTTGATATCGACGTCCGCAGGGACGCAGGCGGAACGGTCTGCTGCCCACCTTTCTCGCCTTCGTGCTCGTCCGATTTCGCACCGCATGCCACGGTTTCGCCTGATTCCGTGTCTGGTATAATATGACAATGCAAGAAATGACGCCGCGGGAAATCGTGGCAGAGCTCGACAAGTACATTGTCGGGCAAACGGCCGCGAAGAGAGCGGTGGCAATCGCACTTCGAAACAGGCATCGACGACGCCTTCTTCCGGAAGACCTGCGCGACGATGTAATACCGAAAAACATATTGATGATAGGTCCCACCGGTGTAGGTAAGACCGAGATCGCCAGACGGCTTGCGTCCCTTGCTCGTGCGCCGTTCGTCAAGGTGGAAGCCACCAAGTTTACAGAAGTGGGCTATGTGGGACGCGACGTCGACTCAATGGTGCGGGACCTTCTGCAGGTTTCCATTCGCATGGTTGAGAAAGAACGGGCCGCAGAGGTGCGCGAGCAGGCGCAAACACGGGCAATCGACCGCATCATCGATCTCATGCAGCCAAAGCCGGCAAGCCGCGAATCCAAGCAGAAAGCGTCGGGCCCGAGCCCTGCCGAATCGATTTCGGAAGCGCTCGAACAGCTCTTCAAAGGCGGCGGTGCAGCCATCACAGCGGTTCGCACGTCCTTTCCGGCGTCAAGCGAGCACACACCCTCCCCTCCTCCGCATCCGGAGCCAGAGCAAACCGAGCCAGAGGTCGATTCCGAAGTGGAGATAAAGAAGGGGCAGCAGATCGAACGGATACGCCAGCGCCTTCGCGACCAGATTGCGTCCGGTGCGCGGGACGAGGAATCGATACAGATCGAGATCGAGGAGAGCATGGCCCCCCCGATGCTTCAGGTGTTCGGCCCCGGACAACCGGGCGAAGACAGCGGCATGGACATGCAAAACGTTCTTGGTTCTCTTCTGCCCAAAAGGCGGAAAAAGCACACGGTGACGATAGCGCAGGCCCGCGAGATCTTTGCGGCCGAGGAGGCCCAAAGTCTTATCGACCACGACCAGGTCATCCGAGATGCCATCGAGCGAGCCGAACAAACAGGCATCATATTTGTAGACGAGATGGACAAGATCGCAGGCAGATCCGAAGGGCGAGGCGGTCCCGACGTTTCTCGCGAGGGCGTTCAACGTGACATTCTGCCGATTATCGAGGGCAGCACCATTCAAACCAAGCATGGGCCCGTGCGCACGGATTATGTGCTCTTCATTGCAGCAGGCGCTTTCCATGTAAGCAAGCCCAGCGATTTAATCCCTGAGCTACAAGGCAGGCTGCCGATAAGAGTGGAGCTTGAGAGCCTGAAGAAGGACGATTTCAAGCGGATTCTGACAGAACCCCACAGCGCCCTCGTGAAGCAGTACAAGGCGCTGATTGCAACAGAAGGCGTGAGCCTGGAGTTTACGGACGACGCAATCGATCAAATAGCGACGCTGGCGGAACAGGCCAACAGCCAGATGGAGAACATCGGCGCCCGCCGACTACACACCATTTTGGAGAGATTGCTTGACGAAATCTCGTTTGAGGCGTGCGATGCAACAGAAAAGGCTGTGACGATTGATGCCGCCTATGTGAAAGAAAAGCTGCAAAGCATCATCAAAGATGACGATCTCAGCCGATACGTGTTGTGATGCAAGTACGCCTTCTATTATTCGCACATTTACAGGATATTGCCGGTCGGGAGGCAATCGATGTCGAACTCAACGACGGCGCTATCGTCAATGACATCGAGGCAAAGCTTGTTACCATGGACACGCGATTCGAGGGCGTCCTCCGGTATGCCCGGCCTGCGCGCAACGGCGAGTGGGCAAGCGGCGAAGACGTGGTTTTTGAAGGCGACGAAATAGCTCTGTTGCCACCGTCGAGCGGGGGCTGACATGCCGATAGCATTTCTGCAAGAGGCGCCTATCAACACAGCGGCGCTGCTATGTGCCGTGACCAGCGAGCAGTACGGCGCTGTCGTCCTGTTCGAGGGACGAGTACGACGGGAAGACCACGAGCCGCACTTGATCGCCCTCTGTTACAACGCTTACGCCCAGCTTGCAAGCCGAGAGCTTGAGCGCATCGCATTGGAAGTGCAAAGCCGTTGGAAGTCCAAATGCGGACTTGTGCATCGAACGGGACGCGTGGGGATTTCAGAGATAAGCGTTGCAGTTGCGGTTGCCTGCCCTCACAGGGCAGAGGCGTTCGAGGCATGCAAATGGGCAATGGACACGTTAAAGGCAACCGTGCCAATTTGGAAACAGGAAATTTACGAGGATAGCGCCGTCTGGATTGAAGGCGGCAAGCGATTCGAAGCGAGTCGACGAGACCAATAATGATATATACGGCTGGCACCCCGCAGGTTACGTCCCCACGTCCCAGTGACGTCGAGATTTCGCCAATGCGCGCATCTGACATTGAATCCGTGGTTCGAGTAGAGCGTCTCTGTTACGCCCTTCCGTGGAATTCGAACGCATATGTGACCGAGCTAGGCAATCCAAACGCCTTTTACGCTGTCGCCAAGCAAAACAAAGCCTTGTGCGTCGGCTATGGCGGCATTTGGATTATCATGGACGAGCTGCATATCACCACGCTGGCTGTTGATCCCGCCGAACGAGGCAAGGGCACGGGAGAGATGCTCCTGGTATATTTGATGCATCGGGGGCGAGAACGCCGCGCCGAACGGGCAACGTTGGAAGTGCGGCAGTCGAACAAGGCTGCGATTCACCTTTACCACAAATATGGCTTCGAGGACGTCGGGCTGCGCAAGGGTTATTACAGCGACAACAACGAGAACGCCATCATCATGTGGGCGGAAGAGATCCAATCGGATTCATACAGGCTGCTCCTGGAAAATGGACCGCTGGAGCACGCAAGTTGACCTATGTTGCCCCATCGCACCGTGCCCACAGCCGCTTCATCGTATTAGGCATCGAATCATCTTGTGATGAAACTGGCGCCAGTGTCTTACGCGACAAGGGCGACTTGCTTTCCAACGTGATTTCATCACAGGTGGACATCCATGCGCTTACGGGAGGCGTTGTTCCCGAGGTGGCATCTCGTCACCACCTGGAGCAAGTAAACGCGGTTGTTGCAGAGGCGCTCTCTCAAGCCGGCGTGGGCTTCGGGGACATTGACGCAGTTGCGGTGGCAAACCGGCCCGGTCTTCTCGGTGCGCTGCTTGTCGGCGTCTCCGCTGCAAAGGCGATCGCGTTCGGGCTGGACATTCCGCTCATCGGCGTCCACCATATAGAAGCCCACATCTACGCCAACTTCCTGACAAATCCAAATGCGCCGCTTCCGGCAATCTGCCTCGTGGCGTCCGGCGGCCACACGGAGATTTTCTTGATACGCGATCATGGCCAATACGAGGTATTAGGCAGGACGCGAGACGACGCGGCTGGCGAGGCTTTCGACAAGTGCGCACGGGTGATCGGCCTTGGCTATCCAGGCGGCATTGAGATAGACCGGAGAGCGAAGCACGGCGACAGCACGGCAATCTCCCTCCCCCGAGCGTATCTCACCAGGGATTCGCTGGATTTCTCGTTCAGCGGCCTAAAAACGGCCGTCCTCAATCTCGCGAAGAGCGAATTGGGAAACCATCCTATCGAGGATTGGTGCGCATCGATTCAAGAAGCCATTGTCGACGTCCTTGTGAAGAAAACGATCATGGCAGCTCACACTCACGAGATACGCTCGGTGATGGCCGCCGGCGGCGTAGCCGCGAACTCCTCTCTGCAGGCGCGTCTACGGGAAGCCTGTGAGGCCAATGGCATGTCGCTTGTGATACCCGCGCCTCTGTTTTGCACTGACAACGCCGCAATGGTCGCCTGCGCAGGCGCGTACAGATTTGCAAACAACCTGATCGACGACCTCTCGCTAGACACGTTCCCGTCCGAGCCTCTCGCACTGGCGTCAAGATAATCTCGGCCTGCGCGACGAGGGGCTAAAATCACGCCATGTCGTATTTCTGCTGCATGCCACGGATGAACTTGATGCCTTCGCGCACCAGGGTGTCGCCGTCAGGGGCGAGTTGACGCCAGACCCAGGTGTTCATGTTGTCCGTGACATCGACAAACGATTCCAAGGCCGCGCAGCCCTGATAGTTCATTTCCGCGAGCGCGCGAAAGATGCCGTCCCAATCGACGAGCCCCGTGCCGGGGATGCCGCGGTCGTTTTCGCACAGGTGATAGTGGATCAAATGCTCCCCTACGGCCTTGGTGGCGGCGTAAAAGCTCTTCTCCTCGATATTCATATGGTAGGTGTCGAGATGGATCTTAACGTTCTCCCGCCCGATCAGGCTCCTCAGGCGAATCGCTTGATCGGCGGTGTTGATCAGCGACGTTTCGTAGCGGTTCACCGGCTCGATTCCAAGGGACACTCCGCAAGTCTGCGCATAATCGGCCACCTCGCGCAACGCCGTGGCAGAATATTGCCACTCGGCCTCTGAGGGACGGTGCTTGGCAGGCTTAACATGTTGCGCGTAAATCACGCCGGAAACAGTGGTTGCGCCGATCTCGGCCGCAGCCTCGACACATCTCACCAGGTAATCTACTCCGCACTGCCGTGTGCGCTCGTCGCCCGATGTGATGTCCGTGTTGCCAAGAAGCACGGTAGATGTGCAGACGCCAAGGTGCGCGTCCGCAAGCCGATGCCTGATCGCGGTCGTGTCGAACGTATCCAGGCACATCAAGGGAAGCTCGATAAAATCAAGGCCAAGTTCTTTGACACGGTCGATCAAATGCAGCGTGTCATTGCTCCATTCCGAGCACCATGCGTAGGCGTGTATTCCAAGTTTCATTTCATAGGCTCCACAAATCTCAGCATGCGCTCAAGGTTTGAACGTGATTCCGTCAACGAACTGATTTTGAGAAACGTCGCTTACAGAAATGGGCCGACCACCGAATTTCACATTCTTGAACAGAACGTCGTGAACGGCGTGATCCGCGTCAAACCCTTGGAACGTGGCGTAGGGGCCCCCGGTTTCGGGCAGGACGGAAGTGATGTTGCTGAACACGATATCGTCGATATGCCCGCGGTCCCCGCCTTTCACCCATTGGCTGGCACCGATCCATAGCGATATCGGCCGCCGAGATTCTTCAATGCGAATATTGTCGAACACGATGTTTTTGACAGCCGCGGCGCCGGAGTTGTAGACGCGAAGAAGCCATTCTCGGCCTTTATCGTGGATGACGTCACAATCTGAAAACGTGATGTTCTCGCAATTGACGTTCAGCTCGGCCCCCAAGCTGAGCACATGGGCGATCTCGTTCCAAAGCACGCAGCGCTTGACCGTGATGTCGTGCGAGTCGGGCGCCTGCGTATTGCTCGACTTCACGACCACCAAATCGTCGAACGTGCGGAAGAAGCAATCGCTTACAGCAACGTTGCCACTGTTGTTGATGTCGATGCCGTCTGAATTGCCCCGGCAGCCAAGAATTTTGATGTTCTCGACATTGACTCGGTCGGATCTCTGAATTGGGAAGTTCCATCCGCCGGAATCGCGCAGAATGACGCCTTCGACGTTTATGTCTGAGCCGTGCGCGACAATGATGTCTTGTGCCGGGCTGGGCTTTGGAATGAGGCTGCCATCGATGATGCCCCGTCCGCGCAGCACGATGTGCGACCCGTCAAGCGAGAATATCGGGCCGCCATGTGTTTGAGAGGAGGGTTTCCCATAAATGACCGCTCCGCCAGCAATGTAGACCGTTTGGCCCGACGTCACCACGACCGGTTCAATCTGGTGTATCCCGGGCCCGAAGTAGATCACGTTCGGATCGTTGGGACGAGGAACGTCGCTTTCCACCGGATTGGCAAAAACGTGCAGCGAATTATTCCAATCGCCGTTGATCTCCAGCGTGAGTTGACACGGCCTGTTCACAGCGAACGTCACGTTCTTTCCCGAAATCGCAGCGTGTATTCCATACGACGTCGGCAAGATCTTCGCATTTTGAACTTGGTCGGCACAGGCAACCGTGACGATGACGCCTTTTTTCCCCATGTCGAACGATGCGAACGCGGCTTCGCCATCCGTCCGCACCTCGGGGTGAACTTGCGATATGCACAGGACTTTGGCAGTGTAAGCGGACGCGACGTGCCCGTTCACGGTCACCGAAAACCGCGTTGAGACCGGTTCGCCAACTGGCGCGAGATAGGTGCGAACATCGCCGGCATGTGCGTCGGGCAAATGGCGCGCGGCGCTTGACACCGAGGAGCACAAAGTGGCAGCAGAAAGGGCTAGCATAACCATGAGGATGACTTTTTCCATGACACCCTATGAATAGATTGCTGGTTAGCCTGAATCCTGCAAATCTACATTGAGGCTGCGAAGTATTGCGGGTGTATTGACCGTGGAAGCGGTGCATAGTATACTGGTGGGCATTCGCGCTGTCGTGTCCGCAAAAAATCGCGCATCGGCTGCAGGTTCTGAGTACAACCGAACCTGATGCGAGTTTTTTGCTGTAGAACAGCAGCATAAGGAGAAGATTTACTCATGTCAGACTTGATCAGCCAGTGGAAAGAACTGGGACAACAACTGCGTGTCGACAGCATACGTTCGACAACGGCGGCAGGCTCCGGGCATCCAACGTCATCGATGTCAGCAGCGGATCTGATGTCCGTCTTATTGACCAGCTATCTTAAATACGATTCCAGCCTTCCCCATGATCCGGCTAACGACCATCTTATCTTTTCCAAAGGCCACGCCGCGCCGTTGCTTTTCGCCATTTACAAAGCGGCCGGATGGATTACAGACGAGGAGATGATGACGCTACGGAAATTCGGCAGCCGAATCGAAGGGCATCCCGTGCCGCTCCTGCCCTATGTGGACGTCGCGACGGGATCTTTGGGGCAAGGGCTTCCAATTGGTGTCGGTATCGCGCTGTGCGGCAAGTATATTGACAAACTCGACTACAAAGTGTGGGTGGTGCTCGGCGATTCAGAATTGGCCGAAGGGTCCATCTGGGAGGCGTTCGACAAGGCGTCCCACTACGGCCTCAACAACCTCATTGGGATACTCGACATGAACCGCCTTGGGCAGCGCGGAGAAACCGACCTCGGTTGGAACTCCGCCGCGTATGCCGCACGTGCATCGTCCTTTGGCTGGCACACGATCGAAATTGACGGACATGACGTCGAGGCCATCAACGCAGCATATGCCGAGGCAGTCGCCGTCACCGACAAGCCAGTTTTGATCATCGCCAAGACGGTGAAGGGCCACGGGGTCAA
>Ga0255356_1001750_pt1 | contig 13377 bp, 13 predicted proteins | sample HBST100metaG_FD_189944 | JGI IMG/M metagenome (GOLD analysis project Ga0255356, IMG submission 189944) | Peat soil microbial communities from Stordalen Mire, Sweden - H.B.S.T100 | ecosystem: Environmental > Terrestrial > Soil > Wetlands > Peat | place: Sweden: Norrbotten County, Stordalen Mire... | reverse complement strand
GTGAGCGCTATGTGAAGTGCAGGTGTTAGGAAGACAGGCGTGCCGCCTGAAGCTGTTTCCATTTGTCGGGGAGCCAGTTGTGCAATTCGCTTCTGCGCACCTGCGATAGATTCGTCAGCAACTGCGTGAGATACAACTGCGGGTCTATATCGTGCCGGCGGCAAGTGCTAGTCAGGCTAGCCAGGATAGCAGCCGTTCTGCCACCACGTGGGTTGCCCACGAAGAGACTGTTCTTTCGATTGAGAACCACACGCTTCATCTCACGTTCGCTGACGTTGTTGTCGATAGCCACCGCGCCATCCGAGCAGAACACGTTCAGTTCCGTCCACTGACCAAGAGCATAGTTGATTGCCTCGGCCATAGGGTGCTTGGGCAACAACTGCTCTCTCCACACGAGGAACCTCTGACGCAGATCCGCCAGCAGCGGCGCCGACCGCTCCTGACGCAGCTTCAGACGTTCCTCAACGGAAGCGGCACCAGCCTGCTTTTCGACCGCATAGAGCGCACGCACCATTTCGATCGCCTCCCGCGCGATCTCAGGAGCGGCTTTCTCCGCCTCGATGACTTTGCGTCGCAGGTGGGCCCAACATCCGGCGCGCGTGATCTCGTTGCCGGCCACCACACCGTTATAACCGCCGTAGGCATCTGCAAGAAGAACCTGATCGTAATCCTTCAGAAAATACTTCGGTCCGTCGCGCCCGCGATTCAACGTGAAGTCGAAGATGTTGTACGGATAACTATCGTCGCCGATATAGACCCACATGCGAGCATTGGCCGCCTTGCCTTTGCTCAGCATGGGCATGATCGTATCGTCGGTGGCAACCACATGCGAGGCCCGCACGTGTTCTGCCATCAGTTCATACAGCGGCTCGACCAGATCGGCCACATCTCCGCACCAGACCGACTGCGTGGCTCGCGAGATCTCGAAGCCCTGTCGCTGGAAAATATCTTCAAGTCGATAGAGAGGTAAGTAGTCACTGTATTTACTGGTCACGATGTAACTTAGCAGTCCAGGCCCGGCGAGTCCCTTATCGATCGCCATCTCCGGCTTGGCCGCCGTCTCCATTTGCGGGTTATTGCCATGGTTCTCGCAGCCCGCGCAAGCATACTTGCTGCGCACGTGATGGATCCGCACGAAGTGGCCGGGAAGATATTCCACCTGCCAGCTTTCGTCCGTGCCGATCTGTTTGCGCTCGATGCCGCAGCAGGGGCAGGCCCGTTCGGCCGCGCTCAACTCGTGCACATGGGTAGTTACAGGAAGGTTTTCGAAGTTAGCAAGATTGCGCCGTCCCTTGCGCCGCTTCACGCGCCGAAGCTCTTCCGCTGGTTCGGTGCGCTGTGGAAGGTCGTCCGGATTGACCGGCTTCAGGTCCATCTCCTCGGCGAAGTTCAGAAGCATCTGTGCCAGGTCACCAGACGATTGCAGACGATCGGCGCGAGGACCGTAGTACCACTTGCGATATCGATCCAACTCCAGCTGCAAGCGAAGATTTTCAACGTGAAGATCGTTGGCACGCTTGGTCTGCTCTTCGGCAAGCTTGCTCTGTTCTTCGGCAAGCTTGCTCTGTTCTTCGGCAAGCTGAGTTTGCTTGTCGTGCTCATTCATCAGCGCAGCCAGCATGGCTTTTAGCGCCTGGCTGTCATCGGGAAGAGCAACAAGATTGGCTTCGTTATTCACTCACCTATTCGATGCAAGCGATGCGTCGCAAGTTACATCAAGCTATCACTCTTTGCATGTTATTTTTGTTAGTTTCCGCTCCACGTTCGTAGCGCGGAACGCGCTTCAGCTTCGACATATCGATCCCATCCAAAATCATTGCTAACTCGCTCGCTCGCAGTTCCACCGAACGCCTTCCAGCGTCAATCCGCGGAAGCTTGAATACTCCACCCTCGAGACGCTTGTACCACAAAATAAATCCGTCCCGATCCCAGGTCAAAATCTTCAACCTGTCTCCGCGACGCGAGCGGAAAACGAAAAGACTGTTCCCGGAAGGATCTTGGCCAATCACCGACTTCACCCGCTCCGCAAGGCGGTCAAATCCGCAGCGCATATCGGTCGCCTCGGTTGCCAACCAGATGCGCGGTCCGTGCGCACTGTCCAACGCATGCAAACTCGGCAGTCCGATCATCACTCGGCCTCAAGCACAGTCAGCAATGCACGAAGATGACTCGCATCAAATCCTGGCTCTACCAAAAGACTGCGCCCTTTGTTCAGACGAACCATAATTGCAGGAGAACGTTCCGGAGCCGCCTTCCGTTGCTCGCTCGACTCCTTCACTTTCACTTCTACAAACTGTGCTGCTTCGCCTGCGCGAAATCGCTTCTTCCAATCGTAGAACTGCGATGCACGAATCCCGCGGTCACGACAGAATCCTGCCACCGTTTGCCCACTGGAAAGCTGTTCCAAAACCAGCCCTCGCCACCTTGCGCTATGCTCCGTGCCGTTTTGCCTCATTACACAAATATGCCGCACAAATCGCCGCAATCCAAGATGAGGTTTACAGAGCGCTCACTAAAGGAATTGCCCGATCCGATGTTTTCGGTAGGGTGGGCGGGGAATCTCGCTCCGTTTAGCGTGATGCAAGGTGACAATTCCAGCTACCGCGGGTTGACTGTTTCTGAGCAGTTTCCCTATCCGGGCAAATTGAAGTTGCGCGGCGAGATAGCGAGCAAAGAGGCAGAAGCTACGCAAGCCGATTATGAGGCCATACGGCGGCGAGTCTCTGCCGAAGCCAAAGCTGCGTACTACGACTACTTCTATTACGACCAAGCCATTCAGGCTACGAAACGAAACAAGGAACTTCTCGAAAAACTATCGAAGATCGCGGAAGCCCGTTACCGGGTCGGTAAGGCAATGCAGGCAGATGTGCTGCGGTCTCAGGTGGAGATTTCCCTGTTGATCGAGAAGCTTACTGTGCTTGAGCAACAGCGCGCGACGGCACAGGCGCGGATCAACGTTTATCTTGTGCGCACGCCGGAATCTCCATTGCCTCCAGCCGCCGAAGTTCAGCCAACAACCATCCGGTATTCTCTCGACGAGTTGTATGCTCTTGCGGCGGCCAACGACATGGCTGTCCTCCGGAACAAAACGATGGTGGAAGAAAGCCGGCTGGGCATCGCATTGGCACACAGAGAGTATCGGCCCGACATCGGAGTGAGCTACATGTACCAGCAACGGTCGGCGCTGCCGGATATGAATGGCGTCACCTTAAGCGTAAGTATTCCCGTCTTCTACAAGAGCAAACAACGCCAAGGCGTGGCAGAAGCAACGGAGACTCTGCTCAGCGCGGAAAAAATGCGTGACAACCGGTTGAACGAAGTCCAGTTTGAATTGAAGAAGCAATACCTTGGCGCCAAGGCGTCGGAGCGGCTGTTAACTCTTTACTCCAAAGGGGTTGTTCCACAGTCCTCGCTTGCCCTTGAATCTTCGATGGCCTCTTATCAGGTCGGCAGCGTCGATTTTCTCTCGCTGCTCGCCAACTTCACGACTCTGCTGGATTATGAAACAGACTACTACCGGCAGCTCGCAGACTATCAAACAGCATTAGCTCGTATTGAGGCCTTGACTGGCTCAGATGTGACGGGGCCGCCAATCCCCGATCCTTCAGTATTGGATTCTCAGCCTGCAAAGGAGACAAAGTAATGCAGATTCAAAGCTCACGCAAAAGAATCATTCTCGGTACCTTGCTCACTTTGACGCTTGGGCTTGTCTACGCTGGCGCAACGCACCACTGGTTCGGTCAAAGCGGGCATGCAGCCGCTGCATCCCAAAGCTCAAGCGGCGAGCATAAGCCGGTTTATTGGTACGACGCCATGAATCCGCAGCACCATTACAACCAACCCGGCAAAGCTCCAGACGGCATGGACCTTGTGCCGCAATACGCGGAACAAACGTCTTCGTCCAATGGGCAAGGCGCGAGATCACAAGCACAGAGCGCGTCCAACGCACCAGGGATGCCTGCACAGAACGCCACTCTCGGTGAGAGAACGGTTCTCTACTGGTTCGACCCGATGCATCCGGCTTACAAGTCCGATAAGCCAGGAATAGCTCCCGACTGTGGAATGACACTTGTTCCCAAGTATGCGGAAGATCAGAGTATGGCCAAAATGCCAATGGGCACTGTGACAATTACGCCCGAGAAGCAGGTGCTTGCCGGCGTGCGAACCGCAGTTGTTGAACGCAAATCTATGGTTCGTTACATTCGTACCACGGCACAGATTGTTGCCGACGAGACCAGAATCGCACATGTCCATGTGAAGGTGGCTGGATATATCGATAAGGTCTATGTAGATTTTGTCGGGCAACTTATCAAGAAGGGACAACCGCTCTTCACGCTCTATAGCCCTGACCTAGTTTCGACACAAGAAGAATATCTAATTGCGAAACACGGGAACGTTGCACTCGAAAATGCGCCATTTCGAGAGATAGCCGAGGGATCGCAGTCGCTTTTGCAATCCGCCAGGCAGCGACTCAAACTCTGGGATATATCGGATGAACAGATTAAGGACCTCGATGTCACCGGAAAGGTCAGCAAGGATCTGACATTCTATTCGCCTATCACTGGATTCGTGACCGACCGCAAGGCCTTTCCGCAGACTTCGGTTACGCCAGACACCGAACTCTACACAGTGTCGGATCTGTCCACCGTTTGGGCCGATGCTGATATCTACGAATACGAGGTTCCTTTCGTCCATATTGGTCAACGAGTCTCATTGACGTTGAGCTATTACCCTGGCAAGACATATACGGGAACCATTTCATACATCTATCCGACAGTTGATCCTCGAACGAGGACCGTCAAGGCCAGAATACAAATTGCGAATCCTGGGTTTGCATTGAAGCCACAGATGTTTGCGAATGCACAGTTACGCGTGGATTATGGGACCAAAATTATTGTGCCTCAAGAAGCGGTTCTTAACTCCGGAACGGAGCAACATGTCTTCGTGATCCATAATGGCGGCATCTTTGAACCGAGAAAGGTAACTATCGGCCCAGTGATGGATGGAAACGCCGTAATTCTCTCAGGGTTAAAGGCCGGCGAAACGATTGTTGTGGCTGGAAACTTCTTAATCGATTCTGAAAGCGGATTGAAAAGTGCAATGAATGGAATGGCGCACTGACGAGGATGGCGATGAATTCTCGACGTATAGTCCTGACACTGACTGTTCTGGTCATGGCAACAGCTTTGGCGTTTGGTTGGTTCAGGTTTGTTGCTCATCCCTCCCCAGTTGCTTGTGGTTATTGCAGCCGGCCGCTTCATGCTAACTCGATGGTGACGGCTGAGATTGCGGGCAAGAGAACGCAGGCGTGCTGCGCCCGTTGTGCAATCAGCGAGGCGAACCAACAACACAAGCCAATTCGGCTCATCGAAGTCCATGACTATCACACCCGGCATGGGCTTTCGCCAGCGAGCGCGTCGTTTGTTGAAGGCAGCCGAGTGATCGTATGCGAGCACGATATGGCGAGCATGAACGAGCACAAAGCCATGCCAGACATAGTTTTTGATCGCTGCTCTCCTGGCACCATTGCATTCGGAAGCAAAAAAGATGCCGATGCTTTCGTTGTTCAGAATGGTGGCACGGTTCTCTCTTTCAATCAGTTGATGAGCGAGGCGCAATACCAATGATGAACAAAATCATCGATTTCAGCGACAAGAACAGGTTTCTGATATTTCTCTTTGTTGCGGTGGCCATCGTGCTTGGATGGAACGCAATGAGGAATACGAAACTTGACGCGATTCCTGACCTCTCGGATACGCAGGTGATCGTATATGCCAAGTGGGACCGCAGCCCCGACATCATGGAAGATCAGGTCTCGTACCCGATTGCGTCTGCGTTGCTTGGGCTGCCAAAGGTCAAGGACATTCGCGCCTTCTCCGACTTCGGCTACTCCTACATCTATATCATCTTCGACGAAGGAACTAATATCTACTGGGCGCGCTCTCGGACGCTCGAATACCTGAACTCTGTCACTCCGCGGCTGCCAAAAGGTGTGAGCGTAGAGCTTGCAAAGGACGTGACTTCCGTTGGTTGGGTATATGAGTACGCGCTCGTCGATACAACGGGTAAGTACAGCATCGACCAGTTACGGTCTTACCAGGACTGGAATCTGCGATATGCCTTGCAGACTGTGCCAGGCGTTGCTGAGGTTGCGCCCATTGGTGGTTTCGTGCGACAGTATCAGGTCAACGTCGATCCGAACAAGCTGCTTGCCTACAAGATTCCTATCAATACTGTCAGCGATGCAATTCAGAGGTCCAATAACGATGTCGGCGGGCGCTTAGTTGAGTTCACAGGACGCGAATACATGGTTCGCGGGCGCGGATACATTCGCTCGCTCGACGACATCGGCAAAACCGTCATCATGGTCAACGCGCAGACCGGAACCCGAGTGCTTGTGAGCGACGTGGCCACCGTTACCTTCGGCCCCGATATGCGCAGGGGTGTTGCGGAACTGGACGGAAAGGGAGAAGTGGTCGGTGGAGTTGTCATTATGCGCTACGGAGAAAATGCGCAGAAGGTAATTGAACGCACCAAAGAAAAGCTAAACGATCTAAAGGCCACCCTTCCTCCCGGCGTCAAGCTGGTGACCACTTACGATCGCTCCGAGCTGATTGATCGGGCGATCGATAACCTCCGGCATACGTTGATTGAAGAGTTGGTCATCGTCAGTCTCGTAATCATGATCTTCCTGTGGGATTTGCGCAGCGCTATTGTTCCGATCATCACCATTCCCGTCACAGTAATTCTAGCGTTCATCCCTATGCAATGGATGGGAATGACGGCAAACATCATGTCCCTTGGCGGGCTAGCTGTTGCCATTGGCGCTCTTGTAGACGCATCTGTAGTTATGGTCGAACAGACGCACAAGAAACTAGAACGCTGGGAGGAGGAAGGACGGCCCGGTCCATCTCATGCAGTCGTGATTGCTGCAGTGAAAGAAGTCGGCGGTCCCAGCTTCTTTGCTTTGCTCGTCATTGCTGTTGGTTTTCTTCCAGTCTTCACCTTAGAAGGACAGGAAGGCCGTCTCTTCAAGCCGCTCGCATTCACAAAAAACTTCTCGATGGCCATTGCAGCCATCCTGGCGATCACACTGGCTCCGGCGGCGATGCGGTTCCTTTTTTCGCGCATGGATGGCCTCAACTTCCGTCCCAGATGGGTCGCGAATATCGTCAACGCTATTTTCGTTGGAAAGATTCATAGTGAGGAAAACCATCCAATCAGCAAGCCGATGATGAAGGTCTATCACCCGATCGTCGAGTTTGTTCTTGATCACAGATGGATGACAATTTGCGGCGCTTTGTTGGTGATGGGACTCAGCGTCCCAGTCTATTTCAAGCTTGGATCGGAATTCATGCCACCGCTTGATGAAGGTACGCTTCTCTATATGCCATCAACGTTGCCAGGCATCTCTGTTACAGAGGCCGAGCGAGTACTTGAGATCCAGGACAAGATTATTCGCAGCTTTCCTGAAGTTGAACGCGTATTTGGCAAAGCTGGCAGGGCTGAGAGTTCCACCGATCCTGCTCCATACTCAATGATGGAGACCACAATCGTTCTTAAGCCGCAGGATCAGTGGCCGAAGACCGATCGCTGGTACTCGAAGTCAGCGCCGCCTCGGATTCAGGCCATCCTGCGAAGGTTCTGGCCGGATCACAAGTCGACCCAGGAATTGATCTATGGCCCCGACGGCTTCAACGAGGCTCTGCAAATCCCCGGAATCTCCAATGCCTGGACGATGCCGATCAAAGCTCGCACCGACATGCTGACTACGGGCATTCGCACACCGCTCGGTATCAAGGTGCTTGGCTCCGACCTAGCCCAGATTCAGCAGGTTGGCGAACAGATTGAAACTGCATTGAAAGACATTCCTGGAACTACCAGCGTCTTTGCTGAACGCACCAGCGGCGGTTACTTCCTAGACTTCGATTTGAAGCGGGACGCGCTAGCTCGCTATGGCTTGACAGTTGATGACGCAGAGAGCGTACTTATGTCTGCAGTTGGCGGCGATCAGGTCTCCACGACGGTCGAGGGTCGCGAGCGGTATTCGGTCAATGTGCGATATCTTCGCGATTACCGCAGCGATGTCGATGCCCTTGAGCGCGTGTTGGTCGCTACGCCCTCCGGTGCGCAGATTCCAATTGGTCAGATTGCAGATATTCATATGAGGACTGGGCCCGGAATGATTCGTGACGAAAATGGCAGGCTTAGCGGCTATGTCTACGTCGATGTCTCCGGCAGAGACATTGGCAGCTATGTGCGGGATGCGAAGAAAGCTGTTGCGGATAAAGTCAAAGTCCCTTCCGGTTATGAGTTGGTGTGGAGCGGTCAATACGAATTCATGGAGCGCGTTGCGCATCGGCTGAAGCTAGTCGTTCCCATCACGCTTTTCATCGTCTTCCTGCTGCTCTACTTCAATACAGGCTCAGCTATCAAGACAATAATCATTCTACTTGCCGTTCCCTTCTCAGCAATCGGCGCAATTTGGTTTCTTTACTTGCTTCACTACAACATGAGCATTGCCGTGTGGGTTGGCCTCATTGCACTGCTCGGAGTCGATGCCGAAACTGCGGTCTTCATGCTTCTCTACTTGGACCTTGCCTATCACGACGCTTTGAACAACGGCGGCATCCACTCATGGGACGATCTGCGCGAAGCCATCGTCCATGGAGCGGTCAAACGCTTGCGGCCTAAGGTTATGACTGTCTCATGCATGCTTTTCGGACTTCTTCCCATCATGTGGTCTACGGGCTCTGGCGCCGATGTCATGAAACGCATTGCGGCGCCAATGCTCGGTGGCATCATCACGTCATTCCTCATGGAACTGGTTGTCTACCCGCCGATTTTTGCAATTTGGAAGTGGAATTGGGAAATCAAACCGGCGCTCAAGCGCGAAGCCGTTCTGTCTGTGGAGGCACTTCATGCCTAGCTCAATGAATTCTCGAGTGAGCTCATTCCTCTGTGTTGGTTTGTATGGTGTCATCCTCTTAATCGCACCATTCTATCTTTGGAGCCAGGGGGCCTTACTGGGCAAACAGGTCTATTCAAGCACGGGCCAACCTTTCTCAGAATTCGACGACTCGCTGAACAAAACGGCGGATACACTCTTGGCCTTTGCGACTCTGAGCACACCCCCAGCGGGCGGCAAGTTAAATGCTGAGAAGACAACGAATGGCTTGCCTGCAACATCAGGTGACCGACGATCATGGCTTTCGGGTGGCGGCAGCAACGGTTCTGCTGAATTGCGGCTGAAACTCTTGCGTCCAGACGTTGATCCCATTCTGGCAAGCCACGGTGTTCCTACCGATCTGGCCGCGATAATCCTTGTCGAGAGCGCAGGTCGCTCGACAGCACTCTCTCCCAATGGGGCACGTGGACTTTGGCAACTAATGCCGGACACTGCTCGTCGCTATGGATTGCGCGTCGACGGAAATAGGGATGATCGTCTTGATCGCTTCAGAGCTACCGATGCGGCGGCACGATACCTGCACTACCTGTATGGACAATTTGGCGATTGGAGACTCGCGCTTGCAGCTTACAACTCGGGCGAATCGAATGTGGGTCTCGCAATTCTGAAAGCGCACACACAGAACTTCGATCAATTGGCGAACCTGCGCATGCTACCGCTCGAAACCAGAAACTATGTTCCGCGCGTATTGGCGACTGCACAGCTTATAGGACAGTCACAGAATCTTGAAGAAATCCGTGATTCGTCAAGGTCGACGGTCATCTTTGCCGTCAATAATCCATGAACATCATCTATGAAACAGCAGTACGATGAGCGTGATTCGCAGGACGTCATTGAGGCCTTTCCAGCGCCTCTCTGGATGAAATCAGCATTTGTTTCAGTTGAGGCATGGCGCTGCCGAAATGTGGATACAAAGCTTCCGCATGAGAAGGCAGACGCTTCAGATGGCTAGAAACCGAGAGAGGTCCTGCGACGTCTGGCGCAGGCAAGGCTGCGCTTTGCTGGATACAGAACAGATGCACTTTGATCCTAGCCAGAAAGAACCATGGATACTGAGTTAACTCGATATGTTCTACTTCCACAGCATTGGAGTGCGCGCCAATACGGCGAAGAGCCAGCTTGAGAGCGCTGGCGATCGCTTCTTGTGATGTGTCTCCAACACCGCTTCTCAGCGATCCATCAGCAAGCCTGATAAAGTTCCATCCGCGCGAAGCAATTTGTTTCTCCAGTTGACGTGCATTTGTGGTCTTCGCAAAGTTCCAACCATCTCGAAAGTTATCTGTCGCCATCCTCAGGCCATCGGGCAATTCAATTTGTGCGCGCAGGAGCATATTCATTTCGGCGATCGTATGCATCGTTCACTCTTTCTGTTGTGTTTCAGTAGTTGAAGGTGTCGGTAATCCGCGGGAACGGGATCGTCGTCGCGGTCTTTCGCTGAAAAACCTGTAAAGGCATTTGATCTTCCGGCTGTACGATTGCGTAATGAATCGGACTGTCGCAATAGATGCAGGCCGTTTTACGCAGCAGGTAGCCGGTGCCGAGAGTCTGGGGAAAGGTCCGCAGACACTCTGGGCAGGTGATCGTGACGTACGCATCTGGGGATGGGTCGCGGGTGTTGCAATGAACCCAAAGAGGCGCTTCTGGGCTTGATGGCGGAAGTGCGGATCGCTCTATATGTGGAAGTGTTTCCATGATTCGCAACAGGGCAAAGATGCTGCTGCCCTTCTGATAAAAACCATCGGCGGCAACCCCGGACGGAACCTCGTCGCCGGAGAACGAGCCACTCATGGCGATCGTCCGAATCGCAGGAAACCGACGTCTGACCACTGAGAGTAACTCGTAACCTGACATGTGGGGCATGTTGAGATCAGAGAGAAGTAGCTCGGGAATCTCATTCCGTATCTCGCTCAATGCGGAGAAGCCATTCTCTGCGGAGCGCACGCGATAACCTATCTCTGCAAGCACATGCGACAAAGAGAACCGAATTGAAGGCTCATCGTCGGCGATGAGGAGTGTTGCTGGCGTATTCGTCATGGTGTACCCCTCAAGAGCCCTGCTCAGCGAATTCTTGTCAGTATGGCATTCACCGAAATGTTAGGATGTTCAATTCCATACAGCGCTACCAGGAGAGTCGTTATCAAGTTTTGAGTAGCCTCTGGGTAATGCCGCTATAGGCGGAGTATCTGCGCTATCGTCCGGCATCTGATCGTGCAGAACCACGTTGAGCAGCGACCTGTGCACGCGAATGCGGTCCTTGTAGTCGATAAAGCCTAGCTTGCGAAAACGGTTCATGAAGAAGCTGACACGTGACCGAGTGGTTCCGATCATCTCCGCAAGAGTCTCTTGAGATATTTTGGGAATCAACTCTTCAGCTTCGCCCGGCCTACCGAACTCCGCCATCAAAAGAAGAATTCTTGCCAAGCGCTTTTCGCTTGAGTTGAAGAGTTGATCCACCAGATCGGCTTGGATGCGCATACTGCGGCATAGCAGAAACCTCAAAAACAGGTCCGAGAACTCATGCTCTTCATGCATCACACGGACCATCTCTTCCCGTGTGATTTTTAGCGCGCAGCACGAGACGATTGCAGTGGCGGTAGACAAACGCAGGCCAGGAACCGACGCGAGCGCTGACTCTCCGACAAACTCGCCAGCGGAGGCAATTGTGATGGTAGCCTCCTTGCCAACAGCCGAAACGACACTGATTCTCGCCCTACCTTTCTGCAGATAGAAGACCGAGTCAGCAGGATCTCCCTGAGAAAAGAAGGTCTGCTTGGGCGTCAATTCGACAATTCTGCGTCCCAAGCCAGCGTTGGTAAGAAATGCCGCTGAATCGAAAGTGGGGCGGACGAGACTGGGGTTGACTAACGGGGACATAAAAGGCCTCCTTCTGACTACAGTCTTCGCATGGAAGGTTGTCGAATAGCCTTTGTTAGCAGCCTCATGTGGCTAAGGAAAGACTGCGAAAATAGCATCATAATCACTGATGGATCAGGGCCCAAGCCTGCAGCAAGATACACGCGAAAACGCGATAGATTGCGATCCGCACATTGCTCGAAGCACGCCTCGCCTGCAGTTTGACGGAGCCTAGTAGAGAAATCTGTCCCATTTTGCACACAAATTGTTTGAATATCTCCAAAAATGAAGGGCCATATGGCATAGCGTGTTGATTATCCAATGAGCTTTCTTGCTCAGACGGTTAAGACCCATGCCTCTAGTGTGAAAAGTACCTTGTGCGCCTCAGATGCGCGTAAAGCAAGTGACGCTGCGCATGGGTAGAAAAGGTGAGATGCATGAAGAAACTTATGACGTTTGTTGCAATGCTCAGCTTGACGAGCATCGGCTGGGCTGGAACTGGTCGCGAAGCAACAGTTGACCGGCTAAATCATGCCGGCGCGGTGTTGCACGAGATCATGTCGGCACCAGATAAAGGAATTCCCGAAGAGGTGCTCGAGCACGCAAAGTGTGTGGCCGTAGTGCCTCATATGCTTAAGGGCGGCTTTGTGTTTGGGGCGGAGAATGGCCGGGGTGTGGTCACATGCCGGACAGATAATGGATGGAGCGCACCAGCGTTCTTTACCATCACCGGCGGCAGTTGGGGATTGCAGATCGGCTTAGAAGGTGTGGATCTAGTCATGATTATCCAGAACGACCGTGGTATGCAGAGGTTGCTTTCAAGCCAGTTCCAGCTTGGGGGAGACGCATCTGCGGCAGCCGGACCAGTTGGACGTCATGCTTCCGCCGATACTGACTGGAAGCTGAATACTGAGATTTTGACATACTCGCGAGCCAGGGGTGCCTTTGCCGGACTCACTCTGACAGGTGCCGATATTCGTCGCGATGAAGATTCGACAGAGGCCATTTATGGCCATGACATCTCCACACACCGCATTCTGCACGGTCAAGTGGCAGTGCCAGCCTCAGCGCGCTCGTTTCTTGATGCAGTGAGAGGCGCAAAGGCACAGGCAATTGCGTCGAAATAACAGCCAGTTTTGAATGCATAGCGGGTGCTCTCGGCTCTTTCCAGTCTCGGGCTCCCGCTATGCGGAAAACGGAGATCTATGCTCTGGACAATCTTTGTCATTGTGCTGGTTCTATGGCTGTTGGGTTTTAGCTTCCATATTGCCGGCGGTTTAATTCACCTTCTACTCGTGGTAGCGTTGATCATCCTGATCTTCAACTTGTTGGCCGGACGGCGGAGTAGTCTCTGAGAATCCTTCTCATGGCTGTCCGGTTAAAAACTCAGCTTATCGGTAAGCGCGGTTGGTTACCTCCCGCAGCGACTCCAAGGTGTGTCTTTTTTGTCGTGGCAAATACAGACGGTCACGTTCATCTGAACATCTCAATACTGTAAATATCATTATTTTCGTCTGATCAATCGAGAGCGCTATACCCGGTTCCCCTTTTGTGGA